>Ga0265292_1002418_pt1 | contig 12993 bp, 19 predicted proteins | sample Munlanlewell296A_FD_189080 | JGI IMG/M metagenome (GOLD analysis project Ga0265292, IMG submission 189080) | Leachate microbial communities from a municipal landfill in Southern Ontario, Canada - Leachate well 296A | ecosystem: Engineered > Solid waste > Landfill > Unclassified | place: Canada...
ATTGACCATTGGGCAGTCCAACTTTTGACAACTGTTTCCCTTCTTCTAGAGAAATATGTGTGGTACATTCAGTCGCGTTATTTTCACAGGGTTTTATCAGTCGATATTGCGGTATATTTTCGACCAGCGGCTTTCCTGTGCGATCAAAGAGTATGCCGCGTGGTGCATGACGCACCAACTCACGCGTCCTATTGCCATCCGCCAATCGTCTATACTCCACGCCATGAATAAATGTGAGATCAAAAAGTCGCCAAAGAAGTATAAAAAAACTGACAAAAAGAAGGGTCGCAAACATGAGAACTCTCCCGCTTCCAGCCCACCATGGTGCGTCGTCTGAGGTGCGATGAAAAATCGCACGCGTAGAAGAGACGAGACTATCAGAAAATGCAGAGCCTAATTTAACCATAAAAAGACGATAACTGAGTAACAAATACCTACAATAACTTCTCGTATCGTATGGCGCTTTAACAAGACGCGAGACCACGAAAGAAGAGGGATAAGTAATACCAACCAAAAAACACTATTTCCATACCACCAAATAAACTGACAAACTGCAAGCGTTAAGATACTCAGATGCCCTGATAATTTGATCTTTAGCGTAATAAGAAAAAAACCTATATTCCAGATAAAGAGAAGTAAAAATAACGAAGAAAGAATTTTATTATCAAAATTTCTGATCACAAAATACTGAATGCCGAAAAAAAGCGTAAGGACAAGAAGCGGCACAAAACGATTTTTTTTGACAGACACATCCCAATTCGTCTTATCCTTTCGTGTAAAATACAATCGTACGAGAGTCGCAAGGCCTACAAAAAGTGTCAATGACGCTATATAGATACTCCACAAAGAACCCGTCAATCCCCCGTATGAGCCTCCAAAAAACGCCAACACGTATATGACAATCATCGGCTCAAATATATACGAAATTAATTTAGCAACTGATGTAGAGTTCATAAAGTTATTGAGTTACACTTTCCTCGCTGCGATCTTTACTTTCGCCAAAAGCACGGGATCATCAAGGAGTTTGCCGCACCCGCGCACAACGGCAGTCTGCGGATCATCAGTAATCCACACGGGCATCTTCATTTCTGTAGCAATCAATTTATCAATGCCTCGAAGTTGAGCTCCCCCTCCTGCCAAAACGATGCCATGTTCCATAATGTCGCCAATTAGTTCAGGCGGCGTCTCCTCTATCGTTTCACGAATTCCATCTATAATTTCAGATACGACCGGTGCTATCGCCTCTCTGATCTCTGCTTCTGAAAGACGCACCGATCGCGGCAATCCCGTTTCAATATCCCTGCCGCGGACTACCGTTTGTTTCTCTTGTTTTTCAGTGGGATACGCACTCCCTATCGCAATTTTCACTTCTTCAGCAGTCGGCTCTCCAATAAGCAGTGAATGCTTTAACCGCACAAACGATACAATCGCCTCATCAATCTCGTCGCCTGCCGTGCGAATACTGCGATTGACCACTATCCCTCCCAAAGCCAACACAGCAATTTCACTGGTGCCGCCGCCGATATCACAGATAAATGATCCACGACTTTCCTGAATTGGTAAATTCGCGCCAATGGCTGCAGCCATCGGTTCTTCTATAAGATATGCTTCCCGAGCACCCGCCATAATAGCCGCTTCAGCTGCGGCCCGCCGCTCTACTTCTGTAACGCCAGATGGAATACCAATAACGACTTTCGGTCGAGGAATGCTGGGAAACCCTTTGCGTTTGGGTTGCTCATGAATAAGTTTTATGTAATGGGTAAGCATGGCGGCAGTCGCGTCAAAGTCTGCTATCACACCGTCTTTTAAGGGTCGCAATGCCTCAATCGTATCAGGCGTTCGCCCAAGCATCCGTTTGGCTTCTCTCCCAATGGCGATGACCTGCTTGGTTTTCTTGTGACGAGCAACCACTGATGGTTCACGAATCATGATTCCTTTGCCGCGCACATACACGAGCGTATTTGCAGTCCCCAAGTCTATGCCTAGGTCATGAGAAAGAAGGCTTAAGATCCAATCAAACATGAGGTTATTCTACCACGATGTATAATGAGTTTGTATGCCAAGAAATGGTGAGCGAAAATATATACGAGCAGATGATGCGATAGATCAGCGCGCGTTTGATGAACATCACAACGAAGTCGGTATAGACCTTCAAGACCAAGATCATGTATGGTCAGAAATATTAAGCTTTGGGGAAAAATTTCTTAAAAATATTGCTGACTTCTCTCTTGGAGAGAGTACACAACCTAAAAGAGGTGAAATTCTCGTCACAAGAAATGAATCTAGCCAAGAAATACGAGCTGTTGCATTTCGCGCAGCAAAACATGAACAACCACGAGTCACACTTCCCCATAATATTGTTAAAACCGTAGTGCCACGAGAAGATGAAAAAAGAAGCATTAAGACAGCAAGACGCCAGCGTCATGCGCGTGCATTTTGGACTATCGGTCACGAACAAAAAGATCGAGGGACACAACTGAGAAAACTCTCACTCGGTGGATTTCAAACAAATATCGGAAAACAATACAAACTCCGTGAAGCGGCATTAGAACGATTAGAAAGAATGAAAAATGCAGAGAGTGCCCGTCTCGCTCAAATTATCCCCCAAGATGACATCACTTTTTAACGATCACTTTTTGCTTTATTCCGTTTCTCAAATCAAATAATTTTTTTAATGTTTTGTCCAACGACTCCTTTGGGTCAGAAGCTACCCGTAAAGTATCAGCTTGAAATTGATCTGCCCCATCTTGACCAGTTGTTTTAAGCGTATACCCACCTTTCTTACGATCTTTTTTTATCACATATTTTCGCTGACTCAGTTCTAGAGCTTGACTGATTTCCATATGTACAATAGTGTATCACTTTCGCCTGCCAAACAGGTCAACACTCAACATCGTGCCTAGGACATAAGGCAAACTGTACGTACCGTCGCGCCTATAGGGTTTCCGTCAAAGGTCGTAGGCGATATCCAATGAAGTGCACGCTTCATTTCTTCTTTCACAGCCGATAATTATAGCATGGAACACAAAAAACAATTCCCCTCGTCTTTCTCTCGTGATATACTCCTTTCTATGAAGATGGATACAAAAATGAAAGGCCACGTTGAGACGCCAATCATCAACTGGTGCAATCGCATCATACACTTCGGATTTTATCTTCTCTTTGCCCTCGTGCCGCTGCTTTTGACCCCATGGAATTACGAGCTTTTTGAGTTCAATAAAATGATTGGGGTATATATCGTTACAACGCTCGTCGTTACTTCATGGATTGTAAAAATGATACTGCAAAAAGAAATCCGGATCAGCCGTACGCCTCTGGATATTCCAATCGCGTTATTTGTACTTTCCCAACTGATAAGTTCGATATTTTCCATCGATCCGCACGTTTCTTGGTTTGGATATTACTCGAGATTTAACGGCGGGATGTGGTCGGTGATTTCGTATGTTTTATTGTTTTATGCCTATATGTCCAATAGGTCTGATAAGACAAATGAGACTAATATGCTCAAAGTCGCTCTTGCGACGGGAGCTCTGGTCGCTCTCTACGGTGTCCTAGAGCGCATGGGAATCGACAAAGATTTATGGGTACAGGATGTACAAAATCGCGTATTTTCTACTCTTGGTCAACCAAATTGGTTAGCCGCGTACTTAGTAGCGCTCATCCCGTTGTCTATGGGATTCGCGCTACAATCAATGCGAAACCTACCTGCCGGCAAGACTGGTGCTAAATGGCCAATGCTAAATAATAAAACTTCTATACTGCATCTCTTATTTATCATTTTTCATTTGGCATTGGTCATTCTTTTGTTTACCACCCTCCTTTTTACCCGCAGTCGATCAGGGCTTTTGGGATTTGTGATAGCTGATGTGATATTTTGGGGACTTATGATTTTAAATTTCATAAGCCTGCCTGCGCAGGCAGGGCCACCCCTTGCCAAAGGCCAAGGGAGTGGCCTTTTAACACCCGCAATCCTCATTCATTTTTTGTTTGCATTGATTGTTTTTATAAACGGCACGGGAACTCCGGCGATTGATCGCTATGTCACCTTTTCAGGGCTTCAAAAAATCATCACGCAAACCAAGGAGGAAGTCGCACCAAGCGTAAAACCTGCTGGCCCCGCTCTTGAAGTAGGCGGCACGGAATCAGGAACTATCCGAAAGTATGTCTGGCAAGGAGCTATTAACGCATGGAAAAGCTCGCCAAAAACTTTTGCTTTTGGTACAGGCACAGAAACGTTTGCTTTTGCGTTTTATCAATTTCGACCAGCAGGACATAATCTTACCAGCGAATGGGATTTTCTCTACAACAAAGCACACAATGAATATTTAAATTATCTTGCGACCACAGGGATATTTGGACTAGGGAGCTACCTCCTTTTTATAGGAACATTCATTATGTGGTTTATCAAAGAAGTTCTAATTTCTAAGTATCTAAGTTCTAAACAATTCCCAAATATTAAATACCAATTAGGTTCATTAGATCAATTAGAAATTAGGTCAATTGATTTCATTTCGTTGGCACTCTTTGCCGGTTGGCTTTCCATCCTTGTTACAAACTTTTTTGGATTCTCCGTCGTTATCATGCAAGTATTTCTTTTTATGTTCCCAATTCTTATAATTTCCTCAACTCTTCAAAATGCAAATGCAAAAGAATATACTCTGCGCATCAGTTCAACTCTCTGGATGTCGTATATCACTCTTGCCATTGGCGCTATTCTTCTCTATGTAATTGGTAATTACTGGTATGCCGACACATTATTTGCCTCAGGATATCGCTATAACCGATCAGGTCTCTATACCAAAGCTCTCCCCTTTCTCTCATCTTCTACAAAAGCTTCTCCATATGAGCCTTCCTATCATGACGAACTCGCACAAACGTACGCAGGACTATCAGCTGAAGCATTTGAAAATAAAAATGCCACAGACGCCGCACGTCTATCTACCCTTGCAATACGGGAAAGTGACAAGGCTCTGCGTACGTCGCCGAGAAATGTAAACTTTTATAAAACACGTACCAAGGTTCTTTATACCCTTTCGATCCTTAATCCCTCATATAATAATGACGCAGTGACCTCACTTCGTACCGCCCTCACCCTCTCACCCAATGATCCCAAAATTTATTATAATTTAGCGATATTACTGGGAAGACAAGATGAATCTTTAGAGGCGATACCCAATCTTCTCGTGGCCAAAAATCTCAAAAAAAACTATCGCGACGTCTACTACGCTCTTCACGTTTTTTATCTTGAAGCCAAAAAAAACGCAGACGCCGCCGCGATACTGAATGAATATCTTACCAATGTCGACCCTAGTGATGCAGACTTTCAAGAACGTTTAAAGTAACACTATGAAGCCGATTGTTCACATCCCAAACGCTGTTTTGTCTACTCCGTCTAAAGATGTAAAAGTCTTTGACAAAAAACTTAAGAAAATGATAGCTGACATGAAAGAAGCGCTTATCGCGACGAAAAATCCCAAAGGGGTCGGACTCGCGGCTCCGCAAATTGGATTACCACTTAAAATATTTATCACACGACCAAATGAGAAAACCGAAATACGGGTATTTATAAATCCGACAATTATAAAAAAATCCAATGGCCTCACTGACGGTGTGCCAGATCGAGAAAACAAAATGGAAGGCTGTCTCTCCGTCCCAAACCTCTGGGGAAAAGTACATCGGGCATCAAGTATCACACTTGCCTTTCTTGACGAAAAGGGTGTAGCGCACAAAGACGTATTTACCAGATTTCTATCGACAATCATCCAACACGAAACAGATCATGTAAACGGCATTCTCTTTGTCCAACGAGTACTTGAGCAAAAAGGAAAGCTTTTTGAAATAGTCACCGATGAAAATGGAAAAGAAGTATTTGAAGAGGTAAAATTGAAATAGCGAATAACGAAGTAACGAATAACGAAAATGAGTAAAACTATTAACATTCTCTTCTTTGGCTCTACCACTGATTCAGTTATCGTTCTTGAAAAGTTAGTCAATTTGCCTGCCTGCGCAGGCAGGTCAAATGTCAATTGGTCAATTGTAGCTATAGTCACCCAACCTCCTCGTCCTATCGGACGAAATCATATCGTGACCCCAACTCCTGTAGAAGTCTGGAGCAAAAAACGAAATATTACAGTACTTTCATTTGAAAGCAATCCTGATAAACCATGGCTTTACAAAGATGAGCAACAAGTTATCGATACCCTGCAATCCATACAGCCGGATATTTTGATCTCTGCTTCATACGGCCAAAAAATCCCATGGGAAACAATCCTAAAAGCGCCATATGGCGGGCTAAACATACATCCCTCAATACTACCCCGCTGGAGAGGCGGAGACCCAGTGCCATGGGCAATATTAACCGGTGATCATCAAATAGGCGTCACTGTCGTAACACTTGCAAAAAAGTTTGATGAAGGCCTTATTATGGCGCAAAAAAAGATTCCTATTTCATCAAACGACACTTCAGATCCTTTACGAACGAAACTTTTTGTACTCGGATCAGAGCTTTTGGTGCATCTTCTCCCCAATCATATACGCGGTGCCATCAAAGGAATTGTACAACAATCAAAAAATGAACCACAAGCCAAACGCTTATCACGCGACCTCGGGCGAGAACCATGGGAAATATTGGAACAGGTGATAAACGAGGGAAAAGATACTGACCGAATTGAGAGAAAATTCCGCGCGCTCCTTCCTTGGCCAGGAGTATGGACCTCGTGGGAAGATAAAAGATTGAAGATTTTACAATTACACCTTAATAATGAAAAGCTTGTGATCGATACGGTACAACTTGAAGGCAAAAAACCTGTTTCATGGGAACAATTTAAAAAGTCGTATCTTGACACGGCAAATAAATCGAACTAATCTTTAGATATGGCAAAAAAGAAAACCCGTTCTTACAAAAAGGTGCAGTCAACTGCGGTGACAAAGGATCTGAGCGCATGGAACTTCATTATGTTTTTAACTATCGCTCTTATTTTGCTTGTTCTGGTCGTCAGCCGCATGCAGGGAGTGGCAATGGACTTACGAAGCAGAGCAGGTCTCTCCTGTCCTGACCCGCTTGCTGCCTTTGGGGGTAAAATACCCAATACCAAAGATTGCAGCGGTGAATGGAAGCTCTCCGAGGACGCCAAAGGGTGCCAAGTATTCCTCTGCCAAACCAAATAAACCAATCTGTAATCTACATTACAGATTTTATTGAATCTCTGCATTATACTACCCCAAATATAATCCGTTTTACTATGAAAGGAGCAGTATGGTTGCTACAACGCCTGAAGTTATCACTTTTACATTAAAAGGGAATGAGGATCCAAACAACCCCGCACATTTTCAAAAAACGCAAAATGCTGAAAATCCTCGATTAATGCCTATTGGAGGATTCGTCTTGATCAAAGAAGACATAGAACCGGGGAAAAAACCGTTAAACCATACTCTTGCGCGATTTGTTGATAGCGCTACACAGCAACAACCTGTGAGGCCTGTAGGTTAAACTTCGCTCTTTTTATACATTTCGCACATGACTTCACGCGCACCATAGCGCCGTTTATCGACATAGTGACCCAATGAAGGTTTACGCCAATCGTTCGCTTGGTGTGTTGCGCACGCCTCTTCCACTGTCCTCCGGCTACTCCTCTGTGATGGACGTGGGATCCTCCTGCTACTGACTTTTTTGCACATAGTTCACATTTTCTTGCCATAGGGTATACTATACCATATGTTCTCTGAGTTATTCAATAATCCCTTAAGCTTCTTAGGCTGGCTTATAGCGCTTGTCGTCGGCATTACTATCCATGAATTTTCCCATGCATACATGGCTGACAGGTTGGGAGATCCGACGCCTCGCGTGCAAGGCAGGCTCACGTTAAATCCCTTGGCACACTTAGATCCTATCGGCACACTCATGATTCTTATAGCACGCTTTGGGTGGGGCAGACCCGTACAATTTGATGTCTACAATCTCAAAAATCCGCAGCGGGACACGGCTCTCATTTCTATAGCCGGCCCTATTTCAAATATTCTTGTAGCGACAATTGCCGCAATTCTCTTGCGTGTTTTATTAGCAAGCAGGCTTTTTTTGGTTGATGGCGCGATGGCAACGACTATTCTTACCATCGGATTTCTCCTTTTGCCTCCCATTATCATGTTAAATGTCGGACTTGCAGTCTTTAATCTGGTGCCGATTCATCCTTTAGACGGATTTAAAATTGTCCAAGGAATTCTTCCTGCCGAACTCGCACGACAATGGGCAGAGCTTGAGCCATACGGGATGATATTTCTTATCTTTCTCATTTTTCCGATATTTGGAGGTTCTGCGCCGCTTAGCCAAATTACAGGACCTGTGATTAATTTCTTTCTCTCAGTCCTTATGCCCTCAATCGCAAGCACAGGGGTGCTGTAATGATACAATATACGTATGATTGCATACTTTACCGCATCGGTAGTCGGGAAAAAACATTTACTCTCCAAATACCACGCGATCCTCTCGATTCTTCATAAACGCGGCATTACACCAATCGCCGATCACATCTTAAACGTAGAAGAAAAAGATATACACCTTCAAACCAAAGAAAAACGGTTACATTTCCATAAACAACTGGAAGATTGGATCAACTCATGTGACTTTATGATCGCCGAGACGAGTTTCCCCAGTATCAGCGTCGGGTATGAAATATCCATGGCATTAGATCGCAATAAACCAATCCTGCTTCTTTACAGTACGGGCGACCCGCCATCACTTTTTGCATATCACGAGAATCAGAAAATAGTATGCGAAAAATATACAGAGTCAACACTTGATGCTATTATCAGCGACTTTTTAAATTTTATCCGCAACACAGAAGACGCACGATTTACCTTTTATCTTACAAGTATTCAAGCCAAACACCTAGATACGCAAGGCAAAAAGCAACACATCCCCAAATCAGTCTACCTTCGCCGCCTCATAGATAACGATATCAATATGCATCACCATGATGCATAACTCTCTCTTAAGATGTTCCTCTATACTTTCTTTCTATGGCTCACGTACAACGAATGGTGTCGCTCCACGTCAATCTTTGGTCTACGCAATTTTCCGATGCGTGGAATTCGTTGCAACTTTTCGAACAATTGATTTATATATGGTTTGGAGTACAAACGATAGCCATACTCACCCTCTTTGAACTCATACTTCTTCGCTAATATACTAAGGGCTCGTTCGCTAATTACTTCATAGTAATTCGCGATTACGGCCCTTTGTGCCGCACCAATACATTCAAGTTACTATCGGATGAGGCCTAAGTAGTCAACTTTCCTCCGGTCGAGAGTAAGTTGACTACTTATTTTCCATTATGGGAGTAATACTCTGACCGATTTTCTTGACTTATACAGTATATTTAGCTAATATACTGAGGTTAATACTTCAGGAAGGTATTCTGGTATGCCAAATAAAGAAGCGAAAAGTCATACAATGAATTTGAAAAATGTGCTTAAAGCTATAGCAAGCGACGCGAATCGTGGAATATTGAGCGGATTTAGAGCTGGAGCCCAATTAGATAATTTACTGAAACAATTAGACGGACATTGGAGTTTATCATTGAAGATTAATGCAAAAATGATTCAAGACCCTGAATCAAAACTTTATCATGATCTAACAATTGATGTAAGTGAACGCCCATTAAGAAAAGCCAAAAAGCAGCAGCTTGTTGACAAACCATAATCCATTTACTACGATAAGTATGCCTGTGTGGAGTTGGAGCATATTTTCCTCCACAAAAGCTTAACAATGAGGTAGTCTCGATGGCAACATCGGACAACAGGATGCTGTATTGGTAAACCTTGGTTTACTGATCAATCCTTCCGTCGTCAAAGATACGGGGAAAATACTTCAACTAAACACATGGCAGAACTTATTTAATTTCTGTTGTCCTCTTTATTCCCTCTTTCTGTTTCCTTTGGTACAATTGATAATGAAGCGCCGTCTTAGCTCAGTGGTAGAGCTACTGTTTTGTCCCAGCACTATCTTGCCAAATCTGATAAGATTTGGCTTAGAAGTGCGGGATCCCGTACATTTACGCCGTCTTAGCTCAGTGGTAGAGCTACTGTTTTGTAAACAGTAGGTCGTCGGTCCGATCCCGACAGACGGCTCCAAAGAAAGACGGCTAAATGGTACTGGGATAAACCGCTGATGTCGGTCCGATCCCGACAGACGACTCCAATTAAGAAAGTTTTACGGCCGTACCAACCGCATGCGCTGGCGGCGCTATAATCCCCTTGGCCCATGCCCGAGCGATTGTAGACAAAAAGTATCCATCATTATTGCACATCACAATCTTTGGTAAATCTGCCATGGGAAAAATTACAGCACCGCTTTTTAACTCATGCACATCAGGATTTACGGGCGTTGATGAAATCTTACCCAAATCTTTATCAGAGATAAACGCCGCAAAAAGTGACGGCTCATTATTGCTCATCCCGGCATCAGGCAAGACGTTTCCAAGATTCACCACTCGTGAAATTTCAAGTTTCGGCACGCCTAACTCCTGCTGAATTTCATGCACAGTGCGTTCATGTATTGTGCTCACCCCATCCGAATCCACATCGATAAAGCCGCCAATAGTGTCAAAAGTTTTTTTCGCAGGCGCAAACTTCTCTCCGCGAAGGACAATAAAGTGCGTCGTTTGACCTTGACTTTCGACAAAAACGACTCCTTTCGCGCCCGACAACGGACCAGTACGCCAACTGACATATTCATAGGTATACCGAATAGATGGATTGTCCAGACGCGACACTTCAAATTTGGGTACTAATGCATACGACCCGCGGGGCAGATCTACCATGCGCTCTACTTTTATATTTGAAATCTCTTCTTTGCGATCTGCTAAATCCTTTAGAAATCCGTCGTGATTTTCTCGACCCTTATCTGGAAGCGACAACAGAGTCTTTTGTAATTCTGTACTCGTATTTTGAAACCATTGTTTTTCCTGCAGTTTTTCAAAAATTGCCTTCCGCTCTTTGGTCGCTCGAGCCAAGAGTACCGAAACTTCTTGATTATGCAAAAAATCGGGGCGAAGTGTACTCGTTCCCTGTTCCATATAGTCAGATTATATAAAATTACGAACCATAATATCCAGTTTTACCGATTGGACGCATTAAGATAAACTGTCAGATAGTAGTTAAATTTCTATTTACACTTTCGTAAGCTCTTGCCAAAAAGGAGTATCTATAAGTAGCCGTGCAACTTCTTTAAACTTTTTCTTTTTGAGTGTATAAAGCATGTGCCTTCCCTCTCGTGATTTGCGCACCCAGCCAGTTTTTTCCATGACTTTTAGATGATGAGCCATGAGGCTTTGTGCTATCCCCACTTTTTGCATCAAATCTCTCACCCGAAATGGATTATGAGCCAAAAGATATACGATAGATAATCGGTGAGGATGAGAAATAGCGGCAAGCTTTGCGGCAAATGGTGCTATTTTCCCTTTGAGGCGAACTCCTGTGGCCATAATATCATTATACCAAAAGCTGATTGCAGTGCACCACTAATATTTCGTATAATCACTAGTATCGCTGAGGTGCCCTGCCCGCAATCGCTACAGCGATAGCTGTTGCAGGCGGGCGGAGTGGGTGGACAATCGACAAATGTATAAAATATGCTGAGGTGCCGGAGTGGACAATCGGAGCAGTCTGTAAAACTGCCGCTCGAAAGGGCTACCTAAGTTCGAATCTTAGCCTCAGCACACTGACTTGATACAAATCACTAGCCTCCTTCAACACAAAAAGCAATGATATATGACAAGCGAAATCGTAAATGATAAAAGAAAAGTTAGAATATTTGGCATGTGTCTTACTCTTGATGATGCTTCGTTAGAGCGCTTTTTGCATAAGCCATTCAGAAGCCTCGATGAAATTCGTCAGTTACTAGACGGAATGAATGTTACATTAGAAGATACTTCAAAACTGATTACAGATGTCAACACTGGTTTAACCGTAGAACGTCGCGTGCTCAAACACGATGGACGTCAAATCGGATATTTTGAAACAGTATTAGCTGGTAGTCGCGAATATCGAAAATTAAGACAATCAGCTGGACATTTTCGAAACAAATCTCACGAAACAGGAGTATTGGATATTTTCGAAGACGTTGCACACTCTCAACAGCATCGACCTAATATACCAAGGTTGCCTCGATAGGGTATCCGTAATTTTTCCCTCTCCTTCCCGCTGTACATGTTGACAACCGGCTATTTATAGCATAAAATAGCCATATTATGTTACAAACTGTACGGCTTACGATCACTCCTGACTTAGAACAGGCTCTCCAAATCCTTCATAGCTCTACGATGGGAACGTTAAACATGACGGAGCTTATCAAAATGGCTATCGGCGGATATGCGCAAATTAAAAAAACTGACATAACTCCAAAAGAATTAGATATGATTTCCTCTCAATTGTTTCATAAATGGGCAAAGGAGGATGGAAGTATAAACATAGATAATATTGCGCACCCTGATAAATTAAAACCCTATACTCCAAGGCCGTATGTACGAACTCGTTAGCGTGATGTTTCCATTTGCAGATAATAGAGACAAAGCAAAGCCTAGGCCTGGTTTTGTAATTTCTCCTCCATTTGGTATATATAATCAGGTAGTTGTAGCCTATGTCACCACGCAATTGGATGAAATACTGGAATCAGATATCGTACTCGATCCCGAAAAATCATACTTCACCACGACGGGACTTTTGCATAAATCAGTGGTAAAACTTCATCGATTAAGTACATTTCAAGCAAACATGTTAAAAGAAGGTCAGGGGATTTTACCCAAAAAAACTATTATCGAATTACAAAGAAAGCTAAAAAAGATATTTCAGCTGCCATAGCGAAAGCGAAATAATTTTCCCCTCTTGATTTGTTTGAAAATATTATCCATACTATCTTTATATGGAAAATGAAGACGTTCAATCTCAACCAATGATGACGTATGTCGTCAGCGCAGTACTGATAGTTCTCGTTCTTGC
>Ga0265292_1002419_pt1 | contig 12992 bp, 9 predicted proteins | sample Munlanlewell296A_FD_189080 | JGI IMG/M metagenome (GOLD analysis project Ga0265292, IMG submission 189080) | Leachate microbial communities from a municipal landfill in Southern Ontario, Canada - Leachate well 296A | ecosystem: Engineered > Solid waste > Landfill > Unclassified | place: Canada...
GCACGCATCGACGACGAGGTCGTCGGCCGCACGCTGACCGGCAAACGCGTCCTGGTCACCGGCGCCGGCGGCTCGATCGGCCTCGAGCTCTGCCGGCAGGTGGCGCGATGGATGCCGGCTCAGCTGGTCCTGCTGGGCCACGGCGAGAACAGCATCTTCGAGGCGCTGCTCGAGCTGGGCGAGAACTACCCGGATTTGCCGCTGCTGCCGGTGATCGCCGACATTCGCGACCGGGGGCGGATCGCCGCCGTCTTTGCCGACCTCAAGCCCCAGGTCGTCTTCCACGCCGCGGCGCACAAGCACGTTCCGCTGATGGAACTGAACGTCACCGAGGCGGTTACCAACAACGTGCTCGGGACGCGGTCCGTCGTCGACGCCGCCCTGGCGGCGGGAACCGAACGACTGGTGCTGATCTCGACCGACAAGGCGGTCCAGCCTTCCAGCGTGATGGGGGCGACCAAGGCGCTGGCGGAGATGATCGTGCGCGACGCCGCCCTGCGCACCGGCCTGCCGTACGTGTCGGTGCGTTTCGGCAACGTGCTCGGCAGCCGCGGCAGTATCGTGCCGCTGTTCAAACGCCAGATCTCACGCGGCGGCCCGATCACGATCACACACCCGGAGATGCGGCGCTACTTCATGACCATCCCCGAGGCGGTCCATCTGGTCCTGCAGGCAGCCGGGATGGGCGAGGGGAGCGATCGGGGCGAGGTGTATGTGCTGCGCATGGGCGAGCAGGTGCCGATCGTCGACCTGGCCGAGGACCTGATCCGGCTGTCCGGCCTGGAGCCGGGGAAGGACATCGAGATCCAGTTCACCGGCATCCGCCCGGGAGAGAAGCTCGAAGAAGCGCTGTGGGACGAAGGCATGCAGTACGCCACCACTTCCCACCCGGATGTGGTGCGCGTGGCCGAAGCGCAGGCCCTCTCCGGCGCTTCGCTCGGTGAGACGCTGGCTGAGATCGAGCGCCATGTGGACCGCGGCGACTCGCAGGCTATGCTCAGCCTGCTGTCGGCGCGCATCCCCGGCAGCCAACTGGGTCAGATCCCGCCGCCCGAGATCACCTCGGTCGTCTAGCAGACCGCGTCTACCGGCCCCCGCGTCCCAAACTCCCCACGCCCGACCCCTCGCCTGCGGCAGTGCCAGTGCGTTGGCTTGTCTCGCTTACAGGAGGAGGGGATGTATCTTCTGGGGAGTGGGGGGTTCAATGCTCCCCCCATTCCCCAGAATCTAACCCCTACGCTCCGCGGTCGGCGCCACGATCCTAAATGGCCCGTGGCGGATAGGGAAGATAATCTCGGGTGGCGGCGAGAGGATCGCTTCCCCCACTCTCCATGGTTCGGCGCTCCGCTTTCGCGGGAAGTGCACTCATCCTTGGAGGTCCTTGGCGGCGAGGGGGTGCTCAGTCCTGGTAGGTGGGGGAGCGAAGCTCCCCCACCTACATTTCAGTACTCCCTCCCCGTGCAACCATCCAAGGGCCAGGGAGCCAGGCGACCGCAGGGGGAGGGGGTGGGGGTCCGGTGGCAACCTAATTCCTCGGCCGCCTCAGATGGTGTCAGAGGACTAGCGGCCGCTCGATGAGATTCACCAACATCCCCGCGGCTGCCTCCAGATCGCGGGTATCGACCTGTTGACAAGGCGTGCCGACGCCGCCGCACGGGACGAGAAGCGCCGCGGTGACGATCCCATCCAGACTGGACTGGACGGCGTCCGCGCCGGCGAGGTCCTCGTTCGACACCGCGAGCTGACAAGCTACGTGGGCCCGGGCTGCGGCGTGTCGCAGCGCCTCCACCAGCCGTGGGTCGGCGACAAATCGGCCGGACCGCACCACGATCACCGGGCCTTTACCAGGGCGTACGTTGGTGCCGCCGACGGCCTTCTTCTCCTCCACCGGGTACCCGCCGAGCGCAATAGCGACCGCCGGAGCCAGATCGGTCGCCGCCGCGCGTGCGGCACGGTGCTCGACCTGACCCAACGCCGTGAACGCCAGGGCCAGCGCATTGGCGGCGCGGGCGGTCCGGCGCGCGACGTCCAGCGCCAGCGCGACGCCCAGCCTGCCCTCGAGCGCCTTCCCCCGAATCGTCGTTCGTTCGGCATGCCATGGCGTGGCGAAGACACCCATGGCTCCGATTCGCAGCTCGCCCCCGTGCGCCTCGGACCCGAAGTCGGCCAGCATGCGCGCCGGCGTGCGTTTGCCGTCTTGGGTTGCGATCACGCCCAGCGTCGCCTGCAGGCCGTCGGGGAACCGGATCGCCGCGCCCGAACACGAGTCCGGATCGATCCGGCCGGCCGGGTGGATCCAGGCGATCGCGTTGATGTCGACGTGCGAAACGATGAACGCCGCCTCGTCGAGGGCGGCGGTCAACAGCAGTCGCACCCCGCGCCCAGATGGTCGCTCGGCATACAGGCTCCCCAGCGGGGAGATCCGGACGTGTCGCATCGAGGGAGGGAGCTGGCGCGCCGCGAGCCGCCGCAGTGTCCCTTCCCGGCCTGGAGGTCCATCCGCCTCAGCCAACTCCCGAAGCGTGTCCAGCAAGGTAAGGCGGGTCTCTCGGTTAGTAGACATGCAGGCACTCCTCCGCTCCGGGCGATGCTCGGATCGGTCGTCAGGGCTTCGGCTCGCCGCCCGAACGAAGCAAAGCGGAGAGCCGCCGGCTGGCTTGCGCCGGGGCCTTCTCGAGCCACAGCAGCGCCATCCAGGGGCGCAGGACCGTCCATGCGTCAGTCACCGGCGACGGATCCGGTGCCAGCCCCCCGTAGCGCTCGGCGGCGTAGGCCCGCACGATGGCCCAGCCCCGCTCGGCCTCCAGCGGATACGCATGGGCAAACTTCCGGGCCCGCTCGTAGGGGGTCTGCGTCGGCTCGATCTCCAGTCCCAGTCCCTCAAGCCCCAGGCTCCACCGCCAGTAGACTCTGGCGATGGGGGTCAGGGGCGTCGAGTCGTAGCGTGCCAGACGCGGCGGCGGCCGGAGACCGAGACGCGACAGCGATCGGGTCATGGCGCCCATGGTCGTATGGCGGGCGACCGGATCGAGCCGCAGCCAGACCAACCCCAGGAGCACCAGGGCGCCGCCCGTCACGAGCCATGGCGTCGGGGAGGGCCGGCTGACCGGGATATCCGGACCGGCCTCCTCCTCGCCGCCGATCCGGCCGCCCAGCAGGCGGCGCAGGTCGCGGACGTCTTCCTCGAACGACGGCCCGTCGTTTCCGGGCCCGGCGTTGCCGGCCTCGGAGGGCACGACCACCTCGACGCGCTCAAGCGGCGGCTGCGCTGAGGTCGGCTCGAACTCGACCCATCCGTAGTTCGGGAAGAAGACCTCCGGCCACGCGTGCGCATCGCGCTGACGCACCAGGTATGCAGACCCGCTTTCGTCAGGCGTCCCCTGTGCGAAACCGGCGGCGATGCGAGCCGGGATCCCCAGCGAGCGCAGCAGCAGCACCTCGGCGCTGGCGTACCAGTTGCAGAAACCCACGCCGTGATCGAACAGGAACCAGTCGATCGGCTCGATGCCCTCCGGCGGCTCGCCCGACTCGAGCGAGTACTCGATGTTGGCCCGCAGCCAGCGGGTAATCGCCGCGGCCTGGTCGTAGGGGTTGTCCAGACCTCTGGCGATCTCCACCGCCAGCTGGTGGGTGCGCGGCGTGAGGGTCTCGGGCAGCTGCAGGAATCGCGACTGCACCCACTCCGGGTAGTCCGTCCCCGCCAACCGGAGCTGGGCGGCGGTGGGACTGGCCACCTCACTGCGGACGCGGTAGACCTCGCCGCGCACGACGGTCGTGCGCGCGGCGATGGAGGACACATCGGCCAGCCCACCCGGCGTCCGAACCACCGTCAGCACGCTCGACCGATTGATGCCTGTGGGTTGTGCCGGGACGTAAAGCAGATGGAGCGCGTCCACCTGCGGCTCCACGCTGACCTCGACGAGCTGCCGTCCTGAGTAGTCGGGCAGGGGGAAGGAGCCTTCGTCCGGAAAGTAGGGCTCGAGGTCGGTCTCGGATGAGGTCCACGTGCCGGCATCATAGGTATCGTAGGTCCGGGCGCGCCAGTACAGTCGCAGCCCATCGGCCGAGGCATTGATCACGGTGGCGCTGAAGATCGGCGTCTCGGCGGGGGTGACAGCTGCGGCCAGGCGCAGTTGGTCGCCGAAGACATCGCTGACGATCGCCACCGGGTTGCGCAGGCCGGTGAACGCCTGGGTGAGCCGGTAGCGCAGCCGCACCCATGGCCGCGTGGCCGAGGTCCACAGATCCGAGGCCCGCTCGGACTTGGCGAACGACGGCACACCCCATGCCAGCGTCACTACGAGGAAAGCCAGCAGAAGCCCGACCTGGGTGATCTGACCGGAGGCGTTCGACGGCACACGCGAGCCGGCGCCGCGCCAATCGCGGCGCCGCCGATCCAGGCTGACGACAAACAGCAGACCCACAGCGGACATGGCGAAGGCCGCCACGTACCCGTCGAGGCCCGGGCGCCGCAGGTAGTAGAAGGTATTGACCAGCAGGGCGACGCCGGGCGGGATCAGCGCCGGCCAGATGCGGTCGCGGCGGAACGCGGCATACCCGGCCAGGGCACCCATACTCCAGTACAGCGCCAGCATCAGCATCACGAACATCAACGGATCGTAGTTCGGCTCCGCCGTCGCCAGCACTACGGCAAACGCACTCAGTCGTCCGCCGAGTGCGACCAGACGGTCGTGGAGGTCGAAGACGTCGACGATCGTACCCGCCGAGAGGAAGGTGACCAGGAACAGTCCGTAAGCGACGGCGAACAGCGCCGCCAGCCATCCGGGAAAGCGGCTGCGCGCCAGCGCCGTGCCGGCGACGACGCCGAGCACAGCCGCCGTGGGGACCAACCCCAGGTGATCGGACCAGTCGGCAGCGGCCAGACCGTAGGCGGACACCAGCACGAGGAGCAGGATCGCGCCGAATGTCGCCCAGTCGAGTGGGGCTTGGAGGGGCGTGGGGGTGGTGAGGGCGCGCCTCATGATCTCGAGCCTCGAACCTCCGCGCGTTGGCGCGACCCCATTCTACCCACATTGCCGGACACGTAGCCAAAGCCTTGAGGTTCCCGCTGCGCCGAGGCCGCATGGCGATTGGCGCCTGCGGCTACCAGCCCGCGATGTCGGCATTATCCAGGATCGAGGCGGCCGACAGCGCCCGTTGCCGCGGCCGCAAGGTGGTTGGCATCTGCATGGCGAGGCTAAAGCCTGCGGCTATCAGCCCGCGATGTCGGCCTTATCCAGGATCGAGGCGGCCGACGGCGCCCGTGGCCGCGGCCGCAAGGCGGTTGGCATTTGCATGACGCAGGCTAAAGCCCGCGGCTACCAGCCCGCGAGGTCGGCCTTATCCAGGATCGAGGCGGCCGACAGCGCCCGTTGCCACGGCCGCAAGGCGGTTGGCATCTGCATGACGCAGGCTAAAGCCTGCGGCTACCAGCCCGCGAGGTCGGCCTTATCCAAGATCGAGCCGCCCGACGGCGCCCGTGGCCGCCGCGATTGGGAGCGTCCCCGACGCCCTGTCGGATACCCTGGCCCGGCTTGCCCCCCAAGAATCAGGTGATATGATGGCCGCCTTGAGTTGGTCGAATGGATCCATACGCGCGACAACCCCGGACGCTCTACCTGGTCCTGGCCGCCATCATCCTGGCGACCCTGCCGTGCTACTGCGCCGGGCTGATCGCCATCCGCCGCGCGCCGGGGGATGCGACCCCCACGCCTGCGGCCTCGACCACGGGATCGCCCACGAGCAGCCCGGCGCCGGCCAGCGAGACGCCCACCGTGGGGCCATCGCTCACCCCGTCGATCACGCCCACGCTGCTGGCTTTCACGCCGTCGACGGCGACCTCGACCTTCACGCCGGTCCCAACCGACATGCCCACACCGACTTCGACCGACACGCCGCCGCCGACCGACACACCCACGCTCACCGACACCCCGACGGAAGCCCCGATGGCGCCGGGCTAAGCCGAGATGCCTGACGACCTTCTCGCCCTGCTCCTGGACTTGATGAGACTGCCTGGGATTCCCGGCCGTGAGAGAGCGGTGGCCGATCGATTGCAGGCAGCCTGGGCGCCGCTGGCTGACGAAGTCCGGCGAACACCCGCCGGTTCTCTGCACGCCATCCGGCAAGGGAAGGGTAAGAAGCCCCGCCCCTCTGTACTGCTGACTGCGCATATGGACGCCATCGGCATGGTCGTGGCCGAAGTCGAGGGCGGCTTCCTTCGGGTCGGATCGGCCGGCACGTTCTCCACCGAGATCATCCCCGGACAACGGGTGTTGATCCACGGCAAACGGCCGATTCCGGGGATCGCAGTTAAGCCGCCGGATCACTGCCTGCCACCCGACAGGGACGAAGGCTATGTCCCGCTGGGGGCATTCCTGGTGGACACCGGACTGAGCCCCCGACAGCTACAGAGCCAGGTTCGGATCGGCGACCCGATCACCTTCGATCGCATGCCAATTCACTTGGGCAATGGCGTGGTGGCAGGGCCCGCCCTCGACAATCGTGCCGGGTTGGCAGCGCTGACCCTGGCGCTTCAATCGCTCGACCGCAGCGGTCATGCGTGGGACATCGTCGCGGCCGGCCTGGTCCAGGAGGAGATCGGCTCGCTGGGTGCGCGCACCTCCGCGCACGCCGATCCACCGACCCTGGCACTGGTCATCGACACGACGTACGGCCGTTCTCATGCCGAGGCTGAGCACCGCACGTTCCCGCTTGGCGGGGGGCCGTCCAATGGATGGGGGCCGGCGGTCCACCCCGCGATCCATGAACAGCTCCGCCTGGCTGCGGAGCACCTGGAGATCCCGCTGACGCTTGAACCGATGCCGTGGTACTCGGAGAGCGATGCCGACGTCCTCCAACTCGCCGGCGGCGGTGTGCCCACCGGCTGCCTATTCATCCCCGTGCGCTACATGCACTCCCCCGTCGAGATGGTCGATGTGGAGGACATCCGCCGGACGGGAACGCTGGTGGCGGAATTCGTGCGCGGCCTGGGTGAGGCTGCCAGCCGATTCCTGGAGCAGGGCTGAGAGCATGGCGCCGGCCCGTCTGTCCCGCACACCCCAACGCACTCACATGGCGCTGCTGCGCGCCCTGACGGAGGCCGTCGGAGTCTCCGGGGACGAGGGCGAAGTTCGCCGATTAGTGCGCGAACATGTCGAGCCGCTGGCCGATGAGGTCCGCGTCGACGCGCTGGGAAACCTGCTGGCCATCCGCCGCGGGTCGGCGCGGCGCAAGCTGCGCGTGATGCTCTCGGCCCACATGGACGAGATCGGGTTGATGGTCACCGGCGCGGAGCCGGACGGCGCGTTGCTGCTCGGGCAAGTCGGAGGCGTCGCACCGCAGCACCTGGCCGGGAAGGCATTCTGGGTGGGAAAGGGGCGCGTGCCGGGCGTGATCGGCCTGAGCCCGCCGCACCTCGCCGGCACGGTCAGGGCCCACCGGCTTACGCTCGACCAACTTCGCCTGGATGTCGGGGCGCGCTCCCGGGACGAGGCGCTCAAACGGGTTCGGATCGGAGACCGCGCGGCGTTTGCCACGGCGCTGACGCGGCTGGGCGAGTGCGTGTCGGCCAAGGCCCTGGACAACCGTTTGGGGGTAGCGATTCTGATCGAGCTGCTGGGGGCAGCGCCCCCGAACATCGACCTGCTGGCGGCGTTCACCGTTCAGGAGGAGATCGGGCGGCGCGGCGCCGGCGTTGCCGCGCACAGCCTCGATCCGGAGCTGGCCATCGCCATCGACTGTACGCCGGCCCGAGACCTGCCGACGTGGGACGGCGCGGAGAACACCGCTTACAACTCCCGGCTCGGGCAGGGTCCCGCCCTTTACACAGCGGATCGAGCCACGGTATCCGATCGCCGGCTGCTCGAGCACTTCGAAACGACGGCCCGCGCCGCCCGCCTGCCGTTCCAGTATCGCCAGCCGGGCGGCGGAGGCACGGATGCCGGCTCGATTCATCGCGTGCGCAAGGGAATCCCGGCGATCTCCGTCTCCGTTCCGGTGCGCTACCCGCACTCGTCGGCCGGGATGATCCGGATCGACGACTGGCGCAACACGGTGCTGCTCCTCCACGCCACCCTCGCCAGGCTGTCACACGAGACCCTGACTCGAACGCGCCGCCGCACGTAGGCGCTGCTGGCAGGCGCAACCCCAACTCACTCCAGGGACTCGGCCCGACTCCAGGGCGCCCTGGTTGCGGGAGCGACAGCGATGGATCCTCGACAAACACGTCGGTATCAGGTGGTTGAGACATCCCTTGCGGACACTCGGCGCCTCCTGGGATACTAGATGAAGGGGGACCCAGACATCCATTTGAACCTGAAGGGGTTCGACTGTGGATGGATCCTTGACTCCATCCCACTGAAACCTGGGCTGCGGATCCTGGACGTGGGGGCAGGATACTCGTGGCTCCCCATCTATTTGGCAAGAGAGAAGGGTTGCGAGGTCTGGTCGGTCGATGATTTTGGCACGTGGGACTCGAATCAATTCTGGGAACGGAGCCGGAAGCCTGACGAGCACATCCGAGCCCACCCGGAAGTGAAGTACGTTATCGGGAGGCTCGGGGAAGACCGGCTGCCGGATCTCCCAGCCTCATACTTCGACTACATCTACAGCGCCTCAGCCCTGGAGCATGTACCTCCGTCGCAGTTCGCCAAGGTCTGGAAGCACATGGACGGCCTGCTGCGGCCGGGGGGCCACATGCTGCATGCCATTGACATTGCCTTTCCCTCGAGCCGAGGCCTGCCGCATGTCCTGTTGGCCGTGTTGTACGACCTGATCTACCCCGTCCTACCGGCACGTGTGCGTATCCGATTCCTTTTCGAGACGCCCCTGTCGTGCGCGCGAGCAGCGCTGCGGGCATTGGGGACCCCGTCGAGGGGTGTCGCAGGACGACTGAACGTGGTCGACATGGTGATCAACCCCGAAACGGCGGTCGAACCCCTGGAGTTCACCCTCAACCGGCTTCTCAAGGATGGTGATGAGCGGATCCGTCACTTCAGGGTCGGTTCGCTCTTGATCCATGTGGTCAAGCGCTGAAGGGGGTGCCGAGACCTCGTTCAGAACGGTCCCCGCACGCAGTCCGCGGCGTCTTCCAGGAAGCCATTCTCCGCAACCCATGCACAGGTCCGAGGTGCAAGGCGCGCCTGTGTTTGATCGTGGGCGATAGCATGTCGCACGACAGCCTCACGACCACTGAGAAGCCTCCCGCAGGTTCCCTCCTAGCCACGGCATGCCGCGCTTGTTCCCGCATCCCCGATCCCCCGATTCGGTGTCCGAACGCGGGGGAAAGCCGGACAAGGGAGCGTCTTCCGGCCCGAATGGCGTCGGTTTCGAAGATGCGGGTCTGCTTCGGAGGCCGCCGCGGCGAGTGTGTGGTGTGTCTGACCCCGAATCGTCGCCGGGACTGATCTCGCGGGGAGTCAGGAAACGGTAGATAACTCCGCGGCGTAGTCAAACAGTGCAGGCGTGCCTCCGGTGTGCCAGAAGAGCACCTGCTTGCCGGCCTGGAATCGGCCCTCGCGCGCCAGCGCCAGCAGGCCTCCGGCTGCTCGGCCCGTGTAGACCGGGTCGAGCAAGATACCCTCTTGGCGGGCGAAGGCATGGATCGCATCGCGCTCCACCTGGGTCAAGACCGCGTACCCCGGGGCGGCAAATCGATCCTCCACCAGGATCTCCGGGGGAGCGACCTCCGACGGTCGGCCGAGCAGGGTGCAGACCTCCGTTGCCAGCGCGGCGACCGCAGGACGAAGCTGCGCCGCGGGCAGGTCGACGCTGATCCCGAGGATCCTGCCCGCGTAGCCGAGCAGCCGTGCGCCCGCTACCAGCCCGGCCTGCGTTCCCCCGGATGACGAGGCCACGACGATCCAGTCGGGGACAAGCCCCTGCGCCAGACACTCCTCCAGAGCCGCGGCGTACGCACTGGCGCCGAGAGGGCTCGAGCCGCCATACGGTACCAGGTAGGGCCGGAGAGAGTCAGTCTCGGCCTGGCTGAAAGTCACCTGGAGGACCGTTTCCGGATCACGTCCGCGGGTCCACACAATGTCCGCACCCAACAGGTGATCGAGGAGCAGATTGCCGTTCGTCGACGCGGGCGGCTCGCCCCGCAGGACGATGATCGAGCGCAGGCCGCGGGCCGCCGCCGCCGCCGCCGTCTGTCGGCAGTGGTTCGACTGCAATGCCCCGCGCGTGATCAACGTGCGGGCGCCACGCGCCTCCGCCTCCGCTACCAGCAACTCGAGCTTGCGTGTCTTGTTGCCTCCCAGCGCCAGCCCGGTCTGGTCGTCGCGCTTGATCCACAGAGCGGCTCCGCCCATCTGGGCGCTCATGCGCGGCAATTGGGCGACCGGGGTGGGAAGCTGGGCGAGCGACACGCGGGGGAGGGGGTCGGTGATCATGGCGTTTCCTGCTGACGGGCGTGTCCGTCTACTGTAGCACACACCCGCCCCCGTCCTCACCCGCGGACGTCGTTGCGTGTGGGGCGCGGCCCGACGAGGAAACATCGGCTTCGACCGTCGGCATTTTGACGCTTGGAGGGTTTCCACTCCGGCCGGGGTTGCCACGGCGCCGCGAAGCGGCGCCTCGTAATGACGGAGAGGGAGGACCGCGACGGCGCCCGATGTAGGTCACTGCCCCGCGTCCGTCACTTCACCGAGTCCGTCATTGCGAGGAGGGCGCAGCCCGACGAAGCAATCTCGGCCTCGGTCGCCGGCACTCTGACGCAAGGAGGAATCCTTTCCCTTCCGGGATTGCCGCGGCCCTCCCACTCCGCTTCGCTCCGGGGACCATGGTTCGGGCCTCGCAATGACACCCTGCTGAACGCGCACCTTGTCCCTCCAAATGGGTGACATTGCGAGGAGGGCGCAGCCCGACGAAGCAATCTCGGCCTCGGTCGCCGGCACTCTGACGCAAGGAGGAATCCTTTCCCTTCCGGGATTGCCACGGCCCTCCCACTCCGCTTCGCTCCGGGGACCATGGTTCGGGCCTCGCAATGACATCCCACGCACCGCGGATCTGGTTGTTTTGGCGGGTGTCATTGGGAGGAGGGCGCAGCCCGACGAAGCAATCTCGGCCTCGGTCGCCGGCACTCTGACGCAAGGAGGAATCCTTTCCCTTCCGGGATTGCCACGGCCCTGCGGGCCTCGCAATGACATCCCACGCACCGCGGATCTGGTTCTTTTGGCGGGTGTCATTGGGAGGAGGGCGCAGCCCGACGAAGCAATCTCGGCTTAGGAAAGTGGAGGACGACGGCTCTACGCGTGGGAGTCCTCCCCACGCGATGGCGCCCGGCGTGAGGCGTAGGTCCGACGGATCTCCTCGCCGTGGCGCCGGACGTGCGTTTCGACGTGGGGAATGAACTCCGACAAAGGCCAGCTCTTCGAGTCGCGTTTGACCTGCACATGGGCGGCGGCCGATCGAGGGTCGGCGGCCAGGCGACACAGCCGGGTGTTCGCGGCGCGGAATCGCGCCAGCATGGTCGGGATGCCGACGGAGGCAAGCGAGGCGACCGCCTCTTCGTTCAACGTCTTCAAGGTGCCTTCAGGGAGCAGCCACCCGATGCCGGCCTGGCCGGCATCGACCTGGCGGACGTAGATTTCGTGCCAGAACACAAGGTGCGCCAGCACCTGCCGCGGTCCCCAGGGCTTCACCAGGTACGCTCGCGCCGGTAAGCCTTCGATCGTCGCGCAGAACTCCTCAAGCGTCAGCGTCAGCCGATCGATGTCCTTGATCGGTGCAGGCATCTTCGAGCTCCCTCCGCGCCCAGGCCGCGCCTACCCGCCGGGCTCAACCGCGTGCCGCAGGACGGTCTTCAGCTTCTCTGGTGCGGAGCGGCGAGGATCGCCCATGTAGATCTCGTGGTGCCGGCCGCGCGGGCGCAGACCTTGCGCCCGGATGAACGCATGCAGCCGCGTCAGGGTTGCCGGCTCCGTGGAATACGGTCCGATGTGCATGATCTGCGCGGAGCGCCCTTCGTGCACACGCTCGAAATGCAGCCTCTCCAAGGACGGCGTCCCTCGGCGCGCGGCCAGTTCGAGCGCCACCGGCCACAGATCGGGCGCGGCGGCTTCCGGCTGCATGATCATGAGTGTCCACAGCCAGGCCTCTCGCTGACCAAAGTCGCCCAAAGAGAAGTCCGCTTTCCCCTCGATCGACCATAGGCCTTCGAGCGCCATCACGGGGTAGTCGATGGCCCGCTCCTTCTTCACCAGGAACTTGATCGTGTACGAGAAAGCGTACAGCGCGCCGGTGGCTGCGGCGAACTCCGGCCCATTGGGATCGCCGCGACCCTCGATGCAGGCGAAAGTCATCGGCGGCACATCGATTAGCGCCGGCTCACTGGCGGACGGGTTGTACAGGTCTTTGAGTTGCTTGCGCAGGTCGAGCTTGATCATGAGGGTCTCCTTCCGCTGGAGGGACATGTGAATTGCGGCCACAACCCCCACCCCTGCCCTCCCCCTTACAGGGGGAGGGAGCCCACGCAGCCCTACTCGAGCGACTGGCGCGTCGCGCTGTGGCCCCGACGGCGAAGCACTCCTAGTAGTGCGGGGAGCAGCGAGTGGTACACGCGGTAGGCAATTGGGCGGGCCGTGGCGTCCCAGGCACCCAGCCCGCGCACCAGCCTCCCCCCCAGCCCTTCCTTGAATCGGAAGACGCCCCACATCGGATCGGCGGGTTCGAGCCGGTCGGGGGCGCCCCACAGGTCGTAGTGCGTGCAGCCGGCGGCCTTGCTCCAGCGGATGGCTTCCCACTGCAGCAGGTAGTTGGGCATCTTGTCGCGGTGCAGATCACGCGACATGCCGTACAGGTACCAGGCTCGAGGGCCGAGGCGGTAGAGGATCAGGGCGGCCACCGCTTCGCCGTCGACCTGCGCCACGAGCGGCTGTGCCAGCCCGGCCTGCATGAACCGGCCCCACACGTGGCGATAGTAGTCCGGGGCGCGGATGGTGAATCCGTCTCGCACCGAGGTTTCGGCATACATCCGGTACAGCAGAGGGAGT
>Ga0265292_1002420_pt1 | contig 12991 bp, 9 predicted proteins | sample Munlanlewell296A_FD_189080 | JGI IMG/M metagenome (GOLD analysis project Ga0265292, IMG submission 189080) | Leachate microbial communities from a municipal landfill in Southern Ontario, Canada - Leachate well 296A | ecosystem: Engineered > Solid waste > Landfill > Unclassified | place: Canada...
GAAAGAAGCTGGTTGATAACAAGATAAAAATCACTACCAACTTTCGGTTTCCAGTTGATGCGATAATTTATGTTTACCTCGTTGTCTTCGTTGTTCCATTGTGTAAAGATTGAGGAAGCAACTTTAGTAGAAAAACTATAAGTCAGCCGCGAACCGATCTCGTGCGTGATAAGGCTACTGTTGTATATATTAATTTGATTGAAAGAATAATCGCCGGAAATTGTGAGGTGCTGATTGGCAACTAACGAGATGTCTGAAGAAAAAGATTTTCTTGACCCGTTGTAATAACCACCCCAGCTATAGTCTATTTCGGCATATATGCTTCTTGAGGGCGAAGTTTCAATAAATGCACCGTATGTAGTGTACCAGTAATTTCCCGAGAGTATCTGAGTACCGTTAAATATTTCAAAATCTTCAACTGGTTTATCGAATGTTCTGTGAATGCCGAATCCCAATTGATCTCCGCTTTCGGTTTCAATTTCAATAGGACTCATTGTAAATTGAGCGGATTGAAGATTGCCGTTGTTATCGTAATACATGCTTGATTCAAAAACTTCGAATTCAAGTTTCTTTATACCGCACTGATTAATCCGCGGCGAAAATTGTAAGTTATATGTCAACTGCTGGAAACTCTTTCTTGAAACAAAACCCATCGCCGGGTTAAAACCCCCTTGAATAAATCTGTAACCGAGATATGTATCAATTAAGTCGTTTGGAAAATCAACAAAGAAATTACCAGCCCAAGAATTTTTTGCGCCATCCTTTTCATCTGTTTTTGCAATGCCTGCATGAACAATTAGATTTTGATCACCAAGAAAATCGTTGAATGCAAAATTCATGTCGGTTCCAATGCCGCGGTTGTAACCCGTGCTTGAAAGTTTATTTGTAAAAAGAACTCCTATAGAGGATGAGCCGAAGAGATCATACTTTGCACGGGCAACAGAATAATTTGCTGCATGCTCTTCATCCTTTGCTGCCGTCTGCATATTGATTGCGCCGATTTCAAAATCACCAATCCTACCAACAAGTTTAGCCCCGGCAATAATTGGAATTTGTAATCCGCCGCTTATGCCGATTCTTCTGCTGTAAAAAAGATTATCGCGACCTCCCAAATTAAAATCGAAAGTTTTCATTCCCTCCAAAAAGAATTCTCTCTTCTCGGGAAAGAATAAAGGAAAGCGAGAAAGATTAATTCTTGCGCGGTCGCTTTCGACCTGGGCAAAATCGGTATTAACAGTTGCATCAAGGGAAAGAGTTTCCGTTACTCCGTATTTTACATCAAGCCCCGGCTCGTGAACATATTTTTTATCTCCGTTAATGAATTGCGCTCCGGCGGTAAAATATGGTTTAAGATAAATTGGATTGCCGCGCTGAATGTTTTCTATTCCGACTAAATCGCCCGCCTCTGCAATTTTAATCAAACCCAAATTTTGCCCAACGGAAGTCCAAAGCACAGTTTCGTTTTTTCTGCGAATAACGCGTTCGATATTGAAACCCCAAACTTGTTTTTCTTTATTGTAAAATTTGAATGTAGAAAATGGAAAGCGGAATTCGGCGCTCCAGCCATTATTAAGAATTTTACATTCAACATCCCAAACAGCATTCCAGGCTTCATTAAAGTCTTTCATTTCGAAACCGGTGAGAAGAGCATCGTCTTGCGCGCCAAGCGGATTTGTTCCGAACCAATATGCCGAGCGGTTATCATTAAATGTATCGAGTAAAAGTTTAATATTATCATCGCCTCTGATTCTTCCGTCCCATTTTAACTCACGGGCAATTATTTTATCCGGTTCGTTATCGTAACACATCACGCCGATGTAAAAATAATCGTCGTCATAAATAATTCTTACTTCGGTTTGAAGAGAGGGCTGTGTGCCTGCAATCGGTTCCTGCTGTTGGAAGTCTTTAATTGGAATTGCATTCTGCCAAACCGTATCATCAAGCACTCCGTCTATCTTTGGAGCGGATGTAACACGCACAGCAGTTGCCGTCTTGGTCTGTGCTGTTAAAAAATTGAAAGATGAAAAGAAGAAAAGAAGGAAAAATATTTTCTTTAGATTTGTAAGAGAGGAGAAAAAAAGTTGCATTGATCACCATATTGAAAAAATTAATGGCTTGAAAAATATAAAAGTTTGATTTGGCGTGAACAGAAAAATTGTTAATAAGTGTTAATCATTATTTCGATCTATTAGTGTCCGATAAAAAATAAAAGACAGGGGAAAAATCATATTGATAAATCCCCTGTCATGGTTAAATTTGTAATCATCACAAAACAAATAAGACCATGAACAAATCTAAAAAATTTAGTGGACAACCAATAATAAAACAGCTCTTAAGCTTTATAAGTATTCCAAATGTTTATCGGACAGCAGAAAAGTATAAAAGCGATAGATATACGAAAAGATTTACAACGTACGAACATTTAGTAACCATGATCTTTGCCGTATTAAGTGGATGCAGTTCCTTAAGGGAAGTAACGAGTATCATGTTAGCCTGTGAAGGGAAATTAAGCCATCTGGGGATAAAACACTTTCCAAAGCGAAGTACCTTAGCCGATGCAAATAAACGAAGAAGCAGTCAAGTATTTGGAGCTATTTACTATCAGCTCTATAATCTCTATAAGGGTGTTTTACCTGCCTGGCGGCAGACAGGTCGGACAGCAGAACAAAGCCGGAAGCGATTGAAGGATTAAAAATTATAGATTCAACTACAATCACGCTTTTTAGTGATATCTTAAAAGGTGCTGGACGTAATCCAAAGTCCGGGAAGAAAAAGGGGGGAATAAAGATGCACACACTAATAAATGCTATGGAAGATGTTCCCTCATTAGTGAAGTTTTCAAGTGCAGCCACCCATGACCATACTTTTCTGAAGGACTTAAAACTAAAGAAAGGCTCTTATATCGTTTTCGATAAAGGATATGTCGATTATCAACAATATGAGCAGTGGAGCTTAGATGAAATATATTTTGTAACCCGGCAAAAGGAGAATGCTGCTTATACAAGCATAGAGGAATTTGATCTTAACGAGAAAAATGATGATGCTCTACTCAAAGATGAAAAAATCAGTCTGGTGAAAAAAGACGGAACCACATTTGTTTTAAGGAGAATAGCTTATTGGCACGAAAAGCATAAAAAGGTCTATGAATTTATAACCAATAATTTTGAATTGCCGGCAGATAAAATAGCTGAGATATACAAGAACCGTTGGCAAATAGAAACCATGTTTAAGCGGCTCAAACAAAACTTCCCCCTGAAATACTTCTTGGGTGATACGCAAAATGCAATAGAGACTCAGATATGGATAAGTCTTATCGCTCAACTGCTCTTACTCGTTATTCAACTCAAGGCGGAGAGGAAATGGGCTTATGCTAATATGGTTTCGGTTATCCGCTATCATTTGATGACTTATATTAACCTTTTCAAGTTCTTAAAAAATCCAGACTCAGATTGGGAATATTTAACTACTAAACAGCCCGATCAATTGTCTCTTTTTTATGGATAGGGGGTTCTATTTTGAATTATAGGATAAAAATGCTGTGGCAACTTATAATCACAAGTTTTTTGGCTTTTCCTTTTTTTTATCGGACAACAATAATTTCGATCAATTGAAACGGTAGGTCTTCTCGATCCAGTATTGAACTTGCTTCCCTTCAATCTTAACTTGTTCCCATCTGGATTTGTATGCGGCGTCAATCGTATTCATCAAGCAAGCGTCATCGTTGGATGTATTATAAATTACTTTGTGTTCTTTTACAAATCCATCGGTGCCGATTTTTAATACTAAAATGATTGTTCCTTTAACGCTCTCAACATTTTGAGGTACTACTTCAAGAATTTGCCGCGGAACAAAAGGAAGCGGCAGATAACCAGATCCGCTTCCGGAGCCGTCTCCGATCCCACTTCCCTTTCCGCCTCCAATACCACCACCGCTTCCCGATCCGATACCGCTTCCGCCCGAATTTAGAAGCGAATCTTCCGGATCAATAAGATTTGTCTCTTTGCCGAATTCAATTTCGGTTTGTTCAGAAACAGGAACCGGGATACCGGATAATGTTTTTGTAGAAGAAAAGTCTTTTCCGGCTCCTTCAGTTCCATTGCCGGAAGAACCACCTCCACCACCAATATCTACTTTGCCGATATTGTTTGTAGTTAATTTTACTATGTAAGTGTTGTCGTAATAGTCGTAGACAGGCTCCTCAATTTGCCGCATGAATAAAAAAAGAATCAGAAAAAGAAATAGATGGGTTGCCGTGCTAATGGCTATCCCTATAGTAAAATTATTACGATATTTTTCTCGCCAGTTTTCCACAGTTAAATAATTTATTATCGCCAGTTAATTTTTCTGTTCGTCCATTTCTTTGTTTGTTATATTTTAGTTTTCAACACCTCTATTGCTTTTTCAAAATATTCATCTCTTCCTTCTTTAACTGCCTTTATTGTTCTCTTAACTGGGTATGTCGGTTGAATGCCAATTAAATGATGTTGAGAGCCATCATGTTTAAGTACTTTCATTCCCGTCCACATAATTTTAAATCCACCGGGCAGATTAATGAAGTTAACATTGCCATTAGTTCCGGCAGTTGGTTCTCCAACAAATTCCGCCAATTTATAATTCTCAAAAATCCCGGTATAACTTTCACCATAACTTACAACCGCAGGAACATTAATAAAAACAATTTTCGCTCTTATCCTTGGTTCTTTTGGTATAATTGTCCAATGACTTTGTAAGTAAGAAACGTCTTTTCTGTTTGGATAAATTGTTTGCGGGATATTCCACCAAGCAGAATGTACTGTTGTATCTACAAGATATTGTATTATTTCAGACGGCTGAAATACATCTTTATAGTCAGTTGATTTTCCGTCATATCTTTGATCGAATATAATTCCCTTTGCTTTTGATAATTGTTGTAAACTATCTAAGAATTGCGTTTTTGTAACCGACGAATTGATGTAATAAATATCATTGCTGAGTTTTTTGAATCGAGGAAATCCAAATTCGGCAACATTGTTAAAAAATAAATTACCGTTTTTTGTTTTACGTTTCGATTCTACCGCAATTTTTTCCCCGCCTCTAATTATTTCTAAATGCGCAATACTTCCGAAGGGACCATTGCCAATTTCATTCAGGGCTCTAAATCTTATTAATTGAGGTGAGCCGGAAACATATTTTTCTTCATTTAATAATGTAGCTTTGCCAGTTATATCGTCAATCATTCCAATAATATCACCTTTTTTAAAGAGTGAATCTTGCGAGCCGGTTATAACGAGTTGATTTTCTATCCAATCAACTTTAATTGGCAGACCACCGATTGGCTGTTCGGGTTTATAATAGACATATCCATGCCCGTCTTGCAGCTTAGCAATCATCCTTTTTAATGTAATATAGAATTCATCCGAGGTATTAACTTGAAGTGCTTCCGTTAATGTTTCGGTAAGTACATCATCCCAATCAACTTTAACAACGTCAAAGTAAGGATAAAAGTGTTGAAGAACATTCCAGGCATTAATTACATTTCCTAGTCGGGTATTCTCATCATTTGCACTGTATAACGGTAATTTTATAGTGTCCAATGCGATAAGAAGGGAATCGATTAGATTATTATTTATTGTCCCGAGTGTTGCATTATTTTTGGAATAAAGAGCCAAAGGAATTTGGCAGAGTAAGCCAGGACTAATTTCTTCATTAATAGTCTCGCCTATGTTAGGATATTTATCAAACAATTTTGAGATCGGTTCTGGTTTATCCGAGATTTTTTCAATTGATAGACTTTTATTGCCTTCGCTTTTTTCATTAGTGTCGGAAGCAAAGTTAAAACCCGGAACTCCGTAATACCACGATTTCACATTATTTTGATCGTTCTCTTCAAAACCGGGATTACTTATTTTTATTTTCCGCCAATCACCTTCTTGGCTTTTATAAAACAATTTGAAATCGTCAAACCAAATTTTGCCGTCTCCCCGTAAGAATCCACCGAAGAAAATCATTTTAGCATCTTCATCCACAACTCCGCTAAATTCATATTCCTTCCAGTTGTCATTTACTATCGGGCGATCATCCATATTATAGAAAAAACCCGGTTGTTTGTTCTCTCTATCTACACGCAGCCAAAGATGTCCGTTGTTTCCAATTCCTGAGACATTGGTTCTAACGCGGGCCAGCATTTTTATCTCTTTCCCTCTATAGCTAACTGCATCTACTGATTGACTGAAAGGTGCAAAGTTTTGTGTTGTGTTTGTTGCCGGTTTTTACAGAATATAATTTTTATTAGTGCGAATACTATGATAAACAAAAGATGCCTCCGCCAGCCCTACACCTTGGTGCTGCCACGCAACCACTTTTAGTCCGGTAGTATCTTTTGGAAAATATTCTGAAATGTCTTTTGGTTTTTCATTTGCAGAATATATCTGTGCCGTTGGTGCAATTGGCAAAAATAATTGTTTTAGTGTTGCATTCAATTGTGCATCAATAGTTGCGTGCTTAACCCTATCTGCACCGTAAATTGCAAATTTGTCCCAATCAATTTTGCTTGCTTCATCAGATGGATGGAAGAATCTGACATAGCCGTAAAGTTTTGCGAATGCCCTCAGGTTTTTGATTTGCCTATCAACATTAATCCCACTATGATTAAACCCTTGATAACCGCTGAAAAAAAATCCAAGCAAAAGCATTAAAAAAATATTTTTTAAGAATTTCATTTTATTAACCTCATTTATTTTGTAATGACCGTAACATTTACTGCCAGTTAATTTCTGTCTGGTTACTTGTTCCCTTTCCCGTTACAATATCTTTTATAGATACTGTAATTAAATATTCGCCGGGTTCGTACTTACTCATATCCAACTGCAGGTACATCTGCGGATCTTTCTCTTGTGTCTGGTATCTACTTGTTAGTGAAACTTTATTTCCTTCCTTATCTATACCAACTAAATTCAATAAAGAACTGAGCACTCCACCTTCTTCTTTTTTTTGTATCGTTATCTTCTGTTCAAAATCGGTTGTGTTGTTTGTGTTAAGAAATAAATTATTTATCTCATAGTAAATAAACATCTGCATTTGTTGAGTAAAATAGTTAGATGGATTGGGAAGTATATATGTGTCTTTTCTTTTTATGTAAGAAGGGAATTCTTTATGTCCGACATCAAGACACATTACAAGATCGCTAATAGATAAATCCTTTTCCGAAAAATTTTTTACTTTGAACAAATCGTGATAAGTGAAAGCGCCGTTATCCTTCTTTCTTAGAATTTCAAATGCAATATTTCCTTCTCGCGGAACAGAACTAAACATTAGACTATTGACAGTCAACTTTGTATTTGAATAAAGCGGAGAGAAGTCGGAAACCTTCTCGATTATCTTACTATGGTTTTTATCAAACAAATAGATGCCGGTAGTATAACCGTTATCAAAAAAATCTTTTAGTGTGGAAGAATCTTTTGGGTTAATAATAAAACTTATATAAACATCGGTTTTTGAGGGCAGATTGGATTTGAATTGATATGAAGAGAACGGCGTATAAAAAACAGGTCCCAACAGCTTAGGAGTATATTCTTCCGGTTTCCTTTCACGGTAAACTAAAATTGAGTCAACTGTGCTCTCAAGCGATTGAGAAACATAATTTCCATTCAATGAGGGCTCATTAAAAACATACTTTCCTCTTCGCGCTTGGTCATAAAATGAAAAATTTTTATCAGGATAGTAAAAAGTTTCAGTTTCCATTTGTTCAGAATAACCTTCTGGCGTGACATCAACTATCGCCCGCATTCTTTTTATTTGTTCGGGAATACCGTATCTGATTACTACTTCTCCCCGATCTGAATTCCAGCCGTCAATCTTCAATCTTTTTCCGCTGAAGATTAAATTGGAATAAGTTACTCTGGTGATATGCTCTAACAATCTTTCGTTGTAATCTGTTAATAAAAGCGGATCGTGGTCTTTCATGTATTTATTAAAATAATTTTCTACAAATTCTTTGTCTTTGTTTGAGAGACTATCAGCTACTTTGGGTCTCAAAAGTTTTTTAAAGCTGTAATTTGTATAAATATCTCGTTCTTCTTTATCCATTAGTTGAAAAGCTTTTTTATAATCATTTTCTGAAAGATCAATTTTTCCTGCTAAATAGTTCGTCATGCCTTTAGCGAGGAAAAACTTTACTGGCTCACTTGTTGGGTTGACAAATTTGTTCAATAACTCTAATCCTTTATCATAATTCTGAACGAGAATATATAGTTCGGTTAGTTCTATAAAACTTTTTTCACTTTTTGTAAGTTCAATTGATTTTAAAAATGATTCTTCCGATTTGCCGAACATTTGATTTGCAATGCGAGTGTACTTTAAGGATGGTTTAGGTAAAGATGCCCGGAATCTGTCATACATTTCCAATGCAGAAGTGCTTCCTCTCGTACGCATTCTGGCTTTTTGAATTGGGGAGTTAGTATAAAACGTAGAGGGTTCCATTTTTATTCCAGTCAATGTTACAACTCTATCCGTAATTTGGTCAAAATATTCTGAGTCCATATACTTTAGATAATCTTCTTTGTATAGTCTGCCAAGATTAAACCAGGCTGGTTCGCATTTTACATCTTCCTTCACAATATCTTCATATAAACTCATTGCCCTGCTGCGGAAAGTCTTGTTTAACGGACTTGTATAAAAAAGCTCTTCCATTAAAAATGCTTTAAGGAGTTTATACTCGATATTTATTTCATCTTTATCAACCGCTTCTTTAACGTAGCCGTAAGCTTCGGAAAAATTTATCATGTTCGAATAACCGGCATAAATTTTAGCAAGCTCGTAGTATGAAGACGCGTCATTGTTCTGTTTTATTGATTCCTTGAAAAGTGTGACTGCAGAAGTTGTATCTTTATTTTGTAGTGCTTCGAGGGCTTTTAAATACTTGTTTGTTTTTACAGAGTCAGTTTGCGCAGTTGATAAAATACTCGAGGAGATGAACAATGCTATTAGAAAAAAGACGAATGATTTCATAATAGTTGCCTTATGTATGGTTGCTTGAAATCTAACGTTTGAATCTAAGTAAAACAGTGCAATAAATTATGCACCTTAAAGTAAGTCTTAGCCGGGATGGGAAGTGAAAGTTATATCTGGGTCGGCGCATAAGTTACGAACCCAAAAAACTTATTTTTTTGCAAACACAAGTTTACCCGCGCCCGGATAGCGCACAACAATTGTATCGCCGGATTCATACTTGTTCATCAGCAATTCGGAAGAAAGAGGATTGACAATATATTTTTGTATCATTCTTTTGAGAGGACGCGCGCCGTATGTTGCATCATAACCATGCTGAAGCAGAAAATCAATTGAGTCTTCGTCTATTTCAAAACCGATATTTTTTTCTTCGAGCATCTTCCCCACTCTCTGAAGTTGAATACCGATGATTTGTTTTAATTCACTCTTAAGCAAAGGTTTGAATAGAATTATCTCATCAATACGATTTAAAAATTCCGGACGAATTGTTTGACGAAGCAATTGGCTAAGACTAACGCGCAATTCCCCCATTATATTTTCATAATTGGTTTCGTCCATTGTCATTAATTTTTCTTGAATTAGATGCGAGCCGAGATTTGATGTCATGATAATAATTGTATTTTTGAAATCAACCGTTCTTCCTTGATTATCTGTAAGACGACCATCATCTAAAACTTGCAGTAAAATATTAAAAACATCCGGATGAGCTTTTTCAATCTCATCGAGCAGAACAACAGAGTATGGTTTTCGCCTCACAGCTTCGGTAAGTTGTCCCCCTTCATCATATCCAACATATCCGGGAGGCGCACCAATCAATCGTGACACGGAAAACTTTTCCATGTATTCGCTCATATCAATTCGTATCATCGCATGTTCATCGTTGAATAAAAATTCAGCTAATGCCCGTGCGAGCTCCGTCTTCCCCACTCCTGTTGTTCCAATAAATATAAACGAACCGATCGGACGATGCGCATCTTGTAATCCTGCACGCGATCTTCTAATTGCATTAGCTACTGCTGCAACTGCATCATCTTGTCCAATAACTCTTTTGTGAAGTTCTTCTTCCAATCGCAAAAGCTTATGCCGCTCACTCTCGAGCATCCGGTTTACGGGAATGCCTGTCCATTTAGCAACGACTTCGGCAACATCTTCAGCATCAACTTCTTCTTTCAACATTTTAGTATTTATTTGAATAGCGGCGAGCTCTTCAGATTCTTTTTTCATTTTGCGCTCAAGATCATTTATTACACCGTAACGTATCTCGGCTACTTTACCAAGATTTCCATCACGCTCATATCTCTCGGCTTCTACTTTCGCGCGCTCTATATCGCTTTTCATCGAACGGATCTTTTGGATCTTCTCTTTCTCAAGCTGCCAATGCCCTTTCAAGTTGCTTCTCTCTTCTTGAAGTTCGCTCAATTCTTTTTGCAATTCTTCAAGCCGCACAGTAGACTCAGAATCTTTCTCCCGTTTCAATGCTTCACGTTCAATTTCAAGCTGTTTAAGTTTTCTTTCAACTGCATCTAGTTCCTCCGGCATAGAATCAATTTCGATTCTTAATTTTGATGCCGATTCATCAATCAGATCAATTGCTTTGTCGGGAAGAAACCGGTCGGTTATATAACGGTGAGATAATTGCACCGCTGCTACGATTGCGCCATCAGTAATGCGTACACCGTGATGAACTTCGTAACGCTCTTTCAGTCCGCGCAAAATAGAAATTGAATCTTCTTCGTTCGGCTCGGCAACAAGCACCGGCTGAAATCTTCTTTCCAGCGCTGCATCCTTCTCTATATATTTTCTGAATTCATCGAGTGTTGTTGCACCGATTGCGTGAAGCTCTCCGCGAGCGAGTGCAGGCTTTAAAATATTTGCGGCATCCATCGAGCCCTCTGCCCTTCCGGCGCCGACTAGTAAGTGTAATTCATCAATGAATAAGATTATTTCGCCGCTAGCTTCTTGAACTTCCTTTACAACCGCCTTAACACGCTCTTCAAATTGTCCGCGGAATTGTGTGCCCGCAACGAGCGCTCCCATATCAAGCGCAATTATCCGTTTGGTCTTTAGAGTTTCCGGAACATCGCCGCTGATAATTCGATGCGCAATACCTTCGGCGATTGCGGTTTTACCAACACCCGGCTCGCCAATTAAAACGGGATTGTTTTTTGTGCGGCGTGAAAGGACTTGAAGAACACGGCGGATTTCTTCATCGCGACCAATTACAGGATCAAGCTTGTTAGAACGGGCAAGATCATTTAAATCCCTTCCATACTTTTGTAATGCTTGGTAGGTGTCTTCGGGATTTTGCGTGGTTACGCGTTGTGTCCCTCGAATATCTTTCAATGCGGAGAGAATAATATTTTTATTAATTCCGCTTTCATTTAAAAGTTTTCCCGCAGCGCTTTTTTCTTCGCTGAGCGCAAGAAGTATATGCTCGTTCGAAACGTATTCGTCTTTTAGTGCTTTTGTTTCTTCAGAAGACGTATCGAATAATTTTGCGGTGTTCATCGAAAGTTGTTGGTTACCTATTCCGCTTCCGGAAACTTTGGGCAGGCGTTCGAGCAGTTCGCCTATTTTTATTTTCAATTGATTTAAATTCGCACCTGATTTTTGAATTATAGAGACAGCAACATTGGATTGATCCTGCAGCATCGCAGCAAGCAGATGTTCCGGTTCAACTATTTGGTTGTTGTAATTCTGCGCAATCTCGATTGCATTCTGAACCGTCTCTTGCGCCTTCACCGTAAACTTGTTGAAGTTGAATGACATGATCTATTCCTTTTATTTTACCGACTCTAATTTACCGCTCATACAAGAATATTTCCTCAAAAATTTCTCTCTTTTTTATTCAAAGCATCGCGTGGATTACCATTTTTCAATTCTAATTCGTTAGATTTGATAAGATAAAAGAGTTATAACAAAGGAGAGAGTAATTAATAAGGCGTTCTAAATTTAACCGGGTTATAGGCGTATAGTGTTTTTTGTTTCTGGAAATTAGAGGTATGTTGTAATAAATAGCAGAAGCCGCAATAATTGCATCTTGCCAACCGATTTTACTCCTTAAGAAATGTTCCTTAAATATTTGAAATGCGAGTTCTATTATCTCGTTGGTAATTGGAAGAAGAATAAAGTGAGAAAGAAAATCCTCATATAATTTCATCTCGGTTTTGTTAACAGAGCCGGCAAGTATTTCAAACTTTGAAATGTAGCTTATATAAAACGGCGGTTTGAATTGGTTAAAAAATTTTTGCGCTTCTAATCTGCCCCGTAAAAAATCTATAAGTATATCGGAATCAATAAGCATATCAAAAACGCGGCTCTCTTAATTTGTTAATATACTTAACAGAATTTTCTTTTATTTTATTTTTCATTACTCCGAAATATTTATCAAACCCGCCCTCAGCAATAATGCTTACCTTAACCTTTTCATCGTCTTTAAGTTTTATTCTGTCTTTCAAATAAATTTTTCTGTTTCTATAAATTCCGCTAAGAGTTGTCATTTGTTTTCTCCTTTATAATGTAATATACTGTTTAAGAGAAAAAATGTAAATCTCAATTGAGTTTTTTACAGTTTCTTGCGCTTTAACTGTGAACTTGTTGAAATTAAATGCCATGATTGACTCCAAAACGTATCGGGATACATTGGATAAACCATCAGTATATTCATTTGTTACTCCTTGGCAATAAAAAAGTAGATACTTGACATTGTTAGTTTCTAATTCGTGCATAATATCGACAGTTAGAAGTTAAAATTCAATCGTACATTGGGATGAAAAAGGAATTACATCTTTTAGGTAAGCCTGCCCGATGTATTCTGGCGGGGAACTACTCGTCAATTAAGAAAATTTTGTTTACTGCCTCTATTAGGAGAAAATGTTTCTCTGTTTGTCTGGGAATCCTCCGTAAGGAGGATTCCCAATGGTTCTAAACTTGTAAATGTTGAAGACCTGGTTATCTTCCGTTATGCCGCGCTTTTGAATTAACAGCGGAAATGATTTCAAGATTA
>Ga0265292_1002421_pt1 | contig 12987 bp, 11 predicted proteins | sample Munlanlewell296A_FD_189080 | JGI IMG/M metagenome (GOLD analysis project Ga0265292, IMG submission 189080) | Leachate microbial communities from a municipal landfill in Southern Ontario, Canada - Leachate well 296A | ecosystem: Engineered > Solid waste > Landfill > Unclassified | place: Canada...
TTCGCCTGAATATGGCACTTCCACCACTCGCCCAAAAAGAAATATGAGAGGTCGTGGATTCACTACCCGACTCGTGACTTATAAATCCATCTTTGAAAACTCCTTTAGCCCAACCATAGCCTTTTTCATGAAACGAAACAGCAAACACTTTCTTGTTATCAAAATGGTCAAAAATATGTATTAGAAAATCTTCTTGGGGTATAACATCGGTATTAAGAAGGACTACTAAATTGCCCTTGGCCATTCTTACCCCCATATTAACACCCGAAGAAAATCCCCTGTTTTTGGTAAATTTAAAGACACGAATATTAGGATAGTTCCCTTTTAAAAATTCTACGCTTTCATCCTTCGAAGCATCGTCAATAATTATAATTTCAATAATATTATTGATTGGGTTTGAAGCAGCTTTGACAACCTGCGGCAAATTCTTTCTCAAAAGTTCCAACCCGTTAAAATTTGGGATTACTATGGAAACTTGTAAATTATCCTTTTTCACCATTTCAATTTTTTCTAACCTTCACTATCTGCAACATACCCAAAATAAAATTTTTCTTAACCTCTATTATAAACCCTGCACGCCTGCATATCTCAGACAAATAATCGTGGCTATAAGTTTGAATGTGGGTCTCTCTCCAAACATAACCCCTGGGATAAAAGTTTAACCATAACCACCAAACAATCCGAAAAAGTTGATTATCCGTCGGAACCATAAATATTCCGTATCCACCCTTTTTTAAGATTCTTTTTATTTCCCCAAGGACTTTTAATGGATGTTCCACATGCTCAAGGACTTCGAGTGCCACAACGGCATCAAAAGTGCCGTTTTCAAATTTTAAATTGTGAGCGTCAGCAGTTTTAAAAATCATCTTTTTATTTTTCTGCCAATGTTTTCCGGCCCAATCAACTGAACTTTTTTCAATATCTATTCCAATTAATTCATTCGCTTTTGATTTATCAAGAATCTGCTTGGAGAATAATCCGTCCGCACAACCAATATCCAAAACCTTTCCTTTAACAGGACTAACCAATTTCCCGACTTCAGTAAATCTTCTGGTGTGCCAATATCTTTGCAGCAGGTCTTTTCTTACAGATTCATAATACCAACCTTGCGGAGTTTTCATTTAAGCCTTTCCCGGATCTGAACCCCTAAATCCCCAAAATACTTTTCGGTAATTAAACGCGATTTTCCGTTTTCTTCTGCAACAGTATCCCCCAGATATCGTTCAGGTATACCGTTTAATGGTTCAATTATTAAATAATAATTATGAGTCGTGGGCAAAGTAATCGGGAGACTACCAAGTTGGCCCACTTGGTCTTGTCCATGCCACTGGGGTAAATAACCATATTTTGGCTGACCATACCACTTGTACAAATAATCCCAAACTACATTAATCCACAAAGGTGAAGTTAGGGTATTAATACTAAAATCCTTTCCCCCTGCTTCTTGATATGTGTAATCAATTGCTGCCATTTGCTTAGCTAAGAGCATATCTTTTTGTATAGCAAAAATTACTGCACCTTTGGTATTTTGTTTTACAATCATTAATAAATTCCCGGTAATTATAATAAGGGCCAAAGTTAATGCAATCAGAAATTTTTTACCAACTATTAATTTATAAACCGTAATACCCAACAATATAGATACCGCCGGTCCAATTCCGACCAATAAAAACGGAGTTGAAGTTCCACCCAAGGAAACCACGGTCAGATGACTAAAAAGCCATAAAGCTAAAAATATCGGCCAAGATATCTTTCTGCTCTCCTTGGAAAATAACCAAAAGAAAATTAGAAATATCACCAAAATTCCACCATAACCGACATTGCCCGGATAACTGTTGTAGGCATAAACTTTACCCAATTGGTTCAAAAATAATTGGAAAAAATCCCCCAAGTTTTTCGAAGCCACAATTGAATCACTGCTATTTAAAAGTGACACAAAACCGGATAAACCCCTAAAACCAAATTTAACTTCGGAAACTACCATAGTTATAACAGCGAAAAAGAGGGTCACTGCAAAAACTAATATTTCCTTTCTCTTTATTTCCTTACGATTAAGCCATAACCAAATTACCACAGGCACCAACTGGTATAAAAGAAATATATCTGCTTGAATGCTTAATCCTAAACCTAACCCGGCCAAAATCACTCCCCACATTTTTTTCTCTTTAGTCCATAACCATAAACCCAAATACATTAGAGGCACTGTCCAATAACCTATCGTTGGATTGGATAACCAAGTAGCGTATTGTGTCGCTTCAAAAGAAACCGCACAAAAAACAGCTGCCAATAAACCGGCCCAATAACGTTTGGTAAATAAATAAGTCAGATAAAAAACTATAAGGACCGTTAAGGAATTAAGGAAAGCAATCCAATAAGCAGCTGCAATCGGACTGCCATGACCGATTAAGTAAGCAGGGGCTAAAACGTAATAATAAAATACTCCATGATAAAGCCCCGGGGTTGATGCGGGTGGTCCAAGTATTTTTAGATCCCCGTTAGTAATTTCATTACTAACGTAAGCGTCCCGGGCCTGATCATAACCAAAAGTTAAAATGTTATATTTCAAAAACCAGATCCGTAAAACAAAGGCAACAATAAATATTACTAATACCAATATCCAATTTCGGATTTTCATATAATTTGAGACACTTCCTTTTCAAATCTTTCATATCCGTATTGCTCACTGCTTAATTTGGCTGCTCCTGAAACAGAAGCCCAAAGCGGATGATTATTAATTACCTTTTTGGTTTGAGCCACTAGGTTACTGACTTTATCCCAAAGAAAACCATTTTCCCCCCCACGAATAATTTCTTTATAGCCTCCGGCTTCAAAAAGAAGGGGTACAGCCCCAGCTACCATAGCTTCAACAGCCGAAATACCAAAATGTTCAACCTTCTCGGGTTCTTTTTGTTCATTTATATCATAGCCCGCCGCTGACCAAAATATTTTTGCTTTCCCATATAGATCTATCAGATCTATATACGGCGGACTTTTAATTATCGTAATCGGATACTTTCCCACCTTTTTCTCTAATTCCTTGACATACTCATCGGCTCCTACTTCCACACCGCCAGCCAAAACAAAACGCCAGTCGGAATACCCCGCATCAAACATTTTTTTGAAAGATTCAATTAAAACATCTTGCCTCTTGGCTTGCTTTAATTGAGAAAAACGTCCAACAGTCAGAATTAAATTTTCTTTTCTTTTGGATTTAATCTTGTGGGTATCAACCGGCGGATAAATAACCAGACTATTAACACCATATTCCTGATCGATAACTTTTTTAGTAAAGTTAGAATTACAAACAATTCTGTTGATCCGAAAAAGTTTCATTTTATTTATTAGAGATTTACCGTTAACGCCGTGGAAAGGGACCTGAAAATGAAGAATGTTTTTTCTGGACCGTAGGGTTGGGATACTGCCATCAGACACCCAAAAGCACAAATCGTAATTTTCTCCTCTTTTGACATCAGAGGTAAAATTAACTTCCTCAAGGTTGATTCCGAAACGATCTTCAAGTTTATTTTTTATTTCCGGATCTTTCCACTCGATATCAACTTGCCAACCGTTATCAATCAGGGCAGACGCCACGGCCATGGTGTAACGTTCTCCGCCTCCAAGAGTATCTAAGTAAGGGTTATAAATTGCCGCCTTCATAATAAATTAAAATATTAAATATAAAATATTAAAATCACAATTAAAATACATAAAATTATTTCTTACCTTTTAGAGTTAATATGCTAGACGCAAATATTTTCGAAATTTCCTGTAATTCATTTAAGAGCAAATTTGCTTCTTCAATATTACATTTATTAGAATCTCGAAGAAGGGCAAACCAAACCTTGCTTTCGTTTGCTGATTTTAACGAACGGTCGAAATAAACAGTAAATTCTTTTTTAGAACTCGAGGATTGCCCTTCAATGTAATTAGCCAAAATACTACATCCACTTCTAGTTAATTGATCTGCTATTACTCTACAAACAACATCCTTCCTATCTAAAGTTCCGACAAATTTAATTAGTCGAAGTACGAATGCATAAAGCCTTTTTTTAAAGTCTATCTTAAATTGAGATTTTGAATTTTGTTCTATCACTTTGATTTTTAATTTTTAATGTTTAATTTTTTTATCGTATTTTCTTTCGTTGCTTTTATAACCAGTATCTTCGGACCAAACCAGAAATAGTCTCTTTTTGAATCCACCCTTTTTTATAAAAGCCACTTTTCTTGAAGAAGAGAGCTCTGTAAATTTAATTTTTAAATTACTTCGCAGTTCATCTAAAACATCTAATAAATCTCCCAGCTCGTCAATGATATCTTTTCTATCCTTCGCTTTGACCACACCGTCGCTCTCTTCACCAACTTTTTTGATTAACTCTTTTCGATAGTCCCGATTATTCAATTTTTTTATCGAATATTCCCCACCACTTGCTTCAATTCTCTCCGGTATTTTATCTCTTACCAGCTTGTTGTAATATATCTTCTTCATATTTTTAAATTTTAAAATGTCGTTTTAATATTTAATCTTTAATTTTTCCATTTCTTATCTGTATTTCCCAGAGCTTCGCGTAGGTTATCATACGCGAATACATTTGGTAAATAATTTCAATTATTCCAATTGGTCCATCCAAAAAACCAAGTTTAATAATTCCTCTGTACCAAAACTCTCTTCCGGCAATTGTGAAGAACCTCCACCAAGCCATTTGGGGATGTCCGGATTTAAAAAGTAATTCTGCTTCAACTTCCGACCAAGCATTAGTCTTGTCGATCATTTCAGTTAAACTGCGGTGAGAATTATGAATAAGAGGAGATTGTAACTTTCCCACTTCGCCTTTAATTTTCGGTTGTTCATGCAAGATCCCTTCCCACTTAATTAAACTGTCTTTTTTTATTAGTCTTAAGACATAATCCGGCCACCAACCTCCATAATGCATCTCATGACCAAGCAAGATATTTCGTCTTGGGATAGCGAAAGCAGCGTAGGAACTACTAATTCCAAAAATTTCTTTTTTTAATTCCGGAGTAACTTCTTCATCACTATCTATATAAAGTAACCAATCACTATGGGCTTTTTTTGCGCCTTCATTTCTCCAATTAGCAAAACTACCTTTTAAATTATCGGTTTGCACCTTAACTATCTCATCTACCCAAGAAAGTGAATTAAGACACTTTTCCAGTAATTTTGAATCATAATTTCCTCCAATTAAAATAATTGCCGAAATGGTTATTTTCCCCATGATCCCTTACCCATCCTTCCTAAATAAAAATCAACTACCCCGATTTTCTGCCATTTTCTGCCTTTGATTAAAAGCCTTAGGCTGTCCATAAGTAGGGCTAATTTAGTCCGTAGTCTGCAATATTGCATCCCAAAGGCTAGCCGGTTACGGCTCAAAAAATAATCGTTAGTTTCTCCTCCCGGTCCCCCGGCAGCGACCGATACTTTATGCCAAAGATAGGTATGAGGGGTGTAAATAATTTTCCAGCCGGCGGATTTCATTCTTTGACAGAGTTCTGTATCCTCCCAATAAAGAAAATAATTCCCTTTTAAATACCCCACTTCTTTCAAGGCTCTGCTTCGCAGTAAAACACAGGCTCCGCAAGCAAAATCAGTTTCTTCTTCTTTGTCGTATTGTTCTCGGTCAACCTCATCTACTCCCCGGTGATTACTATAAACATTATTCTTATCTAAAATGCCTCCGGCATACCAGATCACTTTACCCAATTCAGAAGCTTTATACCTGTCTTTATGAAATTCAAAACCCTTGGCAAAATACATTTTGGGAGCTACAGCCCCAATTCGATCATCTTTTTCAGCGGTCTCCGTGAGGACCTTAACCAGATTCTTAGACAAAATAACATCATTGTTTAACAATAAAATATAATCGGCTGCACTTTTAATTGCTATATCAATTCCCACATTATTTCCGGCAGCAAAACCCAAGTTTATTTTATTTTCAATTAGCCTAAAGGGCATATTGGAAAGTTTATATTGCCGTAATTTGGCAACCGTATCGTCCTTTGAAGCATTGTCAACTATAATTGTCTCGGCCTTAATTCTGGTAAGATCCAATTGAGCCAGATTGGCTAAAACCTCTAAGGTTAAGTCAATTCCGTTATAAGCCAGAATAATTATGGAAACCTCAACCATTAAAGTGTCTCCTAATCCGATCCGGTAGGGTGGAAATAATATCTTTTGATTTAATGTTAACCTCGGCGGTCCACCAGTTAATTTCTTTGGTAATTTTTTTTAACAAAGGCATTGACTCATCAATCGTAATGGCTTGAGGTTGAAACTTCTCCGATTGCCACGCTTTAAGATAAAGAATTAATTCTGAAAAAGCCTGTAGAAGCGATAAAGCCAAACCATGGGCCCCGTCTTTATAACCTTCATTCATAAAATATCGGCTCACAAATTCCTTAGAAGGCCGAAGGATAAGATCTCTCCATACAAAATGATATTTTCCATCTTGTTGTAGGAGTTTTAACTGTATTGAGGTATAACGATTCATCCGTTCCAAATACGAATTCAGATCAGGATAATTATTATGAATGATGGCTAACTGTTCTTCTGCCGGTAAATCTATCCCCTCACCAATAGTTAACGGGACCGAATGAATTATTTCATTCCAAATTACTTTTCCTTTTTTAAACAACCGGATATTATAGTCCGGCCACCAACCGGTGTGCTCTAACCATTTACCAAAAATGAGGTTTTTCCGGGGAATTCGATAATAATTCGCAGGTTCCGGACTGTTTACTATGTTTTTTATTTTTTTTACTAAACTGCTTTGCAGTTCTTCATCAGCATCCAATATTAATATCCATTCACCCGTAGCTTTAGATATGGCAAAATTGCGGGCCGGTTCAACGTACCCGGTTTTTTTATGTTCGTAAACTCGAGCTCCAGCCTCTTTGGCAATTTTTACAGTCCCATCGTCCGACTGCATATCCACCACGATAATTTCGTCAGCCAAACCACGAACGGAGGCTAAAACCCGGGGTAAATTCTGTTCTTCGTTAAGCGTATTAATAACGACCGAAATCTTAACCATATTCACCTCAATTTTAGCACGTTATCCCCCTCGAAGCAGAACTTTCTATCCTTATCGACAGTTCGAATCCCTACTGGGCTGCCCACCTGGTACCGAATAGTACTTGACAAGACCTTTTTCAGGTACTATTATGGCATCATGTCTAACACACAAGCAACTCAAGTTAAGATAACACTCCCGAACGAATTGTACCTACATCTTAAAAGTAAGGCGGAAAAGCTTGATTTAAATACAGCAGCTTACATAAGGCACCTGGTTATTAACGATGTTCAGGATATTGATATTCCCGTCTTCAAAATGAGCGAAAAGAGAGAGAAAATAGCCTTAAAAGCGTTGGAAGATTATAAGAGCGGTAAAACCAGGGCTATGGATAATGTAGATAATTATCTTGCCGGTTTGTAAGGAGATGAATATCAGAACTACCGCCTACTTTGACAAAAACCTCTCAAAGAAGATAAGAAAAAACTCTCAACTTAAGGCAAAAGTAAAAAAGCAAATTGAACTATTAAAGGAGAATTTACGACACCCTTCCCTTAAGCTTCATAAACTAACCGGAAAAAGAGCCCAAGAATATTCTTTCTGGATAGAAGGAAACTTAAGAATCACTTTTGTGATTATCAATAATGTAATCCTGTTCACAGACATTATTACCCACGACGAATACTAAAAGGTCGAGGAATCTTCATTTCTCCTTAAGCTTGAAAATCCAAACATCACTATTTTCAAAAATCTTAGTCAAACCCAACTCGGTATCCCCAACTCGGGCGTGTTGGAATCTCAACCAGTAAACATAAGTAATATTATTTGTCCTTAAAAAGTTATAGGTTGAAGTTTTATCCAGACTGTTGTAAAAATCCAGCATTTGAGCTTTTCGGTCTTTCCATTGGTAACCGGTAATATCCAAATTTACCTCGTCTTCCAGAAAAACGGTTTTCTTCCCATATGCCGAAACGTAAGCGGTTGATTCATAAAGATAGAGAGGCCTGGGAGCCACGCCTTCGGCAGCTTTGGCTTGATCTTTATCGTAAGGATAAGTCAGAACCACCCCGTTGGATTGCCCGGCCAGAAATTTTAAAGCCTCAACCTCCCCATTTCCCAGTTTGGCCGGAGGAGTTGACGACCAATAATGTCTTAAAGATGACCAAGACCCAAAGATTCCAAATACTAACAATAGTAATATCAAGAACATTTTAAAAATTGGTTTAAGCTTCTCAATCAACGTAACAGTTGAAATTCCCGCCCAAATGGCAAAGAAAAATTGAAAGTAGTAAAAAAATTGAATCGTATTCCAGGGGGTGCCTGTCTGCACAAAAAACATAGGGATACTCAAAGCAAAAAACAAAACAGTTAAAATAAAAACCTCGACCTCGGCAAACTTAATCTTTTTTTGCAGCAATTGGATGAGGGAAGTTAAACCGATTATCCTGGTACCTAAATTCCCCACTATGAAAATAACTAAAGCCACACCATAAGCCGGAATGGCCTTAGCCCAAATTTTGCCCATCTTATAAGTAGTCATAGCTGAATAAAACCTGTCCCAACCTAACCTGTCCGAGTAAGTCATCATTGTTTCCAAAAACCAAAACGGTTGGTAAACCAGAATTCCAGAAGAATTCTTTAAAAAGGGTAGAAAAATCAAAACCGAAATCACTCCGGACAAAACTGTAACTTTTAACAGGGAGGTTTTCTTTTTAGCAATTAGCTGGTAGATCGTAGCTGCCCCCAACCCCAAAAGAACTAATATTCCGGCATAGGATTTGATTTGAATTAGTAAACCAAAGGCTAGCGAAGAAAGTAAAAAGCAGAATGTAGAATGGGTTTTAAGATATTTCAAAAGAAAAATAAGACCGGAAAGAATAAATATTAAAGACAGAGCGAAAGGAGGATTAATCAGGGTTGAAAGAGCCTGCTGGGACCAAAACATAGAATCTCCGGTGATCTCCCCGCCCCGGAGAACACTCACCACGAAGCCAAAGCTGGAACCAAAGTAGACAAAAAATAAACTCCACAGGGCTTCATTTTTTGAACCCCTCCACTCCAGAACAAACTTATAGGTAAGAAACCCAATTAAAAGAGAAAAAATAACCGGAATAACTTGGAAGTACAAATTTGGTATAGGCAGAGTAGTTAATTTATGCAGTAAGGTCAATAATGCCGCAAAACCCAAATGATAATTTTGTAACTCATTTCCGGCAAAAACCGGCATTTCCAAAGATCCCCGGGATAGGGTTTCCGCAACGGCAATGTGCCAAATCCCATCGTGACCACTAGCTCCCCAAAAACCCAAACCGAAAGAATACATCAATCCACTTTTTACCATGGTTATTGACCAAATAATGGTTCCTAGAACTATAAGAAATATCTTTTTCATTGTTTATTTATCCACACCCATTATAAGGTCAAAATCGTTTTCAGTACAGGTTTGCTTGGGTTACGATTTCGTCTTGCTTATCTTCGCTCTCGGAGGACTCCCGGCAATACATGACATAGTTATTAATAAGTGGAGCTAGATAGGCACGAATAGAACTTTCTGATATACTTTGTGTTATGAAGAAATCTTTATCTTTGGTTGTATGTTTCATTTTATTAATAATTTTCCCCCGCCAAGCCTCTGCGTCCAATCCAAACCGATTTATAAATATCGTGAACCCCGTAAGAATTTCAAATTACACAAATAATATTGAGGAAAGTATAGTTACTCAATATGAGGTAATGAAAACATACGGACTTAGTGGAACATGGCTTTTAACAGATGATGTGATTAATAGTTCAGGGGCATTCAATGCCTTGAAAAAATTTAGTAGTAACCAGGAGTTGGGAATTTTTTTGGAAGTTACTCCATCTTTTTCCAAAAGAGCAGGAGTTAACTATAACAAATCTGATTCTTGGTTTAGAGCAAAATCTTTATTGTTGGTTGGATATTCTCAAGCAGAACGTATTAAATTGATTGATACTGTTTTTGAAGATTTTAAGGGAAAGTTTGGTTATTATCCAACTTCAGTTGGAGCCTGGTGGATTGATAGTCATTCGCTTTCCTATATAAAGTCAAAATATAATATCACTGCCAACTTAGGTTGTTCGGATCAGTTTATAACTGACGGTTATGGAATTTGGGGACAATATTGGTCTTTGCCTTTCTATCCAAGTAAATTTCATTCTGCTTTTCCAGCTTCAGACATTAATAACAAGTTGGATATTGTGACAATTCAGTGGGCACCTCGTGATCCTTTGAATGGATATGTAAAAGGTAGTCTTTATAGTAGCCAAGATTATCTAACATTGGGTCTTGATGATAGTTATTTCGGTAAGTTAATTAATTTATACATGGAGACGAAATATAATTCTTTTGGTCAAATTACAGTTGGTTTGGAAGGGGATCTTTCCCCTGATATTTATAAGTATAAGACTGGTTTTAAGAGTCAAATGAAGATAGTGATGGATACTTCGAGAAATGAAGGAGTTCAAGTTGTAACAATGAAACAATTTAGTGACTGGTACAGAAAACAATTTCCAGGATTGACGCCCACTGAAGTAATTGAAACTAACGACTTATTGGGAACTAAAACAAAGGTGATTTGGTACCAATCACCTTTTTACAGAATTGGTATTACTTACAATTATGATTCTAATAAAACTGAAGTTTTTGACTTTAGAACTTACCCGATGAATTTTCAGGAGCCATATTTCCTTTCACCTGATAAGGAACTTAATCTCTATATTAGAACCCCCAGTGTCATTGATTCCGTAAGTAATAGTGATGAAAAATGGACAGTTATTAACAAAGGACTGGAGAGCGTCAGTGGAGATTCCAGCCACTTAATTCTTAAGTATGTTGACAACTATCAAATCAACCTAACCCCAAATTATATTAATATTTCAGGCAATATAAAGTTATCGAAAGAAATTACTAAGTCAAAATTTTTGGATGCTTATACCAAAAATAATTCAATCCAAATTGTACCCAAGACCAGCTTTGATTACTCCCCTAGTGGGTTTATTTTTACTGCATTAACTCCTGAAGCAATGAATCTTTTAAAAACCAAAAAAATATTACTATTCATTATCATAATCATGATTGTAATATTTGCGATGGTCTCATTTATTTGGAAAACAAAAATGAGGATATTATTAAAAATAATATTGTCCCTTGCAATTTTGTGTTCTACGTTTGTAGTTATAAAGGTTTGGGTCGATAAAAACTCCAAAAAATACCTTGTAAGTCAGGAGGAAATCAGTGCTTTGGAACATCTGGCCGTACTACCTTCTGGAAAAGTGGTTGTTTATAATGGATACTGCTTACAGTGTTCATGGGACACCGATTACCCACCCGCAATTTTTGCTAACCACAGAAATTACGTAAAGCAGTTAAGTGGCAAACAAATTATTTATAATAAATCTTTATTTAATGCGAAAACAAGACCTGAAGGGAAACAAATTATCAATTCACTACATGCGAAATATATTTATGTGGCGAGAGTGGGAGATTACAAAGAAATAGTTCCGTTTTCACCAGGAGATTTAGGAATTAAACTAATTTACGAAAATGCCAGTTCCCAAATCTGGCAAATAATCTGATATTTTTAGAGATATAAAAGTGTAAATATTTATTTCGAAAAAAGTGTGAAAAAACTCTTTTTAACATCCGCAATTAAAGAAACACCCACCAAGGAGAAAATAGAAATTCCATAAGTAAAAGCTCCTATTCCCAGCATTAGCCAAACCGAATTAAAGCTTACAGGCAGAAAATGGCGGATAACCAATAGGACTCCTCCCATTAATAGAGCGGAAAAAGCCGGTTTGACTGCCGAATCCATTAAAGAAAAATTAACGGCTCTTTTAGCCACAATGATGGCCACAATTGAGGAAACACCGATTATCGAATAACCAAAAGCGGCGCCATTAACTCCAAATTTATAAGCCAAAAAGGGTACAAATACCCAAGTAAGAACTGTCCACATAACCATTAATTTAAAGGTGGTTTTAATTTTTCCGATCGAACTTAAAAGGTTAGTCAATTGTGTCGTAACTGCTGCAAAAAAACAGTTTATGCCGATTAACATTAGCGGTATTAAAGCCGGAGTCCACTTTCCATAGCGTGGGATAACCTGAACCAGAGTTGGGGCCAGAACCAATAAACCGATTAAGGTGGGAAAAACCAAAAAACAAATGAAAAACATTGACCGGTTGACGGAATGAATCAGCTGCTCTTTTTCCGCCTGCATCCGGGCAAAAGCCGGAAAAGTTACTTTAACCACATGATCCATAAAGAATCTTAAGGGAGCATAACCCCATTTTTGCGCCCAGCCTAAATACCCGATACCAATGGGACCAAGGATTGTTCCCAAAAAAACAGTCATCCCATCATCTTTTAGCATAGCTAATAAGGTATTAGCTTGATAAGGAACGCCATAGGAGAGAAGTTTTTTGAGAGAAGGAAACGATAAAGAAAAACCGGGAACCCAGGGCTTAAGAATATAAATAATGACTAGACCCACAACACCTCGAACCAGAATTGCTATGGTAAAACTGGTAATACCAAAACCTTTCCAAGCCAGAATCACCGCCACCAGGTTATAAACCAGATTCTCTACTACTTGCGGCAAAACCAATTTACTAAACTCAAGATCCCGCTCCATTAAAACCGAAGGAATGGTTTTTAACGAAGAGAAGAAAAGCGAGACTCCTAAGGAATAAAGGAGGAACCTACCTTCTCCGGTCAAATGATAAATCTGTACGATAACCGGCATTCCGACAACAATAACAATCAAAATTAAAAAAACCAACAGTTGCTGAACAGTAAAGGTAGTTTTTAAATCCGAATCGGTAGGTGTTTCTTTCTTTTGAATCAGTGCTGCTGCCAAACCAATATCGGAAAAATAAGCCAGAAAGTTTACTATCGCGGTCACAATCCAAAAAACACCAAACTGGCCCGGGTCCA
>Ga0265292_1002423_pt1 | contig 12984 bp, 17 predicted proteins | sample Munlanlewell296A_FD_189080 | JGI IMG/M metagenome (GOLD analysis project Ga0265292, IMG submission 189080) | Leachate microbial communities from a municipal landfill in Southern Ontario, Canada - Leachate well 296A | ecosystem: Engineered > Solid waste > Landfill > Unclassified | place: Canada...
TCTCGGTGCACGACCTTCCGGCACCCATGCACGATCCATCCGCGGGCAGGGGTGCCCCATGACCATTTCAAAGAGCGCAGGTAATGGCCGCGTCCGACTGCCGGAGGACATCCGCGCCTTCGCCGCGCTGGTCGCCGCCGCGATGAACCCGTTCGAAGCCAAACACGGCAACCACCGCGCGTTTCCTGCCGGACACGCGCTCCGCCTCCTGCTCGCCAGCCACGGCTACCTTCCGAAGCCCACGAGCAAAGAAGACATCGATCGCATGAACGAACTGCGCCGCATCGCCGACGCGAAGCAAGAGGCGCGCCAATGAAGGACGATCCAGCAGAGCTCGCCCGCGCCCTGCGCCGCGCCGTCTTCACTCAGCGCCTTCTGAGTATCGAAGAAGGCTGGCGCTATTGCGACCTCGTCGGCCTCCCCCGAAGCGTCCTCGACGAACACAACACCTGACCTTGGAACGTGGAGCCTATGGGTCCCGTCGCCCGTGGGCGAACGCATCGCCACAAGGGAGGACGCGGAGGGGCTCGGGGAGGGCGCGCAGCCCTCCCCGACGTCGTCTGCCGCACGCAGACTGACGGAAAAGGGGGGGAAACCCCCCGAGAACTTCACGGCGCTTCGCCGTTGAGGTAGAGCGCGTAGCTGTACCCGCGCGCGCCCTTCCTGCGCACCACGAAGCCCGCCTGTCTGAGGAGGTGCACGTGGTAGTCGATGGCGCTGACGTGCCATCCGAACTCGCGCGCGATGCGACTCACGGTGACCCCTGGGTCTGCCGCGATCACGTTCAACACGCGCTTCCTGCTGCGCGTGAAGAGCGGCACTTGCTTGAGCCGCACTCGTACCGTTGTCTGGGCCTGGCCTTCGCTGATCTGCGTTGCTGTCACGAGAAAACACCGCCAGGCCACGTCGGCCCGGCCGCGGATTCGTTTCCCTACGGAGCGATGATACTTCCTCGAACCACGCTGGCGTCGCGCGCGCGGCGCGCGCGTCCATCTGATGAGGAAGTTTCATCTGCGACGCAGGGAACCCGCTTATGGCCGGAAAAGTCTGAAACTCAATGCTATCTTCTCTTGGCGGGCTTGGCCCGCCACGGAGGGAGGCCCCGCAGGGCCGGATGGGGGTGGGAGTCGGGCGGGGTCTCCCCGCCCGACAGCCGCGCTATCAAGCGCGGCGGCTGGGCGCCGCAGCGCCCCGTGTTGACCGTAGCGTGTTGACTCACAATGTCGCTCGCCGTCCCACTCGCCCGGCCCTCCCAATCTCTGGCCAGTCCCTTACACCTCTTGCTCATTCACTCCGTTCATTCACTCCTACATACGGTAATCATAGACTTGGCATTGGAGGAAACGGGCGGCGGGAGAGACTATCGTAGAGCACTCACCGCGGACCGCTCCAAGCGGTGGACCGCTGCCCGCAGCGACCCGCAAAAACACACACAACCACACCCCCCACAACCCACAAGAAATAGCACTCAGACCACGAGAAAACCACGCACACGCGCGAACCGAAGCTGCGCGGTGCGCTCCCCATGACCCCTCGCTAACCGACCTCCGAGAGACGGGCGCGCGCGCAGCGCGCCGCCCATCGCCCAATCACGCGAGCCACGCGAGCGCTCGCTCCAGTTGCGCGACGTACGCCGCGCGGTCCAAGGAACGGCGGCGCCTGCTCACGCCCTCCGGCCGCACACTGAACGCTTCGTCCGGGCGCCCTACTCGCATCGCGTACAAGAGCGAGGCCGCCACGCGGCCCGGAACGACGAACGATTCGCCGGCACCCTCGACGCGAACGCTGTTGGCTTCGACGCGCGGCTTCTGGACCGCTCGCACCCGTTCGAGCTCGGCCGTGAGGATCGCGCGATGAGCCTCCGCCTCACTCTGCACGCCCTTCCGCAATCGCGTTGCTTCCGGCAACGGCTGGAACCCCAAATGCGGGATCAGCTCGTGGTACTTCTGGCGAATGTGCTCGGGCGTGGGCTTGTAATAGTCCCCACGAGCGTCCTTGAACGCGTCTCCACGGAAGTGATTGTTCCAATCCGAAGGAACGTTGTGCAACTGCCGAATCTGCTCGCCAAAATGGCGCTGGCAATGCGCAGTCCACCGTCTCGTCATGACTTCTCGATCTCCCGGCTTCATGAGGCCGAGTCGCTCGCAATCCAGCGTGAAGTACCTGGGGTACAAGCGGTCCTGGCGGAGCGCATCGCCATGCTCATTGAGCCAGAGCGCGCTCGTCACCGGCTGCCCGTTCCCACCCCTCTTGACGGTCTTATCCCACCACGCGAAGTATTGCTCCAGGATGGGGCGAAGCTCGCTATCGATCACCATCCACCTGTTCCCCTTCCGCTTGTCCGTCCCACCCTTCGTCTTCGGAAGATACACGAGATCGCCGGCCTCGTCGAAGCATGCGAGCTTCGCGTGCAACGCGAACCCCTCCTCAAACCCACGAGACAAAACGCCCGACGGGTTCACGAGCCCGAAGCTCGCGTACCGATCCAGCATCAACATCTCGTTAGGCCGATACGACCACTTCGCGCTCGCCGCGTAGAACGCGCGGCGCGCCGGGTGCGCCGTTCCGTTCACGAGCCTGACCATCTCTTCGACCGTCGGATTCCTCCGCTTCTCCGCGCCCTCGTCCTCGCGAGGCATTTCCTCGTAATGCTCGCTGACGACGTCCACCATGAAGTTCACGCTGACCGCGCCCGTGCGCGCGAGGTACTTGTAGAACTTCGCGAGCGCATGCAGCCTCGCCCTGATGTTGGGCCGCTTGAACAACTCGCAGCTCCCGCAATACTCCTGCGACGCCGTCGTCGTCGGGAGCGCTCCGACCCACACGCGCTTTCCGCAAGCGGCCATCGGCACGCCCACGAGCGGAAGCGCGCGGAAGTTGCTGCAGTAGTTGTTCTCCAAGAAGTGCGCGTACTCCCACACTTCCTCCTTCGACCACGAGCGCACCGGCACTTCCTCGCCCGCGGGCGTCCGGAAGTAGTTGAACGCGTCCTGCACGTTGGCCACGTACTTCCGAATCACGGCCGGCGCCAGACGGCCCTGCACGGCGCGCTCGAACTGCGCGAGCAGCTCACCGTTCGACACGTCACGCTTCACGCTCGGCTTGACCGGAACGGTCTGCACGCGCTGGCGGCTGCGTGGATCGATCACGCGACCGCCGCCTTGCTCGTGACCTGCTCCAAGAACCGCGCGGCCACTTCGGCCCCGTCAGGGAGCCCGTGAAGGAGCGTCAAGAGCGTGTCGCGCTGCGCTTGCAGGAGCTTGAGTTGCGCGCGGTAGTCCGCGTTCTCATCCCGCGATGTCTCCAACCACGAGCGCGTCTTCTCGAGTTCCCGCTTAAGGCCGTCCACGTACTCGGGCGGGAAGAGCGAGCCGCTGCCGGCGTTCGCGAGCATCTGCAAGATCCATGTGTTGAATTTCGCGTACCCGCCTTCCTCGGCCGCGGCACGGTACGCCGCGAGCTCGTCCACGCTGCGGAAGTACAGCATCACGGCTTGCGCCCTGCGGCTGGCCTGGTACGCTCGGCGGTCCTTCGTCCTGGGCATCTTCGTCTCGGCTGGTTTCTGTTGCATGGCGAACACCTTGGGGTACGCATTCGCACGAGAAACCAGTTCGATACCGGAGCCAACGGCGCCGCTGGCTCCAGCAGAATCATCAAAATCGAGCAATGGAAAACTGGTTCGGACGTGTCACCGAACCAGTTCTTTGCGAGGCGATCCGGACGAATCGCCTGCGGGCGACCGGCGCGCTGAGGCGCACCTTTCGTCCTATCTCGGGACTGCGGTCCCTCGACACGGACGAATCGCGCTGCGGCGCGACCGGCGCCACGCGCCTTTCGTCCTATCGAGGTGCTCCGTGGCGGCCGTCCACTGCTCGGCGCTGGGCGACCGTCGCACCGCCACGCATGTAGTGGCCGGGCCGGAGCACCTCGACGTGCACGATGACGCCCTCTTCTTTCGCTTTCAGCACGTCAACGGCCAACTTCGTCACGCCATCCATGAAGGCGCGGATCTCTTCTTCCGATTGGCCATCGACGATGGTGACGCGGATCGTGGGCATCGAAGCGGGCGACCGCAGACAAGCGTTATTGAGTTGGTGTCGCGGCAATGCTCAAGGCCCAAGTCAAGCCGTGAGCGAAAAGTTCCGGCTCTTCGCCACTGCGTCACGCACCACATTCTCCACGCGCGCGAACGTCGCATCATCCAGTGGCTCACGGATGCCGACGTGGAACTCGAACGCTTCGCCCATGGCGGGGTCGAAGGCAGTAGCAGGGTTCGAGTCGAGGCCGGATGAATAGGCCCGCACGAGCGCGCGGCGCATGAACGCCTCCAGCTCCGGCATCGTCTTGACGCGCATGCCGAACATGTCCGCGACTGCTGCGCCAACCGCGCCCTCCGCGGCCGCAGCATCGAAGTTGTGGCCGCGCCAACGCTTGGCGCAACGCGCGCGCACGAGGACGTGGCGAGGGAACTCCATCAGGCAGCGGGGGCAGACGTCGCTCACGCGCTGCGCAAGACGAGCCCCCTCAAATAGCGCCGCTCTCCCTTCCCGCCGTTGGGTGGGCCCGCGGGAAATACGGTTAAAACCTACCCGGGGGTTGCGCGCCGCATGGAGTTCGGCATCACCGAGGAACAAAAGCTCCTCCGACAGACGGTGCAGGAATTCGTTGCCAAAGAGATCGCACCCCACGTCGTCGAGTGGGAAGTGAGGGGCGACGTGCCAGAAAGCGTGTTCCACAAGCTGGGCGCCATCGGCCTCTTGGGTGCGCCGATCCCCACCGAGTACGGTGGCGCGGGGCTCGACGCGGTCACGTATGCCATGTTGACCGAGGAACTGGCCAAGGGCTGCTCCTCGATCCGAACGACCATCAGCGTGAACACCTCGCTCTTTGGCATGAACGTGCTCCTCTTCGGGAGCGAGGCACAGAAGAAGCGATATCTCCCCCCCATAAGCTCTGGCGAGAAGCGCGGCGCGTGGGCGCTCACTGAGCCGCAGTCCGGCAGCGATGCTGCTGGGCTCACGACGAGGGCGAAGCGCTCGGGCGACAAGTGGGTCATCAACGGGCACAAGATGTGGATCAGCGACGGCGGCAAGGCCGACTACCACGTCGTGTACGCACGCACCGACGAGTTCGACCCCAAGACGAAGCGCAACCACATCTCGGCGTTCATCGTGCACAAGGAAGACCCCGGCTTCAAGGTGGGCAGCATCGAGAGCAAGGGCAAGCTGGGCCTGCGCGCGTCGCCCACGGCCGAACTGATGTACGAGGACTGCACTATCCCTCTGGACCGCATCATCGGCAAGCAGGACTCGGGCTGGGAGCAAGCCAACAAGATCCTCAATGGCGGCCGCCTCAGCGTCGCAGCGGGCGCCGTCGGCATCGCTCAAGCCGCGCTCGACGCGAGCAAGGAGTACGTGAAGTCGCGCGAGGCCTTTGGCAAGCACATCGGCGAATTCCAACTCGTGAAGGAACACATCGCTTACATGCAGCTCGAAGTCGAGATGATGCGCCTCCTCGTGTACAAGGCCGCGTGGCAAAAGGACCAAGGCATCGACAACCGGCTCGCGGTGTCACTCGCCAAGCTGCACGCGGGCGAAGCGTGCACGCGGATCTGCGAGCGCGCTGTGCAGCTCCACGGCGGGAACGGGTTCTCGGGCGATTACCCAGTCGAGCGCTACTGGCGTGACAGCAAGGTCATCGGCATCTACGAGGGCACCAACGAGATCCAGAAAGTGATCATCGGTGGGGAAGTCTTAGGGCTCTAATGCGGGCCATTGCCCCTGGGCCGATGGCCCACAGCGGGCCGGGCCTGTTGCTGGCATTGGTGCGCTTCGGGATTACGCAGAGGTTCATATGCCTCTGATGGGAGAGGCTGGCTCCGATGACCAACTCGTCGTCCCCGCACAAGGACGTCGCGGACCTGTTGGAGAACCTGGCCCGACGCATCCGCAACGACCCCGAGTGGGGCGCAGGTCAGCCCGGCCGCGTCGAGCAGGGCGGCATCACGATCTTCACGGGCGACCCGACAGAGCGGCCGCACTTGGGCGAAGTGGGCTTGATCGAGGACACGGACGCGATCACCGTGACCGCGGAAACGCGGAACACGGACGCGCACGAAGTCCACGTGACCCTCGCAGACGACAAGCTCTTCATTGGGCTGGGTGAGGGCCCGGCTGCGCTGCGGAAGGGCGTCTCGTTGCCATGTCCCGTTGACGAGGAAGCCGCCGTCGCTACGTTCCGCAACGGCATCCTCGACATCGTGCTGCCCCTACGCAAGCGGAGCTGAGCCGCTTTCAAGCAAGCTCGTGCGCTTCCTCTTTCGTCGCTTGAACTCGCGTAGCGCAATGGGGCAAGAGACGAGCGAGCAGTACTTGTGACCCATCGACGTCTGGTTGTATGCGCCACACCGTTGGCACTCGACGCCAAGGTTGTTGCCGAAGAAGACGACGTTCTCCGCGTTCTTCAGGCCATTGAAGCGGATGGGAACGGCCGTGCTCTCCCCCATCATGCGTGCACCTCGACCTCCGCGTTCACTGGCGCGATCAGCGTTGGCATGCTGACGGGGACCGCCATCGTGGGTTCGAGCGACGAACCGAACCTTGTGAACAGATCCACGACGATGTCGCGTTCGAGCACCGAGTACTTGCGCTCGGGGCGCACCTCGATGCGCTCGATGATGCCTTGCGTGACGAGGGAGGCTGCGTGGAAGCTGAGCGTTGAACGTGACACGCCGAGTGCATCGCACAACTCACGCTGCGTCAACGGCTCGCTGTCCAGGAGCACTTGCACGATGCGCCGCGGTGTCTCGTGACGGAGGACACTGATGACGTCCTTGTCGCGGCGGCCCATGGCGCTGGCAGTGAAGTACCGCTTGTAGCGCCCGTCACGGCGCGCGTGCACGAAGGACGCGTCCGCCAGTGTGTCCAAGTGATAGAGCGTCGTGCCAAGCGGCAGCGCGCAGCGCCGCGCCACGTCACGCAGGTGCGCGCCAGGATGGGCCGTCACGCATTCGAAGATGAGGCGTCGGGAAGCTACGCTGAGGAGGTCGTTCATGATGCACCCTCCACGGACAGCCAATGGAAGCTGCCGGGGAGCGACGCTCGGCGGGCCCCTCGTTTGGCGATTCCCCCCACACTCCGGGGGGTGGTCGCGGCGCGTGCAACCGAACGACGTGCGAACCGCGGCGGGGTCCGGGCACGATGATGGGAGGCGAGAGCCGAGATAGCCTCAAATACGAATCGCACAAGACGCGTCCGCGTGGCCCAACGACTCGACGGCGCTCGCTTCGATGCCTCGGCCCTTCCCGCCGGTCGCACGGCCGTCCTCTTCTTCGCGGATTGGTGCGGCTACTGCCAGCGGTTCACGCCCCTCTTCCAGCGCATCCCCGACGCATGGATCGTGGACGTCTCGGACGAGGACCTGCCGGTTTGGGAGACGTACGATATCACAGTCGTCCCCACCGTAATCATGTTCCAGGATGGCGACCCCGTCAAGAAGTGGGCGGGCGCGCTTGGCGGGGAGCACGTGGAGCAAGTCGAGGACGCACTCAGACAAGCGGCTCACGAGAACGGTTAAGGCCTAGAGTTTCCTCGGGGAAAGGGAGGCTGCCCTATGACACTCCGCGCCATGTTTCCCCTCCTTGTCCTCGTTGGTGCTCTCGCGGCTGGGGCCGCCGCCTCCGGCCCCACGGATCCCGCGTTCGGTTTGCCCTCGCGCATCGCGGGGTACCACCCTGAGCCGTCCTTGTGGGTCGCGCCCGATGGGCAGCTCCTCGTGGCGGCGCCGACTGGCGTATTCGTGCAGACGGCCGGCAGCGAGCCCACGATCGTGTGGCGCCAGACGTCCTCGGGGGCCTTCCAGGATGTCTCGCCCCCGCCATTCGCGGTGGGCGGCGGCGACTCCGACCTCATGATGGCGCCTGACGGCACGACGGTCGTCGTGGACCTGAGCGCCGTCTCCATCACTGCATGGACCTCATCGGACCGCGGTTCCCACTGGAGTTCGCCCTTCCCCATCGCGAGCGGCACGCTCGCCAACGATCGCATGTGGCTGGCGGCTGACGAGAACAGCGCTTACTACCTCATCTACAATCAACTCGAGTCTGGCTACTGGGGCTCGAAGAGCACGGACGGCGGCAAGACGTGGCTCCCCACGCACATCGCCGGTGCGGGCCAGTACCCGCCCGGACCGCTTGTGTACACGAGCCAGCACGTGCTCGCGTTCGGGCACGGCGATGGCCCCGCAAGCGAGGTCGCTGGCATCTTCGTGGGGCACGCAGGCGTTTCCCCCGTGCGCGTGGGCGCCGCCATCTTCGTCACGACATCGAATGATCACGGCGCGACGTGGGCCGACCACCTCGTTGCTGAGACGCCCGAGTGGGGCCAGAACATGTTCCCAAGCGTCGCCGCGGACGCCGCAGGCAACTTGTACGTGCTCTGGTCCGAAGGCATAGTCAGCTATCACAACCCCATCCGCTACGCGGTCTCGACGGACGGCGGCGACTCCTGGAGCGCCCCCCGCACCCTCGTCGCCGCCGGCGCCGGCTCCACCATGCTGCCGTGGGCCGTCGCAGGCGCCGCTGGCCACCTTGGCGTCGCGTACATCAAGAGCGACCGCGCTGCCGACAACACGGCCGGTGTCTGGCACACGTACTACAGCATGACGCAGGACGCCCTCTCCACGACGCCGCTAGTCGTGACGACGCAGGTCAGCGACGTGCCCGCGCACGTCGGAGCCATCACCTCCCGCCCCAACATCGGCGACTTCTTGACCGCCCGCGCCATGCCGGACGGCCGCGCCGCCATCACGTGGGGCGAGGACTCCAGTGGGGACGCCATCCGCATCGTGACGCAGACGAGCGGGACGACTCTCTAGCCGGTCGCGTTCACGAGCGCATGAGGCACGTTCACGCCGTACTCGTACACGAGCGCCCCGCCGTACCAACCAGCGAGCAGCACGAGGGGGTGCAGGACCGGGGGGATGAGCGAGGGCATGGGGCGACGTGGGGATGAGCCTGCTTCCGGAGAAGTAGATGGCGGGTGTTGGCGGCGCAAACATGCCGAGGGGAGCGGTCTGTGCTGCTGCGAAGATTGCGGCGCGACAGCACAAGCCTTTGCTGTCCGGCGACGTCAGTTCACGATGAAGTTGGCTGACTGACCCGGGCCCACCGACGAGAGCAAGTGGATCAGGTCCTCCTGCCATACGCCATCCGTGAGGGATTCTGGTGTCCACTCACAGTAATCGGAGGGAATCTCAACATAGGGGCCGTCATGATTGACCCCGGGGTAGTGCTGCATCTTAGCCGAGTAGCACCATCCGCTCAGTCCGTCCGATGCCGTTTGTTGAATGACAGCGGTGGGCGTCCAACTGCCGTTGTCGCAGATGTAAGTGGGGCTGTTGCACCACCACTTGTCTTTGTTCCATTGTGGGCAGTCCGTTGGACCTGCCGCCGTCGTGTCTAGGACGAAGAACCCGGTCGCGGGTGAACCGTCATACGTCCACTCGCTGGTCTCCGAGGTCACTGGGAGGACTCCGCAAGGTCCACCTGTCACGAGGTATGTCGAAGAGACTCTAAGGCCTGTGTAGTGCCAAGCCCAACTTCCAACGTTGGGGGGGTAGTTACCGTTCTGCTGGACCCAGAACCAGTTGTCGTTCGTGATGACGTGCTTGCCGAGTACAGGCATGGTCACAGGAGGGCTGCGGATCTGCCATTGTGGGTTGATTGCGCATGTTTGGTCTGTGGAGTAGTTCGCTCGGCCAGCCAGGTCAGTCGATTTGAACCCGTAGTTGAGCGTGATGTCCCCCGAGCACGTCCCGTCGGGGTTGAGCGCGAGATTGTTCGTGATGACCAAGTGGCCTGGCGCTGGCGATTGCAGCGCGGCCGCCGGTTGTGTGATCGAGATGCCCGTGATTGTCAGTGTCAGCGCAATCAGCAGGAGCAGAATCGAGCGAGGTTTCATGAGGTTCCCCGCACACTTCAGCATGGGGGGGTGCATATGCCTTCCGAAGAAGATCATCGAGCACAGACATTCACTTTGTCTCTCCTCATCGTCGCGGGTCTGTCAGTTCCAACTTCCGTCGCTGCTGGCGCTGCCCCAGGGTTCACCACGACGGGAACGAGTCCTGGTTGGGTCTCGGCGAAGCTGCACCTGAACGGCACGATCACTCTCGAAGTCTCCCTGACTGCCAATTCATCAGCGGGAGCGGGAGGAGCCCTCTACGACGCCCAGAAGAATCTGGTCCGACGCCAAGCTGAGGATATGCTCTTCAGTTCCAACCTAGTATCGATTGGTGTCCACTCCGGTTCGACCACCCTCTGGCAATCTACACATCCCGCAAGCCATGCGGCCTTCACTGCAAAGATCGAGGGGGGGATCCACGTTCCGGATGGCGACTACTACGTCGTCTTCTGGGGGAACGGTGGTGCCACTGCTTGGGCTGGTTTCGTCAACTCAACGAGCCCGATCACGGTCGGCGCTGACTCCTCCGGGTCCACCGCGTTCCTCCTCCTGCCATCACCCGCGGGTGCCAACTCCACCACATTCATTGGTCTCGACACGACTCAGGCAACCGCGCATTACGCTGAGAACAGCACGACGAACTTCACGGTTGCGGGCCAGCTCACAGGCTACGCCGGCATGTCTGCGCGTGAGTGGAATGGAACCTACACGCTCAGTGGCCCAGGACACACAGTGGCATGTCCCTGCTGGATCCCTGACCAACCCTCCCCCGGTTCCATTGAGGCGCCATACGGCGCGGGGAACTACCAGATATTACGCTCCGGGTGGGAGGCCGCGGACTACCCGTCCGGTTTCTTCCTGAACGCAGCCGACTTCACGTTCCCAACGTAGAACGACGAGAGGCTCGGGGGCTTTGCACAACCAAGCCCTTCCTACCAGTAAGCCCATGGACGTGGCGCATCCAACGAGAGGCCCCCCGACGAGGACGTCAGGGGGCTTGCTGCCCCCTGAAACCCCCGCTCGCCACCGCGCTGCGGCGCGGCTGGACGGGTGCTACGAGGCAAGCCCTTTTCCCAGCTTCCCACGTTGCGCCGCGCATGCGAGTCCTCGCCTTCACTGGGATGCCCGGCGCCGGGAAGTCCGTCGCCGTCGAGGTCGCGCGCACGCGCGACATTCCCGTCCTGCGCATGGGTGACTTCATTTGGGAGGAGGTCCGCCGCCGCGGGCTCCCGATCGATTCGGGCAGCGTGGCCGAGGTCGCCATGCAGATGCGAACGGACTACGGTTCCGGTGTGTGGGCCGAGAAGACCGTGGACCGGCTGCTGCACCTCAAGCCCGCCGTCGGCATCATCGACGGCGTGAGGAGCGAGGCCGAGCTCGAAGTCTTCCGCCACCGCCTCGGGCACGACTTCACGCTCGTGGCCGTCCACGCCTCGCGCCCCACGCGCATGCGCCGCCTCATCGCACGCAAGCGCGAGGACGACGTGAAGGACGAGGGCGAGTTCATCGCGCGCGACGAACGCGAGCTTGGCTGGGGCATCGGCCGCGTCATCGCCCTCGCGGACGTCATGCTCGTGAACGAGGAGCCCATGCCCGCGCTTCGTGAGCAAGTGGAGCGGTTGCTAGACGGGGGGTCTGGGGGGTTCACCCACCAGAGTCGTCGTTCTTAGGATCCTCGCGCACCTGATCGGCCACCGACGCAACGTCTATGGCTGAGCCACGGCGCCAGCGTACATCACGAGCCCCGCCTTCGCGCCGTTCACGTCGCGCGAACGCGCGAACGCGGCGTGCAGATCACCATCGGCGTCGAACGCGATGCTGAGGTAATCAAGGATCTCGCGGTCGGATCCGCACGCGGCGCCCTTGGGGCAAAGCGGTCCGGTCTTGATGGGCGAAACGCTCATCGTCGTGAGCGAGAACGGCTGGCCCGCGGCCGGTCGGTGCGCCACGTACGGATACCACGCCGCTTTGGCGTCCGCCTTCATGGGTTCGCCAGTGCTATCGCCGCCGTACCACGCCACCGCAAGTTCGCCGTCACCGCGCGCGGCGACCCAAGGCAAGAAGTTGAGGCCCTCGTTGCGAAGCGCGAGGGGCATCGTCCAGCTTCTTCCGAGGTCCGTGGACTCACTGAGGAAGACGGTCATCGTCGCGTTCGTCCGCGCGGCCCAGGCGACGGAAACGCGCCCAGTCTCATCAGCGGCGCCTTGCACGGCCCACAGGTTGTCGAAGCCCTGCGGCACGTCCGCGACCTTGCTTCCCAGCCACGACGCACCATCGTCGCGCGTGACGTACAAGCGCACTTGTGCGGGGTCCTTCCACGCGTCCGTGCCGTAGCTATCATCAGTCCAGCCAAGCGGCATGACGAACGTGTGGTTCCCGAGGAAACGCGGGTGCGCGATCTGGTAATCAGCCATGCTCTGCGGCGGCACGACCACCGTGGGGTTCGACCAGCTTGCACCGTGGTCGTGGCTCCACACGGCCTCGATGCTCATGATCCCGTCCGCGCGGCTGAAGGGGTCGCCAGCGTTGCGCACCACGTTCTGCACTGGGTGAAAGTACGCGTAGAAGAGGCCCAGCGTGCCGTTGTCGCCAGCCACGAGCCATTGTCGGTCCACGCTGGTGGCCGCGTCGATCGTCGTGATGGGGGCGCTCTGCCAGGTCGCGCCGGCGTCGTTGCTGCGCTCCACGAGGTAGTTCCCAGGCGATATCGGGAGCCCGACGGGCGCCACGATGGGGCCGCGCGCGATCCACCAGTCAGAGTAGTACACCCAGCCGTCCGTGCTCGTGACGACGTCCGCGTCGCTGCTGCCAAACGGCCTCCTTGTCATGGGAAGCGATCCAAGCGGCGTGTCGCGCTGGGGCGAGCGGAGCGTGTCCCACGTCGCTCCATGGTCCTTGCTCCGCCAGAGCCACGCCGCGCCTTGCAGCGCATTGGGCTTCTCTTGCGAGCCCGCGACCGCCGTGATGAAGATGGTGCCGTCCTTCGCGATGGCGATGTTGGGCTCCGCACCGGCCGTTGGTTGCT
>Ga0265292_1002424_pt1 | contig 12982 bp, 12 predicted proteins | sample Munlanlewell296A_FD_189080 | JGI IMG/M metagenome (GOLD analysis project Ga0265292, IMG submission 189080) | Leachate microbial communities from a municipal landfill in Southern Ontario, Canada - Leachate well 296A | ecosystem: Engineered > Solid waste > Landfill > Unclassified | place: Canada...
CCGCAGGAAGGGCAGATTGTTTGCACCATATTGGTGGCAAACTTACCAATTCCCACAAAGAAGTTCTATTATCGCTAATTTTAGAAGAGAAATCGGTTTTGGCTGGTGGCAAAGTTGCCAATAACCCATTACAAAAAAAAGAGCGGCTTGCACGTATGCAAACCGCTCGAGACGAAAGAGTCGACCTAGATACCGTTGACACCAATGGCGTCGAACTTGAATCCGCCGGCCTTGGTGAGCGGAACGACCTGGCCGATCTTGATGACCTGACCGGTCGTGAGAGCCGCGAAGCTCCCAAACCTCACATTGACCTTGCTCCAGTGGACACGGGCGCTTTCGCCGTTGGCGAGAACGATGGCACCGAATCCGGAGGCCAGGTTGTACCAGAGCACCTTACCCTGGCCATCGACGAGGTTGGTATTGTCGAGCTCGGCCGTCGGCTGGTACTCTTCGACCGGGGCGAAGTTCTGGACCTTGTCCATGGTCAGCTCGGCGAGTCGTCCGACGAAAGATGGCCACTTCTCCGAAAACGCCGGACAAGCGAGTCGCCCTTCGTCATCCTTGAAGCAACGAAAGTCATACTTCCGCTGAATCGTGACGAAGAACTTGTCCCGGCCACCCTGGCTGACCAAGGCAACCTCCCAGAGAACTGTCTGGCCGGAGTCGGTGACTTCGAGCAGATTGATCGTGTTCTGGGGGTTCTGGGCGTACAGGATGCCGGAGGCAGTTCGGGAAAGGCCGATGTTGGTCACGAGCTGGGTTCCGCCTTCGGGAACCTGGAGCGCACGCCGGATGACGACGTTCTTCTGGCCATCGACGGCCAGACCGAAGATGTTTCGATCCGGTTCGATTTCGATCACGAGTTGAACCGAACGATCACCGTCGAAGTCCACGAGGGCTGCAGAGTCGGTGAGGCTGAAGTTGATCCAATCGAGGTCGGCCACAACACGAAAACCACGATCTTTCGAATCCATCTGAAATCTCCTTTGCGGGTGAGAATTCGACCAACACGAGATGTGCGGTCGAAATCTTGTTTGGACACTCAATCTGGCCTTACTTAGGCCAAGAAAAAGCCAATAAATATATCATAAAAATGAGCCTTTGTCAACCCTCGAATAACAAAAAAGCCCTTTTAAAGGGTTTTTTGGTTACAACTGTGACAAGGGGCTCAAATGTGGCAAAGGTAGACCGTCCTCCCCCACCCATTTATCGCCTATACAAATAAAGCTTCAGCTTACCTTCTACTGCATCAACCTTTTCTTCTTTCCAGCCTTCAATAGGCCAAACATAGCTGACAACCCGCGTACCCGGCTTTAATTCCCTTTCCAGTTTTGGTTTAAGTTTGGCATAAGGCTCGGGCAATAAAAAAAGATAAATAATATCAGCATCGGATAAATTAATCTTAAACAAATTAGCCCACTTAATTTTAACCTGGGTTTTAGACAACCAATTTCTAATAATTGCCGCAATAACTTGCGGAATAGATAATTCAACCCCAACTACATTGACCCCAAACTTTTTGGCCGCAGCTATGGCCAACCTGGCATCACCACAACCAAGTTCATACAATTTTTCCCCTGGTTTCATGTCGACAAAATTTAAAAATCTTTCAACATCTTTCTTTTTAGTTGGCACCCACGGTGCACCCTGATTGGCGGCATAGGCAGAAGAAGCGACGAGAAGGATTAAAATCCAAAAAACAATATACATAACTGCTCTATTATATTCGAAAATTTGATTATTGCCAAAAACAAAAACTAAGTATATACTCCAAAGCGTTAAAATCAGACTGTTTGCAGTAGATTGTTTACTTCACTACAGTTAAAAAAACATCGGGTTGTAGCTTCCCACTTCGCCTTTCAGGCTTCGCGGGACAAGCAGTAGGAAATTACCCTACTTCGCTACAGCTTCAAAAACATCGGGCTGTAGCTCAGTAGGTAGAGCGCTGCGTTCGGGACGCAGAGGCCGTGAGTTCAAGTCTCGCCAGCCCGACCAGGCAGTTGCCTCGGTGTGTAAATGTCTACAACACCGAGGCAGTTGCCTGGCCGACCAAAAAACCATCAACAATATGTTGGTGGTTTTTTGTTAATAAGCTAATGACAAGATTAAAAACATTCACAAAATTAAGAAAACGAATCCTTGACAAAAAGGCAATTTTTTGATAGACTCTCACGTCGTATGCAACCCATGTTTGAAAAACGACGACATCGCGTCTACACTTAAAGGAGAGTGATATCGTGTTACTTTTTTCTGATCCTCAGTTCCTTTCCGATCTTCGTACCCTGTGTCAAGGACCCATCATCTGGGTTCGTTGGCTATCCGATGCCGGTGGCGGCCTGCCCGGACACTACGAAACCGTTCCGTGGAAGGATCACGTCTGGGTTCACGACCCATTGGCGGCGCTCGGTTTCGTCGAAGCGCGCATCTGCCGCGACGATGCCCAGAAGAGAAACGGGGAAACCCATCTCTTTCTTACCCCACGCGGCGAACAAGTGCTGTCCGGCGCTTCGGCTGTCTGGGCCTTCGACAATAGGGTCGGAGACGGATTGAATCAGGTCCTCTACGCGATCGAACGAGAAGACCTCAAACGCGACAAGATCGCGATAGCACTCTTCGAAACCGGAAAAGGTCTGACGCATCTACAGAGGATAGACATCATCCTCCAAATCATGCGACTGCCAAAAACCTAGCCCACTTACACTTGCGCATCGGCACAAACTATATTCTAAACGTTCAATCGTTGCAGAGAGTATAGCCTGTCGATGTGTTTTTTTCCTCAAAAAACACAAATAAAAAACCATCAACAATACGTTGGTGGTTTTTTGTTTTTGGATGAAAAATTTAATGTCCAACCACGTCAACCCACTCTTGTTCGACTTTAACCGAATAAAGATAATTCATGTTTCCTAAGCTGTAAGCAACTGACGGCTCTTCTTCATAAACCTGACCGACTGTGGTTGGAAAACTCCACTGTAAATTTTCACGATTATTAAAGGGATAAAAAATCTGAGTTAAAGCCATTGGGTCTGATATTATTGTGTCGCCCATATTGCATCTAGAGAGTACGTCAACCGGCCCAAATTCAGGCTCATCTTTCAACATAAAATAAACATCGCTATCAAAACCTTCGGTACTTGGATTAGATAAATCCAGTTCACCTTTTACACCAAAAGATCTGTTAACCATAGCCGAAGAAGTTAAAGATTCTGTACAACCATTGTCTTTTGCCCCATTGAAAGCCGGACAATTATAATCGGTTAATTTAAAATAACTTCGTGCCCCTTCCCAACTTCCACCTTTGGCCGGAAAGTAAAGAACAATTTCATATTCCCCCGATGGTTGACAAACAACCACAGGACCGGAAGATTTGGATTCATCGTAATCAGTTAATAAATCACCAGAGATTGTTACTTTACGATACTTTCCACCAACATCAGCAGAAGAAGAATCGGTAGCCGGACTAATACATCCGGCACCTAAAGACATCACTAATGTCAAAGCAATAAAAAATATTTTTTTCATATATTGTCTGAACTGGCCGTGCCCACCATAGCTCGCCACGAGCGACGGTGGGGATTAAAAGGATTAAAGGATTTACATGATTTTTTAAACAATCTTTTCCATAATAGTACAACAAAAAAGGCCGGACTAAAAGTCCAGGCCTTTGCGGGCTTTAACCCCTTTATAATAATAATGTTTAACCATTTTCATTTCCGTAACCAAATCAACTTTTTCTAAAACACTTGGTAAGGCATGACGACCGGTTAAAACCAATTCCATGTGAGTCGGTTTTTCTTCCAAAAACTTAAGAGCATCCTCTTCCGGTAAAAGACCAAGTGCGGCTACGGTATTAAACTCATCAAGAACGATCAAATCATAACCATCAGCAAACATAACTCGGGCCTCGTTTAGCCCGCGTTGGACTTCGGCCTTATCTTCATCAGTAACGGAAAAATCGAAACGTCCGGTGGTTGGGTCAATACGATCGCGACCAGTCACCACAAAATCAATCAGGTGATTTAGTTTCTCTTGCAATGACTGACGCTCGGAATAATGTTCCCCGCCCTTGTCAAAGAAAATTATACCAACCTTCTTCCCCGCCCCAACGGCCCGCAAGGCCAATCCTAATGAGGCGGTGGTTTTACCTTTACCATCACCGGTATAAACCTGAATCATGCCAAATGTTTTGTCTGGGGACATATCCTCCTATTTAAAATACTCAATATCCAATTATCAATTATCAAGTATGGAATCTTATTTCTTAAAATATAGAACATCCTTCATTGAATATTGATTATTGAATCTTGATAATTTTCACTTAGCTACACCCACTCGTCGCTCCACAATTCAAACATTTATAACAAGAAGCGTTACGAACCATGATTGACCCACAAGTAGGACAAGCTGGAGCATCGGATTGGTTATCAAAAGTCGAGGTTAAACCAACTTTTTTATCAGCAGTAAACAAAGTTGGTTGTGGTTCTTTTTCTTTTTCTGAACTTATTAAACCAATAGCTGGAGCTATTGAAACAGTCGATTCTTCTGAACCGTTTGTTTCCACACCCATAATTCCCACTGCTCGTTGTTCCTCTGGAGTCATAAACTTCATGGCCATCCAGCGGAAGATATAATCGATTAAGGATTTGGCAATACGAATGTTAGGGTTGTTGGTATAACCAGATGGCTCAAAACGCATGTGGACAAATTTATTGACCAAAGCTTGAAGCGGTACACCGTATTGCAAACCGATTGAGACAGAGGTAGCAAAAGCATCGGCCAAACCACTGATTACTGAACCCTCTTTTGACATGGTGACAAACAATTCGCCCGGTGTGCCATCATCATACACACCAACGGTTACATAACCCTTGTGTGTTCCAACTTGGAATTTATGAGTGATAGCTCGGCGTTCATCAGGCAAACGACGACGTAATGGTTTTACAATATCACCACGACCATCGCCAACAGCTACTTCAGATTTCTTGACTGGTTTTTTGGATGAATCTTTATCAAGTGAGGTGGTTAAAGCCTGTTGGCGTTTTGAACCATCACGATAAACAGCCACGGCTTTGATTCCCATTTTCCAGGCTTCAATATAAACTTTTTCAATATCTTCAGGTGTAGAATCGTTAGGCATGTTGACGGTTTTGGAAATAGCCCCGGAAATAAAAGGTTGAACCGCCGACATCATGCGCAAATGACCCATATAGTGTATGAATCGTTTGCCGTTAGCTGGTTTGAAAGCGCAATCAAAAACCGATAGATGTTCATCTTTAAGATTTGGTGCGCCTTCGATAGTATCTTTTTCATTAATGTAATCAAGAATGACTTTTTTATCTTCGTCAGAATAACCAAGACGAGTTAAAGCCTCAGGTACGGTTTTGTTAACAATTTTAATCATGCCACCACCAACTAACCACTTGTATTTAACCAAAGCAATATCAGGTTCGACACCAGTGGTGTCGCAATCCATTAAGAAAGCAATGGTACCAGTTGGGGCAAGAACGGAAATTTGGGAATTTCGCAAACCATAACGAGCGCCACGTTCAACCACTTCGTGCCAAGCGGCTCGGCCGGCTTGAAGCAAATCAGTTGGTACACCTTTGTCAGGCATAACTTCGGCCGCATCGCGGTGCATACGCATTACATCAAGTGCTGATTCGGCATTTTCTTGATAACCAATGAAAGGCCCGCGCTTTTCGGCAATACGAGTTGATTGTGCATAAGAAACACCGCTTTGAAGCGACATAATGGCCGCAGCTAAATTACGACCTTCTTCAGAATCATAAGCCGCACCACGACTCATCAAAATAGCACCTAAATTAGCAAAACCAATACCGAGTGGCCGATAAGTCAAACTATTTTCCTCAATAGCCGGTGTTGGATAACTGGAATTGCCAATAATAATTTCCATGGCTGTAATAACAATTTCATTGGCATGAATGAATGCCTCAACGTCAAATTCAAAATTTCCATTAACTTCTTTTCGGAAACGCATTAAGTTAAGTGAGGCCAAGTTACAAGCTGAATCATCTAAAAACATGTATTCGGAACATGGGTTGGAAGCATTAATACGACCACTCTTTTTACAAGTGTGCCATTTGTTTATTATGGTGTCGTATTGCAAACCCGGGTCACCACACTGCCAAGCGGCCTCACCAATTCTTTTCATTAAATCACGGGCCTTATAAACAGTTGAAGTGTTACCACTGATAACTTCACGGGTTGTCCAATCAGTATTATTAATAACCGCATTCATGAAATCGTCATTAACCCGCACTGAGTTGTTGGCGTTTTGAAAATAAATTGAAGAATAGGCCGAGCCATCAAGCGAACCGTCAAAACCAGCGTCCATTAATGCCCAGGCCTTCTTTTCTTCCTCAGCTTTGCAAGTAATAAAATCTTCGATATCAGGATGATCGACATTTAAAATAACCATCTTGGCCGCGCGACGAGTTTTGCCACCACTTTTAATAACACCGGCAAAAGAATCAAGTCCTTTCATGAAAGAAACCGGGCCAGAAGCACGACCGTTTGAACCGCCAAGATATTCTTTTGAAGAACGTAGAGAGGAAAAGTTTGTACCAGTACCAGAACCACCTTTAAACAACATACCTTCGGTAACAGCCAAGTTAAGAATTGAACGCATGTCATCCTGTACCGAGTTAATAAAACAAGCTGAACATTGAGGATTACTACTAACCCCAACATTAAACCAAACCGGAGAATTAAAAGCCGCCATTTGGTTGATTAAAATATGTGTCAATTCGGCTTCATAAGTATCAGCATCTTCGATTGATTGAAAATAACCATCTTTGCGACCCCAACCAGTAATGGTTTTGGCCACACGATCAATTAATTGACGAGCTGATTGTTCGCGATCATCTTGCCCGACCTTACCGCGGAAATATTTTGAAACCACAATATTGGTAGCGGTTTGCGACCAAAAATCAGGCATTTCAACATTGGTTTGTTCAAAAACCACCTTACCTTTTTCATTAGTAATTCTGGCATCGCGTAATTCCCATTTTATTTTGTCGTAAGGATGAACGCCTTTTTCAGTAAAAAAGTTTTTGACTTCGATACCGTGACCGTAAACCGGTTCAGTTTTTTGATTACTACGATGCATTGCCCCAGCTCTAAAACCCATGTACTTTTTAGCCGCGTGAATCAAATTATGATCAATCAAAGTAAGATTAATCATTTCACGAATATCAGTAGTGCTTGGCTGACCGTCGCCTTCAAAAGACCTTTCTAATCGAGAAACTGCATGACGAGTAACCTTATCAATTAACTTCATGTCTTTAACCCCGGCTTCAACCAAAGCCGCACCAACCGAACGTTGAATTTTTTCTTTTTGAAACGGTTCGGTAATACCACTACGTTTTGTTACAATCTTTATTGAGGTAACAAAAGACCAAGCAGCATCAGAAACACCGTCTGGCGATGAAATGGCGACAACTTTGGGCCCAAAGGCGGAGGAATCGGACATAAAAAAGCATGGGGTTATTGGGCTTGTACCTATTTTTTAGGACAAGAAAAGACAATCCGTTGGGATTATCTTTCCGCAAAACCGCCCGTCATTGACGGTATTTACGCCCACTGAAACGAAGTCCGAAATGGTCCTCCTTTTCCATTTCGTGGTACCTATATTTTAAGTCTTGTGACACCATGTGTCAAAGATAAAGTTGTCCACAGAAGCCCTAAAAAAACGACACATTTTTTTGGCTCTATCTAGCTTGTAAAAGGTAACTGGCAGGATGTAGCTTTTAGATCAAAAAAATCCGCCACATGACGGATTTTTATAATACTTAAATATCTAAACTACTCAACTTCAATAACTATTGCTATTCCTAAAATATTTTCTAATAATTCCCTTGATCCGTTTTTTTTCTTAGCTTCTTCCCAAATATCTTTTCTGTTATCAGTAAAAGAAATGGCGGCCACAATGGTTTCCACTTGTTCTTCAGTAATCATGAAACCTTCAGAAGAAATTACCGGATTAATTATTTTGATATTATCAATAATTGTTTCTGATAAATCTATTCCGGACAAATCACAACCATCAATCACAGCACCGCTAAAATCAGCTCCGTAAAAAGTCGCTCCAAAACCAGAGTCACCGCCAAAATCAATATTGACCCAGTTTGTCCTCTGAAAATTTCCTTCACAACCATTAAAATTAAACAATCCACCAGAATCTTCCGCAGTTTTTGGTTTACCAGATTCCTCATAACGTCTAAGTCTTGCCAGCAAGCTTTCTGTATAACCAAATTTTGCTCCTTCGGCCTCAACCCTAACAAAAGCTGGTTTACGATCATAAGTTGCAAAAACAGCTTCGGTGAAATCAGCTCCCTTAATACTAGTTTTTATTTCTGGATCACTACCGTCTTCACTTTCTTTATGAAAAAAGACTGTTCCCCGAAGATCAGAACCATGAAAACTTACTCCTTCTAAAACCAAACCAGCTAAATCCAATTCTGATAAATCTAAATTTTCTAAATTTTCTTTAGCTCCAAGTTTTGATTCAATTTCTACTCTTGTTAGGTGAACAAACTTTTTAGCCTCGGTTTCCTTTGGTTCAATCCCCATCTCCTTGGGTGACGGACCCCCAAATTCTGTTATTGACATAAATTTTGTTTTTTAAAACGGCATTGTTAAATTAATAGCCGACTTAGTTAATGATTTTAATTTAAAATCCACGGGAATAGGTTTTCTTTCTCCACTTCTATCAAGATAAGCTAAAGCATTATATTTTAAACCGTATTCGTAAACCGCTTTGGTTACCCGAACATCATCCAAACAATATTGTTTAACCTTTTCTTTTTCACCCTTCTTCCACCATTCAATAGCTTGCAACCCATGACCGGTTTTTCCATAACCAACAGTGGCCTCGGCCACATGATCAAGTTTTAAACGAAAACCTAAAGCCTTACGAATTTCCTCAAGAATATCCAAACTAGGAAACTTTAAAAGATCGCCTGGATAATAATTATTCATGATTGGTAAATCAAAACCATTGCTATTAAAACCAATTAAACGATCAGCGTGTTCAAGACGTGGCCACAATTCACCAAACTCATGTTCTTCAAAAGCCCGATATTCATCAGTTTCGTAAAAATAAACCCCGATAACTGAGATTTTAAATTCCGAACGATCGCGACTGTTAATATCGTCAAAAGTATTTTTTGTTTCAATGTCGAAGACTATTTCTTTGCTCATAATGTTACGAAACTACGAAAAACTACGAAACTACGAAAGTGCTTGGTTGGTATTAATTATTTTTTGGGTTTTAAAATTCTTTGATAAGTTACACCTTTTTCCGAAAAACGGATTAATAAACCTAATTCTGTTTGAGTATTAGCTAAATATTGTTTAATTTGTTCAAAATCAGAGGTTTTAAATTGTCCTGAAGATTTTATCTCAACCACAACAATATCGTTTACTATGAAATCTAAAACATATTTTCCGATTACTATTTCTTGAAATTTAAGAGGAATACTTACTTCTCGTTTAAATTTTAAACCTCTTTTTTCAAAAGCAATCACCAAGGCTCTTTGCAAATATTTTTCTTTATGTTGCCCGCCGATCTCTTTAAAAACATCGAAACACGCGCCAACTATTTCATAGCTTAAATCTGGTTGTATAATATCATCTCTTTTAAGCCTGTACACAATTTCGTAGTTTCGTAGTTTTTCGTAGTTTCGTAACCCCCTAAGGAATCAAATAAAGATACAAGGTCTCGCCCTGGACCACATCGGTTTTTATTAATGGCAAGGTTGGATACTTAAAAGTTCGAGAAATCACTCGAGTGCCAGAAGGATAATATTTTTTTAAAAGCGGTTCAAGCTTTACTTGAGTTTCAGGAAAAAGATAAGTGGCTATAACATCAGCTTTTGGTAATTCGATTTTGAAAAAATTTCCACCACGTAAATCAATTTTATCTGATATTCCTTTAAATTTTGCCCGCAATTGACCAATCCAACGAAGAGCAGGATGAATTTCATAACCAATTCCTTTTGCAGCTTTAAAATCCTTAACTGCGGTAAAAAGCAAAGCACCGTCACCACAACCAAAATCAACCACAATTTCGCCTGGTTTTAATTCGGCTAACTCAAACATTTTTTTACCAATTTTACTTCTGGTTGGTACCCAAGGAACACCGGCTAAACCAAAACCTAAAGTAGTGATTAAAAAAACTAAAGCCAATAAAAGTAAAAACTGAATAAAAAAAACGACGATTAATAAAAAGGTATACATATTTTTTTAATTATTAAAAATTGATTTTCCAGCTTGCCATAATTCTTCACGACCTAATTGTTTTTCAGCATACCACCATTCCACGCCCCACAAATAGGCTTCAGAAAATCCTGATTGACTGGCAAAATTCGTGTTATTAACTAAATCTTCAACAGTAAAAGCTTCGGCTCTTTCGATGTCTGATAACTCACCAATCGGTTTGGTGAACCAAGGCTCGGCCTGAAGTTCGGAAACTATAATCTTTTTTGAAAACAAACCAGTAACTATGGTTCGAAACCGATAAACCAATGGAGTTAACGGGTAAGGCATCAAACCTGTGGCTGGATTATAACTCACTCGATACATCGAAATACCTAGAATATCAGAAATTCTGGCCGAAGGAATCCAGGGATCCATTTCCCCACTAACAGTTAATAAAACTGGTTTGGTATCTAACGACCTTACTAAGGCAATTTCTTTGTCCAGCAATTCGGTACTTGGTGTTGGACAAATACCAAAAGGAAAAAACGGTTCGTTTTCCACTTGCCAACGTTCAACAGCTAAACTGTTTTTATATCTTTCCACTACAACTTTTTCTATATTCAAAAGTGCTGACTCAGCTTCCGAACCCTGCAAACCTTCAGCCCAATCAGGTACATAACATTCTGGCCAACGTGGTACTTTGCGTCCGATAACTAAAGTTAATTTAACCCCATGTTTTTCCGCTTCCTGAACAAAAAAATCAACAAGTGACCAGTCAAACTGTCCCTTATCAGGTTCGATTTGTGACCAATAAACCGGCAAACGAATTTTTTTTACTTCCAATTCATCAAGTGCGGCCGAATACACCACTTTTGGATCAAGACCTAAACCCGAAGCATAAACCGAACTAAAAGTTACGCCAAACTCAGGTTGACTTGGAGTGATAAAAAATTTAACAGAATAAAAAATCGCCCCGACTAAGCCAAAAAACAAAATCGCCGTGACAATAATTCGCTTCTTCATATTTCTTCTTTCTTTTCACGCAAAAACGCCAACCAGCCTTCAATAAGTTTTATAGCCGCCTTAAATGGTGCCTCGATAATAAAATCCAAAAAGAAAAGTAAAATGTTCACCCGCGGGGCGCGAATGCTAATCCAACGACCAGCTCTGACAATCGGTAGAAAAAAGATATCGAAAATTGCACTGGACAAACCACCGGAACCCTCGACCATAACCAATTCACGTCGACTACCACGAATTTTAAAACCAAAAAAGGTAACCAATGATAAAAAGAAAAGGAAAAAGAAAATTGATACACCGTTAAAACCAAAGGAATATAATAAATAAGAAACTGCGCCGACAAAAAGCAAAAACATTAGAGCGTATAAAATTCCAAAAAATGTCTGCATACCACCTTTAGACCAAGGTCGACGCAAAGAAAACTTTAATGATTTTACTTGATCAAATCCCAAAACAGAACGTAACTCGGCAATTAAAAGCTCAGTGTTCTTTTTTTCCGGAATACTAACCGTTGTACCGATAATCATCAACACAAAAGGATGAAATAAAATATTGGTTAAAAGCGGTGTCCAACCTGGATCTTTGGCAACCAAACGATCGTATGGTAGCTCAACCATTAAAGCCAAAATTGATTTTGTTAAGAGAATGAAAACAATAGCTCTAAAAATACTGCGACCTACCCGTGTTCGAAATTGATCATAACGTTTGACCGCAGCTTCGGCGACGACAGCTCGAAAACGTTCCTCATCGGATAAAATTTCATCCATTTCATCAATATGCTTTTCGGCCACATCACGAAGAATCATAAAAGCCACGGAACGACGACGAACAAAACGGAACAAACGTTCGCTGGCCGGATGAAACAACTGCTTTTCAACAGCCTCAATAACCTGTGGTAATCGACTAGCCACTCTTTGCACCAACTCAGGTGTTGGATTTTTTGACCAATCAGGAAAATACAAAGAAAAGATACGAAATCGCAAAGTGGGTAAATTTGATTTTAAAACTGCTCGGTGAACAGCAACATACAACTGAAGTTCTTGATCTTCCGGTTTAATTACGCTGGTCGCCCAAGTTAACCGTTCTTTTAAATTTTGATAAGTTAAGCTAACCAATGATTCGTCAACTATTGGCTGACACAATTTATATTCTATTTCAGTAGAAAGAACGTCGAGCAACCATAAATTAAAATCATGGGTTCGTTTACCAGATTCTTCGGCCTGAGCAAAAAGCGGTTGAAATTTTTTTAATATACCGGCTACTTCGTCTAAAATTTTTACTGAAACAAAATTATTAGGAAAATATCTAGCCCAAATTAACTCATGAATTAGATCAGAGGATAAAACCACTACGTCTTCTTCGCCAAAACGTCTTTTTAAAATACGACGAATAGCATTGCGCCTAAGCAAATGTTCTTCGTCATATTCCAAAGAATTTCTGATACTTTCGTAAACACTGGCCGCGGCTGAAACCGTATCACTAACAGCAATAACTTCACCTTCTGGTTTTGCTTCTTTATGAATTCGAGCTTCATGAACAGTAGTTAAAAATGCGCGTAAAAAAGTGTCTTCCATAGCGATTATTATTGTAGCTGATTTTTGAAAAAAACGAAAGAATAAGTAAACAACCACCGGACTTAGGTCCGGTGGCTTTGTTTTTGCGCCGGCGATGCCGGCAGGGCGGATGGTTAATTACTTAGAGATTAGTTTGTCAAACAACGATGGTTGGTCAACTTCATTAT
>Ga0265292_1002425_pt1 | contig 12981 bp, 6 predicted proteins | sample Munlanlewell296A_FD_189080 | JGI IMG/M metagenome (GOLD analysis project Ga0265292, IMG submission 189080) | Leachate microbial communities from a municipal landfill in Southern Ontario, Canada - Leachate well 296A | ecosystem: Engineered > Solid waste > Landfill > Unclassified | place: Canada...
GAGCCGTAGAAGGTGGCGCCGGAGAGAGAACCCTTGCTCGTGATGGAGGTCTTCACGAGGAGCGCGCCGGAGATGGAAGCGGAGCTACTGACGACGAGCTTGGTGCCGGAGAGTGTGGCTCTGGAGGTGATGCCGCCGACTGAGAGAACAGATCCGGTGATGTTCGCATTGCCGGAGATAGAGAGACGCGATCCGGAGATCGTTCCGAGGACATCGAGCATCGCACCGGTGTCCGCGATCATCTGCGCGATGTTCCGTCCGATGAAGACCGCGCCGGAGACGGTGAGCTTGGAACCCGGGGAGGTGGTGCCGATGCCCACCAAATGATTGAGCCCGTCAATCGAGAACGTGGAGGAATCAATCGAAAGTCCATTGGCAACAGGCCGTATGCTCCATGCCACGCTGTTCGTCGTTGAGGTAATCGTGCTTCCCTGCATCGTGAAGTTGTTGGCGATCAGGAGCGCACCCAACTTGTCCACCGAGAATTTGGTCGCACCTTCGGAATTCTGGAATTCCACGAGATTCTGGTTCTGCGTGGAGTAACCTTTCACGACGAGCTGAATCGCATCGCTGGTACCGACGATGGATGACTGTCCTTTTACGACGAGCCCTCCGGATGAGCTCAAGCCCTTCTCGGCATGGATGTAATTGCCGGAGGCGGTCTGTAGTACCTTGAGGCCGAGGTAACCAGAACTCAAGTTGATCGTGAGCGCTCCGGTCATGGTGTCGCCGGACTGGTTGACGTAGATACCTTCGGCCGCGGTGAAGGAGAGGCCGCCGGTGTTCAGGTCTGTTCCACACTCGAACTTGTTGGTTGAGTTGTTGTAGAGGAGCTTCTGCGTGGAACCGTTGCAGCTTCCGAGACCGGAGCCGTAGAAGGTTGCACCGGAGAGAGAGCCCTTGCTCGTGATGGAGGTTTTCACGAGGAGTGCGCCGGAGATGGAGGCGGAACTGGAGACGACGAGCTTGGTGCCGGAGAGAGTGGCACGTGATGTAATTCCTCCAACGGACAAGACAGAACCGGTGATGTTCGCGTTGCCGGAAATAGAGAGACGTGAACCGGAGATGGTTCCGAGGACGTCGAGCTTGGCTTTCGGCGAAGTGACGCCGATGCCGACGGAACCGGCGAAGTAGTTGAGGGCGCTTGCGTCATTTGCGTAAATGTCGAAAGCGTTCGTCCCCTGTATGCCGGTGACGTAGAGACCATATCCATTCTGGATAGTGGAGCTCGCGGTCTTCAGACCGGCGGCATAGAAGGCATAGTTATTGACGATGGTGCCAGTGGAGTTTCCATCCCCATTGTATGTGCCGGCTTCGGAGAGAACGCCGATGTTCTTGAAGAGCCTGCCCATTCCGCGGTGGATGGCGGTGGCGCGCACGCCCTCGAGCGACCCGCCGGTGTTGGACCACTGGTTGCCGGGAAGAATGTCCGCCTCGAAGTGCGCTCCCTTGACGTACTGTGTCGTACTCCCGGTACCGGCGGGACTGAAGTACACATTGGCTTGGACTCCATCCTTGCTGGTGTTCTGCGTCGCGTCCGTGAAGGAACGGTTGATATACAGGGAACTTTCGCTTGCAGCGGCGTTGTAGGCATAGGGACCGGTACTGATGCCGAGATTGCCCGAGAAGTACCCGTTGCCGACGACATGGAGCGGGTAGCTGGCGCTCGAGGTCCCGATGCCGAGCCTGCCCATGACATTCAGGTTGTTGCCCGAGGCCGTGCCTTCCCAGACAATTGAACCGGAGGAGGTGAGGGACTTCTCTGCATGGATGATCGAACCGGAAGCCATCTGGAGGACTTTAAGTCCGAGGAAGCCACTGGAGAGGTTGATCGTGAGCGCGCCGGTCATGGTGTCGCCGGAGGTGTTCACGTAGCGGGCATCGAACGCGCTCATGAGCGAGCCGGTATTGGACCAGGCGGTATTCAGATCGGTTCCACAAACAAACTTGTTCGTCGAGTTGTTGTACATCAACTTCTGCGTGGAACCGCTACATGAGCCGAGGCCGGAGCCGTAGAAGGTGGCGCCGGAGAGAGAACCCTTGCTCGTGATGGAGGTCTTCACGAGGAGCGCGCCGGAGATGGAGGCGGAGCTGCTGACGACGAGCTTGGTGCCGGAGAGAGTCGCACGAGAGGTGATGCCTCCGACCGAGAGGACGGAGCCGGTGATGTTTGCATTGCCGGAAATAGAGAGGCGTGAGCCGCTGATGGTGCCGAGGACATCGAGTTTTGCCTTCGGCGAGGTGGTGCCGATGCCGACGGAACCAGCGAAGTAGTTGAGCGCGGCAGCGTCACTGGCGTAGATGTCATAGGCATTCGTCCCCTCGACTCCAGTGACATAGAGACCGTAGGAATTCTGGATGGTGGAGCTCGCGGTCTTGGTGCCATTGGCGAAGATGACGTAATTATTCACGATAGTCCCTGTCGAATTACCACCACTACTGTTTACGTATGTCCCGGCAGTCACTATGAGACCGACCGCTGTCTGGAGTCTCCCCATTCCACGATGTATGACTGCGGCCTCCAGCCCCCTCATGTAACTGCCGGTGTTACTCCACTGCTGTCCATACGGGACATTGACAACGAATTCCCCACCAATGATGCCCTGCGTCGTGCTCCCTGTTCCCGCCGGATTCCACGTCAGGTACGCATTCACGCTCCTCTTCCCCACATTCACACCCTGCGTCGTATCCGTGAACGTCCTGGCGAGATCGAGGATGTACTCGGTGCCGGCCGCGTTGTAGGCATAGGGCGCCGTTCCGATACCGAGGTTCCCGGTCTGGATGTACTGGCTGCCGACGACATGGAGCGGATAACTGGGGCTTCCGGTACCGATGCCGAGCTTGCCCATGACATTCAGGTTGTTTCCCGAGGCTGTGCCTTCCCAGACGAGAGCGCCGGAGGAGGAGAGACTCTTCTCCGCATGAATAATCGAGCCGGAGGCCATCTGTAGGACTTTCAGGCCAAGGAAGCCGGAGGTGAGGTTAATCGTGAGTGCACCAGTCATGGTGTCACCGGCCTGGTTGACGAAGATGCCTTCGGCTGTTCCGTATGTCATTCCACTGCTCGCGGTCTGGTCGGTGCCGCACTCGAACTTGTTGGTCGAGTTGTTGTAGAGGAGCTTCTGTGTGGAACCGTTGCAGCTTCCGAGACCGGAGCCGTAGAAGGTGGCGCCGGAGAGGGAGCCCTTGCTCGTGATGGAAGTCTTCACGAGGAGCGCGCCGGAGATGGAAGCGGAGCTGGAGACTGTGAGCTTGGTGCCGGAGAGCGTTGCTCTGGAGGTGATGCCGCCAACGGAGAGAACCGATCCGGTGATGTTCGCATTACCGGAAATGCTGAGGCGTGAACCGCTGATGGTTCCGAGGACATCGAGCTTGGCTTTCGGCGAAGTGACGCCGATGCCGACCGAGCCCGCGAAATAGTTGAGCGCGTTCGTATCGTTGGCATACAAATCGTAGACCGTCGAGCCGGATGTCCCGGTGATATAGATGCCGTAGGCATTCGATCCTTCGACACTGCCCAGGTACAAACCGTATGCGTTATTGATGGTGGAACCTCGTGTCTTGCTCCCGTAACCGTAGATCACGCGGCTGTTACTGAGCGTCCCGGTCGTATCGCCGCCATCCTTGTTGTACGTTCCGCTCTTGGCCAAAAGTCCGTACGAATTTGCGAGCGTACCGTTACTCCGCCAGAGCGAGGATGCTTCCACGCCTTCAAAAGTTCCGGCGTTGTTCACCGTAGAGCCGGTGTTGCTGTTCACGCTGCCGACCAGGCCCCGGATAGTCTGGCTGACCGAAGTAGCGGGGTTCCAGTAAATCTCGGCTCCAACGCCTTCTTTGATCTGCGATGCCGTCGCATCGGTGAATGTCCTGTAGATGTGAATCGCCGAGTCCCTTCCGGTACCGTCGTACACCGAGGGCGTCGTGGTTCCGATGGCGAGATTGCCGTTCTGAATGTACTGGTTGCCGACGACATGGAGCGAATAACTGGGGCTTGCCGTTCCGATGCCGAGCCTGCCCATCACGTTGAGATTATTGCCCGAGGCTGTGCCTTCCCAGACGAGAGCGCCGGAGGAGGAGAGACTCTTCTCGGCGTGGAGGACGTTGCCTGAAGCCGTCTGCAGAATCTTCAAGCCGAGGTACCCGGAGCTTAAGTTAATCGTCAGCGCTCCTGTCATCGTGTCGCCGGACTGGTTGACGTAGATACCTTCGGCGGCGGTGAAGGAGAGGCCACCGGTGTTGAGGTCAGTCCCGCATTCGAACTTGTTGGTTGAGTTGTTGTAGAGAAGTTTCTGGCTCGTGCCGGAGCAGCTTCCGAGACCCGCGCCATAGAACGTGGCGCCGGAGAGCGAACCCTTGCTCGTGATGGATGTCTTCACGAGGAGGGCGCCTGAGATGGAAGCGGAACTGCTGACCGTGAGCTTGGTGCCGGAAAGAGTGGCGCGCGATGTGATGCCTCCGACTGCGAGGACGGAACCGGTGATGTTTGCGTTGCCGGAAATGCTGAGGCGTGAACCGCTGATGGTTCCGAGGACATCGAGCTTGGCTTTCGGCGAGGTGGTGCCGATGCCGACATTTCCTGAATTGAGAATCGTCAGCAGCGCGTAATTGGTTTGAGCTGTCCCCCCGCTGTGGCTGCTGACCGAAGTTTGCCGGGCGATGATGTACTTGTCGTTATTTGTATACGGACTTCCCGCATACCACTCGATCTGTGACTGTGCATCGAGCATGAACATTCCAAGCCCCCTGTAGTTACTCCCTGCATTGGAGACGAGCACGATATCCGCGGCCGTGTAATCAAGTCCTGTAGATCCCTGTTCGATCCTGAGACTCGTCGCTATGCTGCCTGTGCCATAGATATGCAGCAGGCTTCTTTGATTCGGGCTCGATGTGCCGATCCCCACATTTCCACGGCCAAGACTCGTGTAAATCAGCGGCCTCGTCCCGGCTCCCGTGCCGGAAATTATCAGTGAGCGGCCGGACATGGTGCCCTTGAAATTGGCATCGCCGTTTACGACGAGTGTTCCCGACGAGCTTAAACCCTTCTCCGCATGAATGTAATTGCCCGAGGCGGTCTGCAGAACCTTGAGGCCGAGGTAGCCACTTGATAGGTTGATCGTCAGCGCACCGGTCATGGTGTCGCCGGAAGTATTCACATACCGGGCGTCGCCAATGGCAATCACGGCGCCGGTCGAGACGTAGCTGCCCGCGGTCCCGCAGCTGAAACGCTGAGTAGTGGAGTCCCACGTCAGTTTCTGTGTGGCGGCGTCACAATCCGTGAGTCCTGCGCCGCTCATGCTCTTCGTGATGAAGAGCGTGTCGCCGGACATGGAGCCGACGACCTCGAGCTTGGATTCGGGAGTAGTGGTGCCGATGCCGACGTTGCCCGATCTCAAAGTCAACACCGCATTTGTCCCATCACCACTCGCATAGAAACTTGTGTATGCACTGTAAACTAGAGTTTTGGCGATGAATGAAGCTCCGCTATAAATTTCCCAGGCAACACTCGAACCAAGTTCCTGGCGGATAGCACCGTTTACATGAAGCAGTGCCCCCGGGCTCGCCGTCCCGATTCCGACTCTCTTGTTGGTGGCGTCGTAGACGAGGCCGTTTGTATCAACAATGAGGATGTTTCCGGTACCGGAACCTGCGTACTTCTTCACGATCAGAACTCCGGAAGAACTCAGGGTGTTCTGGATATTCAGGTTCTTGCCGGAGCCATTGCCTTCGAAGACGAGCGTTCCGGAGGAACCGAGTGCCGTGGTGGCGCTGATGGAACCGTTGACATAGAGAAGCCCTGCGGCAGCGCGGTACATGGAAACATCGAAGGTTCCGCGGTAGCCGAAGAGGATGTGCGCGGATCGTGCGTTCGTGCTGGCGTCGAGAACCAGAAGCGGTGCGCCGGTAGCGGAAGACACCATGTACGCACCGGTGGAGTTCTTGCGCTGGTCTACCGTCAGGGCTCCGGAACCGACGATGGTTGTCTGACGTACGATGATGAGACCGCTTGAGGTGAGGGCTTTCTCGGCGTGGAGGACGTTGCCGGACATCGTTCCGACGACCTCGAGCTTGGTTTCGGGAGTGGTGGTGCCGATACCGACGGAGCCCATCAGGTAGCTCGTACTGTTCATAACGGTGAGCGTCTTCCCTGAGAGCGTGCCGCGTGTCGAGATATTCCCGACTGCGAGGATGGTTCCAGACGATGTGAGCGTCTTCTCGGCGTGGATATAAGCTCCGGACAGAGTTCCGTTAACGATGAACGAACTGTCGGTCCTGAGGGTCCGAACGGCTGCGCGGTAGAGATTGGTGTCGTAGCTTGTCCCGCCGGAGCCGAAGATGATGTGGTTGGCGCCCTGTGTGGAGATTCTCAGTGCTCCGGTTCCGGCGACTCCCGCGGTGGAGAGGATGTCTATACCGACCTTGGAGGCATCACGCGGTGAGACGGTGATGGTTCCGGAGGCGGTGGTGGAAATGTCCGATCTCAGGAACTGCGTTGAGTTGAGGCCGTCTAAGGTATCGGCATTGCGCGCGTAAGGGACGGAAGCGAAGCGTCGACGTGGGGAGAAGACTTCGGGATAGGTGCCGGCGTTGGCGGGATCGAACTCGACCTGGAGGTAGAGCGAATCGGAGTTGAAGTCTACGGAACCGGTCATGGTGGTGTAGGTTCCGAGAGCGACAGAGAAGAGGCCGCCGGTTGAAGTAACACGGGAGTTGGTGGTATCCCAGGTTTCCGTCCAGAGCGGGACGCCGCTAGTCGCGGCAGAGAAGACCTTGAACCGCATGTTGTAGCTTCCGTTGGTAATGGCGACGCCACCGGAGCTGGTGATCTTGCCCTGGTAGTTGATGGGCTTGTAGATGCCAGCGGCCGCGTAGGCACTGGAGGATGCGAACCAGGCGAAGGCAACTGCCAGAATGAAGGCCGCCAGGAAAACCCTCATCCCCGACCCTTCTCCCGATGGGAGAAGGGAGGAATAACAAGCCCCTCTCGCTTCTGAAGCGGGAAGCCCGCCCATATTCCCCTCTCCCATCGGGAGAGGGGTTAGGGGTGAGGGAAGCCCGCCCATATTCCCCTCTCCCCTCGGGAGAGGGGTTAGGGGTGAGGGAAGCCGATTCTGGAAGAATCGTCTCATTACGGCATTGGTGCGTAACTTGCTTGCCCCTCGAAGCCTTGCCTGCCGGCCGAAGCTTCAGCGGAGGCTGGGCGAAGTGGGGGTGCTGCGTGGATGGGTTGTTCTGTGGATTCGATGGCGGGCGGGAGGGCGAGAACGGGGTTTCTCTCCCGTACTTTCTCTGCACGTTCCAGGAGCGACATGCCAAGCAGCATCGCTACGAAGGCGATGTTGGTGATGATGCTGGAGACGATGAGGAACCTGCGGATGAGGGGCCAGAGGATGCTCTTTTCCTGCGGGTGCATGAGGGTCACCGTGAGTTGTGCCGATGTTTGTTGCACCGCTTGTGGCGCCTCAGTAGCAGGGACGGGGGCCGCTTCGGAAACGGGGGCAACCGCTGCCTCTTCCGCCGGAGAATCCTGCTGTGTTGGCGCGGACTTACCGAGTTTGTTGTACGCAGCGATCTCCCGCGCGATCTGCGCCCGGGAATAGCCGGTCACGTTCTGGAGAAACTGCCGGACCAGCCCTTTCTCGCTGCGTCCCAGATATTCGTAATGACATGTGAAAAGCCACTCATGAATCCATGTCTTCTGTTCTTTCTGCCCCCACCCGCCAAGTACCTCGGAAGTACCCGCATCGAGGTACTTGCGCATCTCTTCGAAACTGCCCGGCTGCGGAGGAATGAAGTGCATTTTTGTTTTGAGCCTCAGGCTCACTTGTAGATTCTGTTATTATTATATCATAAACTAATAACTAAGTATATACCCTATACCGGAAATGAGCCTAAGGCTTATTCGTGGCATCTTTATGCGATATTTTCGGGTCACATCTGCGAAGATTTTCTGATTACTGATACTCGAATTTGTTCATAATGAAGACTTGATTGCAATTAAATCAACTTTCTTGGCTTAATACTGCTATTTCGTCGCTCTCAGAAAATTGACAAAATTGACCAAAAATCTCTGATGCTATTTTTTCGATGGTTTTTCGACGATAAATCCAGGGGGCATCATGACGATTTCGATCCTCAGGCTCAATTCCCGGTTTTTGTTTTGTTCTTCTTGCAAAGGGTGATGTGAGCGGAAAGAAAAAAACTAAAAATGAGCCTGAGGATCGTGCTTTTTTGCTTCCAATCCCTCGCCGGCAAAGAACAAATTCTTCATTCGCCGCGGCCCGGAGGGCCGCTGCTGATGTGAAATGTTGTCGGTTCATCAGAGATTCCGTAACCCCAACCCTAACCCTAACCCTAACCCTTTTTTCCCTAACCCCATCCCCATCCCCCCGCCCGAACGATCCGAATCGTTCGGATCGGGCGGGCAACCCCCTCCCTTCCGTTCCATCCTTCCATGGAACATGTTTAATGGCTTTTACATGCCGTAAACCAAAATTGCTTTCCATGAGATTTCCAACCGCTACTATTCCGGCTCCCCATTCCGCGGAAAATATGAACCTGGATCACACCCCCCTTCAGCTCCGGCCCACCACCCCAACCCCAACCCTCGCCCTAACCCTCACCCTAACCCTCGACCCCGCCCCACTCACCATGGAACGTTTCCTCGCCCTCAGAGCGGCCATCGCCTTCGCAAGGAGAACCCACGAAGGACAGCAACGCATGAGCGGATGCGCTTTCGTCTCCCACCCGCTCGCGGTCCTGCAGATCCTTCTCTCGGCCTCTGCAAATCTCCCGCGGGAAGCGTACGTCGCCGGGCTCCTCCACGACGCGCTGGAGGACGGTCAGGCAAGCTCCAGAGAGCTCCGCTCCCTCTTCGGCAAGGAGGTGGAAGCGGCGGTCAGGGCTTTGAGCCGGACTAAAAAGCCCCACTCTGAGAGCAGAACCGACCTCTCGGCCATGAGCTCGAGGCCGAATGGCCATGAGCGTGAGTATCTCTCACAGATGGTTCTCGCGAACGAGCTCATCCCCTACGTGCTCCTCATCAAGATGGCCGACCGCCTCCACAACGTCGAAACCGCGCATTTCCTCCCTCCGGAGCGCTCACATGCCCTCCTCAGCGAAACCGCAACCCTCTACCTTCCCATTTTCCAAGCCGAAGAACCGCGCCAGAAGCACTTCCAGGAGGCCTACAAAACCCTGCTCCGGCTGCTTGAGAAAAGCGTCTCGGGGCAGGTTTAGAAATGAAGTACCCCGCAAACCGAGCTGCGAGGTATCTACGGAGTCAGTTATATTTCCGAAGCTCGGGTTCGCTTACCCGAGCTCGATGGCTGATCTTCAAGCCTGCCTTCCACTCTCTTTGCCCCGCAGCACGGGCATCGTGCCCGTGTTCCGGGGCACGATGCCCCGGCTACGGTTTATCTGTGTTCACCCCGCAGCTTAAGCTGCGAGGTATCACGGAATCCATAGCAGAGCGGGCGTTCTCGCCCGCGGTCATGAGGCGTTCTAAGCCCGTAGCAGCGGTTCCCTGCCCGTCCGGCAGGCGGGGAAAACCGCTGCGATGTTTGGCTCATTCTGCGGCTAAGCTTCAATCATTGCAGCAACCAAAGGGGGGCGTGCGCCACGGCGGGGGTCTGAGGGCGGACGTTGGCGCACACGCGCTTTCTTTGGTTCTTTCTTTGTCGCTTGGACAAAGAAAGAACGATCTCTGTATAGTTTCGCCTGTTGCGACCGCTTCTCTCCGCGACGGCCATCCACCTTCAACGGAACCTGCTGCACCGGGCTTTCTGGCTCCAGCTTCTCATCGGACGAATCCTTCCAATCGCCATCCCGCTCCTCGCGTGGGAAGCGCTTTTCGATTATACGCAAGCCGTCGAGTTACAGGGATGGAGTCGCCACGAGATGACGACGTACTACATCATCGTCTTCTTCATCTCACTCTTCGCCGAAATCAATTTCCACTACGAAATGAGTTCCATGGTTTACCAGGGCACGCTTAGCCAGTGGCTCATGCGCCCGCTCTCGTTCTTCGAGACGGCTGCAAGTTTCATCCTTGCGAAAATTCTTCTGTTGTTCATTCCAGGCTTCATCGTGCTCATGATCGGCGTCTGGCTCGCACCACCCTTCCCGTCAACCTCTCCTTTTCTCTCCCTGTTGTCCGGCATTGCCGTCTTTCCGCTGGCAATCGCCATTTTCGGCCTCCTGAGCGCCATCATAGGAATGTTGTCGTTCTGGGTGATGAGAACTGAGAGCATTTTCGCGCTCATCATGCTGACCCTGGAGTTCTTCGGCGGCCGGCTCCTCCCCCTCTCGCTGCTTCCGGGATGGCTCCAGAGCTTGAGCAGCCTCCTTCCTCTGCGCTTCGCTATTTCGCTCCCGACGGAAGCCGTCATCTCGCCGGGGCAGTTCCCTCTCGCTCCCATCTTCATCGGACAGATAATCTGGTGCGTTATCCTCTCCTGCATCGCATACTTCCTCTGGAAGAAAGGCCTGCAGCAATACGACGCCGTCGGCGGCTAAGCGAACTATGCACTACCATCTCACCCTCCTCTCACGGGCTTTCAAACTGCATCTTTTACGTTGGAGCAGATACAGAGTCGATGTTGCGATGTGGATAATCAGCATTTGCATTACTATCGCTATAAATCTTACTTTTGCTTATTCCATATATAACGCTGCGTCGGGAAAGTTTTTTGGTTATACATTTCTGGAACTTTTAGGCTTCTTCGGAGTTTCTCTTTTTGCCACTGGAATCGCCCAAAGCATTACTCATGGCGGTGTCCTGAACCTTGCAAAGGTTGTTTGGACCGGCAATTTTGATTTTTGGCTTCTCCAGCCACCTAATTTTTTATGGAGAATGATGATTGAGGATATGGGTTTTGTTTGGTTTTGGCCCCAATGCCTTGTAGGAATTTTCCTTTTATTCATCTCGTTTCCTTTTTTCTTACTGCCTTTAGCGTTTTTTACGGGTTTGGTTACAGCAGCCATTGAAGTTGGAATAATACTTTGCGCCATCCTGCCGGCAATTAGATGGGGTTATTGGAATCCGGATGAAGGAATGTGGGAATACATGGAGAACGCGCGCCTCATGCCCATTGGACGAACTCGCAATTTTATGTTATGGTTTGTTTCCTTCGGAGTCCTGCATTACTCCCTCGCCCTTGAAGTCCTCACGGGAAGGCTCTCGATCTTCCTCCTCATTCTCATCGCCATCGTCCTCTATCTCCTCGCCTGGCTCCTCCTCAAGCTCTTCCTCCGCTCCTATAGCTCCGCTTCCTCCTAAATCCCCGGCCGACGGCACGATCGTCTGCGAGAATCTGCAGCGAACGTATCGTCACTACGAGAAGGATTCCGGCTTCCTCGGGGCCTTGCGGAGCGTCGTGTGGCGGAAATGGGTGAACGTAAACGCAGTAGATGGCATCAGCTTCCGTATCCCCGAGGGAAGCTTCGTGGGATTTTTGGGACCCAATGGCGCCGGCAAGACCACGACCTTGAAGATGCTCTCCGGCATCCTCACGCCGTCGGGCGGTTCCTGCCGCGTCCTGGGATTCACCCCCTCCGACCGCAAGCGCGCCTTCAAGAAGCAGATCGCCCTTGTGATGGGGCAGAAATCGCAGCTCATCTGGGACCTGCCGCCGACCGATACCTTCGTCCTCCACCGCGACCTGTACGAGATCCCGCGTGCGCAGTGGAACGAGACGCTCATGACCCTCACGAAGCTCCTGCGGGTGGAGCACGTGCTGGATACCCCCGTCCGCCAGCTCTCGCTTGGCGAGCGGATGAAGTGCGAGCTCATCGTGGCGCTCCTGCACCGGCCGAAGGTCCTGTTCCTCGACGAGCCCACCATCGGGCTCGATATCATTTCCCGTATCCACCTCTGGGAGTTCCTCCGGACCTATCAGAAGCAGCAGAACATCACCATCATCCTCACGTCCCACTACGTGCACGACATCGTGAACCTCTGCCAGAAAGTCATCATCATCAACACCGGAAAGATCGTTTTCGACGGCCTTTTCGATACTCTCATTGACCGCCTGGAACCGGATCGGCACGGCATCATCCGCTTCCAGCGCGAGAACCTGAAAGAGGAGCAACGGAGGCAGATCGCGAAGATGGTGAAAGACAGGCACTTAGAGCAGATCGACGCGGAAACCTACCGCATCAGCGTGCCAAAAAATCAGCTCTCCGCCGCGACACAGTGGATCTTCAAGTCCTTCCCCATCGAGGAAATGCGGATGGAGGAAGTGGATCTGAAGACGGTGATCGAACGAGCATTTGCGATGGACTCGGCGTCGTGAAGCACTCCATCCTCACCCCCAACCCCATCCCCCCCTCACCCTAAATCCCTCTCCCGACCTGTCGGCCGTAGCTTCAGCGAAGGCTGATGGGAGAGGGACTCCCTTCTCCCCTCGGGAGAAGGGCCGGGGATGAGGGAGGCGGGAGGGCCGGGGATGAGGGAGGAAGAAGACAGGAGAAGGGCTGGGGATGAGGGTGTTCCATCCACCCATAGAACATCTTTCTCCGCTTCTTTAAGCCAGGAAACGGTTGTGGTGCCTTTTTAATGGTCAGAGAGCCCTCCCCTGTCCCCGGAAGTCAGCGTGCAATGGTGGCAACTTTCCCCCATCCCCATGACACGTGTTCTCGTTCCGGAAACTACCGACGCCGTTCCTTTCTATCTTCATCCCACAAACAAGAGCGGCTCTCCGGAGAAACCGGCGAAACCTGCGAGCGCTGCCAGACTTGCGGACAGAGCATTCGGAGATTTTGCGCTTCTCGATGGGCTCCGTCCCGCCATGATGACCGGCTCCGCGACAGAGAACCATTCTCCTCAAACGCCGATTACGGAGAGAAAACAGGGAACCCGGACAAGAGTAGAAACGACCATGAAACAGGGACCATATCGCCGTCTCGGTCTCGAGAAGCTGGAAGACCGCATGGCACTCTCGGGGGTGGCGGCAACGTACGCCGAGGAACTCCGCCTCGCGG
>Ga0265292_1002428_pt1 | contig 12975 bp, 16 predicted proteins | sample Munlanlewell296A_FD_189080 | JGI IMG/M metagenome (GOLD analysis project Ga0265292, IMG submission 189080) | Leachate microbial communities from a municipal landfill in Southern Ontario, Canada - Leachate well 296A | ecosystem: Engineered > Solid waste > Landfill > Unclassified | place: Canada...
AACGAACAAGAAATCCCGCACCGGTACTGTGCCCGATTAAAATTGTTTCTCTATCGGGAGCAAACTGGTTGAAAACTTTTGACCATTCTTTGTAGTTCGGTTTATATGGCTTTGGCAATTCTGGAGTTTGAGCAAAAATGTCTTTCAAGAGTAATTCGTGTTGAATCCATGGAAGCCAGTGACTGTTTGATGGGGATTCTTGTGTTTGGTCGTAATATTCAGTTTTCGACGGTCTACCGTGTAAAATAATTGCTTTTTTCATTCATACTCCCTGCCCTGAGCCTATCGAAAGGGCGATTTTATTTAATGCTTTTTTCATTTTTATCTTTCTCCAATTTTAATCGCTTATAAATAAAGAATGGGTGAAGATAAACACAATCACAAGCAAACCTAAAATTACAGACAAAATAACGAAAATTGAATCGTCTTTTTTCTTTTTTGCAATTATCCCCGTTATGGTCGCAAGAATACTTGCCGGGAATGCAATTACTGCCGTTATATCCCACCAGTGATCATCAAAACGAAGCACATGAATAATTTTCACAAGGAAGATTGAAAGAATAACACTAATAAGAAATAACCCCTGCAGCGCAACTGACCATTTTCCTAATTTTGTTTTTGGTAAATTACTTAATATCATTTTTCTTCTCCGATTATATTTAATGCTTTTTTTGATTACCATTTCTCCCAATGAATATTATTAGAATCAAATTTGTCTTTTGGGGTAATATCCTGTTCTGGATAGCCAAGCACGATCGCACAAAGTGGTTCAACTGAGCCAGGAAAACTAAAAAGTCCTTTAATATTATTGATTCTTTCTTCATTGGGACGAATGCTAATCCAATGAGAACCTATACCAGCCGATTGGGCTGCAAGCATGATATTTTCGGCAGCTAAAGAGCAATCAAAAGTCCAAAACCTTTCGGACTCTGATGAATCACCACAAACAACAATTGCGGCAACATTCCCTTTGATTTTTTCAGTAGCGCTTAATGCTACGGAAGTTTTCGCAAGCGTTTCTTTATCTGTAACAACTATAAACCGCCATGGTCTGATGTCTTTTCCACTTGGAGCAGCCATTCCTGCCTTTAGCAGAAGTTCTAGATTCTCTTTTGAAATTGGTTTGTCTGAAAATGTGTTAATGCTTTTTCTGGCTAAGATATTTTTGAGTGTTTCATTCATTATATTTCTCCGATTTTATTTAATATTTTTTCATTTATTGGTTATCTTTCGGCTTTTCTCTTTTTGCTTTTCTTTCTGCCGCCAAAGCTGGCGCAATATACAAAACGTCTATGAACTTTTCCAAGAGCAGGAGCACATCTTCTGCATCATCCTTTGATACTGGTTCATCGTCCTCAATTTTTTTAGGAGGATGAGCGGCATCATTACCAGTTAAACGAACTTCGTCAGCCCATTCTTTTAATTCTTTCGTAATAACTTGTTTCACTAATAACCAATCTATCTGCTCGTTTAGTTTTTTGTCTGGAGCCCCTTTTTCAAGACAGCACAACTGTAAGGCTCGCCTTGCTAATACGCCGGCGCCCCTAAATGCTCCTGAGGCAAAGCAAGTATAAGCTTCTTCAAGATCACTCTTAAGAAATTCGGGAGCATTCTCATCTAGGGGCTTTGCTAGTGGCTCCGGATATATCTTTGTAATAATTCCATGATTCCTATGGACAAGGACCATAAAATCACAACTATTACATTCTGAAATTTCATGAGTTAAGCCAGAAACCTTAGAACTATTAATAGAAGTACGGGGTGTTATCGAGGTGTGTTTTTTACAATTTGGGCAATAAATAGAGTTTTGATCTGCCATTTTTACTTCCTTTCTTAAATTAACAAACTCCCTGCATAATAGAAATGATAAACTTCTTTACCGTCCTCTCCTTTTTCAGTCGAGGCAAGCATTCTCGATTCATCACTCGAACCAAGTTTTCTTATACTTTCGTAGCCGCCGATTTCATTTTTTTCCATTTTGTTCTCCTCCCCAAACATACTCTCTGATAAATAAAATCTATAAATTTATTTATCATCCTTAACTATCACCTCAATGGTTCATGTATTATTTTTTCTTCTTTCGCGCATCAATAATCTTTTTTACCTCTCGGTCAAAGTCAGAAATATAGTTTTTATCACGTTGTTTTTTATATTTCTCAAATTCCACATCAGCCAAAGCTCCCGCTTTCTCAGCACTTATTTTACCAGCATTTGTGAGAAGTTTTTTCTCGCTTAATTTCAAAAATTCGTCTAATTTGCCTATCCATTCGGCCATTTTCATTGGTCGGCTGTTGGTAGCCTGTAGTTCTGCAAAATCAAGATACAGAGAAACAATAAGATTAAGTTGCTTAAGTTCATTTTCTAAAAGATAATTTTTTGCAATTTTCGCATCTTGCGCGGTAACATATTTTCCTTTAAAATTCATTAAACCCATCATCGGTTTTGTGCCATCCGCACGCTTAGCAACTATCTCTGCGGCAGTATGCCCATGTACGGCGTAATGCATCTTGTTCTGCACAGTGGAGAAAAATACCTTAGTTAATTCAGCGTCTCTCCGATAGTCAATACTTGTAGCATAAATATCAGTTACTTTTTGATAAAAATTGCGTTCGCTGCTTCTGATGTCGCGGACTCTTTGAAGAAGCTCTTCAAAGTAGCGAGCCCTTTCTCCGCTTTGCTTCATTCGTTCATCATCCAACGCAAACCCCTTAATAATGTATTCCCTGAGCCGTTGCGTTGCCCAGATACGAAATTGCGTTCCTTGCAGTGACTTTACACGATAACCAACCGAAATAATCACATCGAGATTATAGTAGTTTGTCGGCTTAGTAGAAAATTCGGGATTTCCGAATTTTCTCATTGTTTGTTCCAAAACAAGCTCTTTTTCTTCGTAAATATTCTGAATGTGCTCATTTACAGTCGCCTTTGATTTATCAAAAAGTTCCGCCATCTGATCTTGGGTAAGCCAAACTGTATCGTTCTCCATTTTAACTTGGATTTTCGCCTGCCCGTCCTCGGCGGTATAAATTATAATATTTGGATTGTCAGTTTCTCTTTTATTATTCTTCATGAGATTATTTTAAGTTTTTATTTGGATAGGGACAAGTATACAATAAGTTAATCTCGTTTATTTAAACTGTACATCTTTGTACAGTTTGATATAACGCGCAAGATAAAGTGTAATGGTTTTTATAAATCTTTGGCGTAATTTAGGGATCATAATCCCATTTTTACGTTTAGCTGAAGGACTAATTTCAGTCAAAGCTTTCCCTCTTTTAACCCAGCAAACTCCCCGCATAACAGAATCTGTATACCTCTACACCATCCCTTGATATGCTTTCATAGCCGCCGATTTCGGAGATATTTTCCTCCAGTCCCTTTTTATTCATCTTTCTCCACTAACTCCTTATACTCCACCACCGGTTTATCCAAGAGGTTGGATTTAAGAAATAATTCGCATTCTCCCAGAGCCGTACCTACCCACGTTTTCAAGCCTTCATCAACTATCTCAAAATACTCCTTTAGAGCTTCGTAAGCCTTTAATTCACCCGTATGTCCAAGGGTCATAATGATCTTTTTCCGCTCAAACAAATCAGTTTTTTCGTCCCTTAGTTTTTCTATTAATTTTTGAATTTCCACATCCTTCAGATTCTTATAATCACTCTCTTTGATGTTGTCGTGGAACTGAACATACTCAATCACCTGCTTCGCATCTTCGTCATCCGGATCATCGATCCCCATAATTTGCCCCGACATCTCCTCTGCCTCTAAGGCAGTTAGGACTTCTTCCATTTCCTCTTTATTCAATTTCCCTTGCTCTAATTTTTCTATTATCCCTCGAATATTCTCCGGCATTGATTTAGAATTATAGAATTTTTGGCCAAGCCTATCTTCAAATTCCATCTTCTTTTTAACGATATCGTTTAATTTCTTTGGATCGAGCTTATTTTTGGTCCCAAAAAGAAAATCCCGTGTATCATCTGAGGTAAGGCCACAACCCTGGATATCGGCGCTAACAATCTTCCAAATTCCTGCCAACTTGCTAATTCGGCCGGCAAACACTTCGCCTGTCCTCAAGCTTAGGCTTGCAGAACGTTCACTTACCTCATACACCTTACCGCTTTGCAAGTCTCTTAATTTTAAACCCTCGTTCCTTCGAACTTTAAGGGTTTCAAAAAGCCCATATATGTTCTTTTGCAGCTCTTTATATACCCTTATATCTTCTTTACTTAAACTTAAAGGGTTGTCATGATAGAAACATTCCAAAATAGTTTTGCCGTTTTGGGTTTTAAAGTCAAAGAAAAACCATTCAGAAAAAAGAGCGTCTTCCCCTGGGCGCGTTTCCAACCTTCCCCCAGAAACCAAATTTGGTTGATTAAAGAATTCCCGCATCGCCATCAAAACATCAGACCGAAAATCGGGATTTTGGAAGTAATATTTCAGTACTTTGCTAATTGTCCCTGGTTTCATTTTTTTATCTATCCTTTCAATAAATTAACAATCAATCCGACAATTGTGTCTTTTTCTTTTGGATCGCTGGCGGCGACAAGAAGTGCAAGTGCCGCCAAGGAATTGTCGTTTAGCTTCCGTTCGTTCCTTGTGTTATAAAGATAATTGTTTTTGTCCAGATAGTAAATAAAGAAGATGGATCCAAGACGTTTGTTGCCGTCAGCAAAAACATGGTCTTTGATGACTAGATATAAAAGATTCGCGGCTTTTTCTTCCACCGTGCAGTAAAGATCTTTGCCATCGAATGTTTGATAAATTGTGCCAATCACAGACTTGAGCTTGTTTGACACTTCTTGCCCGAAAAGATCACGAGACGCTTCCTTCCTTTTTACAAGTTCTTCTTTTGTCTCGCGGATAATCTTTTGCGCCCGTTTTCCTTCAAGCACAAACTCCGGCTTTTTTGTGCCCTTGCCGCTGATTTTCTGCTCGTCATATTCTTTAAGCAATTTTAGAGAGTTTGCATATCCGGAAATGATGCTCAAGAGCTCTTTTTCTTGTCCCTCAAGCTGAGCATGCTTTGATTTTTCATCAATAAACTTAATGGCTCGGTTTAGTTCTTGCCATTTTTCTTCAACATCCAGCAATTTTTCGTTTAAAACATACCCCTTTAATAGATATTGCCTCAGGACTTTGTTGGCCCAGATACGGAATTGTGTAGCTTTTCGAGAATTCACCCTGTATCCCACCGAAATAACAGCATCTAAATTATAGAATTGGGTTTTGTAAATTTTGCCGTCTGCAGCAGTATGTTCCAAAATGGAACTAACTGAATTTTTATTCAGCTCTGCTGTCTTGAATATATTATTAAGATGTTTGGTTATCGCTGGTCTTTGCGTGCCAAAAAGCAAAGCGATTTGATTTTGCGTTAGCCAAACGGTTTCATCATAAAGATTAACATCAAGCCGTGTTTCGCCCGATGGTTCTTTATAGATTATAACTTCTCCCTTAAAATCTTTATCTTTTGCCATAGTTAAATTTTAGGGTTTTGCAAAGATAAATTCTAGTATACGGATAAGAAAATCTAGAGTCCCCTCGCCTTTATCAAAAATTTCTCCAACTATTTCTATCCCTCACTCTCCATTATCGTCTTCAGCTTGCCTAAAACACTTTGGGTGAATGGATCTTCTATGTCCCCTGAATCTACCCATTCAAAATATTCAAGCTCTGCTTTGCCCCCTAGATCTTTATAGGTATACCGCGCATGGTAATTACCATCGCTTGAAAACAGTTCAAACACTTCATTTTCTTTGATGTTGACTACCCTATACTTATTCCATATATTTTCGGTTCCTCTGTTTCGATATATTGTCCCTAATTTAGGCGGCCATTCATTTGATTTTTCAACTTCCACCGAATCAATCCAAAAAGAAGTGTTTTTGGGGTTAGTCGTAAATAGGAAAACTTCCTCCACCGGCTTATTTATTTCAATTGTAATTTTATTCTTTTTCATTACTCGCCTAACTCCTCAAAATTAATTAATTTGTCGCCTGGATATAAGAATTCTATTCTTTTCGGCATTGTGTTGATAAATTCTTCCGGATGATCTTTCATTTCTTTTTTTAGTTCATCGAGCGAAAACCACCTTACCTCTGCGACTTCCCTTTCGTCCAGCTTGAAATCTTTTTCGTTCCAATCAAGTTTTGCTAAAAAGGTCTTTGCAAAATATTTATGAGTAAGGTGAGAAAATCTTTTTATCCCCTTCCCAAAATCATAGTTTGTTACTCCGATTTCTTCCTCTGCTTCCCGCTTGATATTTTCCTCATAGGTCTCGTTTTCCGCTATGGTCCCCGCGACAGCAGGACCCCACTTTCCGGGATCTCTTTTTTTGGAATATCCCCTTCGTGCAAGAAGGATCTCATCTTTACTATTTATGATCCAAAGTGCTGATACCCGATAGATTTCATCGATACCAATATCTTCGCGGTATTTTGCCCCAAGCACATTATCATTTTCATCGACAACAGTGTTTTTTTCCTTCATACCTATTCTTCCATCTCCCTTAATTTTGCAACTCTTTCTTCAACCGGTGGGTGGGTATCAAAGAGGCCGGCGAACCAGCCGCGGGAAGAGCCTTTGTGTTCTTTCAAGGGATTTGTGATGTAAAGATGCGCCGTGGCTTTGTTGGCGCGCTTCAAGGGCACTGTGTCGGCGCTGATTTTTTCAAGCGCCCGCGCCAGTCCTTCGGGAAAACGTGTTAAAAGTGCACCATCGGCATCGGCTAAAAACTCCCGTTTTCGAGAAATTGAAAGTTGGATTAGAGTGGCAAAAATCGGAGAAAGAATTGCCAGAATAATGCCGATCACCATGAAAACCGCACCAAGCTCACCGCTGTTATTATCATCATCCCCTATTCCAAAAAAACTAAACCTCAAAAACCAATCGGCCATCAGAACCACAATTCCAACGAGTACAACCACAACCATCATCAACCGAATATCATAATTGCCAATGTGCGACATTTCGTGCGCAATGACGCCCTCCAGTTCCGGTTTGTCCAGTTTTGAGAGTAACCCTGTTGTTGCAGCAACCACCGCATGACTTGGATCGCGGCCGGTGGCAAAAGCGTTTGGCGCCGGATCGTCGATTACATAAACCCGCGGCATCGGAAGCCCTGCGGTTATGGAAAGGTTTTCAACAACTCGATAAAGTTCCGGGTTGTCTTTTTTTTTGATCTGGTGCGCGCCGGAAATAGCCAGGGTAATTTTGTCGCTCCACCAATAAGATGCAAAGGCTTGAAAAGACGCAAAAAAGACAACCAGCGGCAAAATCCACGCCATATTAAGAGCTTTAGAAAAAATGTAACCGGTAAAGATGATAAATATCAGAAAAAGAGCAATTAATATCGCTGTTTTTCTCTTATTACTGCCTATCTCTGTATATACAATACTCATTTTTTCTTCCTACCAATTACTAATTTAGACTAATTTACAAATTAAGATTAACTATTCTTTTAAAGCTTACCGTTTCTTTGCCAAAATTGATCAGTATCCCAAGTTGTAGTCCTACTGTTTTAAGATATTCACTGATTTGTTTGATATTTTCTTTGCCAAATCGTTCCCCCGCCTTTAGTTCCAGAATTACTTCTCATCAACCAGCAAATCCAAAAATCTGTTACCTACTTTTTTGTCTTTAAACATTATTGGACAATTTATCTGTTGCCTGTATTTCAAGTCTGCTTTTTCTAGAGCTATCTTTACTGCTTCTTGATACGCTTTTTCTCTTAACCCTCCGCCTAAATTGTTATGCACATCAAACATTAAGCCAATTATTTTATAGCTCAATTCTGGATACACTAAGTCTTCTCTTTTTGCCATTATTAGTAGATTAGTATTATTCGTAATTAGTAGGAGCCAGTTATTCCTTAAAATCTACCTTAACTGGTTCTTTTTCTTCTTCCCCTTCTACCTCAAAGAACTCATAGGCCTTGAATCCGAGCATGTTGGCAAACATGTTTGTTGGGAAAACTTGAATTTTGGTGTTGAAGTCACGGACATTGCCGTTGTAAAACCTTCGAGAAGCTTGGATTTTATCTTCTGTATCTGTTAGTTCGTCTTGGAGTTTTCCAAAGTTTTCATTGGCCTTTAGATCCGGATAGGCTTCGGCAACCGCAAAAAGTGATTTTAACGCTCCGGAAAGCATATTTTCTGCCTTATCTTTTTCCTGCACGGTTTGCGCTCCCATTGCCTCGGTTCGAGCCTTGGTTACCTTTTCAAAGACCTCTTTTTCGTGTTTGGCATAGCCTTTGACGGTTTCAATTAAGTTTGGTATCAAATCGTGTCGCCTTTTTAGTTGAACATCGATGTCGCTCCAGGCTTCATCAACTCGATTGCGTGATCGGATTAATCCATTATAAATTGCGATGATACCAAGAACAATTACTCCGGCGACGATTAGTAAAATTACTGTTAGATTCATTTTTCTCCTTCCTTTAGTCAGTCGACAATTAACAGCTGACAATTAACAATTAACTAAATATAATTCTATAATGCTACGCTTGACGATAAAGTTCAATGGTTATTGTTATAAGTTTTCGATCATTTGTATCGTTATTATGGTTTTCGGTTAGGGCTAGGAGGCCCGTTTGGTTATCAGGTAAAGAAGTTGGTGACTTGCAGAACTCAGCCCAAAACTAATTTCCAAACTGGCATCTTAACCCAATGACTTAGCCTACTATTTTGCTGGTATTTTTAAAACCTGGCCGATATGTAAGCTGTTGACATCCGTGATGCCATTATATGTTGCCAACTCTTGAGAGCTCAGTCCATTTGCATTAGCAATACTCGACATTGAATCGCCTTCTTGGACGGTATAGGAGGTCTCTTTTTTTTCTGTTGCTGGGGCTAGGGTTTCCGGCTGGGTAGTTGTTGCTGGCGACGTAGTTGTGGGCTCTTCTTTGACTTCAGGTGGTGTTTGAATTTTTTCTTCTGACTTTTGAGCTCTTTCCGGCTTGGCATAATACCAAGTTGCGGCCGAAACCGCTCCCCCGACCAAAAGGAAAACGATAATTGGAACCAGGTATTTCATAAAAACATCACTACGCTCGGCCTCTTTTTTGATTTCTTCCTTTAAGGCATCGGGGCTTGCATCATTCACGTCTTTTTTCGAATCCATAGCAATATCTTCTTCGGTTTCTTTAATCCGATATTCTTTGGATTTTTCCACCGGTTTATCTTCTTCGTTTTCCTTCGATTCTTCCGCTGGTTTTTCCTGCCCCGTTTCTTCTGTTTTAGATTTATCCTTTTTCATCAGTATCATATATTATACATCAATACCTAAAAATCAAAAATAGCCACGAATTAATGTGGCTTTCTATTTAGATCTTGCGAGCAGTTTTCTGACATGCTCAGGTCGTCCCGCTACTTCTTCGGCTTGCTCTTCTTGAGCTTCTTGACATCGGGAGTGAACTCGACATCCAGCGCAGTGAGTCTAATATAGAAGACTTCACCGCCACCTGGTACGACTTCGACGCCTTCGATCTCAAGACTGACGCCAGGCGTAGTTAGCCTTCTCAGAAGATCGGTCTTTTTGACTTCCTTCTTGATGCGGATACAGTCGTCAAGACCTTCTTTCTCAAGTTGCTTGACTACGTCTTGTTCATCGCCCGTGACTTCTACTCTAGTCCTCCGGAGGCGCCATCCGCCTCGACCAGAGGTTGTGTCGTAGAATTTCTGCCTCCCCTCATCTGTGAGTTCTCGGCGATGCGCTCCGGAGTAAGCAGCCAATACCGCATGGAGCTCTTCTATATGCTCTCTATGAAACGCTGCTTCCTCTTTTGCCTTTTCTTTCAACTTGGCGATCTTCTCGTTGAGTTCGTTCCCGATCTTGACTAGTGCTCGATATTCTTCCGCGAGCAACCCAAAGGCGGAATCTGCCTCCTCCAGGTTTTGCGGAATAGGTACTCCCCCGATCTTCGAGCTTGTCTCCCTGCCCATTACAGCCTCCTCTCAGAAGACATGTTCTATTGCCCTAAACGAGGTAACAGCCAATCTTATCACTAGAATATTAAAAATGCAACTGTAAAAAAACAGAAAAACTAGCAAATAATTGACTTTCAGGCACTTTCCGAGTATACTTAAATTCGAATCTAATCCTGATGGCAAGGGATTTTTTGTTTGAAGGTAGCTTTGCTATAATAGGGGACGTGGTGGAACTGGTAGACACGCAAGCTTGAGGGGCTTGTGGCCGCAAGGCTGTGGAGGTTCGAGTCCTCTCGTCCCCACCAGGTTCGGGATAACCTATCGGGTTTCAAGAACAATTCAAGCTATTCTTCCCACCCTTTCGGTATCCCTCACCAACAATGAAAATCGACAGATTTTCATTGAGAAGAAAGCGTAGCGAAAGCGCAAAGTAATCAAAGATTATGTCGCGCGGCAGCTTACGCTGACGCGCGAGAGTAGTTCAGTGGCTAGAACGTCTCCTTGCCAAGGAGAAGGTCGGGGGTTCGACTCCCCTCTCTCGCTCCAAGGGCGCTTAGCTCAGCTGGTTAGAGCGACTGGTTTACACCCAGTAGGTCATAGGTTCGAATCCTATAGCGCCCACCAATGTCAGAATAAACTGATAGCATCCACAATTTAACAAAATCGTTTCTGCTTCTCGTTATTCTTCCTCTGCAGACAAAATCAGCAGATTTTGTCTGGACCCGAAAAAATCTACTGATTTTTTCGGAAGAGGAGGAATTGCGATAGGATGAAGACGTGACTTACGCGTCGAAATCCGAAAGCAAATTCCGACGTGGCGAGATAGCTCAGTTGGTAGAGCGAAGGACTGAAAATCCTTGCGTCCCCGGTTCGATTCCGGGTCTCGCCACCATAAAACAGAATATCAACCCATAGGGCCTGATGGCGGAGTGGTTACGCAGCGGTCTGCAAAACCGTTTACGCCGGTTCAATTCCGGCTCAGGCCTCCAGGCCCGGGTGGCGGAATTGGTATACGCGACGGACTTAAAATCCGTTGGCCCTAAAAGGCCTTGCGAGTTCGAGTCTCGCCCCGGGCACCAAAAAAGAGTTCCTTCCAAGAAACTCTTTTTTTTATTTCATCAGCTCATTGAACATCTTTAGTTCGTCGCGGAGAAGCCGCGGTATCAGAAATTTTTCACAGGCAGTCTTTTTCGCTTGCTCCCCCATTTTCTTTTTCTCGTCCGGGTTTTCTAAAAGGTAGATGATGCGCTCGGAACATTCTTCGACATTGTTCACCAAAAAACCATTCACACCATCTTTGATTTGTTTTGTTATCCCGCCAACATTTCCGGCCACAACCGGCTGATTTTTGATCATCGCCTCAGTAACCACAAGTCCAAACCCTTCACGAAGCGACTTTTGCACAACAACATCCGCCGCGCGCTGAAAAGCGTTTACTTCCAAATCACCCGAATTGGTAATTAGGGCAACATTAGGATCGGTTCGTGTTAATTTTTCAAGTTTAGAATAGATTTTCCACCCCTCAGGATCATCGTGAGCCATACTCCCCACAAGAACCAATTGCGCATCCGGAATTTTCTTTTGGACAATTTGAAATGCCTTGTATACCCCAACCGGATCTTTCCAAACGTCAAACCGCGAGATCTGGGTTATGATCGGTTTTTTTGAATCGATACCAAAGCTTTCCACGGTCGCCTGTGCCATTTTCATCGACATCGGCCGATTTTTGGGAGTCAAACAATCAATTGCCGGTTCGATGATAAATTTTTTTCGAACCGGAAAGTTTTTGGGCACATATTCTTTCATCGAAAAAACCGCCGCATCATATTCCCTCAAAAATTCATCCAAGAATCCCCAAAAATTTTTGTTTGGCGTTGAAGCGTCCGGATGGCATCGCCAAATCCGTTTTTCTTTTCCTCGGGGGATATAATGCGGAATAGCAATTGGCTGTGGATCATGAATGACAATAAAATCCCACTCTCCTTCTAAAAGATGGGCGTTGTAGGCATTAAACCGGTTAAATTCTTTTTGAACCCGTTCCGAAATTTCAAATTGTTCCCCCTGCATCGCATTGTGCAAGCCTTTAGTTATTTCAAAAAAACAGTCGGCGCCATAAATAACGTCCCATCCTGCGTCCAGCCCAACATCCCGCATAAGCGGTACCAAGCTATAAAGAATCTCCGCCACTCCTCCGCCATAAGATGTGGCATTAATATTCAAAACCTTTTTCCCTTTGAGTGGTTTTGCGAGCGCTTTTATTTCCCGATAAAGTTCATCGGGAATAATATTTTTATAGTTATCTAATTTTTTTCGGCCAAGTTTAATTCGCTGAAGCATGCTTCAATTATACACAAACAATTAACAGTTAACAGTAAACAATTAACAATATGAATCTTCATATCGGAACAAAGTGGATTCGAACTTATGTTAAAATAATAATATTGAATAGATTCTTAAACCCTAGGAAAAATGAAAAAAAATGAAAAAAACAATAATTTGTATCGGCCATGGAACATCAAAAGATGGGGGTATATCACCTCCAGACAGACTTCAAGTTGACAAAGCTATCGAGCTTATAAGAAATGATGGGATAAAAAATATCATACTATGCGGTGGCAACAATTATAAAAATAGTCCCAAGGAAGCGGAACTTATGGCCGCCAAAATTGAGTCAAAAGAACTTGGGATCAATATTTTTATTGAAAAAGCAAGCAAAGACACCATAGAAAGTGTAGCGTTTGCTAAAAAAATAGTGGACAAAGCCGGTTTTGATAAAATTATATTTATTTGCTGGAAACATCATATTACTCGAGCCTATTTTGTATTTAAAAGGGTATTTAATAACATAGAAATTAAGCTCATATCAACTGAGGGGGATTTGGGAGACAACAGCCAAAAAAGACTTAATAGCAGGTTTAGTCTTCTGTTTTGGGAGACTGCAGCATGGATTTACACTTTTATATATTTTTACATTTTAAGGAGGTAGGAGTCCCAGAGTTAAGAATGCATGTAAGGTAATTAACGGGGGTAATTACCCGATACCTAAAGT
>Ga0265292_1002430_pt1 | contig 12961 bp, 14 predicted proteins | sample Munlanlewell296A_FD_189080 | JGI IMG/M metagenome (GOLD analysis project Ga0265292, IMG submission 189080) | Leachate microbial communities from a municipal landfill in Southern Ontario, Canada - Leachate well 296A | ecosystem: Engineered > Solid waste > Landfill > Unclassified | place: Canada...
TGTGGGTGTGTATTCGTTTGTTATTCCATCAAACGGAGGAATGACGGAAGAGACGAATATCATCGTTCAATCACTCAAAAACTATCAGGCGGTGATTGGCGGTTCAATCAAACCGCAACTTGTCAGTTCTGAAGACAATGTGCGTTCATTTCTAGCCAACGAAGTATCATTTGATGTTAATGTCCCAAAAATGAAAGGATGCAGTTCGTGCGCAGGGGCGCTTTCAAGCTTTAATGGAGTACAGCTTGCACATGTAGTGTACCAGGTTGGCAATAAAGATATCATCTACATCTACCAGGCATCTATGAATGAAGCGATGGAAGGAACAATCATCGGTCTGCCGGAGGAAGTAAAAACTGAATTACAAAAAACAGACTGGTATGTGCAGGATTTGGAAGAGAATGTAACGCTGATATTATGGAGATACAACAACACGCTCTGTTCTGCTGTAAGCAAAATGGACAAAGAAGAAATGATCGCTTTATTGACTGAAAAAGAATTAAAATGATAAAACTGTTGAGTCTATTGTTAGTTGCAGTAACGTTTACGGCGTGCCAAGCTAAAATTGAACCGAAAAAAAAATCCACTCAAAACCCACATTCCGAATACAAAGGAAATGTCTCTCTATTAGTAAAGAAGGGGACACCTGTCACTGATGGTATTCCGAATTTTACCTGGTATAATGAAGCCGGAAAGGAAATTTCGTTCTCAGAATTTTCAAAAGGGAAACCAGTATTGATTAATTTTTGGGCAACGTGGTGTGGTCCGTGCGTACGTGAGACTCCCGATCTTGTTGAATTATACAATGATCTGAAAACTCAAGGCGCAATATTTATCGGAATTTCCGTAGACCTTGGCGATGATGCCATGAATCTGGTCACCGAGTTCACAGACACTTATAAAGTACCGTATCAAGTAGTAATAGACTTTGAGGGTGAATTGCAACAGGCTATCGGCGATTTACGCGGATATCCGACAACATTTTATATTGATAAAAACGGAAAGATTGTGAAGAAATTACTTGGAATGCAATCGAAGAAAAAATTTGCGGAAGAATTTAAATCGATATTGTAATGGACCTAATCACGACAATCTGAAATCCCCCGAGCGAATGACTTTGAGGATTTTCATTTGTTTTCTAAATTCCAACCAATAACCTGTCACCAAGTTTCTGTGGCAATCCTGCTTCGATAATCTTCTTCCTGGTTACATCAACATCGTACTCAATGCGAAGATGCTCGATCGAATATCGGTCTGTATCAAAGACAACACAACATCCTCTCCTATCTCCATCTCTTGGTTGACCGATACTTCCGACATTCACAATAAATTTTTTACCGAGAGAAATAGTATTGGAGAAACCATCTTCGCAAAAAACCGCCGGACGGTGAGTATGTCCGATAAAACATATTGGCAAAAAAAAATGCTTAAAACTTTCTATCGCGTGTCCCGGCGACAATATATACCGGAAGTTTTGTGGGAGATCTGGAGAGCTATGCACAAAGAGTGAGTTATATGCAAAAATCTGATACTCAAGACCTTCTAAAAACGTTCGATTAACATCCGAAAGAACCGAACGAGTCCAGTGCACCGCTTCTTTCGCAATCGCACTAAAATCATCGATAGATATCTCTTTAATTACCGCCTTATCATGGTTTCCAGCTATACAGGGAATATTCCGTTCCCGCATTATTTCTACACATTCATTCGGGTTTGCTCCATATCCCACAATGTCGCCTAAACAGTAAATGGTGGTAACACCAAGTGTATCAATCTGTGTTAGTGTGCTTTGCAGCGCTTCCAAGTTACTATGAATATCCGATATGATCGCAATTTTCATGGGCACAATGTAATAATATTTTGAAGAAGAAGAACCATCGGTTTTGGGATGAAGAAATATTTTCGTAGTTTATTGAATATTAATTCAGAGAAAAAGGTAGATGACAAAAAATATTACTGCAAAACTAAAAAAAATCAAAATCTTGGTATCCGATGTGGACGGCGTTCTCACCGACGGAGGTGCGTATTACTCTGACGAAGGGATCGAACTAAAAAAATTTAGTATCCGTGATGGAATGGGAATCGTACTGATGCAAAAAGCGGGATACCGTGTTGCGATTGTGACAACGGAAAAAACGAAAATTGTAGAACGGCGCGCGGAACGATTAAAAGTAACCGATCTGTACCAAGGTGTGGTAAATAAAGTCGCCGCCGTTGAAGAACTAATAAACAAATATTCCCTTTCCTGGCAGGAAGTAGCATTTATCGGAGACGATATTAATGATATTCCTGTGTTGAAAAAAGTAGGTTTCGCCGCTGCCCCTTTCAATGCAACAGTGCTCAATAAAAAAGTTGTCGATTATATTTGTAAAGCTGAAGGCGGACACGGCGCAGTTCGGGAAGTGTGCGATTTGCTCCTTGGATTGCAATGGAAGGGCGAAAAGATTACCGATCTGTGGCTTAACCATTAAAAAAGAATGAACAACGTCCTCTTTATTTCATATTTTTGGCCTCCTTCCGGTAAAGCATCACTGCACTGGCCGTTGTTTGTTATGAAACACCTTCCAAAAAATGGATGGCATCCCTGCGTGCTTACTGTTGATGAGGACTCCTTCTCGCATTCGGACTCAAGCCTGTTGAATGAAATCGATCCAGCCATGACCGTAGCAAAAACGGTAGCCAACGAACCGTTCGGTCACTACAGAAAATTTCTCGGTAAACGTTCCGATGCTCCTCTGATTGCATCGGAAACAATATCAATGAGTAATACGGATTGGAAACACCGTCTTGCCATCTGGATTAGAATGAATCTTTTCGTTCCGGATGCACGAATTGGTTGGTATTTATCAGCAGTGAAAGGCGGTACATCTCTTATTCAATCACAAAATCCAAAAACAATTATCTCTATTGGACCGCCCCACAGTTCTCATTTGATCGGCAAAAAACTCAGCAAAAAATATGGTATTCCCCATATTCCAGTCTTAATCGATCCGTGGGTTGATATTGTCTACTACAGAAATTTTAAGCGCAATCCTGTAACAATTGCGCTTGACACACATTTTGAACGCTCCACACTGAAGCATGCATCTCAGGTTATTTTTGTCACCAAAAGCTCACAAGAAGAATATATTAAAAAATATCCCTGGCTCGAAAAAAAATCTCACGTGTTGTATTGGGGATACAATGAAGAGAATTTTTCCGAGAAACATCCATGTGAACCCAATGCAGATCAGGAAATACTACTCCATGCCGGGAATATTTTTGATTACCAAAATCCCGTAGGCTTGTGGAACAATATTAAGAAAGAAGTAGATGGAGGCAAAAAACTGCGAATTCGTTTTGTGGGAACAGTGAGTCCTGGAATAAAGAGCGCTATAACATCTTCGGGGCTTGATGCATACACTGATTACGTCGGATTTTTGCCGTACCAAGAAGTCGTTCAGGAAATGATAAAGGCAAAATATCTTTTAGTCTGCGCAACTGAAAAGCGTCACGTGCCGGGGAAATTATTCGAATACATTCGTACCGGAAACAGGGTCATTGCATTCGGCGATGATAATAGAGAAGTGGAAGGAATCTTAAAAAAGGCCAATGCCGGTATACTATTACCATATCATTACAGAGGTCAGGATATATTTCAACAACTGTCTGCAATCACTCCTAACACAACAACTGCGAAACAATTCAGCAGGGAAGAAATTGCAAGCCAACTCGCTGCTATTCTGAACGCACTCTGATCATCAGAATTTATTCAGCACGTCAATCACCCGTTGAACATCGCTTTTGCTATGACAGTACGAAATCGGCAAACTCAATGTTGTGGCGTGAATCTCCTCTGAAATTGGAAATTTCTGCTTCAACAGCACGCCGGACATCGCTTTTTGTTTGTGCGGCGCTACGGGATAATGAATATCTGTTTTAATCTCATGCTGCAACAAATACTCTTTCAATGCATCCCGTTTCGGATGACGAATGTTATAGATGTGAAACACATCGTAATAATCGGGATGTACTTGTGGCCTAATAAATTCGTTCTTCAGACCATCATGATACAGTGTTGCCAGCGTTCGTTTGTGTTCTGTGATCTCGTGCAAGTGTTTCAGTTTGATTGATAAAAAGCCTGCTTGTATCTCATCCAGCCGGGAATTGTAACCGACAACTTCATTGTAATATTTCTTGTCCGATCCGTAATTCCTCAGCATTCTGATTTTTCCGGCAAATATTTCATCATCCGTCGTTACTGCTCCGCCATCGCCGAGACAACCGAGATTTTTCGTCGGATAAAAACTAAACGCTCCGTATCCGAATGTACCCGTCATCTTCCCTTTATGCCTTGCTCCGTGGGATTGCGCACAATCCTCAATCAACGACAGGTTGTGTTTTTTTGCAATCGCGGCAATAGTATCCATTTCACATGATTTCCCGTACAGATGAACAACCATAATTGCCCTTGTTTTCTTTGTGATCGCAGCTTCTATTTCGTTGGGATCAATATTATACGTTCGAATATCCGGTTCAACCAAAACCGGTATAAGGTCGCATTGAAGGATCGAAAGAATTGTGGCAATGTACGTATTGGAAGGAACGATCACTTCACTTCCTTTTTCAATATGTAACGCACGCAAACAAAGAATAAGAGCATCTAGACCGTTTGCAACGCCGATGCAATATTTATTGCCATTAAATGCAGCAAATTCGGTTTCGAATTGTTTTACAGTACCTCCCAGAATAAACCAGCCGCTCTCCAATAACCTGATGAACGATTGTTGATAATCCTGAAAGAACGGTTCGTTTGCTTTGCGAAGGTTTTCGTAATCGATCATGAGTATTGTTCGTAAATATAATCGTTCGGGTCAAACAATTCTGATGCAAATACCAGGAAAACGGCATCCGGAGTAAAATGGTGCATTGTATGCCAGTCACGCGGTTCAAGAAGTAAACACTTGTTCGGATGATCCAGCACAAAATCCTGTTTTAAGATACCGTCATTATTGGATACTACGCAGCTGCCATGTACGCAGATGCACGCCTGAAAAGTTTTATGATGGCGATGTCCGCCGCGTACAGAATCATCAACTCCATAAATATAAAATGTCCGTTTCACTTCGAACGGTATTTCCTTTTCTATCACGGTCAGATTGCCGCGTTTATCGGAGTGTGTCTTTAATTGAATAAGATACGCCATGTTCGTTCGTTACTTCACAAATTTGCTTAATGGATAAATATGATAAACACCGAACATTTTTCGGTAAAGGTAAAGGATCGGTGTCTTCATCGAAAATCCACCGCTGTCTGTACCATGCGGATCGAACGTTGCGTCGATTTTCTGCACTTCCTTCTTTGCATCCTGCAACGATAGAAGATACGGTTTGTATAATAACCGTAAGACACTTTCAGTGAGTACCCTTCGTCCTAATTCAACCTGTTCGTACTTCAAATATCGAAGATAGTGAAAATGATAGAAAACTACTGGAAATTCCATTCCCGAAGTGATTTCTTTGCCGAATAATTTACCATTTTTTTCTACCACATGATATTGTTGAACATTCCACGCAGCCATTCCACCTCCTCGATGCTGAAGTTCATGCACCCCAGTAAACCGCGACATCCAATCATCCAAATATTTTTGATCGCCGAATTTCCCCTCTTCAAATCTGGCATAACACCACTCCAAACACCGGTCGCGCCACCAGCGTAGCGCAGCCAAACCTGGTTCATCATTTTTAAAAGAAACAAACTGGACGCAATATTTTCCGCTCAATGCCTCCTTGTTATATTGCGGAGAATACCGATGTTCAGTGATCAAAATTGAACGTCCGTTCATTTCATCAAATAATATTTTGGGAGAATCGAAGAAAAGCATATCGGCATCAAGATACGTACACTGATCAACAGAAAATTTTTCGAGTACGTAAAGGATCGTCGATGAAGTGGCGGTCCAGCAATACTCTGCCCGTGAACGCGTCGGTTTAACCTTCAGTAATTCCTCCTCTTCAAATTTCTTCAGCGATATAATCGTTGCATATTGAAGTTGTAGCTTTTTTAATACATGCAGGCTTTTATCATCAAACGCAAAGATATACAAGTGAAAAGAATCGCACACCCGTTCGAGTGAACGATAGAGCGCTAGGCCCCTCGACAGATAATTTGAATCGAAAAGAGTGCAAAAATTATACATCCTTTACCTTTCGGGAAAGGATAACATTGTCTAGGTATAGGTCTTCATTTGAAGGAAGCAGTGCGGAAATGACGATACCGATACATGTCCAAGGAGCAATAAGGAGTGTATTCAATATCTGCCTGAAAACGGGATTGGAAACGAACGTTTTTTTATAAATATATTCGTTGATCAATTGAAAAATCACTTGTGCATTTGCCACACTCTTCTTGTGTTTAATAACTTCAAAACCATGAAGGGAAAGAATATGCACCAAACCGAACGAAGTGTACCGAGCATAATCATGTGGTTGTTCGTGTTCATCCCAGACAAATGGAACAGTTAATAGAAATTTACCATCCATTTTCAGTACCCGGTTAACCTCAGTAAGGAATTCCGATGGATTAAAAACATGTTCAAAAACTTCGTTGGCTAAAATAGAATCGAATGTAGACTCAGGAAAAGGGATATGTTTCCCATTGTAAAACACATCCGCCTTCGACGTGGTTCTGCTCCGCTCCGTATCAATTTCAACTCCAACGTATTTTTCTACCGACAAATATGGTTCGTACGGTTTTGTTCCACATCCAATATCCAACAGTACACCTGAAAGATCCTTCCCCAACACAGTCACAGCAATATAAAGTCCGTGTCTTGAAAAATAAAACGGATTTGTAAATATACCAACGATTCCCGGATTAAATTGTTCCTTTTTAATGATTGAAGTTAATAGACCCATTATTTCTTTTCCAATAAGTAAATCCCAAGCAGATGAAATAATTCGGGAAATGCGGATGCAACAGCACTACGCACAATATCAGTTGGCTGATCATACACTCGCTGAAGGATTTGCATTCCACCGACATCATGGACGAGCTGTTCAAAATCTGAAAATGATAGCTGATGAACGTGTCCTGTGGAATACCAAGAATATCCGAAGAGCATCGGTTTCGGCATTCTTCCATTAATCAATAAATCTAATCTATTCCGCCAAAATCCAAAATTCGGAAATGAAACAATCTGATATCTGGCAACACGTTTCATTTCTTTCAATAATACTTCAGGGTACATCACCATTTGAATAGTCACATTGCAGATTGCATATTCGAAGGAATCAGAATCGTACGGAAGTACTTCGTCAATTCTGCCGTTGCGGACATGCAGTCCTTTTTGCTGACAAATAAAGACTCCGCTTTCGGATAATTCCAAACCCGATTCTGTAACCTGTTTCTCTCTTTTTAATTTCTCTAATAATGCGCCGTTCCCGCAGCCAAGATCGAGCACACGTGAACCCGGCACTACCATTCCCGTGATAATCGGATATTCGTATCGATCACTGTCGTAATATTGAGAATAATTGTAATTGCGGTTATCATTGATTTTCGGGTCGTCTATGTTCATGATACCATCGACACGATTCTACGGATAATTCTTCGGATCACCGATTGATGAACAGTTTTAAAAAAATCAACAAACGTCTGACGTGCCTGCATATTTTCCTGCATTGGCAATCGTTTCAATTGAATGGGTCGGCGTGAAATATCTGTTTGAAATTCAACAAGGGATTTGGTATGTGTACCAAATTGGTCACCTCCGATATTGTTTACCAGCGAAATACCTGGATATAATGTCAATTTATTCTGCAAAAAGGCAGAAGCATGCCATCGAATTGCCCAAGAGTTCACTTCACCTGAAATTTGGCGTTTCAACATTTTCAGGTTTCCGTACTGACCATCCCAATCAAATGCGAATTCACGCCGTTGTTCTTTTAAGCGCAGTAATAACTCACGACCATCCGATTGAAAAATGTCCCAGCCACGTTTCCATGTTGCCCACCCCCAGCAATCCGCACCACAAATAAAAAAAGTTTCCGGAAGAGGCACCTGAACAGGATACACATACCCATGCAGAGAAATTACTTCGAGATCATTTTGATACAAGGTAAGCCCTTCATTCATGTACTGTAGAAAATATTTCGATGTAATCAAATCGTCCTCAACAACAATTACTTTGCCGTAGTTATTGACAATTGATGATACTCCATCGATAATCGATGCTGATAGCCCAAAATTACGATTACGCTCTATGATAGTAACCGTTCGAAACCCGGAAATAGTTTTGAGATATTCCCTCACCTTTTGTACACATTGTTCTGCATCAGAATCTTTGGCCGCATCGGAAAATATAACCAAATTACTCTCTGTTGCCAGTTGGTTTTCTTTCAGAGATTCGACGGTGAATCGGGTGTGGTCCGGCCGATCATAAACAAACAACACTATAGGGGCAAGGGAGTTCAATGTACCATCTGTTTCTTAAAATAGTCGAATTCGCGTATTTGAGTTTCAATCAGGTGGGCGAGTATTTTCACTGAAGTTGAGATCGGAAAAAATCTATACCGAAACGATCCGATTCTTGGATCGTTTTCCTGAAAGACTATATCTTGAGCAAAATTTCCCCACCGTTCTTTCGGCATCAGATCAATCGTCATACCGGCATGAGCAGACGGAAGAAGCATATTAGATCCATGAACACCGATGACCAGCCTGCTCTCGGCATAGACTTCGCATAAACGGCGCTCAATCTCTTCAGTTACTGTCGTAACTCGCTGATCGTCAATCCATCCGGGAAATACTGTTTCTTTCCCAATTCCTGCAATTGTGAAATGAGCCTGCGGAAGTTTTTGACGAAGTTTGGTAAAAAGCGTGATGATTTTTCGATTTTGAAGGCTCAACAAAGCATTCGGAGCACCTATTTTTTTTGCTGCAAGAATAACAAACGAATTTGTAATCCAAGGTCTGTCATCGCGCCAAATAAATGTCACTCTGAATTTTTCAATATTATCATCATGCCGTTGTGTATTAGTAAACAGCGTGATATTATTCACCGTAGGATGTGAAAATGCTTTGCTGACATACACCGTAGAAAATCGTCTACATTCTTCTTGCATCTTCTGATCGAAAGATGGGTAATATTTCATTGCTTTCGATAGCGGAAGTTGAACACTCCATATTTCAGTAACTCCTTCCGGAACCATCCAACGAAGAAAATCCTGAACGATGACAATTACTCCTAAATTACGATTGTTTCGAAGATGTCGTTCAATGTTGAATAATTTTAACACTGCATGACCGTACAAATGATCGATGCAATTCAATATCACAACATTTTGTGATTCAAAATATTTTTCGATGATTACTGAAATCTCTTCTTTCGACGGACTTGTTAACGATTCCAGCAATGGTTTCCCCAACCATCCCAGCACTTCAGCGGGGCAAAATATCTCCTGTGAAGCAATATTAACCTTACAAGAATTTAGTAGCGCATGCCCAATCGGTAAATCCGCTACGACCATTTTCCCCGTTCGATTACATACCGTATTAACGCAAACATGCAATCCCTGCCAGATTATTTTCAACGGCACGAGACTACCGTCAGTGTACGGCGAAGGTTCAGAGAATTGGATGCTTGGTTGAATTTGTATCATTGATGGGAGGGAATCAATGATTTGGATAAAGCCACATAATTCGCATATTGATAATTTTCAATCATTGATGAATATTTCCGTATTTCAATTCCGGTCTTCATTATTTTAGCGATGACAAATCCTGCATTTTCCAAAAGATTATAAATTTCTCGCAAAGTAGTTTTAGAATCTATATTTGCACCACCATACTCAAATTGTATGGCGGCGATCGTCTCACTGTTTAGATATGATCCCAAACCTCGAAATGCCGCCAGCTCATGGCCTTCTATATCAATCTTTAGTAAATCAATCTTCTCAATCTTCCGTTCCTCAATATATGTATCCAGTCGGGTTAGAGTAATGGTCTCCTTTTGATTCATTGTAACATTCATAGAAGATAGATCTCGTTGATATAATGATGCAAATCCACTTTGTTCTGTATCATAATAAATATCGGCCTTAGTAGCGGAATCCGAAGCACCTACATTATTCAAATGAATTTCGTTATCATTTGAAAATTTCTGCAGTAGTATACCAAAACATGACTGAGTTGGCTCAAATACATGAATTGAATATTCCAATTTTCGTTTTTTGCACTGCTCGACCAAAATTTCTGAATATCCACCAATATTCCCTCCCACATCGAACAATGTCACCGGTCCACGCAACGATGAGAAATAATCATTCACAAATCTTTCTTCGCCATTAGTAATGAAATCCGCGTTATTGTTATTTTCAAGACGACTAAAAAGCGTAAAAAGAATTGAACGTATTTTATGCCTTATAGGATTGGGGGTATTAATTTTCATTGTTTTTTGTTAAACATGAATATAATCGGTCACGCTTAATTTCCCCTATTAGATTCTTAACAATTCTCGCTGGTCGCATTTTGTTGAATACTTTCCAAGTAAAGCTTGGTTCAGAGACATAGTATTTATTATTAATTACTAACTCAAAAAATTCATCTTCTGATTCAAGTATTTTCAAAGGAATATCTCCGACAAATTCTTTACCTATTGCCACGACGGGAGCAAAGTGTTCATCTATCGAGAAAAGATTCTTTTTCCTTAAGCCATAAGACAATTCTTGGAATCGTTTAACTGCCGACAAATCGGTTTGCGACTTATCCAAGCATAGTATCTCGCCATTAACTATATCCATTAAATTTAAATGGACTTTAAAATTGTATAGGTAATCGTACAATGGTTTTGGAAATTCGATATAGGCTTTCTTCCCCACTCGCATAATTTCGGAGGCAAGGAATTTCAGATCATTAATTGGTACATGTTCAAAGACATGTGAGCAAATTATATAATCAAAAGAATTGTCTTTAAATGGAAGAGTGTTGTTTTCAATCAAAAAAAGTGGCTTTCCCTTTGTGCGTAATTCAGCACCACCAAACTGGGTAAGGTCTACTTGACTATTTTCATCATAAATATCAACCAAACAATCGGATCGCCAAAATGGATATGCTCCAGGCCCTATTTCCAGGACAAGTTCATCATTCTTTATATTCATTAAGTGGGGAAAAAACATATCTTCGTTATATTCCTGTTTTTATTCATTAAGAAATATGGACATAGCTAATTATTTTTCTATCTTCTTTTGTTAACAATTCTTCTTGATAAAGTGATACATACCAACGGTATATCCGTTTGATGGTGAATATTCTGTTACTATGCTATCAGCAATAATGTATTTTTCTTCTATCAAATCACATAAATCAAATAAAGTGCACAAATATTGTTTTGAAAATGATCTATGTCCGTTGAAATACGTTTTGTTTATTCTTTCAACTGGCACGGTAAAATAAATGCATCCACCCGGTTTTGTCACTCGCACCAGTTCAGATATCGCTTTCTCGCTTCCAAATTGATCGAGCGGATCTCCGTACCTCCCCAGTCCGATATGTTCCACAACACATAAAGATGATATGGATTCAATTGAATTATCTTCGAATGGTAATGCTGTAATCGAACCTTTAGTAAAATACAGATTATCCAGCTTCAATTCCACGGGACGAATATCGACCATAGTGGTAGGGACAAATTGCGAAATAATACCTATGGTCTTTGCCGAACTGCCAACGTCATAATGGTGGTTGGGTTTCATTTCAAAAATTTTTTTAGCAGCCCAAGTGTCCTGATAAAAATATACCGGATCGAGCGGGGTTGATTCGGTTTTATCTGTTAAACATGGATACCAATCAAAAAAGGAAATCACAAAATGATCGTTTCTTTTCAATCTTTTATATTGAATAAATTCGAAAATAAATCCAACCATTCGAAACATGATTGCTATAATGTTAAAACCATACTGCGGCTTTAAAAGAATGTAAAAACGGTAAATTAGTTTTAGTACGTTCATGCGTTATTTCGAAGATGATAATTTAAATTGATAGAAAGTAAAAACTCCCTTCATCATAGCATGGAAATTCTTTTTGGTTTGCGATGATATTCCGTCAATTGCAAATATCGTTACCAAAAAACCAAGATGAGTTGCAATTATTGACCCGAATACCCCGAAGCGTTGAATAAAAAAATAATTCGCCGCAATACTAACGGTAACTCCGGAAACAGAGCAAACAAGCGCATGACTGAACAAATTTTCTGTCGAGATAAATATGCTTCTCGCAACTCCGTAAAAAGCATAAAACCTCGTCCAGATCAACAAAGACAGCAGTGTCGCAGAAAACGCAAATTGCTCACCATACAACACTTGAACGATCGACTTGCTCAATAAAGCAATCGGCAGACACACACAAATTGAACCGATAAACATCAATCTGTAAAGATTGGTAAGCCGTCGATAATATTCCTCCTCACTCCATTCTTTTGTTTTTACAATCACAGGATACACCGAACTCATTATTACCATGGGTATAAAACTGATCGGTTCGGATATCTTTTGTGCAGCAGCATAAAATCCGACATCGGTATTTGTTAAATATTCACCGATCATTACTTGATCAATCCGTGCCTGCATAAATACCGCCAAGTCAGAGATAATAATCGGCCAACTGTTAATCAGTAACTTGCGGGCAACATCAAATCGAAAATTCCACAGTAAGACCTTTTGCCCCTTTTTTTGGTACATCAATACCAGCGCTACTGCAGCCACAACTAGTTCTATCGAAGATAGTGTCACAAAAACAATAAGATCGGCAGAGGAAAGTATGGCTATGATCTTTGCTATGCTAATTAAAACAAAGGAAGCATTCTTCGCATAAACCGTATATTTTGAATGAACCTGAGACTGGAACCAGTAGTCAATAACATCAAATGATTGAAAGACCATCCCCACTGCAGAAATAATCACTAGAACCTGAGTCGTCATATCAT
>Ga0265292_1002431_pt1 | contig 12957 bp, 11 predicted proteins | sample Munlanlewell296A_FD_189080 | JGI IMG/M metagenome (GOLD analysis project Ga0265292, IMG submission 189080) | Leachate microbial communities from a municipal landfill in Southern Ontario, Canada - Leachate well 296A | ecosystem: Engineered > Solid waste > Landfill > Unclassified | place: Canada...
TGCTGTAGTTTTCACAAAAATAACGTACCACTCTTTGTTCAAACTCTTTCCTAATATCAACTACGTAATGCGGGATATCAAGTTTCGCAGCAACGGCACGCGCGTCATCCATATCACGGAGTGAACAACACAACTTACTGCGTACCGCCCCGGCTGCACTACGTTCCTCCCCGCAATCCCATATCTTCATTGTGATCCCTGTTACTTTATACCCTTTTTGTTTTAACAATAATGCAGCAACCGACGAATCCACTCCTCCGGACATAGCGACGGCAACCTTAACTTTTGTATCTTGTATTTTCATATACATACATTATAGCAAATACTATAATTTTAGTGAGTACAGCGCTCAGTGCCGTGAATAACGACTTATTGTGGGTTTGCAGCAGCCTTTGATACTTTATCTGGATATTCATGAGATGACCGGTACCCAAGAAATTCGTAGCTTACCGCACCGAACTTACATACGTTCTTGCATTCAAGACAACGTAAACAATCATGGTGTTTAGGAGTTTCATATATTTTTAAGCCCATCGGGCATTTGCGGTAACACGCATTACATTTCGTACATTTATCATAGTCAACTTTTTGTTGGTACAAACTTATTGGATTAAAAATACCATAGAACGCTCCCAGCGGGCATAGTACACGGCAAAAAAACCGGTTTGTAAACAATACCAATGATAATATTACAACTAAAACTTCTAGTTTCCAGAAAAACAACATACCCGTTGCTGACCTTATATCAGGATTGATCAATGCCAGTGGAATCCCAGCTTCCAACGTCCCAGCAGGACAAAGGTATTTACAATACCATGGTGTGCCAATAACTTCAAACCCTTTTAAGTCCAGTCCAATAAACGGCAATAACACAACCATTATAAGCAGCACCCCGTACTTAACTTCTCTCATCCATACCGGTAACCGTATCTTGAATAATTTATTATTACCCATCAAATCCTGCAACCACCCAAACGGGCACACCCATCCGCACGGCATCCGCCCAACTGCCAACCCGATTATTCCGAGGTAACCTACGACATACCCGCCGAACTGATAAACATTATTCTTTAACCCATAACGTATATTTGCCAAAAAAAACTGTATCATTCCGACGGGACAACTCATCACTGCTGACGGGCAGGATAAGCAATGAAGGCTCGGGCCACATAAATGTTTTACCGGCCCCTGATAAATCCCATGGGTTTTAATAAACCCAAAACTTAAGTTTTGAATGACAAACGCGATGGATTGTATAACTGAACGGAAATACTTTTGTGGTATCACTACCCTATACCGATACAACTAAGGCATAGCAGCGTGGATTTATAAAATACATCACCTGGTTCTTTCAAAACTATACCCGTAACCAGCAACGCTGTAAATAATATTAATACAATAAGCTGAACTAAATTAAGTTTCATCCTAGAAAACAACAAATAATCCTAGACTGCTTCAACTGATTTTACTTCAGGAACTTTTTCTTTGAGTACCGCCTCAACACCCATTTTTAACGTCATCTGCGCCATTGGGCACGAACCGCACGCACCGGTAAGGCGTACTTTCACAACACCATCTTTTGTTATTTCAACTAGCTTAATATCCCCGCCGTCAGCCTGTAACCTCGGCCTGATTTCGTTAATCACTGCCTCAACCTTATTCTTCATAATTACCATCCCTGCCTCATCTCCAACTACCCAGTTTTTTTATTTCTATATACTAAACGACTCATTTTCTTTCGGTAAAAATATGTCAATACTCTTGCCGGCAGCATACTCTTTTGCTTTAATCAGCAGGTCATCCATAAATTTATCGTTATGCAACGGGTCGTAGTGATAGAGACACAACTTTTTAACTTTTGCATTAACCGCGAGGTCTATCACATCCTTATACTTAGAATGCCCCCACCCGCGTTTATTTTGATACTCTTCATCTGTAAACTGCGCGTCATGTATCAACAAATCCATGCCTTCGCAATACTCGATAAGTTTATTATCCGAATTCTTGTCAATCCCCAATTCGTTATCAGTAATATACCCGAATCTGGTTTCACCTTTTTGGATGATATACCCCATTGTTGTACCCGGATGCAGAAGATATACGGTCTTTACCTTATACCCCCCAATTTCATAATCACCCTGGATAAGCGATTCCATATCAATCTTTGCCTGTAAATATGAGATCGGCACTGGGAAAAATACACTGTCCATCTGCAACGCAAGTATATCCTTAAAACTTTTCTCCGGCTGGTCCGCACCGTAAAACTTTACCATATGCTTTGGGCTGTATAACGGCACAAAAAATGGTATGCCTTGTATATGGTCCCAATGCGGATGCGTGATTAGTATATAAAGATTATGCTTTGTCCCTGATTTCATAAGCTCTAACCCAAGCTCACGTATCCCGCTTCCCGCATCGAGTATCAACGCGCTGTCTTCATTATCCGAATCTATCATCACACAAGGAGTATTACCGCCATACTTAACATTATCTTTCCCCGGGGTCGGGATTGACCCACGCACACCGTAAAAGCTTATGTTGAACTTAGCATCAAGAAATCCCCTGATTTTTTCTACTACAACCTGTATATCCGTACTTTTATCAAGAAAACCATCTGCCCCGGCAAGCACCGCTTTCTCCTGGTCGGACACATAAAACTTTGCGCTATGGATAATGATCTTAATCTTACTGAGCTCTTGCCGTGATTTAATCTCGCGGCACAGTTTTAACCCATCGGTACCGGGAAGCATAATGTCGAGAATAATAACTTTAGGCCGTTGCTGTTCAACAACAGGAATAACATTATTCCCTTCATACAAACACGCAACTTTATAATTTATTCCGGTAAGAAATTCTTGCAACAACTGTGCGTATACCACATTATCTTCGACTATAAGTATATCAAGCTGCTGGCTCATTAATCCTGCCCCTTATTTTTTCCTTAACATATCCCTTAAGTATCGAAAAGTTTATTATACATAAAAATCTTGTTTTCAAACTATTTAATTGTTGATATAATTCCTATTCAGAACAAAAAGATGCATAGTGTATAAATTAATCTAAGGAGTATTTAGGATGTCTAAAGAAGCAAAAAATGTCTTGTTTTTAATTACCGTCTTTTTTTTGTCATTACAATGGCCGGTTATTAGTTTATTAAACCCGCAAACACATATAAAACACAATTGCACATACTGCCAACAGGTTATCATCCAGAAATCCGAAACTTCAGAATGCGCCACCTGCAGGCAGTTTTATCATGACACCTGCTGGAACAAGTACGGAAAGTGTTCCACCCCGAACTGCGCAAGCGAAAAAGTTGAACTCTCAAAAACACAAAAACTAATAAACGCCATGCTGCCAGGTATATGCATCTTCGCAGCAGCATTTTTACTTTCCTGGGCAGCCGAACTCGCGCAGTTTTATATCCCGAAATCACTGGCAATCGTTTTTCTTGCGCTTATCGCCATACTCCCTGAATACGCTGTGGACATGTACTTCGCATGGACTGCCGGGAAGGATCCTATGTATATACAATACGCTGCAGCGAATATGACAGGCGCAAACAGGTTACTCATAGGCTTGGGCTGGGCACTGGTCGTACTACTTTTCTGGGTTAAAACAAAGAAGAAAATGATAGTTCTCGGCAGCGAACACAAACTTGAAATCAATACATTACTAATAGCAACCATATATTCATTTACACTGCCATTAAAAGGGCATATTGAACTATCTGACACCGTCATACTAGTCGGTTTGTTTCTATACTACGCATATCAAGCATCCAAACTGGGCGTTGAAGAACCCGAGATTGAAGGCGGCCCGGTAGAACTATTATGCAGAGCACCTGAACCATGGAAAGCGGTCTTTACTATCGTACTTTTTGCAATTGCAGGCAGTGCAATTTTTATGTCCGCAGAACCCTTTGCTGAAGGATTACTTGACATCGGTGAAGCGATGAAGATTGACAAGTTCATTCTGGTACAATGGATAGCGCCGTTAGCATCAGAATCACCGGAACTCATAGTAGCCATACTCTTCGCCTTGAAAGCACAACCTGAACTGGGGTTACAGACACTTATTTCTTCAACGATCAATCAATGGACACTGCTGGTAGGTATGCTGCCGCTGATATATAACATATCACTTGGCCGGATAACACCTATGCTAATGGATGTCCGTCAGGTTGAAGAGTTATTACTAACATCCGCGCAGTCATTATACGCATTACTCGTTATCTCAAACTTTACATTCAGTGTGCTGGAAGGCGCGATTATGTTCATACTTTTTACAGTATCACTCGCGTTTCCATCTACAACTGTAAGGTTTGCAGCTTCAGGTGCGTATATCCTGATGGCAATATTTATCTTTCTTGCAAGAAAAAGACATAAACCTTTGAACTAACTAACGTTATAGTTATTATAAACGTTTTTATTTCTTAGCAGATACAAGGTTTTTGTATTCACTCAACAATTCTGAAGGCATATGATCCCCGAATTGCGTGAGAAACTTCTCGATATCCTTAACCTCATCACCCCATTCGGACAGGTTAACATCAAAAAGTTCAGTAAGTTTGTCTTTAGATACATTCAAACCTGTATTATCAAAACTGCTAAGTTCCGGCACAAATCCTGCCGGGGTTTGCACCGCACCGGAAGACGATGTTGACCGCTCTATTATCCATTTAAGCACGCGGATATTATCCCCGAACCCTGGCCACATAAACTTCCCGTTTTCATCAGTACGGAACCAGTTAACAGAATAAATCTTCGGCGGTTTTGTCAACCTTTTCCCTACGTCCAGCCAGTGACGGAAATACTCGCCCATATTGTATCCGCAGAACGGCAGCATTGCCATTGGATCACGACGTAGAACTCCAACTGCTGACGTTGCCGCTGCTGTAGTTTCAGAACCCATCCTTGCGCCAAGGAACACACCGTGCTGCCAGCTAAAACTTTCCAGCACCAATGGTATCAACTTAGACCTTCGTCCCCCAAAAATAATCGCAGAGATTGGTACGCCCTGAGGATTATCATATTCTTCTGATAACATCGGGCAGTTATAGATTGACGTTGTAAACCTTGAGTTTGGATGTGCAGCTTTTTTCCCGGAAGCCGCATCGTACGGCATACCCTGCCAGTCGGTAAGATTAGCCGGGCGTTCACCGTCAAGACCTTCCCACCACGGCGTATTTGTATCATTATCCACAGCTGTATTAGTGAACAATGTCGGAGAATACTTATCATTCTTCAGTGTACGAATCATATTAGGATTTGTTTTCATTGACGTCCCCGGTGCTACCCCAAAAAACCCTGCTTCCGGGTTTATAGCCCATAACCTGCCATCCGGCCCGACGTTCATCCAGGCAATATCATCACCTAAAGTCCAGACCTTATACCCCGGTAATGCCGGTTCAAGCATTGCGAGGTTAGTTTTTCCGCAAGCACTGGGTAATGCAGCGGTTACATACGTAACCTTACCATGCGGATCCTGGATTCCCATGATAACCATATGCTCCGCAAGCCATCCTTCATTCTTACCAAGACATGACGCTATACGCAAAGAAAAACATTTTTTCCCTAGTAATGCATTCCCGCCATAACCCGACCCAATACTCCATACAAGACTATCCTGCGGGAAATGCATGATAAACCTTTTTTTGTCATCAAGATCACCTATTGAATGCAACCCTTTAACAAACTTATCCGTATTACCGATTTTATCAAGCACTTTTTTTGATAACCTTGTCATAATACGCATACTTACTGCTACATATACAGAATCCGTCACCTGTACACACGCTTTTGCGTATGGCGAGTCCGGATGTCCCATCATATAAGGCAATACATACATCGTCCGTCCGCGCATAATTCCGTCAGTAAGTTTTGTAAGTAACGCCTTCGCTTCTGCAGGGTCCATCCAGTTATTATTCGGCCCGGCAGCGTCTTTTGTAGGATGGCACACAAAAGTCAGGTGTTCAGTCCTCGCAACATCATTTGGATGGCTTTGATGGAAATACGCATTCGGCCAGATTTTATGGTTAAGCTTCCTGAAGACAGGATTATTATTCAACTTCTCTTCTTCCAGCCCAATACGTATCAATTCACGGGTTTGCTCATCTGATCCATCGAACCAAAACACTTTCTCCGGTTTTGTAAGTTTCGCAACTTCTTCTACCCAGCGTTCAACTAATGTAGGCATTAATTTGTTACTCCTTTACTACTCAAAATATTATTACTTACCATTTCATCTAAACCCTGCGATTAATTATATAGATACACACGCTGATGTCAACACAAAAGTCTTACTATTTGATTGAACACAACCTCCGGCTTTATGGCATCCATACAAAACGGTTTTTTGTCACACACCCTGCGATAACACACAATACACGGTAATGGGGCAACAATTTTCTTACCGTACCGCCCGAGTTCAACCTCCGCGGAAGATGTCGGGCCAAATAACGTAATTACCGGCTTATCAAACGCATACGCAACATGCGCGGTTAATGTATCACTTGCAACCACTACACTACTATTATCTATTAACGCATAAAGCTGTGGTATTGTCATCCTATTCACGAGGCTAATAATCCCGGCACCACACTTTTTTGAATATTCAATAATCTTCCGGGCATACGCATAATCAGACTTATCCCCTGAAATTGTTATATCAATATTATCTCGATACTTTTTATGAAGAAGACAAACCACTTTTTCCCATGCTGCCACAGGCCATTGTTTTGTCCCCCACACACCGCCGCATCCTATCGCAAGAACAACATTTGGTTTATGAAAAACCTTCCTTTCTTTAGTATTATAAACCGCTATGGGGTGAAAGTTAACCTTCTTAGTTTCCATCCCCACAATCCCCGCAATGATTTGCTGGTATGACCTGCGATTACTTTTCTTTAGATTATCATCATAACTCATCCGCAAGTAATACTCCGCATAATTATTTGAATACCTAAGCTCACCGTCCACCAACCAAAACCCTACCCGTTTATCTGTTGAGAGCACACCAGCCAACGCTACCGCTTTTTTGTCAAGGTCAAGGTTTATAACTTCAAGCCAATGATACTTCAACAACTCACGAGTAACACCTGCAGTATTATGAATGACATTATTAACCAACCCATTATTTTCGAGGACTCCGCTATTACCTTTATCTACCAGCCAGGAAATTTTCACTGCCCGTCCACACTTTTTACGTAAATATCGCAGGATAAATGTAGTCCGTAAAACATCACCCTTAGCCCCAAGTTTTATTATAAGCACGGTGTTTGTGTCACGTTTAACAACACTCTTCATATTTTCGGGATGAACTTTGCCACATTTCTTCAACGGAACAAAATACTTACACCCGGCACATACAGCATGATATAGTTTGTGGTACATACACGGACGGGTATAAATAAAATGTTTACACCCTGCATGTACCACAAACTTTTTTTCCCTCACGATTTGCCTATACCCTTTCATTCAAAAACTTAAACTTAACCCCGCTCTCCCTCCCGGGCAGCTGCGCTACCGGCTGTGTCAACAAAAACTCACCGTTTGCAATCCATGATTTCAATGTCTCTGCTATCTCCACAGCTTTAGGATAACTCGACAAGGAAGCAGTATGCACCTTTTGCCCGTTAATCTCAATACTACCCTTACGCAGGGATGCATAGTCAGCTTCGCCAACACTACCTGGTTTTATATTAGGATAATTATCGCTGTAATCCACGATTTGCGCATAGATTTCGGAATCACGGACGGATGTATGCTTAGCAACACTCTCATCCAATACGGGAATTGGCACTCCAAGCCCTACTGCGAGTGACGCGCCGTAACCCAGAAAACTTACCCCAACAAGCCAGTCAGGCTTCATTTGTTTTAAATCACCGATCACAGCCAGTGTCCCAGCACCGCCCCGGGGAACATCGTTATCGCCTCTGGTTACCGACGGATTATGTTGTGTACCATTCCACGCGACATACCCCACCCCACCGCCGAGAAAGATTTTTGTACCAATACCTATTGTTTTATACAACGGATCGTTCAGTAACGGCGACAACTGCCCGGCAGAACAATAATTTGCGTTCCCGATTTTTGCTTTCAATACACCCATATATGTATATATAGTTTTGTCACTAAGATTTACCGCAATATTGTAGTTCTGATAAGCATTTCTCATATTAAAAAGTACCGCTTCATTCAAATCCTTAAGATTTATCAGAGTTTCCAACTTCTTACGGGGATAACAATCCGTACCATACGCTGTGGATTCAAGTTTAACATCCTTACCTGCTACAAGGTCATGGATCAAATGCCCGCCTCCGTACTTAAACTCCCCGGGATAAACATTATTCCGTGGATCATTATCAGGCATTGCAGTTGCGCCAATCATAAGATCTACCGCAGCGAACCCGGTATACGCCGGTACATCGTTCAATACACTTCGCCCGCCGCCAAGTTTCATCCTTGGTTTTGTATGCCCAATATTAAAATACGCGCTGCTTGAACACATTGGGCCAAACGTTCCGGTTGTAACAACATCAACATCTTTAGCCGCTTGTGTTACACCTTTTTTGTCGACAATATCTATCATTTCCTCTGCGGTAACAACCACAACCTTCTTGTTTTTAATTTTGTCATTAATCTCCGCAATTGTTTTTGCCATAACTATTTTTTTAAACTCCTTTTCTTAAATTATTTTATATAACTAACTAAACAATGGTGTTGAAATATACCTTTCTCCTGTATCAGGTATTATCACTACGACAACTTTTCCCTTGTTCTGCATTCGATCCGCCAACCCTAACGCTGCAAACATTGCCGCACCGGAAGATATTCCCGCGAGTATCCCTTCTTCTTTAATCAACCGCCGTGCTGTACTGATTGCATCCTCATCGCTTACTTTCACAACCTCGTCGATAATTTTTCGGTTAAGCACGCCAGGGATAAACCCTGCACCAATTCCCTGTATCTTATGCGGTGATGGATTACCTCCGGATAAGACCGGTGATGATGCGGGTTCTACCGCAATAACCTTAACTGATGGTTTATTCTTCTTCAACACTTCCCCAACACCAGTCAGTGTTCCCCCTGTACCGACACCGGCAACGAAGATATCCACATTCCCATCTGTATCACGCCATATTTCTTCCGCCGTAGTCTTCCTATGCGCTTCAGGATTTGCGGGATTATCGAACTGCTGCAGAAGAACATACCGTTTATCCGAAGCAGCTAATTCCTGCGCTTTCATTATAGCACCGGTCATACCTTTCTCCGCTGAAGTCAATACAATCTCCGCACCTAATGCTTTAAGCAACGCGCGGCGTTCAACACTCATAGATTCAGGCATTGTGAGTATCAGTTTGTATCCTTTCACTGCGCATACAAACGCCAGGCCAATACCGGTATTCCCTGATGTCGGTTCAATAACGCTACCACCCTGCCGTAATTTACCGGACTTTTCTGCTGCGTTAATCATCTCATACCCAATACGATCCTTAATACTACTGCAGGGATTGAAATACTCAAGTTTTGCGAGCACCTGCGCAGTTTCGGGTTTCACAAGCCTGTTTATCTGCACCAACGGCGTATTACCTATTAGTTCAGTTACATCCTTAGCAATTTTCATTATCTACATTCCTCCGTCATTATATTTCGTAACTTAGCACCTTGCCGGTATTAAAAGCCCGTACTTTTTTTGTTAAATCCTCAAATGTTGTGCGATCAACAATATCATTAACCGCAGTCTTCACTTCAAGCCATACACCGCGGAATACGCACCGCGCTTCATCCTCGCATCTACAGTACCCTGACGTACTCACACACGTTATTGGCGATGTAGGGCCTTCCATCAACCTAACAACCGCACCAATGGTAATTTTCCCGGGAGCAATTGCCAGGTGGTAACCACCGGATGGGCCGCGTTTGCTCTGTACAAACCCCGCACCTTTTAGGGTCAACAATATCTGCTCAAGATATTTCAAGGGTATATCCTGCCGTTTAGAAATATCGCGTATCTGCACAACACCCTGTCCGTAGTGCAATGATAAATCCAATATTGTCTTCAACGCATAATCACCCTTAAAAGAAACTTTCACCAACAAATCCTTTTCTACTATGTCTATCTACTTAGTAGACATTATAACCAAAAAATATTTTTTGTCAACAACAAAATAATAATTTTTTTTGAGATATACTACTTCAGCAGTTTAATAAGTTCAGGCCAAAGCCCTTCAGCGTACAACTTTTCCCCTGCCAGCGACAGGTGTAATCCATCAGGTTTAGGATTGTTAAGCACTGCTAATGATTGTCCGCTTTCAAGAAAATATTTTTCCATATCACATGAAGGAAGGTTTCTTTCCTTAGCAATCTTTCTGACAATCCTATTATAATCTTTCACACTTTCCCGGTACGGTTTTCCATTTGGCATTATTATCCAGTCACGTTCAGCCGCATGGTTTATTATCAGAAACGGTAAACCTTTTACAGCAGATATTTTTTCGCAGATAAGATTCATATTGGTTTCATAAAGAACAGGGTCAACCCTTACTTTTGTATTATCAGCCGCCAGATGCGCACAATCGTTAAACCCGAACTCGATAATAACAATATCCGGTTTACAACTCAGCACCGAAGATTCTATCCTTGCAAGGCCCATAGTTGTAGTATTCCCGCCAATACCAACATTAAACACCTGCCAGTCAAGCCCGGCATCACGGATTTTACGGTCAATAATCCCGCCCCATCCTTCTGTCCTATTACCTCTTGAAGTAATCGAATCACCAAATAAAAATAATGATTTCATTTATACTCCTTATCCTATCATTTCTTCTTCATAAGAAAATATAGCTGCCCGGTTTCCTTAGTATTCCCCGCAGCAAGCGCAGCATACTCACCTGCACCCCAGAAGTAGTCAACTCTCCCCGCACCTTTAATAGCGCCTCCGGTATCCAGGTTAAACACTATACGGGTAAACGGTTTCCATTCCAGTATATTAGTACTATCCTCATTTGCTACAGGTTTACGCAAAGAAACCATCGAAACCGCTGCACGTGGAAAATACTTGGTATCGGTCGCGATTGCACACTGATCAACCAAAGGTACACCGACATTCCCTACAGCAATATCTTTTTTCTCTTCAAAAAACACGTATGACTTACAGGTATTAAGTACGCGCTGTGCATCTTCCGGGTGTTCCGAAAGATACTGCCGTATCGTTTGCATAGAAACATTCTCCTGAGTAAGTTTGCCTTCACTGATTAACAATTTACCTAAACTAGAATACGGCTGGCCATTACCCCCGGCGTATCCTACATACATATCCTTACCATTATCGAGTTTGATAATCCCTGAACCCTGAACTTGTATGAAGAATGCGTTTACAATGTCATCAAGCCATACGAGTTCATAGTTTTTCCCTTCCAATACCCTGTTTGTATCAATTTCTTCACGCGTATAGAACGGTGATGCTTTACCACTGGGATCTTGTTTCAACAATTCTTTGGGATACCTATACAACGGATACTTATATATTTCACTTTTATTCAGGCTACCGCTAAATTGCGGGACATAGTACCCGGTAAACGAAATCTTACCCCCGCCATCAGCTCCAACGGATTGGTATAGAACAAACCGTTCCTTTAATTCCGCATATACCGCTTTAGGGTCACTGCTGGAATCCAGGACTTTTAATAACTCATCAATTGTTTCTACTAATTCCGTGGCAGTATGGCTGTACTTACCATAGGCAAAAACCTGATTTGCGGGTAATTTATTTAGGTAACGTTCTTTCATCCGGATAATTTGTTCTTTCAACCCGGGAATATCGAGCTCAAGATTTTCCTGAATCCCTGCAGGCCATTCGGGTTGTACCACCAGCGCATCCTGAGGCATTACTTCAAACCCTTTTTGTGTGGTACCGGTATTTATTCCCATTTGTTTATCCTGCTTCGATGTTTTCATCCCTGTACATGCTGTCAGTATACAGACCGCGAATACAACTGCGATTTTGTATGACACCTTAAACAAAACAGTTATCCTCCCTTTACTAAAAATATTTTTTATGAAACTAACTTTATTTTATGATCGGCAAGATGTATGAGCCATTGGGCACAACATACGCAGCATAATTATCCCCATGTTTTTTACGGACCATACTCAACGCATCGTCTATTGTCTTAGCGTACCTAAAATGCATAGACTCAACAACTTTTTTCTCCATTGACGATACCAGGATACACTCAATATCTTTCAATATCTTCGCAGATAAATATGCGCGGTGTACACCAACAGGGATCTCAGTTTCTTTTTTTAGAAGTATATTATCAACAGTATTACCTGCCATAGTTTTAGCAAAAACTTTTTGCCCTGCACCGTTGGCGCATTCCGCAACGAGTACCAGGGTGCCGTTTTTGTTTACTATCCCGCTCATCGCGGTGAATGCCAGCTGTGCATGGTATAAACTTGTATCCTTCGGGAATCCGCCGCTGCTGGCTATCACGACATCAGACCTGTGTTTAAACTCATAACCATACACTTCCCGGGCTTTAGCCACGCCTACCGCAAATGCTTCTTTCCAATCCCCGGCCACTACCTGCACTACTTCTTTTTTATCATTCCTCACTACGTTAACAATAAATTGCAAGCCGACTTTCTCCGCAGCTTCTTCCATCTCAAGATGAATAGGATTATTCTCAAGCATACCCATCCCTACTCCAGGACGGCAAACTTTTGCGTGGTTAGCATCAATAGTATCTTTCCCACAGACACCGGGGAGTATACCTTTTCTCCCACCTGAAAAACCGGCAAAAGTATGAGGCGCGATATTGCCGGTTGAAATAATATAATCCGCATGCGCAATAGCTTCATTCACCCAAAGGTCAGTACCGGTAGACATTTTACCGAGTAAGACATTATCACTGGAACAGTCATGATCATGAAAACGGTATGAACGCATAAG
>Ga0265292_1002432_pt1 | contig 12956 bp, 11 predicted proteins | sample Munlanlewell296A_FD_189080 | JGI IMG/M metagenome (GOLD analysis project Ga0265292, IMG submission 189080) | Leachate microbial communities from a municipal landfill in Southern Ontario, Canada - Leachate well 296A | ecosystem: Engineered > Solid waste > Landfill > Unclassified | place: Canada...
CCAAGAGGGTCCGCCGCGCTTGGCTGGCGTCGCGGTCGCGACGCGGCTGATGCGCTTCAGGGCGTCACGATTGCCTTCTGAGCGCGCGTCGTGACCGCAGCGCAGCGAGGACCAAGGCGCGCGCTCAGGCAACCACGATCTTCGTCTGAGCGCGCGTCGTGACTTCGGGCCGCAGGTCCTTCCCGATGAAGACGTCGATCTCGTTCCTCACGCCGAATTCTGGGAAGTACACGCCTGGCTCCACTGTGACGAGGAGGCCGGGGATCAGTTCGCGCGTGTCGTATGTCTCGAAGCCGTCGAGGTTCGCGCCTTCGCTGTGCACTTCGTAGCCGACGCTGTGGCCTGTGCGGTGCGTGAACCACTGTGCTAGGTTGCGCTTGACGAGGAACTCACGCACGGCGTGGTCCGTCTCGGCGCCCGTGGTGGGCTTGCCTTTCTTGGCAGCGCCTTCCATGTGGGTGACTCCCGCGTCGCGCGCGTCTCGCACCGCTTCGAAGACCTCCACGTGCCGCTGCGGCACGTCGCTCGCCTTGCCCGCGAAGCCCGTCCATGTGATGTCTGCGTAGATGGAGCCGGGTGCCGCGAGCTTGCCCCAGAGGTCGATGAGGAGCCAGTCGTGCTTGCGGATGACGGACGAGCCGGTCGCAAGGGGCGCGTAGTGTGGATCACCAGCGTGCTCGTTCGTGGCGACGATGGGCGCGTGATCGAACACGAGTCCCGCCTCAGCGAACTTCTTGACGAGGAGCTGCTGCACGTCATGCTCTGTGACCTTGCGTCCGGCTAGCGCCTCGCTGAAGGCGTGCGCGAAGGCCGCGTCCTTGGACTCGTCGAGGATCTTGGCGGCCTTGCGGTGCGTCGCGAGTTCGGGGTCGCTCAGGCGCGCGTAAGCGAACTGGTAGAGGTCAGCACTGGGGACGATGTTCTTCCCGAGGCCGCGCACGAGGTCGAGCGTGCCGCCGTCCACGCGCGACATGTATGGTAGTGTGCCGCCGGGGGCGTACTCCATCGCGATGGTGCGGGCGGCTTTCAGCACGTCCGAGAGCGCGTCGAGCATGCTGGCTCGGTGCGTGTACGAGCGCGCGGGGCTGATGTCTTTCCAGTGCGCGTGATCCACCGCGCTCGCGATGAGCGTGGGCTGTCCTTCGGCTGGGATCCAGTAGTACACTCGGCGCGTCAACTGGCGCTCGCCAAGCACGCGCTTGAGGATGGGGTTCGAGCCGTGGAAGTCGAAGACGAGCCAGCCGTCGATTCCCTTCTGCCGGAGGAACTCCTGCGCTTCCTTGAGGCCCATGCGCTCGTGAAGCCCGATGGTCCGCATAAATCAATGCAGGGTGCGAAGGCTCATGCGGGCGAGCCACGTCGGCGATCGTGTGGTGGACGCCGTCGTCGCGCGTGGGCTCGTGAAGTCTTACGGCGACGTGCAAGCGGTCCGGGGCATCGACTTCGTGGTGCCTCGGGGAAGCGTGTTCGGCTTCCTTGGCCCCAACGGCGCCGGGAAGTCCTCAACGATGCGCATGCTATACGGCCTCTCGCCCAAGACGAGCGGAAAGCTCGAAGTGCTTGGCATGGATGTCTCCAAGCGCGGCCGCGAGGTCAAGCGACGCATCGGCGTCGTGCCGCAGGAAGCGAACCTCGACGAGGACATGACGACGCGCGAGAACCTGCGCTCCTATGGGCGATTTTTCGATATCACTGGGCGCGTGCTCCGCGAGCGCGTCGAACGCTTGCTCGAGTACGTCCAGCTCACGGAGAAGGGTGATACGGTCGTGAGCGAGCTCTCGGGCGGCATGAAGCGGCGCCTGCTCATCGCCCGTGCGCTCCTCAATGACCCTGAACTCCTCATCCTGGATGAGCCGACGACGGGGCTCGACCCCCAATCGCGCACCCTGCTTTGGGAGCGCATCCGTGAGCAGCGCCGCGAGGGCAAGACCGTCCTCCTCACGACGCATTACATGGACGAGGCCGAGAAGCTTAGCGACCAGCTCGTCATCATGGATCAGGGCCGCATCATCGAGCGGGGTGCTCCGCGTGATCTCGTCACGAAGCACTTGGGGCGCGAGGCGCTCGAGATTACTGTGTTGCCAGAGGAGGACAAGCGCATCGTCGCATGCGTCGGCACGCTTGCGATGGCGCACGAGCGGTTCGGTGAGGACCTGCGCCTCTTTGGCCAGGACGGCGAAGCAATGCTATCAGCGGTGCTTGGCGCCGGCGTGAAGCCCGAGCGGCACTTGGTGCGGCGCGCGACGCTGGAGGATGTGTTCCTTAAGCTGACGGGGCGGGGGTTGGGCGAATGAGCTATCTTTCCGGCTACCGCGTGCGCCCAAAGCTCGCCTTCCGGGTGTGGCAACGCGAGGTCACGTTGTACAAGCGCATCTGGCCGAGCACGATCCTCTCGTCGCTGCTGGACCCCATCATGTACTTGCTAGCGCTTGGTTTCGGCTTGGGCGCTTACGTGTCGCAGGGGATCGGCGGGCACAGCTACCTCGAGTTCATCGCGCCTGGCCTCATCGCGTCGAGCGTCATGTACGCGGCGGCTTTCGAAGGCGCGTGGAACAGCTATGTGCGCATGTTCGTGGAGCGCAGCTACGAGAGCATGATGGCCACGCCTGCGGAGCTGGAGGACGTGCTTGCGGGCGAGTTCGCTTGGGGGGCCACTCGCGCGTTCCTTTACAGCATCGTGATGCTGCTCGTGCTCCGCGCGTTCGGCCTCGTGCACTCGTGGTATGCGCTCCTCATCCCGCCCATCGCGGTCCTGGCGGGGTTCATGTTCATGGCGATCGGCCTCTCGTACACGGTGCGCTGCCGCCACATGGACCAGCTCACGTTCTTCTTCACGCTGGGAGTCACGCCGATGTTCCTCTTCTCGGCCATCTTCTTCCCGCTGAGCGGCCTGCCCGTTCCAGTCCAGGTAGTCGCGTGGTTCAGCCCGCTCTATCACTTGGTCGAGGTGACGCGTGGCCTCGCGCTTGGTGAGGCTGGGTTCGCGCTGTTTGGTCACTTTGCGTGGATGCTTGTGGTGACGGTGCTTGTTTGGGGTTTGCCAGCGCTGGCGCTGCGGAAGCGCTTGCAGACCTGAAGGAGCGCTCGTCCGCTCACTTGCCAGTCGCCGCAGCACTCAGCGTCGTGTCCGTCACGTTCACGTTCACCGTCGCACCGCTCATGGTCACGCTGATGGGTGCCGCGAGGTGCAGTCCGCTCTCGGTGAACGCGTCGAGCAGCAGCCTCCCAGTCGCGTTCGTGGCCTTCACGTTCTTCTCGTCCACGTTCGCGGGGCCCACGATGAAGACCTGCTCCTCGATGAGGTGGCCTATGCTCGTGTTGAACAGCACATGGACCTTCACGATCTGCGAGCCAGCGTTGTACACGTCCACGGTCGTGGGGCCAGCGGTGTTCGTGATGCAACCGCTGAGCATGGCCGCTAACGCTAAGACGCCAACACACGAACACACGGAAAGGATGGGCGTGTTCGCGTCTTCGCGTGTTCGCGTCATTCGCGCTCGACAAGCACGCTGACGGCGTTTCCTCCGCCCAAGCAGATCGTCGCGATGCCGCGCTTGCCACTAGTGCGCTGGAGGTTGTAGAGGAGCGTGGCCAGCACGCGCGTGCCGCTCGCGCCAAGGGGGTGCCCGAGCGCGACTGCGCCTCCAGTGACGTTGAACTTCTCTTCTGGCACGTGGAGGGCGGCCTTCACGGCGCAACTCGCGGTGGCGAAGGCCTCGTTGTGCTCCACCAAGTCGATGTCGTCCATGGTGAGCTTGGTCTTGTGGAGGAGCGCTTGGACGCTGGGGATGGGCGCTGCCATCACGCGCATGGGCGCGACTCCCGAGGTGGTCGAGGCGACGTACTTCGCGAGGACCTCCATTCCCCGCTCCTCTGCGGCCTTGCGGGAAGCGACGACGATGGCGCTGGCGCCGTCACTCATCTGGGACGCGTTGCCCGCCGTGACCTTGCCGTCTGGCCGGAACGCGCCCTTGAGTCTGCCCAGCGACTCGGCGCTGCTATCAGGCCGGATGCCTTCGTCGGTGGTCACGATGGTCTTCGTCTTGCCGCTCGTGACCTCGACGGGCACGATCTCTTTCTTGAACCAGCCGGACTCGGTGGCCTTCTGCGCGAGCTTGTGCGAGCGCACGGCGAACTCGTCGGCTTGGGCACGAGTGATGTGGTACTCGTCGGCGACGACCTCGCCGGTCTCGCCCATCGCGATTTGCGAGTACGCGTCCATCAGCCCATCATTGTAGAGCGAGTCCACGAAGGTCGCGTTGCCGTACTTGTAGCCAAAGCGTGCCCTTGGCAGGAGGTAAGGCGCGCTGCTCATGCTCTCGCAGCCGCCCGCGAGGACGAGCGAGGCGTCCCCGCTGCGGATGGCTTGCGCGGCGAGGACGACGGCCTTGAGGGAGGAGCCGCAGACCTTGTTCACGGTGACCGCGGGCAAAGTGTCTGGCAGGCCCGCCCCGAGGGCGGCTTGGCGCGCGGGGTTCTGGCCGTTGCCGGCCTGCACGACCTGGCCGATGATGACCTCGTCGAATGCGGCCACTGGGACGCCGGAGCGCGCGACGGTCTCGCGGAGCGCGACGACGCCAAGTTCCGTCGCCTTGAGGTCCTTGAACGCGCCGCCGAACTTGCCGATCGGCGTGCGGGTCGCGGCGGCCAGGACCACATCCTCGGGGTTGCGCATGCTCGCTCGCATGGCGGCCTCCCGTTCTAAAAACTATCTGCCCGTGGGCGTGCTCGGCAGGAGTTATCTGAGCGGCCAAGCCTCCGAGGCGCCGTGGATCAAGTCGAGGTGTTTGGCTACTTCAAGAAGCACCGGTGGTGGGCGCTCCTAATCGGAGTCATCAACCTCGTTGGCATCGTGTACGGGTTCTACTACTATCGCGACCAGTTCGCAGGGACGCCGTGGTTCTTCTGGCTCTTCGTGCCCGATAGCCCCCTCGCGGTGCTGTGGGCCGAACTGGCGCTGCTCGCGTACTGGCTGAAGCGGCCAAGCGCGACGCTCGAGGCGCTTGGGTACGTGGGCAACGTCCAAGTGGGCTTGTGGACCGTGTACGTGCTCCTGGCCTACGCGCCATCGTTTGGCACGCTCGACTTCCTCAGCGGTGGAACGCTATCACTCAACACGATCCTCCTCGTGGGCCATGCTGGTATGGCGGCCCTCGCGCTCATCTTGCTCGAGGGGCTCCGTCAACGGCGCGAGGCGGGCCTCTCCCGCGTCGCGTGGGTCGGCATTGCGGTCGCTATCACGTACTACCTCGTGAACGATGCGCTCGATTACTTTGGGCCAGATTACACCGGCTTTGGCTGTGGCCTCAGACCCCTCACGGTCCCGTGCGACCTGTCGATGGAACCGACCCTTGCAGCCGTCACATTCGGGCTGACCCTGCTCGGGGCCGTCACACTGACGGTCTTCACCCGCCCGCGCCGGGCAACATAACAATGGTTGGACGAAAGATGATATGCTTGTACCATCGTCCTTCAGCTTCGTCCAGGACGCGACGGTGCGCTGATCTCCAAGCCTCCTCGCTCTGAAGTGACTGCAAACAACGCGCGTCTTGGACCTGTGGCATTCTGTGCCATTGCCGACCCGGCCAACCGGGAACCAACGACGCAATCCGCTAGCCCCGCCGTGCGTTCTGGGGGAAAGGAACGCACGGCGGTGGATTGCCAAAAGGGGGGTCTGGGGGGTTTACCCCCCAGAGTTGACTCCCCTGTTTCTTGCGTCAGCCAGGCGACCAGCTATGCCGTGCTTCACCGGCCCACTGGTAGGCCGATCGCCTTCGCGATGACCATGCGCTGGACTTCGCTGCTTCCCTCGCCGATCTCGCAGAGCTTGATGTCGCGGAAATGTCGCTCGACTGGGTAGTCCGTCGTGTATCCATTCCCGCCCAGGATCTGGATGCACTCGGTCGCGGCCCTCATGGCGGCCTCGCTGGCGTAAACCTTGCCCATGCTGGCCGCCATCGAGAAATCGCGGCCTTGGTCCTTGAGCCAAGCGGCGCGCAGGAGGAGGAGGCGCGCGGCGTCCAGCTCCGTCGCCATGCTCGCGAGTTTGAACTGGATGCCCTGGAAGCTGCCGATGGGCTTGCCGAACTGCTGGCGCTCCTTCGCGTACGCCAGCGCCGTCTCGTAGGCGCCTTGCGCCATGCCAAGCGCTAGCGAGCCGATGGCGATGCGTCCTGCGTCAAGTGTTCTCATGGCGCCCGTGAACCCCGCGCCAAGTCCAGGCTGCAAGCCGAGCACTTGCGAGTCGCTGACCCAGCAGTCCTCAAGGAAGATCTGTGACGTCGAGCTCCCATGCAAGCCAAGCTTCTCTTCGAGCTTGCCCAGCACGAGGCCCTTCGCGCCCTTCTCGATGACGAAGGCTGTGATGCCCTTCGCGCCCTTCGCGGGGTCCGTCTTCGCCATGAGCGTGAACGTGTTCGCGAAGTGCCCGTTCGTGCAGAACACCTTCTGGCCGTTGAGCGTCCAGCCGTCTCCATCGCGGTCCGCAGAGACAGACGGACCGCGATAGGCCGAGTCGCGCCCAGCGGCCGCAGCCGCCGCGCGCGATTCGGCCGTGTCCCGGGTCGCGATCGTGGCGAGCCCCGCCGCATCGCTGCCAGCGCCAGGCTCAGTGAGCCCCCACGCGCCCCAGTGCTCGCCGCTTGCGAGCTTGGGCAAGTACTTCGCTTTCTGTTCGCGCGTGCCCATGATGTTGATGTGCGACGAGCCCAGGCCGCAGTGCGCGGCGAACGTGATGCCGACGCTCCCATTGATGCGTGATAGCTCCTGGATGGCCAGGTTGTAGCTGATCGTGTCGAGCCCAGTGCCGCCGAACTCGGTGGGGATCGTCATGCCCGCCAGGCCCAATTCTGCGGCCTTCTTGAGGACGGACGAGTTCCAGACGCCCTTCTCCTCGATGAGGCCGATCTCTGGCGCGACCTCGTTCTGGGCGAACTCGCGGACCATCCGTTGGATGGCGACTTGTTCGTCGGTGAGTTGGAAATCCATGCTTTTCGCGACGGCGGAGGGTGGACAAATAGCTTCGGAGGGCTCAGATCAGCTCGCGCAGCCTGCGTTGCGCGGCCTCCCGGGGGTCCTCGCGAGGGAGAGCGTGTGGTGCCAGCATCGAGATGACCTCCTCGTGGCTGAGCGGCATCACGATGCGGAACGTGCTTCCCTTGCCGGGGCCATCCGAGAGGCAAACGATGGTGCCGCCCATCGCTTCCACGAGCCCACGGCAGATGTACAGCCCCAAGCCGGCCCCTTCGACCGTCATCACGTCCTCATGGACTTGCGTGAACGGTTGGAAGAGCCGCGAGATCTGCTCTTGCGTGAGCCCCACGCCAGTGTCCTTCACGTCGAGGGTCAGGTGGTTGCCGCTGGATCGGGCCGAAAGCGTGACTTGGCCGCCCGCGGGCGTGAACTTGAGTGCGTTCGAAATGAGGTTGAGGAAGACCTGGACTAGGCGCTGGCGGTCCGTCTTCACGATGATCTCCGGCGGCACGTTGGCCTTCAGCGTCACACCGATGCCCCGCGCGACTTCGTCGAACGACTCCACGGCTTCTTTCACAGCATCGGCGAGCGCGAATGTCTCGACATGGAAACGGAGGCCGCCACCCTCCATGCGCGCGACTTCGAGCATCTCCTTGACCACCGCGGAGAGGCGGCCCACATTGCGGTTGGCGACCTCCACCGCTTGCCGCTGCTTCTCGTCGAGGGCACCCAGGCCGCCAGAAAGCAGGAGGTGCATCTGGAGGCGAAGCGGGGTGAGCGGCGTGTTCAGCTCGTGCGCCGCCATGTTCAGGAATCGCGTGCGGAACGCATCCATCTCGCGCAGCCGCGCCAACTCGGCGATGGCTGCGGCGGTCTCTGGAGGCGTTTCCGTCTTCATGCGGCGTCCCGAACGCCCGACAAGAGCTGTCGGGATACAAGGCCTCATCGCCACGCCCGCGAACGAGGCGAATGGGGAAGACAGATGTCACGGTTCGACACCCGTATTCCCCCGACTCGGTCACCACACCAGCAAACGAGCCTTTAAGTGGGATGAGCCTCTCGCCAAGTCCGAGACAAGTCAATTCCGAGCACGACGAGCCCCATCGCCCCCTTTTCTGACGATCTGGGCGGGCCGTCCTCCGCGCCGTGGTCTTCACGGCGATGCTGGCGATACGGACGCTGATCGCGTTTCACCAGTGAGAAATCACCATGAACACCACATTCGACAAGCTCGGGCTCAAGGCCCACAGCCTCGCCGCCGTCAAGGCGCGCGGCTTCGACACACCAACGCCCATCCAGGCGCTCTCCATCCCTATCCTCCTCCAAGGCGAGGACCTCATCGGCCAAGCGCAGACCGGCACGGGCAAGACGCTCGCGTTCGGCTTGCCCATCATCGAGGACACGAAGCTGGGCCGCGGTCCCCCGCAGACGCTCGTCCTCGCACCCACGCGCGAGCTGGCCAACCAGATCGTGGAGGAACTCAACAAGATGGCCGCCGGCACACCGTTCAAGGCCGCCGCGGTCTATGGCGGCGTCGGCTTCGGCAACCAGCTCGCGATGCTGCGCCGTGGGAACGTGACGTGCATCGTCGCTTGCCCCGGGCGCCTCCTCGACCTGCTGCAGCGGCGCGAGGCCGACGTCAGCATGGTCAAGCACGTCGTGCTCGACGAGGCCGACCGCATGCTCGACATGGGCTTCATCCGCGACATTGACAAGATCTTCGGCTTCTTGCCCAAGCGTCGCCAAACGATGCTCTTCAGCGCGACCATCCCGCCCGAGATCAAGCGCCTCGCAGAACGATATCTCCGCGAGCCGCAGGCCGTGCGCGCCGAGACGGGCCCCACGGCGACGGAACTCACCGAGCAGTTCGAGGTCATCGTGCGCGGCGACAAGATCACGCAGCTCGTTGGTCTCCTCGAGAAGGAGAAGCCAGAGCGCAGCCTCATCTTCACGCGCACCAAGCACGGCGCAAAGCGCCTCGCCAAGCGCCTGAACGCCCTGGGCTTCCGCAGCGACGCTCTGCAAGGCAACCTCTCGCAGAACGCGCGCGACCGCGTCATGGCGGACTTCCGCCAAGGCGCGTTCGACCACCTCGTCGCGACGGACGTCGCGGCTCGTGGCCTCGACGTCAAGGAGATCACGCACGTCATCAACTTCGACTTCCCAATGGTGAACGAGGACTACGTGCACCGCATCGGCCGCACGGGCCGCGCGGGAAAGACGGGCCGCTCGTTCCTCTTCGTGGAGCACGGAGAAGAGAAGGACGCACGCGCCGTCGAACGCATCTCGGGCATCCGCATGGAGCGCTACGACATCGGCCCCGTCCGAGCGCTTCCCCCGCCCGACCCCGCGCACGTGGACCGCGGCGCGCCCCCCCGCGGTGCTTACTCGAACGGCGGCGGGCACCACCGCCCCGGCTCGTCCTCGCGCCCCAGCGCCGTGCACCAGCGCCCCGGCGGCCAGCAGCGTGGCTATGGCGGACGCGGGCCCCAGCGCTCGCAATCCTACTCTGGCGGCGGCCGGCGCTACTGACGCACGAGCCCAAGCGACAAGTCTTGAGGGAGAGGCTTCAAGGCACGCGGAGGGGTCTGCCCCACTGAGGAGGCATTTCCCCTGCGTTCCCCCACCGTGGTAGCCGTAGCCGCTCTCTCCCTCGCCCTATTACTTCCCGCGTCGCTCCAAGCGAGCGAAGCCGCAGGACCAGCTCCAACGCCAGTCGCGTACGCGAACTACGCGGCACAAGGCGGCCTTGGAGGAAGCGGCGGAGAGCCCAGCATCGGCGTGAACCAAGCCACCGGAGCCGTGTTCGTCCAAGCACTCGCTCAGACGCTCAAGGTCACCTTCGATGATAGCACAGCCCCCGCGAGCGCCTCGTGGACGAACGTCGCGTCGTCGCTCACTCCTTTCATCGGGAACGTGGACCCAATCGCGTGGACGGACACGACCACTGGCCGCACGTTCGCAGGCGGGCTAGAGAACGACTGTAGCCTCCTCTTCTACACGGATGACGACGGCCTCACGTGGACGCCGATGGTGGACTCGTGCACTGCGCCCGCCTTCGACCACGAGACGATCGGCTCGGGCGCGTACCACGCCCCCACCCCACCCGCGGCCACGTACTCGCGCGCCGTGTACTACTGCGCGCAAGGCGTAGTGCAGGAATGCGCCACGAGCTGGAACGGCGGCATCACGTTCAACCCACCGACCCTCATCAGCACCGCCTGCACGAACGCGGTGGGCCACGTGAAGGTCGCGCCCGACGGCACGGCCTACGTGCCCGCCAAGAACTGTGGCGCCAACCAAGCCGTCATGGTGAGCACCGACAACGGCCTCACGTGGACGACGAAGAAGCTGGCGGACTCGACCGTGGCCGGCGGCTTCAACGACCCCAGCGTCGCGACCACGCCCAGCGGCTGGGTGTACGGCTCATGGCTTGGCAGCGACAACCACGCACGCGTAGCGCTATCAAAAACACAAGGCACGACGTGGGGTCCAACGAGGGACCTCAGCGCCATCGCTGGCCTTGGCACGGCGAGCTTCATCACAGCCATAGCGGGCGACGACGAACGCGCCGCCATCGCGTTCTTAGGCTCCACCAAGACTGGCGGCTTCACGAGCAGCTTCACTGGCACGTGGGACCTCTACGTGGCCAGCACGCTGGACGCGGGCGTCACGTGGACCGTCACTAAGGCCACCAGCGACCCCGTGCAGCGCGGTTGGATCTGCACGAACGGCACCACGTGCGACCCATTGGGCTCTGGCGGGTCCGCGGGCCGCAACCTCCTCGACTTCATCGGAATTGCCAGCGACGCGAACGGGCGCGTGCTCGTCGCGTACGCGGACGGCTGCATCAACGCGTGCACCACGAGTGGCCCCAACTCGTGGACGCAGCTATCGAGCGTGGCGCGACAAACGTGCGGGCCCTCCCTCTACGCTGCGCTTGGCAACGTCGAAGGTCCAGCGCTCGCGTGCCCCGCAGGCCCAGTCCCGCCGACGCCAGCGATCAAGCTCACGGGCACGTACTACGCGCACGGCGCCTCGCCCGTGCAGAGCGCGGACCTCGTGACTGGCTTCGTCGTGACCGGCGACACGCTAACGCAAGCTCCACCCGCGTACCCCGTGCCATTCGTCGCGCTCAACGGCGCCACGCAGCACGGGGCAAACTCGGGCACCGTCTGGGACGCGCACTGGCTCCTCACGTCCAACGGGCGCACGCTCAAGCTCGACGACGCGACGGTCACCGCGAAGCTTTGGGTGACGAGCGCGCACGCGCCAGGAACCACGACGCTGCGCGTCGCCCTCTACGACACGAACGCGTTCGGCGACATCGCGAACCCCATCGCACAGCGCGACGTCACGTTCACCGGTCTTGGTGCTCCCCAAGAACTGGACGTCACGTTCACGCACCTCAACGCCATGTTGAGCGCGGGGCTCCAACTCTACGTGGACGACCGTGGCACGGGTGACGCGCAAGTGCTCTACGACGCGGCCGCGACGCCCACTGGGATCGTCATTTCTTGAGCGACAAAACGGCCAAATAGGGGGAGCGGCTTCGCAGGCTCGCCTTCCCCGAGGATTTCCTCGACGGGGCGCCGTTGGGCCAGTACCCTAGCTAGGTTAAGGGGACAGACTCTTAATCTGTTCGCCGCCGGTTCGAATCCGGCCTGGCCCGCTTCTTGCCCCAGCCGCGGCTGGGGCAAGAAGACGAAGGCCAGGCCGGATTCGAACGAGGACGCGAGCCGCCCACAGGGCGGCAGTCGCCATCAGGCGACGCGTCCAGAGTTCGAATCCGCCGTGGCGACACGGACCTGCCCGCGGTCAGTGTTGGGAAGCCCACTCCCCCGTTCTTGCACGCGCGCACGAGCCTGACCAACCACTCGAACCCCCTCCCCGATCGCACGTTCCCGCTGCTGTTCGCAAGTGGCCAAGTAGGGGGACATGAGAGCATCCCTGCCAGTAGGAGCCGACACCTATGTTCCATTGGAAGAAGGGCACGAACGACGAGGATGCGATCACGACGTACGACCCACGAGACACCCCCCCATGGACCGCCTCGGAGGACGCGCAGTCGAAGCGCCACAAGCGCCGACACGCCGGTGCCCCCATGCGCGTCGATGCGAGCGCACCAACCCAAGTCCCAGAGACGACGCTCGAAGTGGACGCGGAGATCGCGGCCCTCGCGCAGCGGCTCCAAGAACTGGGAACCGCGTTCGCGCGCGAGCGCGCCGCTAGCGAAGCACGCGTCAGCGCGCTCACGAGCGAGACCGCGCGTGCGACGGAGGGCGCTGCCCAGCGCGTTCGGAACGCCGAAACGGAAGTCGAGCGCCTCCGCTTGGAGCTGAGCCAGAAGGACGAGGCCATGCGTGCGGAGCGCGAGGAGACCAGCGTCATGCGACGTCGCGTCGAAGGATTCGAGGGCCTCAAGCGGGCAATGCAGAGCTTGTGAACGCCCCAGCGGGGAACGACCCCGCCGGAGAGGACAAAGTTCAACCCGGCGGGCTTGGGAAGTTAGAACGTTGGAAAGTTCCAACGTTCCAACGAACGAACGAACGGACCAACGAGGCCACGAACGTTCCCTTGTCCGTAGGCCTCAGCGGCGCTCAGCTCAGGAGCGCCGTATCGATCGCCGATCGCGCAGTCCCGCCGCCGGCCATCGCGGCTTCCCCCGTCGCCTGCTTGAGCGCGTCCGCTCCGTCGGGGCGCACGATCAATCGCAGCGTGCTCCCTCCTTCGCCCAGCTTCACGCTGAACGTGGCGCCTTGGGAGAGGCCCGCGGGCTCGATCCAGCGCGGGTCCGTGCCAGTCGCTCCGGTCATGCCGAAGGACGCGCCCACGCTGAGAGCCAGGCGGTGCCCCTTGGCGATGACTATCTCTTGTGGGTAGGCCCACACTGTCGTGTTGAACGCTTGGCCTGGCGTGACGGGGGAGCCCGTCTCGCGTGAGTCGCGGTGGCGCAGGTCGCGCATGCCGTGATCGACCTCGGT
>Ga0265292_1002433_pt1 | contig 12952 bp, 6 predicted proteins | sample Munlanlewell296A_FD_189080 | JGI IMG/M metagenome (GOLD analysis project Ga0265292, IMG submission 189080) | Leachate microbial communities from a municipal landfill in Southern Ontario, Canada - Leachate well 296A | ecosystem: Engineered > Solid waste > Landfill > Unclassified | place: Canada...
TTTAAGTGGTGGAGATAATGGGGCTGTAATAATATACGACATCGAAAGTTTAACTCGTCTTGATTCTATTTCATTAAATGGCTTGGTTGATGGTACAGAATATAATGACAGTTTTACTTCAGACTTGGTTTTAAATGAATCGAACAATGAACTACTTGTTTTAGATAGAGGCAATTTCAGAATGGTACGTATCAACATAGCCACAAAAAAAATTACAGCATCGATCAAAGTTGGTAGACTACCTTTTGGTTTAACCTTGAGCCCGGACAGAAAAACAGCATTTGTTGCGAATGTAGGTATGTATGAATATCCTTTAATTACGGGAGCTACTCCTTCCAATTACGATTCGATATTAATTTCTCATCATCCATACGGAGATAATACCAGTGAGTCTATCAATGGCACTGTGGTTGAAGGACGTAAAATTCCCGGAGTAGGCAGTCCTCTTCATCCGGACGCCATGAGCGTATTTACGATCGATTTGCAGACTAATCAGGTAATGGACAAATTCAAAACAGGCCATCAAATTGGGCATATGATTGAAGATGTAGAAGTGGTGGGGGGCGCCAGCCCTAATTCGATAGCAGTTGGGGAACAATATGCTTATGTATCCAATGCGACTAATGACAATATTTCAATCATCGACTACAAAAATCATAAGATCATTGGCCATATTCCGATTCTGGTTGATAAGCGAATTGACAAATATCGTGGATTGCTTCCTTTTGGCTTAACATTAAGCAAAGATGAAAAAACACTCTATGTAGCTTTATTAGGATTTAATGCTGTTGTAGTAATTGATGTTCAGTCCAAAACAACGATAGGATTAATTCCAACTGGCTGGGGACCTACCCGGTTTAAATTATCCAACGATGAAAGGGAAATGTATATAATTACCTGCAGGGGGCTTGGTGCAGGCCCCAATGGTGGTAAAGGTTTTGTATCCCCAATACAAGGATATTATGTTGGTGATATACAATTGGGAAGTTTCCAAAAAGTAATCATGCCTGATGCAGAGCAATTGGCAACTTATACGAAACAATCAATTAATAATACATTTAAAAGTATTAGTGTTACTGATGATGGGAAAAATCCTTTACCAGTATTGCCCGGTTTGCGGAACTCTCCCATAAAATATATTGTATACATCACCAAAGAGAACAGAACCTATGATGAGATATTTGGTCAGTTAAAAAATGCAGCAGGAGACAGCACTCTTGCACGATTTGGTGTAAATAACGAATATACTTTACCTGATTCACTAAAAATGAAATTTCCAAATCTCAGAATTAGTCCCAATCACCATAAAGCAGCCAAACAGTTCTCATTTTCTGATAATTATTACTGTGATAGTGATGCCTCAATCCATGGCCATCATTGGATGATGGGAGTGATTCCAAACGAATGGGCAGAAACAAACTCCAGCGTTACAAAAACTGCCAGTCTTTTTTCCAAGGCTCCCGGTCGGCGTTTCCCGGGAACAACCGGAAGTATTGATCCTGAAGATTATGCGGAAATTGGGGGGCTCTGGGAAGCGCTCGACAGAAAGAAAGTATCCTTTTACAACTTTGGAGAGGCGAATGAGACAGCTCATGTCCGCGAAGAATGGTACGATACCAATACTGGTGCAGCCCATGGAGTAATGGTTCCCATGCAAAAAGCATTGTTCAACAGAACCAGTCATAATTATGCCGGGTTTAATATGAATATTCCGGATCAATACAGAATGGATCAGTTTGAAAAAGAGTTCACTGATAAGTGGATTAAAGGTAAAGAAAAACTCCCTTCATTAATTACCATGCAGGTCCCCAATGATCATGGAGCAGGCATCCGGCCTGATGACGGATATTTTTATCCGAGTTCGTTTATGGTTGATAATGATTTGGCAGTGGGCCGGATTTTACATTTTCTGTCACGAACAAAATATTGGAAAAATATGCTTGTCATTATTACCGAAGATGATCCGCAGGGAGGAGTGGATCATATTGATGCGCACAGCTCTGTATTAATAATGGCCGGCCCCTATGTGAAGAAGGGATATGTATCTCATACTCATGCAAATTTTGGATCCATCCTGAAAACAATCTACAACATTCTTAATGTACCCTATGTAAACCAGTTTGATGTTACGGCTTCATTGTTACAGGATTTTTTCACTCCCCTGCCCGATTATACTCCTTATACGATGGAATTGCACGATTCCCGTGTATTTGATACAGAAAAAGCGATGAAAAAGTACAATCGCACCATCGACTGGCGCAAAATTGAACAAGGTCCTCCAATAGATAATGAAGATGTTGAACGTAAAGTACATTATAAAAAATAAATCAAATGAAACATATAAAACCTGTATTTAAGGGACTTGGATTATTATTCCTCGTAATAATAATTGGATTATTCTTTTGGACATTTTCAAACCTGAAGGACCGCCATCCCGGATACAAAGCAGATTTAAAGATTGTCAATGGAAATCCTGCATCATTAAATGCCGGATTTTCCGCTTTCCCGATTACACCTGAAGTCCCCGACAGGTGGACTGATAAAAACAGGGATGCAGTGTATAATCCAAAGGACGGTGATACTTTTACGGACGGCAACGGGAACGGGATTTTTGATCCGGTGTGGATTGCAGGCTTCAGCAACAGCAGGGCAGCCAATGGGATACATGATGATCTCTGGGCCAGAACCATGGTGATAGATGACGGTAAAACACGGCTGGCCATTGTTGTGCTCGATGCTATCGGGTTTATGAACGAAGATATAATTGATGTCAGGAAACGGATTCCCGGTGAAGCAGGAGTTACCTATACGATTATTACCTCAACACATACACACGAAGCTCCTGACCTATTGGGTCTCTGGGGTAAAACTCCTTTTAAAAGCGGTATTAATAAGGAGTATCTGGAATATGTGAAAAATCAAATTGCAAAGTCGGTTGTTACCGCTGTAAAGAGTATGCGTCCGGCACGTTTAGCAATATCGGAGGACCTGACCGGAGCAATTCCATTGGTCAAGGATACCAGGAAACCGGAAGTCTTTGATTCAGGTCTGAGAATCATCAAAGCTATCGACAAAGAAAATGGCAACATTCTCGGATCATTGATTTCCTGGGCTGATCACGCGGAAACCTTATGGAGTAACAATTTGCTCGTTACTTCAGATTTCCCTCATTACGTTCGCGTTGGAGTTGAAAAGGGGGTTTTCAAAGGCGATAGTCTGGTTAAAACAGGCATCGGAGGTGTTGCAGTTTATATAAATGGGGCAATAGGTGGCTTAATGACTACCCATCCAAGTCTGACAGTTAAGGACCCTTTTACAGGTCAGGAATTTAAGGAACCGACTTTTGAAAAGGCAGCAGCGCAAGGGAAACAACTGGCACTACTTGCGCTGAATGCTATGGATAACCCGGTTGAAGAGGTTGATTCCGCTGGTATTTCGCTCATTGTACGGACTCTTTCGTTACCGATAGACAATACTAGGTTTAAACTTGGAACAATTCTTGGCATTCTGGATCGTGGAACTTCGGGCTGGATGAAAATGCGCTCTGAGCTTTCAGTTTTCAAGATTGGGCCACTTTCGTTTACCACATTTCCGGGCGAAGTTTATCCCGAAATTATTAACGGAGGCGTAGAAGCACCTGAAGGCCAGGATTTTAATATCGAGCCCGTTGAAGTGCCATCAGTCAGGGAAATGATGGCCGGGAAATACAAATTTATATTTGGCCTTGCGAACGACGAAATTGGCTATATTATTCCCAAAAGCCAATGGGATGTTAAAGCCCCTTATACTTATAAAAAAGAGAATTCTCCTTACGGCGAAGAGAATTCATTAGGTCCCGAGACTGCGTCAATATTGCACCGAAATCTGAAGGAAATGCTGACCGAATTGAATCAGTCGGAATAAACAGATGAAACAGGAATGTGGGTTATAGGATGCTAATTAATTAAAATATAGTAAGTTATGAAATTTAAAATTTTAAAACGTCTTCTTTTTAGTCTGCTGATTATGCTCATCTTTGGCTGCCTGCTGATGGTCACACCAAGGATATGGTCGGCCTTAAATCCGGGAAAACCTCCTGTTGGCTATCATTTTGAGGCTCCTGCTTATCTCGCAATTGGGGTAGGACTGGAACACCTGATCAATAAAACCCCTGAGGTTCCCAAAGATATTGAAGAAATTAAAAATATTGAATACAAAAATATTAATGGAAAATCGCTGCAACTGGATATTTATAAACCAAAAAACATCGATAAAACTGCACCATTATTGGTTTTTATTCATGGAGGCGGATGGAGGAGCGGCCAACGATCAGATTATCTGGTTTACCTTGTTGCTTTTGCTAAAAAGGGTTACATTACAGCTACGGTTTCATACAGGCTGCTGAAGGATGGTCCCTATCCTGCATGTGCTGAAGATATTACCGATGCTGTCCGTTGGTTTTACAATAATGGTGAAAACTATGGTTATGATCCTGACCGGATCGCCTTGATTGGGGGTTCTGCAGGAGCACATCTGGCTCTTCTGGCGGCTTATGGGTGGAAAAAACCCGGCGCAAACAATAACAGTACCGATATTCCGGACAATAGTCATCGGATAAAAGCAGTGGTTGACATATATGGCCCTGTTGACCTGACAACCGAATATGCCAGAAATCAAATAACGGTAACCTCTTTTATTGCCCATTCCTTTGAGGAGGCACCGGAACTTTTCAGGGAAGCCTCCCCCATATATTATTTGGATAAAAACGATCCTCCCACGATGATCCTTCATGGAACATCAGATGACCTTGTCCCAATCAGTCAGTCCGATCTGTTAAAAGAACGGCTTGACAGTTTGGGTGTTCCTAATGTTTATTACCGCGTACCCTTATGGCCTCATGGCATGGATATCGTTAAGCGGGTCAATAATTATAGTCAGTTAAAAATGAACGATTTTTTTGAGAAATATCTGAAATAATATATCAATAGATTTTGGCGGATTTTTTTTAGCAACCAATAATTCAGCGTTCCAGGATCAAAAAGCTGCTATAAAACATAACGAATGTTATATTTGTGTCAATGGAATGAAAACATGAGCAAATTAACCTTATCTATACTGCTTCTTTGCAGCAGTATCACGGCCATCGGCCAGCAAACTGGTCGCTTAACCGGCTTGATCAAAGACAAAGGAAACGAAACCATCGTTGGCGCCAACATTCTGCTGACTCCGGGCCGCACAGGCACCATTTCGGATGAGGAGGGTCGCTTCCGCCTCAGCAACATTCCCAGCGGCAGCTACGTTTTGGAAATCAGTTACATTGGGTACAAAACCTTTACCACCAGGATCAGCATCGGTGCAAATGAAAACAAGGAAATCGAGGTAACCCTCGAAGGTGAAAGCTTTGCGCTGAGCAGCGTGACTGTAACCGCCCAAAAACGCTCGGAAAATCAGAAAGAAGTACCGATAGCATTGTCGAGCGTTTCCGCTAAGTTCCTCGAGAGCAACGTCATGGAATCGATGAGCAGTATGGCCGCATTTGTACCCGGCCTTCAGGTGCAGGAACAATCCGCGGTTTTGCCGAGCTTCGTGATCCGCGGTCTGACTTCTGATAACTCTTCCTATAATGTTGACAACCGGGTCTCCGTATTCCAGGATGGTGTCTCCATCAGCAAGCAAATAGGCGCCTATACCGAATTTTTTGACATCGATCACATAGAAGTGCTTAAAGGCCCGCAAGGTACCCTGTTCGGCCGAAGTGCCCAGATAGGCGCCATTCACCTGATCACCAGGCACCCTAAAAATGAATCCTCCGGTAATATTACTCTCGGCGCAGGAAATTACAACCAAATCCGCGCCAATGGATACATAAACCTGCCTCTGGTTAAAAACAAACTCCTTGTCCGTGTGGCTGGGATCTATAACAAACGTGACGGCTATGTGGAGAACCTCTCCGGCGGAACCCTCATGGGAAAGAATACCCTGGCAACCAGGGCTTCCCTCAAATACCTGCCAGGCAAGAACAATGCTTTTGATCTCATCTTCAACTACCAGCGCGACAGAATGCCCGGAACGGCCTTTAAAAGTGGCACCTTCGCACCCAAAGGCGGCGACACCAGTCCTTTTACCTTCGTTGACCTCGAAAGTGGCAAAGACCTGATGGACAGTCGAGATGTGTTCGGTCTCACCTTCCAATACAAGCATTATTTCGACCATGGTCTCAGCCTGACCGCCATTTCGGGCTACCGTACCCTCACCGCAGCATCGGTGTTCGACGGTGATGGTACAAAAGCGCAAGCGCTGGCCCTCGATGCTGACCTCAACTACAACCAGTTTAGTCAGGAACTCCGACTCAACTACGACAGACAGCGCTTCTCAGGTTTTGCGGGAATCAACTACTTCCACGAAGATGGCAACCAGAGTATTATACTAACCCAGGATGAGAGAAGCTTCTTCGCCATGCTGTCGCCCCTGGTTGGAGCCAAACTACCCTGGATTAAGCCAATACCAATGATCATCGACGGTGAGCCCAATCTTTCGATGACAATAAACCCCCTCACAAATAAACCCTTCAAAACCTTACACACAGAAGATGTGAAAGAAAACGGTGTCAATAACGGTGTTTTCGACGTTTTCGCTGACGGAACATTCAAGCTGACTCCAAAATTCAAGATCACCGCCGGCGGTCGCCTGATTTTCGAAGACCTGACAACCTTTTTCCGTGTTGACCCGGCAGAAGACCCCGGAACCCTAGGCATCCTGCTGGGCAAAAGTCCCAACAATATTTTCAAACCTACTAAGGGCCACCTCGAAGAAAGCAAAACCTTCTCGGATTGGGTTGGCCGCTTCGTCATGCAATACGATTTTTCCAGCCAGGTTAGCGCTTATGCCACCTGGTCGAAGGGGCGCCGCCCAAACGTCATACAGATCGATGTCGATACCACCGAAATCTTTAAAGCAGAGATCGTGTACAACTACGAAATCGGCATCAAGAACTTGCTCATGAATAACCGCCTCCAATTCAACCTCAGTGGCTTCATCTACGATTACCGCGATTTTCAGACAGCTACCACCGATTTACAAAGCGGAGGTATTCTCCGTATCTCCGATTCAGGCAATGCAACCGGTACCGGCGTGGAAACCGAATTGCAGTTTGCCGCCACCAAGAACCTCTTCATCTTCGCCAACTATGCCTGGCTGGATGCCAAATTTAACAAACTTGACTCCGATGGCAGTAAACAGAAATTCGCTGGTAATACCTTTCGCCTGACACCTAAACACTCAGGATCCGCCGGGATTACCTACCAGGTTAGTCTGGGCAAAGCTGGTTTCCTTGCACTGAACTTCACGGCCTCCTACAAATCCGGGCACTTCTTCGAGGATGACAATACACCCGGCCTGTACCAGGGCGAGTACACGGTTCTCAACGCGGCACTCCAGTACACGAGTAGAAATGGCAAGTACGGCCTGCGTTTTAATATGAACAACCTGACCGACAAACGTTACCTCCTTGACGCCGGAAACATTGCTCTGGCTTTCGGTATTCCAACCTTTATACCAGGAGCGCCGCGATTCTACGGCGCACAGTTGTTCGTCAACTTGTAAAACGAATTCTTCATCCCGAAGGATTTGCCCATCCATTCTTCAGCAAGAAAACTATTAGTTTGCCTTAGGAACATAGGTGAGTTGAAAAACGTGGGTTGGATAATTCGCGAAATCCATGCCACCAGGATTTAAGACGCCTTGGTACGAGCACATCATTATAGCAACATGCATTTCGGTTGAAGTTATCGATTTAATAATCACTTGGTTTGAAGTAGGAAAATCGAGAATCCCAAAATAAGCACCCGGCGAGAAAGAAAGCCAGTTTTTTCCGGTAAATGTCACAATCCCATGGCCTGGAGGAGTTGCTACATCCAAAGGATTGGTAATTGCATCAACAGTAAAATCAGCAGTATTAAGTGTCCAGGTAGCAGAAACAGGAGCCGTGAAATTAGCAAAGCACAGGCCGAGGGAAGGAATTTGAGTTCCTTCAACCACTATCCCATTTATAGTACTGTATAAGGATACGGCAATAACTTTCCCATTCTTCGGATTAATGGAATACCTTCCATCGTCATAAAAGGTAAACTCATTATCGTATTCTACGCCTACCAGGGATTGTATGTCCGAAGGGATCGGGAATAAAACAGACAGCTCATTTGTGACAGCGCTGGCTCCATCAAAATCTAAGTAAGTTCCGGTACTCAATACCCAGGTTTTTCCGTTGGTTGCCGTTGCACCACCTGTCAGCAGATCTTGAATAGAAGGTAAAACCGTCAGTTTTTTTGTTTGGTTAGCGTTTCCTCCCGGTCCGGTTACGGTAAGAATGACATTATAATCGCCGGGAGCAACGTAAACATGAACAGGTTGAGCATCTGTGCTTGTTTTGCTGTCTCCAAAATTCCAAAGATAACTGTCGGTAAAAGTAACAACAGAGGTAAACGTTACAGTTTTTCCGTCTATCACATAAGTGAAGTCAACTGTTGGGGGATCCTTTTTGCAGGAAGTCAACCCAACAAATGCAAGGATCAACATCATGCCCGTGAATAATAAAAATTTCTTCATAGTCTTTAAGTTTAAGATAAGTAAATGAACATTCAAACGCTTGATAAAAATTTTAGTGCAACTTGTTAGCCAAGATATGCTTAAAATTAAAACAAGCAAGTTTCCACTCGTCACTTGTCACTCTTTCGGGTCACGCATCACGATTCCATTACAATGAATTACGTAGCTCCTCTTTCAACTGATCAACGAGTGTTTTTACCGAAACAATTTCGGTACACCTGTATGCATTGGATCCGGCAAAAACAAACGAGTTGAGTAATCTGCCTTTTGAAGCATCTGCCAATACTTTGGCAATACAATAAGGGGCAGTGCGCGGATTGCACGTTCTCAAACAATGATGAGGGCACTTAAATGGTATTGTTTCACCCTTCATCGCTCTTTCGGTAAACTCATTGCGTATAACCCTGCCTGGCAATCCTACCGGACTTTTGATAATGGCAAGATCATCCTTGGTTGCTGTAATGTAAGCCTGCTTAAAATCATTGTGAACATCGCATTCGATAGTACAAACAAACCGGGTTGCCATTTGAACACCAGATGCTCCTAACTTCAAAAATTTGGCAATATCACTTCCATCAAAAATACCACCGGCAGCAATAACCGGAATCGTTTCTTCAAGTGCATCCACATAATCCACCAATTCTTTCACCAGTTCCTCAAGCGTACGTGTTTTTCCATTGATCAGGTCGTCGTAAGAGAATCCAAGGTGCCCGCCAGCCATCGGACCTTCGAGGATTACAGCATCCGGGACTTTGTTGTAGTTTTGTTTCCACTTTCGGTAAATGATATTGAAAGCCCTGGCTGACGAAACGATAGGAATTAATTTAATATTTGACCCTGCGGTTTGTTTTGGCAGATCTAAGGGAAGACCCGATCCGCAAATGATCAAATCTACTTTTTCTTCAACACATACCTTCACCATTTCTTCGTAGTTCGACAACACCACCATCACATTCACACCAATTATACCCTTGGAATGCAACCGGGCTTTTCTTATTTCTGCCCTTAATGCATCGTTATTTACCTGAACAAATTTTGAGGCCGAAAAATCCTCATACGCACCTAAGCCAACACTTGCAATAACACCCGCACAGCCTTCATTTGCAACTGCCGATGCCAGGCCCGATCTTGATACTCTTACTCCCATTCCTCCTTGTATGATGGGAGGGTTAATTTCCAGATCACCTATTTTTAGTGTTGGTATTGTTTTCGTTGCCATAATTTTTCGTTTTTATTCATTTTTAATTTGATGACAATATTTGGTATTCGCCCGGGGTTACTTTACATACAAACCTTTCGTTTTCGGTTCCGGAAGTTATTACACCGGGGCAACTGCCTGCTGGCATATCGTTTATTTTGATTTTATTTGGGTCAGTTCCCGGAATAGATATTTCAGCGTTGGTATTTTCAGGCACACGGACGTATAATTTGAAAACTCCGTTGTTTTCCAGCTCCCATTCAACACATACCGATCCAAAAGGGGATGGGATAATCCCTTTTGCCCATTTTAAATCACAAGGATTAGGCCTGACTGAAAATGTCTGCCAGCCGGCCGAGATCGGCTCGACACCCAGAACCTTCTGAGGAAGAAGAGCTGTTGGTCCCGAGCACCAGGCATGAGAGGTCGTGCCAAGGTCGGTTGTCCAGTGTTCAATATCCCATGCTTCGTGCCATGCTTCGTTAAAATAGGGCGATTTCATTTGCTCTCCCCAATATTTGCGGATAAAGTCAAGAGCCCATTGCGGCTTGTTATCGAATATTGAACTAAGAACATAGAAGGAAAAGGATTGTTCACTGCTTCTATTGCCTGCGACAATTGCGTGAATGACATGTTCTTTTTCTGTATCATCAACCAATCCGTAAAGTAGTGCATAAACCTGCGTTTGCTGACTGCACTTTTCGCTACCATAGCTATCAATAAAGAGGTGCTTTTTTGGCGACCACAACCATTTCCTGATATTTTCTTTTATTTGTTCGGCTTGTTTCGTCCATTGGGCAGCCTGCACAGGATCTGATGCAAGGATTTGAGCAATGAACGAGGCTTGCTTCAGTGCCTCATAATACAGACAATTCAATCCGGTAATCTCTTCGAGTTGATCCATAGGATAGGTATCCGGGTGGTCCAGTACAATCCAGCCGGGAACTTTGGCCAAAAGTCCGTGTTCTTTTCCGATATATTTGTCGAAATGGCTCAACAGTTTTTTCATATTCGGATAAACCTGTTTGATCAGCTCAGCCTTCCCGAAATACTGGTAATATTCTCCCAGCATGATAATCCATTCCAATTCGTAATCGGCCAGGTAAGCCGAAGTGTTTTTGCCCAATAACCAGTCGGTTGGATAACGAGAGCGGATTGATCCATCGTCTTTCCATCGTTGAGACCAGGATCCTGATAAAATGTTGTAATGAATCAGCAATTCGGAACTCAATCCAAACGGGTAAAAGGCATATTTTTGCAAATAACGACTGTCGCCTGCAATATATTGAGTTTGTTCCCGCCAGGGTGTATCCATATAAGTGTCCTGGGCACACAGCAATATGGTTTGATTTCCAACTTCCCAAATTCGGTTCAGCAGAGGATCGGAACATTCGAAACTGCCTTCGCGTGTAAAATCATAATGCCGGTTGATTGCAGAGATGCTTTTTATAATCAGGCTGTCTTTCTGTGAAAGACTCAGGTAGCGAAATCCGCGCCAGGTAAGTGGACTCCACGACTGAAATCCTTTTTTGCTGATGTAGAAGTCGGTGTAATTTACCCTTTTTGTGTAGAGGGCCGAACTGTCGGGCAACAACCGCTCGGAGGTTCCCATTTCGAGAGCAACTCCATCCTGACGGGAAAACAGTTCGAGATTTGGCGTACCGGCAATCTCTTTTCCAAAATCGTACACAACCTTATCGCCAACAAACCAATTATTTACCGGAAAGACTTGTTCTCGGAAAAGCGGGGGACGGTTGATTTCGACAATATTATTCCATGGTGCAATAGGAGGAACTCCCAGCATCCGGGCTGGTTTCCATTGCGAGTCATCGAAACTGCTTTCTTTCCAGTTATCGGGCATACGCCGGGCATCAAATTTTTCAATGAAGCCAATCAGATTGGATGTGGGCGTTCGTGTTTCGGTCTGGTTGTCCCACGCTTCGGCTTTGGATACCCGCCACGAATTGTCGGTGTTTATTTTGAGTACATTGGTTTCTTCTAATGTTAAGGCTGCCTGAAAGAAAAACCCACCACGGGCATTGATGCGGTGGTGCATTCCAATGCCGAAATTATAGACCAGCGCTGAGATTGTATTTTTACCTTTTCGGAAATAGCCTGTCAGATCAAATTTTTCGTAAACCTGAAATTCCGGGTCGCAGTTCATAGGGCAACGATCGACCAACTTTCCGTTAATATACACGTCGGCATAAGAATAAGCCGAAATGTAGGCTTGTGCATCGACTGGAATTTGCATTAAATCAACTGTTTTACGAATTAGCAGATAGTAATTTCGCGGATTGTCTGATCCCGAATCCCAAATCCAGTTGGCGACCGGTTTTTGGTTGTCGAGTAATAATGATGGTATGGAGATTGAAGGCTCAATATTATTTGCTTTCTTCGTCTGTGCGGTCGTTTGCCAGAATAAGAAGATAAGGCAACCGGATAAAATTATGCTGCGGACTAGATTAGAAATCCTGTTTGTTTCTGTAGGATTATTTTTCATTAAACTCTTGATATACAGTATTAATTACTTCGCAGGAGCAGGACTCTCGTTGATCAGCTTTAAGGCCTCTTCCTCATAAATAGTACCGGTCATTTCGCCAAGTGATGTACGGCTGATGTAATTATAGCGCTCGAATCCGCCAAAATCTTCCTTCGTTAGCATATAACCAAATGCATCATTTGTCAGGCCGAAAAGGAAGGGTTGATCGCTTTTCATTTTCCTTTTGACATAGAAACCGATATTGGGCAAAGCTTCCCCGGGAATCGTTAAAACCTGGGCTTTACCAATATTCAGAAGGTTCAGGCGTGTTGATACAATAGAGAAATCATCATTATTACCGGGTTTAGCCGCGACAGGCGAATGTTTGAACACAAAACGCATAGCTTCTGAATCGATAGGAAACCGGATTACTTTTGATGCACAATAAATATCAGGATTTTCCTGTACAGGCTCTGATTCAATAATTCGTAAAGCTTCATCAGCCAGCAGGTTACCGATTCGAATACATTCATCCCAGTCATTGGCCTCTTTACCATTCTCCCTCCTGGTGTCGGCGGTAACCATTCCACCCTGGGCACTATTCATGAAAATTGCCATTCCACCGACTTTTGATTCAATCCTGTCATAAAGCGGACCGCATAAATCGGGGCTGATTAATTTACGGTCGG
>Ga0265292_1002434_pt1 | contig 12951 bp, 8 predicted proteins | sample Munlanlewell296A_FD_189080 | JGI IMG/M metagenome (GOLD analysis project Ga0265292, IMG submission 189080) | Leachate microbial communities from a municipal landfill in Southern Ontario, Canada - Leachate well 296A | ecosystem: Engineered > Solid waste > Landfill > Unclassified | place: Canada...
TCCGTATACGACACCTTTTTGAGTAATTTTAATTTCTACTCGTTTACCATCTTCCTCATTTGCTTTACATATCTCTCGGATTATCTCCCCAGTTCGTTCCGCTACGATTCCAGTTAATACAGGCCGACGTTATTTCGTCATCCTTACAAGATGGACTTTGATGTCATATACACTATGGGATGTTTTTCGGTAGTGCTGCATTCTGAAATTATACTAAAGTCTTCGCCTAAAGGCGAGGGGTTTTCTCCCATTCCCCGATTGGGACAATAAAAAAGGCGGACAATGTCCGCCTTGAAAAGAATTGATGTAATATTGCCTACTTTACTTTTCCCAGCTCCTCTTTCAAAAAATCGATCTTCTTTACCGGATTCGGATCAACGCCGGCATACATTGCCAGATAGAAACTGAGCCAGTCCGCAAGATAGAGCAGTGAGAATGTGCGCGTTAGAAGTGATTTCCCCTCGGAATATACTTCTGTAATACCATCAGCCAAACCGTTGATAATACCTTTCGAAACATCCATCCGTAACTGGATCCGCTTGAAATCTTCTTTATCCCGCAGAATAACCACATGAATATTTTTCATAATATCGGTCAGTACTTCCCAGCCAACAATTTCATTATGGTTCAACTCCGGAAAGACATGACCGAACGCCAGCGTTTTGGAATTTTCGGTAATCTGACCGCGCCATCGGGTATTCACAGTATCGAACTTATCTGCAGCGGAATAGATAAGCGGCAGTTTTCCATGCAATGCCTTTGCAAGATTCAGCGCTTGATTATCTGCAGAATCATGATTCGAATACCGCAGCGAAAGATCATTCAGTAACGCTAACGTTTCCTTCATCTCTTTCTTTTGGTCTTTAATGAATCCGAGTTTACTTAACGCAATGAGTGTCGGAAAGAATGAATATCCCAAAGCAGCGCGGGGAGGAAGTCCGCCGGGAATTTTGATGTACGGATGTTTATATTTTTTCGCCATCCGCTCCACCTCGCCGCCGGAAGTGATGCAGAAAATTACCGCTTTGCGTTTAATCGCGTCCTTATACGACGACACGGTCTCTTCCGTATTGCCGGAATAGCTGGAGACGATTACCAGTGAATTTTTTCCGACATACTTCGGAAAGTAGTAATGACGGTTAACAATGACCGGAACATTGCACTTATCCGCCAGATACGCACGCAGCAGATCGCCGCCAATGGCGGAACCGCCGAGACCGGTGATAATAATATTCTGAATCTTTTTCGTGTTGAGTTTAATTTTCGCGGCATAGCCGATGGAGACTGCTTCTTCGGCTTGTTTCGGAAAATTCAGGATGAGGTTTCTCATTCCTTTAGGATCGTGGTTCTGAATTAATTTTTGCATGTACGTTTGTTCTCGTTATTTATTTTAAAATATTTTCTCTCCTCCATCGGAAAAGAGAACGACAAGGGGTGATGGAAATTATTCCAACAGTAATTCCGGTACCATGGTATGCAGATTAACTCGAAGAAAATCCTTTATATCGTCTTCCGTCTTCATCTCCAGTATTCTGTTTGCAATTTCTTCCGCTTCATGATACGATATAGAGCGGATAATCTTTTTAATTTCCGGGAGAATATACGGCGTCATGCTGAACTCATCCAATCCCAAACCGAGCAACAGCAGAAGCGCAATGGGATCGCCCGCCATTTCACCGCACATGCTCACCGTTTTTCCTACACGATGTGCCTCGATAATAATGGACCGTATCGTCTTGATAACGGCAGGATGAAATTCCTGATACAGTGAGGAGACATTTTCATTACCGCGATCGACCGCCAAAAGGTACTGAATCAAATCGTTGGTTCCGATGCTGAGAAAATCCGTTTCTTCCGCAATTTCACCTGCAATTACTGCGGCAGAAGGAACTTCTATCATTGCTCCAATCCTAATATTTTCATCGAATACAATTCCTTCGTTCCTCAAACTGTTTTTTGCATGTTCCAGACATTCTTTCGCCTTCCGGATTTCCTTGATACCGGAGATCATCGGTAGCATAATCCAGACTTCACCAAAGGCACTGGCGCGGAGCATTGCCCGCAATTGCGATTGAAACACTTCCGGCATGTCTAATGAGACGCGAATACCACGCCAACCAAGGAATGGATTTTCTTCGCTGGATGCGTTCGACACCACTTTATCCCCGCCGATGTCGAGTGTCCGCATTACCACTTTATGGGGACGCGCTTTCTCTACGACGGTTTTATACTCAATAAACTGTTCTTCTTCGCTGGGATAATTTTCCGTGCGCATAAACAGGCCTTCGGTCCGATAGAGTCCGATACCGTTCGATCCCTGTGCATGCACATTTAGCGCCTCTTCACTGAATTCGATGTTGCAGCAGAGCTGGACAATCTTGCCGTCCATGGTTTGTGCGGTCAGCTCGCGAATTTCTTTCAACCGCGTGTCGAATTGAAGATGCTCTGCTTTGCGCTCATTACACCGGGTAATTGTTTCTTCCGTTGGATGAATGATAACACTTCCTGTATATCCATCCACAATAATTATATTTCCGGACTGCACATGCTTAGTGATCTCTTTTAAACCAACTACCGATGGAATGTTAAGAGAACGGGAAAGCAATGCGGCATGCGAAGTAATTCCTCCCATATCGGTTGCATACGCCAAAACCTCATTTCTGCTAAAAAGGATGGTATCGGCAGGAGTTAAAATTTCTGAGACAACAATAGAACTGGCATCGAACCGGGAGATGAGTTTGTCCTGCTGAATATTCCGTATGATTCTATTCTTTACATCTTCCACGTCGTGCGCACGTTCGCGCATGTACTCGTCCGACGAGTTCATCATCACTTGCTGATACTTGGAGATTTCCCTGTGCACCACATATTCGGCGCTTCGCAGATCCTTTGTAATCCGTTTCCGAATGGAATCAAACAGAAAGGTATCGGCAAGAATCATGATCTGCGCCTCAAAAATCTTTGCTTTCTGGCTGCCAACCTTTTGTTCCGTCAACTGCAAAATCTTCTGCAATTCCCGCTCCGAACGGTCGACGGCATGCTGCAAGCGTTTCAATTCCTGCGGTACTTCCGTTTCTGCAATGGCTTTTTCCTCAACGCGCGGAGCCTGCTTGGCAACAACATACGCTTTGCCGATAACAATTCCCGGCGAGGCTGGAATACCGTGAAGCACTATTTCGTTTTTATCAGTCAAGTGACCTTACTAATTTAAAATTTGCCTTACACTTCATCAAATCCGCGTTCAAACAAACCAACGATGGCATGCGCCGCTTGATCCTCATCTGTTCCATCGAACTTCAACATCAGCGTGGAACCTTGCTCCGCCGCCAGCGTCATCACGCCAATGATGCTTTTTCCGTTGATCTCAAATCCCTCTTTGTAAATAAAAAATTCCGATTGGAATTGCGCTGCAAGTTTTACCAGAGCTGCTGCAGGACGTGTATGCAATCCGGCCCTATTTTTGATCGTTACTTCTTTTTCAATCATACGTTTAAAACTGTCTGTTCAACACCATATCGGAAAACCAGAAGAGCATTTCCCGCGCCGGTGTATCGCGTAATTTTTCCAGCTGAAGATTTGCCTGCCGGATATCTCGTTCGATGGACTGTTTTGCCATGTCAAGAATTCCCAGCCGATCATACACCTCCTTCACCTGCGGAACATTTTTTCTGGAAGTTCCTTTATTTTTGATGATGGATTGAATGAACCGTTTGTCTTTACCCTGCGCCAGTTCGTACGCATGAATTAACAGAAATGTTTTCTTTCCTTCGACGATATCTCCGCCAATGGTCTTACCGAATTCCTTTTCGTCCGCCACGACATCCAGCAGATCGTCCTGAATCTGGAACGCCCGTCCGATATAGGTTCCAAACGACCGAAGCGCACGGATTTCGCGTTCCGTACCTCCCCCGATCAATGCGCCGATTTCGGACGATACGGAGAATAATTTCCCGGTTTTTTTAGCGATCATCAACAGGTAATCGTCTACAGACACTTCGCGCATCAGCTCAAATTCTTTGTCGTATGCCTGTCCTTCGCATACTTCCACCACTCCTTCCGTAAAAACATCCGCCACTTGAGCAATCGCTTTGGATTTTGTACGGAGCAGTTCGCGATATGCCAGTGCCACAAGTTCGTCACCGACCAGGATTGCGACGTTACTGTCCCACCGTACATGTACGGTTGCCCGGCCGCGCCGAGATTCGGCATTATCCATAATATCGTCATGAACGAGGGTGAAATTATGGAGCACTTCGATTGCCACGGCGGCATTCACCGCTTCGTTCATTGAACCTCCGACTGCTTCGCAGGAAAGAACAATCAGCAATGGACGGATACGCTTGCCACCGGCGGAAAGAACGTATTTCATCGGATCATACAGCGACACCGGTTCATTCTTTCGTACGCAAGAACGGATCTTTTGATCGATCAACGATTTATACCGCTGATATTTTTTTTCAAATGCCTTCATCGATTTTCGGGATACTCAATTTTAAAAACACTTTGTTTGTCCGCACTCAGTATTTTTTTCTTAATGCTGTGGTGAACTGCAAATTCTTCACCGTAGAAACGCCGGTTAAAAACATTACCGCCGTACATTCGTCGATCCATTGTTCGATTCTGTTTCGCAGAGCTTTTTTGCCATCCTCCATTAATATTTTCAACAGCGGACGAGCGGCAGCGGTCATGTCGGCTCCCAGTGCGATTGATTTTGCGCACTCCATTCCGCTGGTGATTCCTCCGGAGGAGATAACCGTTAATCCGTTGACAGTCTGTTTTATCGGAACAACTTCCTGCAGTGCATCGGTCGTTCTGTTTCCCCAATCCCACAGCGAATTTAGGGAACTTCTTTCATTTGCTGAACGGCGGAGAATTTCCACTCCCGCCCAACTGGTTCCGCCTGCACCTGCAACATCAATATATCGTACTCCTGCGTTCACCAATCGTTCTGCGACATCCTTTGATATTCCGGCGCCAATTTCTTTTACAATGACGGGAACCGGCAGTTGCTTCACCAGCATTTCAATTCCGTTCAACACCCCACGAAAATTCGTATTCCCTTCCGGCTGTAATAATTCCTGCAGAGGATTTAAATGGACGGCAAATGCATCTGCCCGGATTAATTCTGCCAGCGTAAGAATGGGAGAAACATCCTTTAACTGCGCCACTTCCGCCGCGCCAATATTTCCGACGAGCGGAATCGATGGCGCCACCGTTCTCGCAATAGAAAATGAAGAGTGATATGTTGACGCTTCCATCACCTGCCGCTGACTTCCCACGCCCATAGCAAGATGAAACTCTTCGCACACTTCTGCCAACTGACGGTTAATGGTTTCGGCTTCGCGATATCCCCCGGTCATGCAGGAGATCATCAATGGAAAAGAGATGTTCTTTCCTAAAAATTTTACAGCAGTATCGATGTCGGAACGATTGATTTCCGGCAGTGCATTATGGACGAATTCCCACTCTTCAAATCCCGCCGTTTTTTTTCTAAACGAGACATCCTTGTTCACGGTCAGTTCCACATGGTCCCGTTTTCGGGAAGATGTCGTTCGCTTCTTCATTCAAAAAATAATACCCAAATAATAAAGAATATGCAACAAAGGGAAATCCGGGATTTTTAGCGCCGGTTATACTGTGATGCACGGTTCCGGAAATATTCATACGGCCGAAGCGCCGTTGCCGCGCTAACCGCTGCTTTGAAGACGATTTCACCGAAGATGATCGATGCTACTTCCATCGGAGAAAAAATTCCGGCAAACGCAATCATGTTGAACAGAAGACTATCGAGCGGAATACTGACAGAATTGCTCTTCAGAACACGCATCCCCCATGTGCTATTTATAAAGTGCTGGTAAATCTCTGTATCGGCACTCTCCGCCAATATAATGGCAATCAGCGACGCTGTTACAATACGCCATTCCACCCCTCCCAGCACCGTCACAACCAGATTTAACAATGCTGCAATTGCAATCATAAAATAGACATTCTTTCGACCGAGTGTATTGTGGACACGGTCCCGCGCCGTGAAGGTAATGCCAAAAATAAATGTAGCGAGAGACACCTGGCCGAAAAACGGAAAATGAATAAACCATGTAGCCGTATAATTGGCAGCCAGGGTTGCGAGAATGTAGATGACAGCAAAGATCATTTCAAAAGAAAATTATTTTGGTTTCCAAAGTTCAGGTTTTATTACTATATTCAATTGTATCATTCAACGGGAAGTAGCTCAGCCCGGCTAGAGCGCTTGCTTTGGGAGCAAGAAGTCGCAGGTTCGAATCCTGTCTTCCCGACACCAAAATCCTCATTTTCCAATGAGGATTTTTTGTTTTTAAATACTAACGGCTCGATATACCGTCGAGCCGTTAGTGTAAAAAGTTCTTATGAATTATTGAATTCTCATAAGAAAATAGTCATTTTCATTAAAATTTGGAATGTTTTTTTTGTATTTTCTTTGGTCTTGAACATATTATAATATTGAATGACTTTGTTTCCCCGACTCTCTTTTCATTATCGCATTTTTACCCTGAATGGCGTCTTTGCCATTGTTTCGATAGCTGTGATATGGTTTTTCGTGCAGCCGATGTACGAACGACAAGTAACGGAAGATCGAACAACCGTCATTCAGGAACTGCAGCATTTTGCGGTACAATCAATAGATGAACGGTTAGGACAATGGATCACCATTACGCACTACCTCGCCTGGAATTTGCAGACGCATCCGAATGATGCCGGCACACTGATACGTCAGCAAATCGCATTCGACACATCGATTATCCAAATCATTATTTCCTCTCCCGATCTTTCTGATGAATTTACGGCTACGAGCACCGGGTATCCGCAATTCGCATTTACGCCGGCCGTCAATGCGTGGACTGTGTCACCGAAAGATTCTTCCATTTCCATCCTGTGGATGTTCGATTCAAGCGCTCATAGGCAGATTTTCGGTGTACAAAAATTCTTTTTGATTGACGAAAAAAGAATATTCCTGATTCTGTATGCCGATTCAAAACATCTATTGCATCAATTAGAGCGGCTTCCGATCGGCGGCGAGTTTGCAGTGCAGGTGGGAAGTTCACGGGGGATTATCTATAATACTGCCGAAGTGATTTTCCCAGTCATACCTGATGCATGGGATAATCTGAATGTAATTCAGGATCTTCCAATTGCGAAAACACAATGGAAAATTCTCTTTTCAAAATTTTCTTCTGTTCCAATGTCTCTTATCATCGGCATTCCGCGCGATGTTATCCTTCAACCGGTGAACGAATTGTTGACGTATTCCACCGCTGTAATTCTTGGCCTGGCGGTGCTCATTGCGGTATTCGGATGGATTTTTTCGCGTCAGCTCTCACTTCCTGTGACACAATTGGTACGTGAAGTTGAACGATTGAAATCGCTTGATTTTTCCATGCCGATTGATATTCCGAAACTGCGTGAGATTGCGGCAGTTGCAACAACCATCGAATCGATGCGGACGGTGCTGGAACGGTATCAACGGATTAACGTAGAGAAGATTATCGTGGAAGAATGGAAAAATAAATTTTTTCTTTCTCACAGCGAAGATGGAATTTGTATAACAGACAGCACAGATGCATTTTCATTTATGAACGACCGGTTCATACAAATTAAAGATCTGTTGCAAATATCTGCTCCGGTCGGTAACAAAAACGAATTGTTGTCTCACACCGGACTGAAGAAGACGAAAGAAACATTTCGGGAAGAGACGAACGGATCATACACGATCCTGTTCCATCAAATAGAGCTTTTGATCGAATCGCCGGAACAGCAGTCCCAATTTTACCGTCTGCATGACGTTACCATCGCTCGCGGCAACGAGAATCTCGGATCGCTGCTGGTGTTGCACGACCTGACCAGCGAACGGATGATGGAGAAGATGAAAACGGAAATGATGAACTTTATCGTGCACGAACTGCGGAATCCCTTGAACAGCATCATGGGATTTGCTTCGTTCATCAAAGAAGAACCGGAAATGAATGTGAAGGAACGGCTGGAGTATATCACCATTATCCAGGAAAGCAGCCGGACGATGAACCGATTGGTAAACCGTTTTTTAGACGTTCAACGGCTGGAATCACAATCGGTTGATTATCATAAGGAACCGACCGATCTTGTTGCCATTGCCAAACTGGTATGCGATTCACAACGGCCACAACTGCAAGAAAAATCTCTTGTGTTGACGTTCGGTGCTGATGATGGATTACCGAAAACCATGGTTTCTCCGGACCTGATGAGGGAAGCATTTTTGAACCTGGTATCGAACGCGATTAAATACGGCGATGAACATAGAACGATAGAGGTTGTGATACAACGAACGGAAAAATCAATCAAGTTCATCATCACTGACCATGGATACGGAATTTCGTCGGAAGATCAGGAAAAGCTCTTTTCAAAATTTTTCCGAGTCACCACTAACAAAAAATCGGCCTTGCAGATCGGTACCGGTTTAGGATTAGCTCACGTGAAAGAGGTAATGAAATTTCATAAAGGAGATGTGACATTGGAATCCAACAACGAAATCGGCTGCCGATTCACTTTAACAATACCAATAGTATGAAACGATTTTTTTTTCTGATTATTTTTGCGGCAGCTGTGACATTGTCGCCGGCACAAGTATCATTCCCTTCCGGCCAGCTGAACGCCAAATGCATTGATTTGACTGGTGATGCGGCTGCATGGCCTGTAATTCTTTCGTTTTCGGTACGGGACGAAGCTTCAAATTCGTTCACCTTATCCAAAGATGCGCTGGTACAGATCAAAAAATTTTCCCTGCTCCACGGGAAGGTAAGAGAAGGAAAATTGTTTTTCGCCAAATTATTAAAAGCGGGCGCGCGTGTATTTGCACCGGAAGAATTGCAGCGGGCAATATCGTACAGCAGTGAATACGGCACACAGATCCAGTCCGGTAACTTTACGGAGCTGACGCGGGTCGGCGGATTATATCTTCGTTCGCTGGAGCTTATCCGTAAAGAGATCGAACAAAAACGGAACGAAAATATCGATGCGTTGATAGCTGAGAAAAACGGCGATGTGAACAAACGGAAAGGATTCCTCGGCGAGTGGAACGCGGCGCAAAAAGGCGAAATGCTGGCACAGGCGGACGGAATAAGAACAGGTGACGCCAGTTTTGCACAGTTGGCGTTTACCGACGGCGTAGAAGTAATGGTTGATCCGAATTCGACCGTCGTCATTCGGGAATCAAAAATGGATAAGCTGGACCAGAGTGTTCGTCGCGACATCGCACTGGTCAAAGGGAGTTTGTTGACGAAGCTGACCGAAAGCGCGAAAGAACGGAATAATTTTACATTTCAAGCAGGAACATCGGAATCGCAAGTGCGCTCGGGAAAATTTTGGGCCAGCGCTGTGGAAGAACGCCGTGTGAAACTTTCTAATTACGACGGAACGATGGATGTTTCCGCTAATAAAGGGAAAGTTCAGTTGAAAATGAATGAAGGAACGATCGTGGAAAAAGGAAAAAAACCGCTTCCTCCCGTTCCCCTCCTTCCTTCACCGCAACTTGCATGGAGCGGAATCGATTCCGTGATCTATTCCGATAATTTTATACTTCGGTGGAGTGCTATTGCAAACAGTGCCGGCTATAAAATTGAGCTGTGCAAAACAAAAGAATTTAATACTGCCAGCAAATCATTTTCTCCGCCGCAAACAACTTTTCGCCTAGAGAATATCGATCTTGGATTGGTGTACGTGCGTCTTACCGCCGTCGATAAATTTGGATTGCGCGGGATGGAAAGTCCTGTCTATAAATTGATGCGGGTGGAAGATAAACTTTCTCCAGCAATTTACGTGAACGGCTGGGATACTGACCGGCGGTACACGGCGCTGTCCAAATTGACGGTTTCCGGCAGTACTGAAGCGGATGCCTCATTCACCGTGAATGGAAAAATAGTATCTCTTGATCAAAATGGCGTATTTACGCTCGGAATTGCTGTTGAACAATCAGAAAAACAATTGACTTTAAAATCAACAGACCGTTCCGGCAACAGCCGTGAACGACTGCTCTCTATTGTTCCCATCGATTCAAACCGCGTTATAACATTCGATTGGAACTGCCCGGTGGAAGGCACGATCCTTATACCGGCCACCGGCGAAATCTCCGCCCGTGGAACGGCATATCCGTCTATGCGGATCACCGTGAGACATGGAGAACAGGAATCGTCGGTGAAGACCGATTCGCAGGGTAACTGGGCGATTTCCGTGCAACATAAAAAAGGGATCCAATTGACGCTGGTATTTGAATCAATTAGTGATAATATTATCGTCGCAACAAAAACGTATCGGGTAGAATAAATGCTGTTTGCAGTCACTCTGAAAAATCTTATCGGTTGGAACCATCTGAACGCCAGACACAATGCCGTTCGTGAAGGAACGCACTATTGCTCCTTTGCTGTTACTGTGCTCGCCTTGTTCACGTTTTGTACATCGTCCCTTCAGTCCCAAGAAGTATTCCTTTCCGTTTCAGGAACTCAAGCGCTGGTGAAAGAAACAGGCGATAACATTCATCAATACGATTTTTGGATCAAACCGGAACAGAACGCATTAAACGCTGCGTTGCATATTTTCGATGCGGGACTGGGTGGAGTGGCGGATATCATCCTCGGATCGATGGAAACAAAAACAACCTTCGAATTGATCCCGTTCGATGCATTGTACTCCTACGCAAATGGAAAACTTTCGATCACTGCACGTACTGCAAAACCTTCCGTAAAATTAACCACGCTGGATGAGCAGCAGTACTTCAACCGCTGGAAAAGATTCTCCGTATTGAAATCATCATCGAAAAACGGCTGGATCCTTCGGGTCCGCACTGAAGACGGAAATGATGTCAACAGTTTCCAGCTGCAGGTTGGCGATTCCAACTCCGTTACAGCACAGCGCAATGATTGGACAATTCTTGCAATTGATCTTTCCGTTTGTTTGTACCGCGTTCCGCAGACGGCAGAAATACAGTTGAGACCATTTCAGCCGACCGATCAAGCAATTACATCTTTTACCTCATATGGTGAAGAACAGGTGCACGTCGGCGTTCGGGATGAATTCGGCAATTTTTCAAAACTTCCCGTCACCAAAGGTTTTTATCTTCACACACTCTCTAATGGAATGAAAAACAGCTGGGGGCTAACCATTTCCGGTTCGCCGCTGAAAGTAAATAATCTGGTTGTTAAAGGAACACCCGCTCCAATCCTTTGGGATTTGAAACCAACCGTGGTCCGACAACCTCAAAAACCGCAGATTGACATCGTGCAGCTGGCCGGTTCATCGTGCAATAACGTGGTGCTGGCGCTGAGCGAAACGGTGAAAAAAAACATTTCCGGCGGCTCACCGAAATGGAGTTATGGAAAAACGATCGTTGAAAAAGATTCCGCCGATATCAATTTCGGCGGACCAGGAAAATATTCCGTATCGCTATTTATTCCCACGCGCGGTATGTATTTCCCGAAATTCTGGCAGCAGGAAATTCCTGTTCACGTAAATGCGCGTCCGAGAGCGGTAATCACGACAGACAAAAATATTGCCGCGCCTGGAGAGATCGTCACACTGTCCTCCGCAGCATCATCCGATCCGGAAAACGGCATGTTAACGTATCAATGGTTTGTGAATGGGGAATTCCGCGGTGATGAAAAGACATTAACTCTTTCCAGCCTATTGCCGACTACATACGATGTTACACTGATGGTGAATGATGGAGCGCCGAACTCCTCCTGCACTGAATCAACGGTACAGCAGAAAATCCGCGTTAATGCCCAGCCGTATGTAGACGTGAATTTCCGAACAATCTTCGGGCGTTCGACAACTGTTCCGTTTGTCGTGGAGAACGATGCGGATAACGATAATGACGAACTCGATTTCCTGTGGAACGGTCCCGGCATCGTTGGTAGCAATAAAGGAAATTCCATCACTGTAAAACATGATAAAGCCGGTACGTATGCGCTAACGCTGACCGCCAATGACCGGACAAATACATCGAACTCTACGTTCACCCAGTCTATTAAATACCGAGTTAATGCCGAACCGCTCCCAGAATTCACATTGACAAAACAAGCGGCTCCAGGCGATACACTGTCTCTCGCCGCATCCGTTGTGGATGAAGATAACGCTTCGATCGCTTTTTCGTGGTCATCAACAGCCGGACATGAACAAAGCGGCGATCGTGCAAACATCACATTTGCTGCTCCCGGCAATTATTCCGTTACAATCACTGCCGATGATGGAGAAGCGGTGGAAAATTCGGTACAATCAATCTCACGAGATATTCATATTAATGCTCCTCCTGTCCCGATCATCACCGCAGAGTCTCGTTCCACATCCGCCCGACAAAAGATCTCTGCGGACAAAACTACTGACGCCGACCAAAAGGAACTTGTTCATACGTGGAATTTCGGTGACGGCACAACCGGTATCGGTAAAAGCGTGGTTCATGAATATCAACAAAGCGGACGATATCTAATCACATTATCGGTGGATGACCGGCAGCACCAAACAAACAGCAACCAATCCACAACGCATGAATTGGTGATCAACCGGTATCCGCTGGCTCAGTTTACGCTTCCAGCTAAATGGGAACCTACGCGCCCGATCGCCGTGGACGGAACAAGAAGCAGTGATCCCGACGGCTCCATTGCGGAGTACACATGGTATATCAATGGAAAAGAGACAGCAAAAGGAGCGAATCCATCCATCATCTTCAACGAACCGGGAGATTATGCCGTCGCTTTAAAAGTAAAAGATAATTCTGGATTCGACGATGCTGTCGGAATGAAAACCGTTTCGATTCACATCAACTATCCTCCCGTTGTTCGCTGGAAAATGTCGCCGGAAGTCGCCGAACCAAATGTTTCCGTAACGTTCGATGCCTCCGCATCATCGGATAAGGAAACTAAAAATCTTGCTTCGGCACGATGGAATTTCTCC
>Ga0265292_1002435_pt1 | contig 12950 bp, 13 predicted proteins | sample Munlanlewell296A_FD_189080 | JGI IMG/M metagenome (GOLD analysis project Ga0265292, IMG submission 189080) | Leachate microbial communities from a municipal landfill in Southern Ontario, Canada - Leachate well 296A | ecosystem: Engineered > Solid waste > Landfill > Unclassified | place: Canada...
TTCTGTATAATGGAGGCATAGCAGCATAAATATTTCCATTTTCTATAAGTTGTGGCATAAATCTGAAGAAAAATGTAAGAAGAAGCGTATTAATGTGCTCTCCATCAACATCTGCATCTGTCATTAATATTATTTTATTGTATCTTATTTTAGAAATATCAAATTGTTCTCCTACCCCCGTTCCTATAACTGTAATTATATTTGTAATTTCTTCACTTGAAAGAACTTTTGAGGGATTTGCCTTTTCTACGTTGAGAATTTTTCCTCTTAAAGGAAGTATTGCTTGTATTTCTTTATTTCTTGCCATTTTTGCACTGTTGTGAACAAACACCCCTGAAGCCAAAGCAAAATTGTGAGTATTTGGCACTTCTATATCATAAACATCTACAAATTTATTTAATAATTTAATTTCAACAACTTTATTATTTCCCTTAAGAGGCATTAATGAATCGCCTGATTTCAAATCTTTTGCTTCTTTATAACTTCCATTTTTTAACATAAATTTATGATCTAAAGTACATTTTATATTTTTATTATTCTCTAAAATTACTTTCATAATCTCTGCATTTTCCTTTGTTTTTCTGGGGTTTTTTATTTCTGCCACTTTTATTTTATTGTTATGTATAGTAAATGTGAAGTTTTGTTTATTCTGTTTTGTTTCTTCAACAAGTTCTATGAATGAAAGATTTCTTCCATCTGCTAAGGCAACTTTCGTATCTCCAGAAAAACAGCCCCCGGCACTTTCTCCTTCCACTAAATACAATTCTGTATCGTCAGATTTTTTATCTGAGCAATCTGCAAGTTTTCCTGGCAAGCCTCCAAGTGAAAATGCATTTTTTCTTCTTACCAAATCTTTTGCTTTCTTTGCTGCTAAACGGGCTTTTGCAGCTTCAAGTGATTTATCAGAAATTCTTTTTGCAATGTTTGGATTTTCTTCAAAAAATTCTGTCAAGGCAGAAGTTACAATAGAATCAACAAGTCCTTTAATTTCAGAATTTCCAAGTTTTGTTTTTGTCTGTCCTTCAAATTGGGGTTCTGCAAGTTTTATGCTTACTATAGCTGTTAATCCTTCCCTAACATCATCTCCTGTAAAAGAATCGTTCTTTAGCAGTTCTTTTTTCTTTGCATAGTCATTTATAACTCTTGTTAGTGCAGTTTTAAATCCCGAAATATGAGTTCCTCCTTCAACAGTATTTATTGTATTAACGAAACCAAATATATTTTCCTGGTAACTTGCATTATACTGAATTGCAATTTCAATAACTCCGTTTTCCATTTCTCTTTTAAAATAAATTGGCTTGTGCAGGACTTCTTTTGATTTATTTATCCATTTTACAAATTCAATAAGTCCCCCTGTGGAGAAAAATTCTTGTTTTGTATCTTTTATTTCATCTCTTAATTCTATTTTTAATCCTGCATTAAGAAATGTTATTTCTCTGAATCTTGTTTCAAGTGTTTTGAAATCAAAATCTATTATTGGAAATATTTCTTCATCTGCCCAGAAAGTTATTTTTGTTCCTGTTCCTTCAGCATTTCCAATAACTTTTAATTTTGTTGTAGGATTTCCTCTTGAATATTCCTGCTGATGAATTTTTCCATCCCTTTTTACTTCGATTATCAATTTTTTTGAAAGTGCATTTACAACAGAAACCCCTACCCCATGCAATCCTCCGGATATTGCATAAGACTTTTTATCAAATTTTCCTCCAGCATGCAGTTTTGTAAGTGCTATCTGGACTGCAGGAACTTTATATATTGGATGAGCTTCTACAGGAATTCCTCTTCCATCATCTTCAACTGTTATAGAACCATCTTTATTCAAAGTTACCTTTATTTTTGTGCAAAATCCTACAAGAGCTTCATCTACAGAATTATCTACAACCTCATAAACCAAGTGATGTAAGCCTTCTTTTGATGTATTTCCTATGTACATCGAAGGTCTTTGGCGCACTCCCTCGAGACCTTCCAATACTTTAATACTTTCAGCGTCGTATTTCCCTTTTTTATTTTCTTCAGGCGACATTTTCTATCTCTCCATTTTATAAAAATATGTTCATTTTTTATTATTTATATTATCAAAAAGGAGAGTTCGTTTATAAATCTTTCTGCGATTTTGTCGTCGATAAAATAAAAAAATGGTAAAAAAATAGTAAAATTATTATGATTAAGAATTCTTACAAGATTCACACACGAGCATCCCATTAAACTTATATAAAATGTCATGATTCCCGCATTCTTCGCAAACCCCTTCTTGTGAAAGCATTCTTTCTTTTGCTTTCTGCACCAATTTTAATTTATTTGATTCCTCTCTTATTCTTGCAAATTCTTCAATTTCGGGATAGAATTCAGGATGAAAACTTAGTATGTCTTTAATTGTTATTATTCCTACAAGTTCATTATTATCAACAACTGGCAGTCTTTCAAACTTTGAATCTTTCATTTTTTTAAGAGCTTCATCAAGACTTGCAAAAGGTTTTATTACTGCTATTTTTTTTGGAGATATATCTTTAGCTTTTATTTTTGAAAGTTCATCTTTTGACTGTTTTATTAGTGCCCAGAGAATATCATGCCTTGAGATTAAACCGACTAATTTTTTATTGTTCACAAGAAGAAGACTTCCTGTTTTTTTCTGAACCATCTTTTTTGCGCATTCAAGAAGGTTTGCGTCAGGCTTAATTGTAAGGGGTTCTCGCGTCATAACATCCGAAACGAGTATTCTGTTCATGATTTTATATAATTTAAGCGCTTATAAACATTTTTTACTACTTGAGAAATATAAGTCTTTTTAAAATACTTAATGTTGCTTTTTAGAACAATAATGCTTAAATAAAAGATTTGGGGAACTTTATTATGAAAAAAGAGATATATGCAACTGAAATTATTACAAAAGGTCTTCAATCGTATGATGAAATAACAGATAAAGTTGATAATTGGATTTTGGATAGTATCAATCATATATTAAAACAGGAGAGTGTAATATAAATTATAATTAAAATGACAGGTTGGAATAAATTCCGTTAAGTCATTTTTAAAACACCAAAATAAAAAATGACAGACAAATCAATAACATTAATGCCTGAAGACATACAGAGACTTATGGGGAAAGATGCTCAAAGAAACAACATAGCCGCTGCTAAAATGGTGGCTGAGATTGTTAAAACAACTTTGGGGCCAAGAGGAATGGATAAAATGCTTGTTTCTCCTACAAATGATATTATAATTACAAATGATGGAGCCACTATTTTAAGTGAGATGCAAATTGAACATCCTGCTGCAAAAATGATGGTGGAACTTGCAAAAACTCAAGAATCAGAAGTTGGAGACGGAACTACTTCTGCAGTTATGATAGCAGGGAAACTTTTAGAGAATGCTGAAAAACTTCTTGATAATAAAATTCATCCTACAGTTATAGTAAAAGGATATAGAATTGCTGCTGAAAAAGCACAAGAAATATTGAGGGAACTTGCAATGAAAGTTGGTTTTAAAGATGAATTTGTTTTAAAACAAATAGCAATGACTGCAATGACTGGAAAAGGCGCAGAAGATTCAAAAGAAAGTTTGTCTAATATAATTGTTAAAGCAGTTAATCAAATTCAAGAGAATGGGATTGTTGATTTAGAAAATATAAAAATTGAAAAAGCGAAAGGAGAAGGAATAGGAGATACGGAATTAATTTCTGGAATTGTAATTGATAAGGGAAAAATTTCTATAGATATGCCTTCATGTGTGAAAGATGCGAGAATTGCTCTTATAGATATTCCTTTAGAATTGAAAACTCTTGAATTGAAAACAGAAGTTTCAATATCTTCTCCAGAACAATTACAAAGATTTATTCTTCAAGAAGAAAATTCTATAAAAGAAATTGTTAGTTTAGTTAGAGAGTCGAGTGCAAATGTAGTTTTTTGCCAAAAAGGAGTTGATGATTTTGCAAGTTTCTTATTTAGCAGAAGTGGAATTTATGTATGCAGAAGAGTTGCCAGAAGCGATATGCAGAAGATTGCCAAGGCAACAGGGGGAAAGATTGTAAGCAATCTGAATGATTTAACGCAATTTGAACTTGGTTCAGCAGAAATTGTAGAGAATGTTAAAAGAGGAGAAGATAATTTTACATATATAAGAGGATGCAAAAACCCAAAAGCAGTTACAATATTAATTCATGGAGGAAGCGAACATGTAATGGATGAAATTGAAAGAGCGATGAAAGATGGATTAGGAGATGTTTCGTGTGTTTTGAAATCAGGATTGATAGTCCCAGGTGGAGGAGCAATTGAAATGGAAGTTTCACGAAGATTGAAAATTTTTGGACAGACACTTTCAGGAAGGGAAAGGCTTGCAGTTGAAGAATTTGCAAATGCTCTTGAATTTATTCCAGTTACTCTCGCTGAAAATGCTGGAATGGATCCTATTGATGTTTTAACAGAACTTAGGGCAAAGCACGATTCTGGAGATAAAAATGCAGGGTTGAATCTTTTTGAAAATAAAATTGGAGATGTTCTTCAGGCAAAGATAATAGAACCTTACAATATAAAGAGCCAGGAAATTGATTCAGCAACGGAAGTTGCTAATATGATTTTGAGGATTGATGATGTTATTGCTTCCAGACCCAGCAAAAAAGGAAATATGAATTTCTCCGGAAGAAATGATTTTATGGGAGGATTAGAATAAAAATAGATTTTCAGGCATCATAATCCAAAGAAGAAATGATTATGATGGAAGAAAAATAAGAAAATTTTCAGGCATCATAATCTCAAAAATAAATAATTATGATGGAAGAAAGGATTTCAGGCATTCAAATAACGAGGAATTTTATTTAAATGGAAGAAATGATTTTATGGGAGGATTAGAATAAAATGGAAATACCAATTGTTTCAGGAATTGATTGCATAAGAAATCCTTTAATACATAATGGTGAAGGGAATTTTATACAGATTTATTTTAATAATTTGCCTTACTTTAGAATAGGATTAGAAGAGAATTATAAGTTATTAGAAAAATTTCTTAAAGAGGTGAATATAAATAATTTTGAAAAAGGAGATGAAGGAATTTATCCAGTTAAAAAAGGAGAATTATACGAATTAATTGGCACGGGGATAATTACAGAAGCAAGTATTATAAAAAAGAATAAATTTAATGAATTGTCAAGGGGGTATATTGCAATTAGAGGAGATAGAAAATATTATAATTTATATCCTAATATAGAACATATTTCAAAAATATTGAAATATTTTGAAGAACCTTTAATTTTTGCTGGTTCTAAATATTTAACAGAAGAAAGGAGAGAGGATTTTAGGGAGTGGGAGGAGGATTTAGGAGATTAAAATAAAATGCCATCAGATAAAAAATATCCTATTAAGATTTTAGACAATTTGTATGTTTTTGGAGTTGCGAATCCTCGAGGAAATGAAAAAGAAGAATTTTTTAAATTATCCGAAGTTGATAGAATTGAACTTTTAATTATGAACAAACCTTCTATTAAGCAGTCTAAATCTAAATTGAACGAAAAGAGATGTTATACTCCTTCATTTGGAAATTTTATAATATCTACTCTTGAAAACAAACCTATTCAATTTTATGATTTATATTTTACTCAGAAAAAATCAGAAGAACTTTTTTTACAACTTAAAGAAACATATAATAAAATGAATGATTTTGGCAATCAAATGAAAGAGTTTGTTTATGCAAGAAAAACAAATTGAATTGATTAAAGTATAAAATAGGATATTGACAACTTTGAATAACCCTATTTTTAAGAAATTTAATTATCTGTAACAGAAGACTAATTTTATTATATTATTTATACTTAATGAATTATAGACGATATTATTAATTATACGTTCTTATTACTATCATACATCGTTTTTATTAACAAACAAAGAATAATCTTTTTGGGGTTTTTCAAAACCCTCTATATATATTTTCTCAAGCAAAACTAGCATAAAGCACGCATGCTAAAATTATTATTGATGCAATTATATTTCTTGCATTTATTTTTTCTTTAAGGAATATCTTTGCAAAGAGATATATGAAAATTGGACCCAGCATTAATATAAGTGTTGTGGAAATTATTCCTATTTTAATATATCCATAATAGGTTGCAACTCTGTAAACAACCCATATTGCTCCTACTAAAAGCATCTTTAATTTTAATTTATTCTCAATATTTGATAATTTTGGTCTGAATATAATAAAACTTATTAATAGAATTGCAGAGCATCTTAAGAAATAAAATGTTACAGGAGAATAAAGATTAAGAATCAAATTTGATACTATAAGTTCTAATGCAAAGAAAAAACTTCCAACTATTGCAGCTAAGAAGTATTTGTTAAAATTTAAGTGCTCTTTTTTTACATGAAATAATATAAGAGTTATTCCTGCAATAAGTGCGGGGATTATAATTTGGGTATTTCTTTCATATATTCCTTGGACAAAAAAACTAAACAATATAGCAAGAAGGATTGTGAACAAAGGTTCAAGCATCTTTGCTGGCTCAAGATTATTTATTTTCTCTCCTTTCATTGAATAGAATGTGAATATATTTGCAATTATTGCGGCAATTATAACCCCAATAAAAATTAATATATTTTTTAATTCAAGAGCTTGTAAATTAAATTTCCAGAAAAAATAGAGAAGAGGAATCATTACTATAACTATTCCCAAGAATTCAAGAGTTTGGTATTTCTTTATATCCATTCCCTTTCTCTTTAGGATTTCTCTTTCAAAGATAGTCCCTCCTGCCAAGGCGATTGCTCCTAAAATTGGAAAGTATATCATATCTTTTTTCTCTTAATTAATATGAAAAACAAGGTTAAAAAGTTTATGAGAGATACAATCCTTTTAGTAAAATCATATAATTATCGCCTAAGCCCAAAATATTGTATAACTATTAATCAACCTTATTAATATATAACTCAATTTAAAGTTACAGATAACTTATGGTTTAATATAGATAAAACCAAAAGCTTAAAAGTGATAAAAAGTTTTATTTTTTGAAGGACGCATAGGCTAATGGCAGACCCTCTCGTTTACAAGTTTGGTTGATTAAGAATTAACAAACTAAAAGCCGAGAAGGCGGAGGTCCGATTCCTCCTGCGTCCATTTTTATTCTAAAAATTTAAATACTACAGATGAATATTTTTAACATGGGAAAAAATAAAGAAATAGAGAAGATAAAAAAGAAGATAATTCCTGTATTAAGGGAATATAAGGTAACCCAAGCAGGAATATTTGGAAGTTATGCTAGGGGTGAGCAAAAAAATAATAGTGATATCGATATTTTAATAGAAATAAATGATAAAGCAGGATTAATTGAAATTATAAAGCTAAAAGGACTACTTCAAAAGGTCACAAAGAAAAAAGTTGATCTTGTTGAGTATGAAACTATAAGAAAAGAATTAAGAGAACAGATATTAAATGATGAGATAAGAATTCTACAATGAAAAGAGACTACAAATTGTATATCAATGATATAAAAGAAAGCATAAATCAAAATAGAAGAATATATGAAAGGTATTTCTGAAGAAGAATTTAAGAAAGATAGGAAATTACAAGATGCTGTAATAAGAAGGATAGAAATAATAGGGGAAGCGAGCAAAAATATCCCAAGAGCTTTAAAGGAAAAGAATAAACATGTTCCTTGGTTTGAGATGTCTCAATTTAGAGATTTTATTGTTCATTCTTATTTTGATGCTAGTCTACAAAGAATATGGAGAGCTTCTACAGAGAATATTAAAAAAATAAAAGAAGCTATGAAAAAGATTGCTTTGGTTTAAAATTATGCTTTTTATTAATATTATTTACCCCTATATTCAAAGATAAGTTTTTTCCAGCGTCCATGACTTTTAATAATCCTTCAAAGAAGAAATAATTGTTTTTATTATATTTCTTTAGAAAACACCCTCGCGTAAACAATATTCATTCTTGCTCTTTCTTTAGCGGAACCAGTATATTTTTCTAATTCTCCTTGCAGTATTTCTTGTTTTAATATAGGTAGTTTTTTATACAATTCTGAAAACTCTTTATCTTCTTGGCATATTTGGAGTAAATTTGTTTTTCTTTTTTTTGCTTCTCTAGCCATTATCTTAACAAATTCATGTCCAACACCATATTCTGAATGAACCCACCCTTCTCCTCTTAAAATTGCAACCATAGCTTCAGTTGGGTTATCCCTAATATTTTTTAAATTTGCTTTTAGTTTATCTTCATTAATAGATAATGTTTTTAATCCTTTATTTGCACGCACAAATGACTCATAAGTTTCAACCATCATCATTCCTGGCTGATATCTTGCTTGAATAGAGCTTCTTAAATCTCTTTGGAAATCTGAACTAATCATCGCATATGAAATTCTCATGCCTCCCTCAACAACAGGAACTTTTCCACAAATGTTTTCCCAATTTATAGGGTTGTTTTTTCCTGAATCTGCACTGCTGCCTCCAAGATTTGTTGCACTTTCTATGTCAGTAACTTCCTGAATAGAAGAAGCATAAAGCATTCTCATATCATTTGCAAAATCTCCTAAAACATTCATTAAAGAAACAATGCCATGAGAAACATCTGATAATCTTTCTTTTTGAGTAACTTGAGTAGCTGTATAATCTGGTTTTAATTCTAATTTTTTTAAAACTTTTTTTTCAAATTCCAAAGATTTGTTTTCTCCAATAACCATGTCAATGCTTGCGCCTGTTCCAACAATTCCAGAAATTTTTCCTCTTAAATCATTAAAATACAAATCATTTTTATAAACTCTATCGGCAAGTCTTGATGCATAACTTGCTAAAACTCCCCCGAATAAAACAGGAGAAGTGTCTTGTAAATGAGTTCTTCCAACTTGCAATACATCTATTGTATTTTCAGATAGATTACACAAACTTTCAATAGCATTCCTAATCTCGGGTCTTATTACTTCATTCCATGCTCTTTGCATTAAATGAGCTCTTGTAGTATCCAAAATATCATAAGAAGTTGTTCCAGGATGAAGAAGTGCTTTTGTTTCAGGAGAAACATATCTTCCAATTTCTTCTATGACTGCTAATTGATCATGCTTGGTTACTTTTTTTTCTAATAAACTCATATTCAATGGATTAATTTTATCTAATGATTGTCTAACTTCTTCTACTTGTTCGGGTGTAGCTTGCCCATACTCTGCTCTTGTTTCTAATAAGATATATTGAATTCTTGCACATTCCTTCCATTCTGCTTCTGCACTCAAAAAATCTCTTAATTTATCAGTAGCTTCTCCATATTTACTATCATCAGGACAAACACTTCTTAATCTAAAATTATCCAGAACAATTTCTTCTGGTGTTAATTTTGATAATAAATCTAAGTTTTTTTCTTTCATTACATCTGCGGCGAGGATACCCAAACTTTTAAGTTTTGGGAGGAATCGCCGTCCCTCATTAAATTTAATTCTGTTAAATATGTAAAATCATATAGATTATTGCTTACTACATCAATTCTTCTTAACCTTGGGTTTGTTAGTTTTACCATTTTGTTTTTACGTTGATACCTCGCCCTTTAGGGCGGGGTTATTCATTTTAATTAAATAATGACTCCATAAGAATTTAATGCATCAAGAATTTCTACTCTGGCATCTTCAATTACAGGAATAGGTTTACCAATAATAGATTCAGCCATTTTTGTATATACTTCTGATACATTCATCATTTGATTAACAGGAACACTATAATCTCTTGCTAAATTCCTTCTTTCAGCCATTCTTTTTTTGTCTAATAAGACATCTTTATTTGTATTGTTCAACAAAAATTGTCTAAAACCCTCTTTGGAGTTTTCAACAATTAAACCTTTTTGGTAAGAATCAGCATCCCACATTCTTGAAGAATCAGGAGTCCCTATTTCGTCAATATAAATCATATCCATATTTTCTATTACAGGATTTCTTACATATCCGAATTCAAATTTAGTGTCAACAAAAATTTGTCCTAAACTTCCTAATTTTTGGCTGATTGAATTAAATCCCTGCTTCAATAAATTTTCATAAAGGTCAACATGACAAGAATCTTTAAAACCAAGAGCTTTTGAATACATTAGAATTTGATTTCTAGTTAAATTAGCATCATCTCCCTTAGGCAATCCTTCAATCTGACTTAAATCACCTTTTGTAGTGGGCGTTATTAAGAGATCTGAAAGCTTTTGATTATCTTTTAATCCTTCAGGTAAATTAATTCCACAAAAATTTCTAACTCCCGCTTTGTAATCTCTTAACATACTTCCTGTAATATACTGTCTTGCGATAGCTTCGACTAAAATTGGTTCGGCTTTTTGAACAATCCAAACTAATGGATGAGGAACTTCGAGTATATGATTTCCTGCAAGACCCTCAGAATCAAATTTATCAAACCAATACTTTGATATTGCGTTTAATGATGCACCTTTTCCAGGAATGCCTCTTAGTCCCTGTTCACCATGCCAAATAACATCAAATGCAGAAATTCTATCACTAATAACCATTACTCCTAAGGGGGTGTTTAGATTAACATTAAATCCTCTTTTTTCAATAAGTCTTTTGCTATCTTCTTCATTTAACCAATATACAGACCTAACCTTTCCATTATGAACATTTCCTTGATGCCTTATTGGAAAGTTTCCTGTTTCTTCTAAAGCAAGATTTTCTAATTCCATTTTAATAAATTTAAAAGAAGTCTCTATAAAAAGCTATCCCAAGAAATGTCATCTGAAACGAGTAATTATATTTTTAAAATTTATAAGATTATTTTGCTAAATTTCTCAAAATATTTAAATTTAGAATTATTGATATTGTTAGAAAAATTAAAAAAATATAAAAAATAAAAGAATTCTCTATAAAAAGATTTATATACCACTACAAAGTTACAATTTAATGAATAAAAATAAAAATAAAATAATACATATGCAGTCTAGGGATGGATTTTGTGGTCCTGCCTCTCTTAGAATGATTTTAGGGTATTATGGCCTTAAAAAATCAGAAAGAGAATTGGGGAAATTAACAAATTGTTCGATTAATGGTGCACCTGCAAGCGAGATAGTTAATGCTGCAAAATCTTTGGGTTTTGATGCTAATTATAGCGATAATAATACTTGGGAAAATTTGTATAATGAAGTTCGCAAAAATGGTCCAGTTATTGTAGATTGGTTTTCTCAATTATCAGGCCATTATTCGCCTGTTTATGATATTTATAAAAATAGTATAGTTCTTGCAGATCCTGAATATGGTTTTGTAAGAGATATGAAAAAAGAGGAGTTTCTTCCTCTCTGGTTTGATTTTGATACACTTTATCCTAAAACCCAGTCAGATTTCATTTTGAGAAGAATGATTATGGTTCGACCTAAATTAAATTTAGAAGAGAAAATATTTCAGAGGTGTTGGCACTTCAGAAGCTTATTCTGAGAAAATTAAGATGAAAGATTTAACACAGAAAACAGCATTTGAATTTTTAGCAGATGAAGTTTATCTTCCAGGATATATGCTTCTGGCTAGCGAAGATTATGATAAAAAAGGGGCTACATTTAATTTTAATGTTAGAGAGCCACCTGTTGTAAGGGGAGATATTATCCATTATCTTACTCCGAGAGGATTGCATATTTGTATTTCTCAAGCAAACTATACTCTTGTTGAATATATGGTAAGAGAAGGCTTATTAGAGGGATTAGAAGTTCAGAGACTTAGGGAAACAGTATTGGAAGGCAGATGTAAGATAACTGAATTATATCAGAAATTTAGAAAAGAAATTGGCTTATTAAAACCAATTCAAGGAAGATTTGATATTGAAAGATTCAGGCTTGGAAAATTACCCGTTTTTAAATTAAATTTTGGTTTTGCAAATGATGCCATAACTGGGAATTTAGTTTCGGTTATTGCTCCAAGACCTGTTCCTCAAACTAATGCAGATATAATTCGATTTAATCATTCTTTATGATATCTCCTCCTGCGTCCATTTCTCAAAATATTTAAAAACTTAATATACTTAAAAGTGATATGAAAAAGGGGACTATAATTGGAATAATTGTAGGTGTTGTTTTAATATTAATTGTGGGCTTCTTTATTTTTTCTAATAAGGGTGGAAGAGAATCTCCCCCTGACAAGAATACAGACCCAAATCAAATGGTTGATTGTGGTTTAATGGAAAATCCGGGATGTTTTTTAAATAGGATGAATGAATGTTTACCCGTAACTGGAAGATTTATGGCTGGGGAAAATAGGGTTGATATGACTATTCTTGGTATAGAGAATAATACGTGCCATTTTCAAAGAAAAATAGATAATGTTTTGAATATGAATTGTTATTTTCCAGAAGGAACTCTTAATGGAGATATTCTTGCTCAAACTTTGGGAGAGGATAAGGGCTTGCAAAGTGTAGTTGATAGTGCCTGCAATATTAGATGATTAGATTGTAAAATATATTGCATATAACTAAAAAGGTTTTCATTCCCTTTCACTACATAATTATTCTAAACAGCATCTTATCACATTATTATTTTATATTTATTGTACATAACTAATTCTATATAATCTACTCTGGCATATAATTAATATAATAAGTATTTTGTTACAGATAATTAAATTTCTTAAAAATAGGGTTATTCAAAGTTGTCTATAATTAAAAAATGAGGTTAATTCAAAAGAAATAATTTACTTAAGATTTGTTAAAAAAGAACAATTACTTTTTCTTTTTTAATTTTTTGCCTTTCTTTCCAGACTTCGCAAGTTTCATTAGTTTCTGAACCTTAGATTTCTTCCCCTTTTTGCTTGGGCTTCTTCCGCCTTTGCTTTTTCTTTTCACCTTTTTTGCGTGTTTTTTCTTTGCCATTTTTATTTCTAATGATCAGGGCTCGGTGAGGAAGTGCCACAAACAATGGCTGAAATCAATCTTAACCTATCAACTTGTTTTAATGGTTATCTTTCTCGCGCTGTAAATAAGCTTAAAGAGTGCAGATTTCGTGCAGTGAGTTAT
>Ga0265292_1002436_pt1 | contig 12948 bp, 11 predicted proteins | sample Munlanlewell296A_FD_189080 | JGI IMG/M metagenome (GOLD analysis project Ga0265292, IMG submission 189080) | Leachate microbial communities from a municipal landfill in Southern Ontario, Canada - Leachate well 296A | ecosystem: Engineered > Solid waste > Landfill > Unclassified | place: Canada...
TACAAGCTCAACGCCCGCAAGAACCCGAGATGGAAAGAGGAGGTGAAGGCGTCCGACGTCGAGTACCTTTATTGTGAGGCAACGAATCAGTCGCTCGAGTACCTTTTATTCTGAGGCATCACGGACCCCTCTTGCGCACCGTCTCCTGCCTTGCACCACCTGGTCGCCCTTGCTAGACTACCCTTCGCGTGCGGACGTGGCTCAGTTGGTAGAGCACAACCTTGCCAAGGTTGGGGTCGCGGGTTCGAATCCCGTCGTCCGCTCCATCCGGAACCACGAAGACCGGCCTCCGCGCAGAACATCCACCGGGCGCCGGTCTTCTTGATAGACACGGGGTCTCCCCGCGATGGCGACGTGGCCAAGAGGCAAGGCAGGGGCCTGCAAAGCCCTTATCCCCGGTTCGAATCCGGGCGTCGCCTCCAGCGCATGACTCAAGCCCGCCCCTTACGGTGGCGGGCTTTCTTGCGTAGAGGACCGCCCTACGCCGCGCTGTACTTGATCTCGATGCGCTTCGCCTGCTCGAGGCGATGGAGTCCCCGCTCGAGGTCCGCGGGGTCGGGGATGTTGGATACCGCCCACTTCACGATCTCGGGGGGCACCAGCGGGTAGCGCTTGCGCGCCTGCGAAAGGGTCATCTCGGTTCCTCCTGCTGCGACGAACGGCTACGACGTTGCTGTGACGTGCTGCTTCGGGACCCTCGCGCGTAGTTTGACCCCCTCGCGTGCGGGGCGTCAAGCCTTCCCGACGTCTTCGCGAGCTACTCGCGCCAGCGCCGGAAGAGGTCGTGCTCGATACCGAGGACGTCGAGCACCTTGCCGACGACGTAGTTCACCTGGTCGTCGAGGGAGCGCGGCCGGTGGTAGAAGGCTGGCATCGCGGGGACGATGACCGCGCCGGCCTCGGCGAGAGCGGTGAGATTGCGCAGGTGGATGAGGTTGAGAGGCGTCTCGCGCGGCATCAGCACGAGCGGTCGCCTCTCCTTGAGCATCACGTCCGCGGCCCGCTCGGGAAGGTCGGCCGCGAGCCCCGCCGCGACCGAGCCGACGAAGCCCATCGACGCCGGCGCGACTATCATCGCGTCCGACGCGCGAGAACCCGACGCCACCTCGTCGAACAGGTCGTCGGCGCGCGCGACGCGCAGCGGAGAGCCCGCGGGCAGCTCCAGGAAAGCCGCTAGCGCACGATCCGGAGCCTCCGCGGGAAGCGAGAAGCCCGTCTCGAAAGCCATCACTTCGCGCCCGGCGTCGGTCGCGATGAACGTCACGGCGTGGCCGGACGCCAGCAGGCGTTCCGTCAGGCGCAGGCCGTAGACCGACCCCGACGCCCCGCTGACGACCACGATGTAGGTTCCCACGGCCACGCTCCTATCCGAGAAGCCGGTCGGCCACGGCCCCGGCGAGGACCACGACGGCGACCATGCCGTTGACGGTGAAGAACGCCGCGTCCACGCACGATAGGTCGTCGGCGCGCACGATCGCGTTCTCGTATACAAGGAGTATCCCCGCCGCGGCGACTCCCGCGTAGTACGCCCACCCGGCTCCGGCGAGCCAGCCTCCCGCGGCGAACAGCGCCACGGCCGCCGCATGCGTGGCCCGCGTGATCGCCAGCGCCCGCGGGATGCCAAGGTCGGCGGGAGCCGAGTGGACGCCGTCCCGCACGTCGCAGTCGTAGTCCTGCGTCGCGTAGATGATGTCGAAACCCGCTGTCCATACCGCGACCGCAAGACCGAGGACCCAAGGCGCGGGGTGAGCCATCGGCGCCCCGACGGCGGCCCATCCTCCCACAGCTCCGAGCCCGAGACACCCGCCGAGCCAGAAGTGGCAAGCCCAGGTGAACCTCTTGAGGTAGGGGTAGATGAGGAACAGCGCGAGCGGGATCGGCCAAAGCAGATGCGTGACGGGCGCGAGCCGCCATACCGCGAGCAGATACGCCGCGAGCACGATCGCCGCGAAGATCCACAACTCCCCCGCTTCGACGAGTCCCGCGGGCACGGCGCGGCCCGCGGTGCGGGGGTTGCGCGCGTCTATCTCGCGGTCGACCGCGCGGTTCACGACGAACGCGAACGCGCGCGCGCCGACCATCGCCACGGTGATCCACGCGAGCGCCGGCCACGACGGCCATCCACCCTGCGCCGCCCTCGCCGCACCGTAGACCGCCCCGATGTACGCGTATGGCAGCGCGAATACGCTGTGCTCGAACTTCACGAGCTCGAGGAAGATGCGGACCTTCTCGACGGCCTTAGCCAAGTCCGAGCTCGCTCCACATGGAGTCGACGAGCGCCTTCACCTCGGTGCTCATCTCGAGCGCGTCGGGCCATTCCCGCATGTGACCCTCTCCGGGTAGCGGCTTCGTCGCGTCGATGCCCATCTTGAAACCGAAGCTCTGGAAGTCGCTCGAGTGGTCGAGCCGGTCGAGCGGACCCTTGGAGACGAGGATGTCGCGACCCGGATCGACGTTGTTGAAGCAGCGCCAGGCGACCTGGCTGTAGTCGTGGCAATCGACGTCCGCGTCGACCACGATCACGAACTTCGTGAACATCATCTGCCCCATCGACCAGGCGAAATCCATGACGCGGAACGCCTGGCCGGCGAACTCCTTGCGGATCTGGAAGATCGCGCAGTTGTGGAAGACGCCTTCGAGCGGCAGGTCGTAGTCGACGACCTCGGGCATCATCGCCTTGACCACCGGGAGGAAGATACGCTCCGTGGCCTTGGCCATGTAGCAGTCCTCCATCGGCGGGCGCCCGACGATGGTGGCGGGATAGATCGGGTCGCGACGCATCGTGATCGCCTCGACGTGGAAGACCGGGAAGTCGTCGGCGAGTGAGTAGTAGCCGGTATGGTCGCCGAAGGGCCCCTCGCGCCGCGTCTCGGCCAGATCGCACCATCCCTCGAGGACGATCTCGGCGTGCGCGGGGACGAGCAGGTCGTTCGTCACGCACTTCACGACCTCGACGGGCTCACCGCGGAGGATGCCGGCGAACAGGTACTCGTCGATCATCGCAGGCACCGGAGCGGTGGCCGCGAAGATCGTGACGGGATCGGCGCCGAGCGCGACCGAGACCGGCACTCGGGAGACGCCGGCATCGCTCCACGCGCGCAGGTTCCTCGCGCCGTCGTGGTGCTCGTGGATGTGCAGGCCGGTGGTGTTGCGATCGAAGACCTGCAGCCGGTACATGCCGACGTTGAGCTTGCCCTTGGGGTCGTTCGTCACCACGAGCGGCAACGTGATGAAGGGGCCGCCGTCCTGGGGCCATGTGGTGAGGACCGGCAGTCGTCCGAGGTCGACGTCCTCGCCCTCGAGAACGACCTCCTGGCACGGGGCCTTCTTGATCTCCTTCGCACCCGCCGCGGCGAGGTCCTTGAGCCCCATCAGGAGACCGAACTTGTCCTTCATCGACGCGGGCATGTCGAGCGGAAGAAGCTCCATCAACTGCGCGGCCTTCGCGTCGAGGTCGCGCCACGTGCCGGTCTCCGCGTCGATACCGAGCGCCCACGCCATGCGCTCGTAGGAGCCCATCAGGTTGATCGCCACAGGCATGCCGTACTCGTCGCCGCTCGACCGGTCGAAGGGGTGCTCGAACAGCAGGGCCGGACCGACGCGCTTGCTCACGCGGTCGGTGATCTCGCCGATCTCGAGCCGGGGATCGACTCGTGCCCCGATGCGCACGAGCTGACCCTTCTCTTCCAGCAGCGCGATGAACTCGCGCAGGTCCTTGATCGCCACCACGGCGCTCCTCAGTCGGTGTGCCGAGACCCCACCCGAGGATGATACCGCCCGACCAGGTACGTAACCAGCGGTGCGAGTATCGCGGCCCCTCCGAGAGCCGTCGCCTGGACGAGATCGAGGTCGTACTTGAAGGCCGCCCGCAGGTCGGGGATGAGCCACGTCACTGTCACGCCCCAGCGCCACAGGTACCATGCGGCCTCCACCGCCAGCGTCGCCTGCACCGCGAGCACCGTCGCCGGGCCGAGCGCGAGCCACCCCGCGAGACGCCCCTGCTCACGTGGTCCCTGTGGACTCTTCCGCAGAAGGGGATAGACCAGCGCCGCCACCGCGGCGGCGACGAGGCCTGCCGCGATGGCCTCGGCCATCCTCATGTTGAAGAACGCCGTCATCCGATCCTCGGAGTTGAGCGCGGAGAGCGACCACCTCAAGCGATGGACGACGAAGTACAGCGTGGAGTACACCGCGTTATACGCAGCCACGCCGGCCAGCGCGCTCACGAGGGCGCGCCACGACGCGAGGCCCAGGACGAGGAAGAGTACGAGGACCGCACCGGCCAGACCGAGCGCCATCGGCGCGCGTAGCCTTCTCTCGTCGGCGAGCCGCAGCCCCTGTGCCTTCGAGACCCAAGCGCGAAGCGCTCCCCCGCTGCCGGCTGACGGGCGTGCCCCCACCTTCAGCGCCGCCGGCGAACCTTCCTGGACGACGCCGACGAACGCCGAAGCGAACGCCTCCTCCTGCGCGCGAGCGGATGCGAGCCGGGCGTCGGAACGGTCGACGAGCGCACGCCCGAGCACCTCGCCCGCCGAATGCGACGGCACCTCGAGACCCGCGAGCACCGCCACGGTAGGCGCAAGGTCGATGAGGCGTCCGGTCCCCTGCCCCAGCGAGACTCCGGAGCCCGCGAACACCGCCGGCGCCATCGTGGCGTCCGGCTCCCAACCACCGTGACCGCCCGCGTCGACGTGCCCGTGATCGGAAACCACCACGAACGCGGTCCGCCCGTCTTGGAGAGCGGTCACGAGCCGCCCCAGGTCGGTGTCGACCCGTTCGGCCATCGTCCGGTACTCGACGGACGCCCCGCCGAAGTCGTGACCGGCCTCATCGACGTCCGGGAGGTGGAGCAGGACGATATCCGGCCGGTTCGACGCGACGAGACGCAAGGTCTCGTCGACCAGACGGCCCGAGAGGTACTCCCCCTCGCGCCAGTCCTCGAAGTAGGACGCCGTTGCGCGGGAGGCGCCGAACAGCGTGTCGAAGCCGCGCGGTCCCACCACCACGACGCGCCGGCGCACTTTCAACGCGGAATCGAGCAAGGTGGGCACGGGCACGTGCCGATCGAAGTCGTTCGTCGTGACCCCGCTCACCTGCGGCGGAGCCCCCGAGAGGATGGTCGTCCAGTCCGGGTACGACAGGGACGGCTGCGGTGTCTCGAGGACGAGATCCGCGCCGTGCGAGCGCAGAGAGCCCATGGTGCGCAGACCTTGCGAGACGTCCGCCCGCAACCCGTCGACGATCACGAGCACGACGCGACGGGCCGCTCGCGGTCCCTCACGGTGGGGTGAAGCGACGCTCATCCGCGAGAAGGGGCCGCGGTACTCCGCCACCTGGGACCACGAGTACGATGCGACGCGGTAGGCGACGACAGCGAGCGCGAGCGAAGCCGCGAGCCCTGCCGCGAGGAGCGCCCAGTGTACGAAAGTGCCCGTACGACCGCGCATCAGTCGAGACCTCCTGCCGCCAGAGCCGCGTCGAGATCGTCGAGCGAAGACACGCTGATGCCCGCGTACACTTCCGACGTCCCGTGACGATCGATCAGCACGGCGTTCATGCCCACCGCGGTCGCCCCGACGATGTCCGAATACACGTGGTCCCCCACGTGCACGGCACGGCTCGGGCTCACGCCCATGCGCTCGCAGGCGAGTTCGAAGATCCGCGGGTCGGGCTTGTGCAGACCCACCGATGCCGAGGAGACGACGACGTCGATGAGCGCGGACAGGCCGAGACCATCGAGGAGTCCCTCCAGACGACTGTCCCAGTTCGATACGATGCCGATGCGCAGGTCTCGCGCGCGGAGCCGCTCGAAGGCGGGACGGACGTCCGGATACGCGCGCCATCGCGAAGCCGACCCGAACTCGTCGTAGACCCGGCGAGCGAGCGCCGGTGCCTCGTCCTCGATACCAAGGCGGGCGCAGAGGAGCGAGTACATGCCGACCCAGACGCCGGACGTCTCCTCCTCGCTCGTCCAGAAGGTGTCGTCAGCGCGATACCGGTCCTCGTAGTAACGGTCGACGAGCGGCATCAGAGAGTCGATGGCGGCGAGGTCACGCGCGTGACCGGCTTCGGCCAGTACCTGGCGGACGACCTCTGACACGCTGGGATGCGGGTACAGGAGCGTGTTGCCGACGTCGAAGGAGACGGCCTTGAGAGAGGAACCGCTCACTCCTGGTAGGTGTAGAGATCTGTCCTGTGGACCGGGGCGATCGCAGCCTCGCACGGCCGTCCGATCACGACGAGCGTCGTGATCTCCCACCCGTCGGGCACGTCCAGCACCTCCGCGAGCTGGTCACGCACCCAGAACGCGACGGAGAGCATGCAGGTGCCGAGACCTTCGGCGACGCATGCGAGGAAGAGGTTCTCCAGAGCACATCCCAAAGAGATGAGGGCATTCAGGCGGTCCATCTCACCGTCGCCGACCGGCAGCGACACCGCGAGCGCGATCGGCGCGCCGCCAAGGTCGTTCGCGTAGAAGTCGATCGCGCGCGCCACATGCTCGGGGCCGAGAGCCGCGGCGTATTCCTCCACGAAGACGGTGGTCTGAGCCATGACCTCTCCGACCCCTCGCCTAGCCTCACCCGTCGCCACGTGGAACCGCCACGGCTGGCGATTCATCGCCGACGGGGCGAGCATGGCCGCCTCGACGAGACGCTCGACGGTGGCGCGGTCGATCCGTTCGTTCGTGAACGCCCGGATGGAGTGCCGCTGCTGCATCGCGTCTTTGAGTTCCATCACTGCCCCCCCAACGGTCCGAGCTCAGCGTAGAGCCGCCAGCACCCGCTCGCAGACGGCCTGCGCCGCGCCGGGCTTACCCAACATCGTAGCATTCTCGACCATCTGAGCGAGCCGGTCTGGGTGCGTCGACAGGAAACGCACCTTCTCGACCACATCCTCCTCGTCGCGAGCCTGGAGCCCGGCTCCGAAGTTCACGAGGAAGTCCACGTTGTATATCTCCTGTCCCGGCACCGGGTTGTAGATGATGAGCGGCAGGCCCATCGCGAGAGCCTCGGAGACCGTCAGCCCGCCCGCCTTGCCGACGAGCACGTCGGCCGCGCGCATGACCTTGTTCATCTCCTTCACGAACCCGAAAGCATGCATGTTGGGGGACTTGCGCTGCACCGACTGCATCCTCCGCCGCAAGCGCTCGTTGTGGCCGGCCACGCCCGCGACCTGCGCGCCGATAGCGCACAGGTCCCTGGCGATCTCTTTGACGTCCCCGACGGTGCCGGCGGATTCGGTCAGCATGACGGTGAACCGGTCCGAAAGCCCGAGCGCCTTGCGCGATTCCGCCCGGACGAGCGGGGTGCTGAACCGCTCGTGGATCGGGATACCCGACACGACTACGCGCTCCCACGGGATCCCGCGCACCACGAGGTCCTCACGGACCTCCTTGCACGCGACGAAGTAGATGTCGGTGGCGGGGTGTAGCCACTGTCGGTGCGCACCGTAGTCGGTGATCACCGTCGCCGAGACGAAAGGCCGCGAGCTCTTGAACTCGGAGACGAACCCGCCGGCGATGGGGAACGTGGAGATGACCGCGTCGGGCGGTTCCGCCTCGATGAACGCCCGTGCCCGAGCGAGGCCCACGACGTTCATCTCGCGCACTATCGGATTGCCCGGCATCTTGTTGGTGAGGTCGAAGAACGTGCCGTACAGTTCGGGGAAGAACTGCACGCTCTGCACGTACGCGAACTTGGCCAGGACGTTCAGCCCCGGTGCGAACTCCTCGAAGAAGTCGAGGACCTTGACTTCGACGCTATCGCGATGGTGCGCGAGGAGATAACGCTCCAGCGCCCCGGCGGCCGAGCGGTGACCACCGCCGAACGAGGCGCTGAATATGAGTATCCGTCGCTTCGCGCTCAATCCGCGGGTGCCGTCCCTGGTCCACTCGGGGGCAGATGCTTCACAAGTGTGACCACGGTGCCCCCTTCCGCGCAAGGAGCGAACTCGACCCTGTCCATCAGCGCCCGCATGAACATCACGCCGCGTCCGCTCGCTGCGTAGACATCTTCGCTGCCGCGATAGTCCGCGCCGTCGAAACCCGATCCCGTGTCGGCTATGGCCACCGTGATACGGTCGTCGTAGGCTGCGACGTCGATGGTGATGCGGTCGTTCTCGCCCCTCGGAGACCCGTGTCGGATAGCGTTCGCGAGCGCCTCTCCGACCGCGACCTTGACGTCGAACAGGGATGTCTCGCTCATCCCGACGCGTGAGACGAGCTCACAGACCTTTCCGCGCACCTGGGCGAGGGACCCGATGCTGGCTGGAACCTCGAGCGACTCGATCCAGATGCGGTCGGAGGGACGCTCCTTGAGCCCGATCCCCGCGATGGCGGAGGACACCGTCGACGCGGTCGCCACCGTCGGAGCGAGCCCGACGAGGCCCGAGAGCTCGAGGATCCGCCCGACATCGCGATTGGCGCCCGCGAGTACGACCTTGCCCCGGAAGGGCTCGAGCCTCTTGTCTATCCACACGAGCAGCCCGAGGGCGGAGCTGTCGACGTAGGTGACGTCGTCCAGATCCAGGACGACGTTCACGCAACCGGCCTCGATCGCTTCGTCGAGGACCTTGCGTACTTCGTCGACGACCGAGATATCCAGTTCTTCGTCAAGGCGAGCGATGCATATTGCGGGAGATAGGCTCTGCTCGATGCGCACCGTCATGTCGCCCTCGTCCTGTTCGTCCACCGCATCCGCATATGGCCTGTCTACCCGTTCGGACGCTGGACCGAACCAGACGTCTCGGATCGGTCCCGGGGGGCGACACGAACGGCCAGCACGGCGGCATCGTCCCTCAGGTCGGTGCCGACGAACCGCTCGAGGGCCGAGAGCAGGCGGTCCGTGATCGACCGCGCGTTCCCGCCGCGTCTCAGCAACCTGCGAACACGGTCCTCGCCGAAGAACTCCTTCGAGCGACGCGCCTCCGTCACCCCGTCGGTGTAGAGCAGCAGCGTCGCACCCGCCTCCAGGCCGATCGCGATCTCCCCGAAGTGGGCGTCTGTGATCGCGCCGAGAAGCGGTCCGGTCGGCCCGAGCCGCTCGGTGCGGCCGTCCGTCCGCAACAGCAGCGCGGGGGGATGTCCGCCGTTCGCATAGAGCAGGCTGCTTCGTTCGAGATCGACGACGCCGACCCAGAGAGTGACGATATCCGAGACAAGACCCGTCTCCGACACGACGCGGTTCAGCTCTGTGATGATGGCGGCGGGACCAGCGCCGGCTGCGGCCATCCCGCGCACCGTGAACTTGATCATCGACGTCTTCGTCGCAGCGGTGACGCCTTTGCCGCACACATCGGCCATCGCGAGCACGATACGCCCGTCCGGCGTCGTGAAGAGATCGTAGTAGTCTCCGCTGATCCCCTCCGTCTTCTTCCCGGCGGCGAGATAGCGAGCGTGCGCGTCGAGTCCCGGAACGGACGCCACCCTTTCCGGAAGGATGCTCGCGCGGAGCACCGACGCCACGTGGTGCTCCTGTCCGAAGAGCGCGGCCGTGTCGACCGAGAGAGCCGCCTGCGTGGCGAAGAGGCGCAGCATGACCAGGTCTTCGTCCCGGAACGCCCCACGGTCGCGGGCGTACGCGGCCAGGGTGCCGAGGCGCCGGCCGCGTGAGGTGAGCGACACGATGACGGCGGAAGCGAATCCCTGCGAGAGAGCGAGTCGCGCCCACTGTTCATCGACTGTCGCCAAGTCCTCGATATTGGCCGCCTCCCCCGACTCGAAGACGCGGCCGGCGACGCCCTCGCCTGGAGCGACGGAGAGCGACACCAGGTCCCGATGCCCGATCCCGCGACTCATCTCCGTCGTGACGCGGCGCGACGTGGGATCGTACATCATGAGCGAGACCGCCTCGGCGGAGACGATCTTCTGCACCACATCGAGGACGCGGTTCAACACCACGGGCAGCTCCAGCTCGGACGTGACGGCCTGGCTGATCCGGAAGATCATCTCCAGATCGGTGGCGCGTACCCTTGCCTGGTTGAACAGGCGCGTGTTCTCCAACGCGAGAGACGCCTCGCGGCCGATGGTCTCCGCCAGCACCATCTGCCGCTCCCCTATCCGCTCGCCCGCCGACCATCCGGTCAGCGCGAGCGCCGCCGCCGGACACCCGTCCACGACGATCGGCAGGATGAGCGCACACGTGATGTCCTCGCCGAGCAGCTCTCGCGCCCGTTCCAGTGCCTCTCCCCCGTCCACGAGAAGGGGAAGGGCCGGATCGTCCCCTTCGCCGACGCTCGCGAAGGAGGATAGCAGCGCCTTCTCGTGCACCGGGTCGGAAGAGGGTGCAAGCCCGAGCGCGGTGCGATCGGCCACCGCGACCTCGGCGAAACGCATCCCGAGAAGGTCGGCCGCCATGTCCGCCACGTCCGACAGGGCCGCCTCGAGGTCGCCCGGTGCCGCGAGCCTCTCAGCCACACGGCGAAGGACCTCGGCCTCCAGGCGGGCGGCTCGCTCCTCCGCGAACAGGTGGGAGTTGTAGACGGCGATCGACGCCTGAGCTGAGAACGTTCGCGCCATCTCGGTCTCCGCCGCCGTGAACGTGCGCTCCTCCGAGCAGACGACCACGACGAGACCCAGGGTCAGCACACCGGTGGAGAGCGGGACGACGAGTCCGCAGCGGATGGTGTCGGCGCCGTAGAGGTCGAGGAGCGGGTCCCTGTCGCCATGCTGACGCCGGAAGGAGACGAGAGTACCCGTGTCGAGCGCCTCGGCGATCCACGACGGCCGGCGAAGATCGACGGAGAACTCGCTCGGCTCCTCCGGCAGACCCTTCGCGCGAGCAAGCACCGCCCTATCACCAGCCGCGTCGACCAGGAAGACCGCGACCCCGCCCGTCTGCAGGATATGCCCCATCGCGGTGAGGATACCGTCGAGCACGTGATCGAGCCTCGAGGACGTGGCCAGCAGCTGCGACAGGTCATGAAGCGAGTTGAGCCGCACGGCCATGTCGTTGAACGCTACCGCGAGCCTTCCTACCTCGTCCTGTCGTTCCACCGGGATGGGCCGCACGAAGGCACCCGAAGCCACATCGTGCGCCCGGACCTCGAGTTCGCGCAGCGGCTCCACGATGCGGCGTGTCGCCGCGACCGCGAGGGCGATGGCAAGGAACGCTCCCGCGACCAGGGTCACGAAAGCCGGCGCCAGTGCGGACGATGTCCTCGTGGCCGCGAGGCCCTTCGGGCTCGCCACCACCACGCTCCAATCGAGACCGGGGAAGCCCTGTATCGGCATGAGCTCTCCGACGAGAGATGCACGACCCGACCCGACCGAGACCTCTCCATCGGCCCGGCGAACGACACCGCTCCCGCGATCCTTCTCCAGTATCGGAGACCCTCCGCGATCCGCCGCGATGACCTCCGAACCTGGACCGAGGATCAGTACCGCGCGCTCCTCGACGTCACCCGAGACCTCCGCCGCGAGCGACTGCACGAAGTCCGTGCGCAGCCGCGCGTACAGCACACCCGACCACGGACCGCCTCGAGCCTCGCGAAGGAGCCAAAGACGTCCCCCGACATCTCCGATCCCAGGACGCCAAACGTAGACGAGCCCCTCCGACGTCGGCGATGAGCCCGACAAGACAGCATCGAGGGACTTCCGAGGGTTCTCGAAGACCGGGGTCGACGCGAGGATGCGCCCGTCATCGCCTCGGAACACGAGCATGTCGAAATGCTCGGCTTCGACGGCCGCGATCCTTACGACGCGCGACCGGACCTCGTCGATACGTCGGGCGTCCCTCAGTCCGACCGCGAGAGAGTCAAGCGCCTCCTCGGCGGCATCGAACCGAACGGCGACACCGTGCGCTATGAGCCTGCGGTATACGACCTGTCGGTCGGCGATCTCAGAGCGGGTCATGGAGTACACGCCGACGATCCCCGCAGCCACCACGACCGTGACTATGAGGCCGACGATGACGACCGTCAGCCAGAGCAGTTGCGTTGAGAGACTCGCGCCCCGACGTCCCCGAACGACCATCGCCCACCCGTCCGCGGTCTCGCATCGAGTGTCGGGGGGCGAGAGGGCCCCTCCGCATCGGTCCCATCGTAGTCCAGCCACAGCCCCGCGGCCAATGCCGAACCGTGCCTAACGCGTGATAGCTCGCTCGATCCAGACCGACAGTCCGGTCGCCAGACCGGCCACCATGAGCGCCCCGAGGGCGACGAGCACCGCGCCCGCGATGGCGTTGAGCACGCGGGCCAGACGCTGCGCGCGACGCAGAAGACCCACCAACCGGCTGAAGAGAAGACCTGTGAGCAGGAACGGCAAGGCCAGACCCAGCGAATACGTCCCGAGAAGCATCGCGCCACGCGAGACGGACGCCGTGTTGGCCGCCATCGTGAGTATCGCGCCGTAGATCGGACCGGAACATGGTCCCATGGCCAACGGGAACGCCACTCCCAGGGCGAACGCGGCCCAACCTCCGAAGCGGCGGAGACGAGACGCGTCGACTCCCCCCGCGCGGCGCAGCCAAGGCGCAGGAAGCACTCCGAGCAGCACGAGACCCATCGCGATCACGACGATCCCCGCCACGCGTCCTAGCGCATCGCGGTTGCGCCCGAGCAGGTTCCCGAGCAACGACGCGCTGGCGCCGAGCGCGACGAAGACGACGCTGAAGCCCGCGACGAAGAACAGCATAGGGACGAGGACCCTTCGCACATCCCGGTCTTCGTCACCGAGTTCGTTGAGCGTCATCCCCGTCATGAACGACACGTAGACGGGAATGAGCGGCAACACGCATGGCGTCAGGAACGAGACGATCCCCGCGGCGAAGGCGGCCGCAAGCCCTATCGCCCCATTCTGCACGTCACCACCCACTCACGAGCGCACCATGCTCGGCTTGAAGCGGCGCAGCAGCAGCGAGCTGCTCACGACGCTGACGCTCGAGAGCGCCATCGCCGCTCCGGCTATCTCGGGGCGCAGCAGCCCGAAGGCCGCGATGGGGATGCCCAGCG
>Ga0265292_1002437_pt1 | contig 12945 bp, 14 predicted proteins | sample Munlanlewell296A_FD_189080 | JGI IMG/M metagenome (GOLD analysis project Ga0265292, IMG submission 189080) | Leachate microbial communities from a municipal landfill in Southern Ontario, Canada - Leachate well 296A | ecosystem: Engineered > Solid waste > Landfill > Unclassified | place: Canada...
AAGCCGGCTTTCTTGGCGGATAGACAATAGTCAACATCTTCCAAGTACATAAAATACCGTTCGTCCAGTAGTCCCACCTTTCGGAAAACATCCGTCTTGATCAGGGCGCAGGCAAAAGTAACAAACTGAGATTTAATGACCTTTCTATTTTTTGGTAATCTGCGAAGATTTGTGTGAGTTGCTTTGCCGGTTCCCCAGTCGATTTTTCCCTGCATGCCATAAAAGACAACTCCATTCTGCTTATGACGGATCGCCGGAGCGACAATCACCGCCTTCTTATCTTTATTAAGGCAGGAAAGGAGCGGTTTGAGGAATCTCTTTCCGACAGTTACGTCCGGATTGATGATCAAGACATGACTTCCGCCCTGTTTCATGGCATATCGAACCCCAGCGTTATTTCCTTTGGCAAAGCCGAAATTTCCGGAGTTCTTTATTACCTTAATTTTCGGAAAAACCTTCCGAAAATATTTATTTGACAATTCATCGGGGGAGTTGTCAATTATTAAAAATTCGGTTTCCCTAGGGAGGTCAGATTTCATTAGACCAGTAAGACATTTTCCGGTATCCAAAAAACGCCGATAGTTGAGGACCAAACAGAAGATTTTTGCAGACATTTGCTATATCATAACCCCAAATGAAAACACTCCACGTGACCAACCGGATTTATCCGGAATTTAACGGCGGCAACGAGATCCATATTTATGATCTTTGCCACGAATTGGCCAGAGCAGGAGAAAAGACTGTCATTTTCACTCAAGTCGGTGACCCGAAAGCCGAAACGATCACTACCAGTACCAAGAGAGACGGAAAACAAAAAATTTATTCCCTCATACTACCGCCATTGACTACCAAAGTCAGGTTGATGCGATCTATCCTCACCAAAGAATACCGGCTGGTTAGATTTTTTCTTGAGATTCTAGAGAAAGAAAAGCCGGATATCGTTCATTTTCACCACCTCATCGACCTCTCCCCACTGCTTCTGATTATCTGTCGCCTCCGGGGAATTCCTCATCTTCTCGACCTGAACGACTATTGGTTCATTTGTCCCGGCACTTATCTTCTCTGTCGCGGCGAAATCAAAAAGTGTGCCGGAAGCTGCGTTTGGGAGCAGCCGAAATCAATCAAAGAAGTTGTCCTCGCGAAAACGAAACAAAAGAGTCTAATGCATTTATATGGTTATCTAAAAGTAATTTTCCACCGGGTCTTTTGGAACTTAATCCTAAATCACAGTGAAACGACTCTCATTGCCGTCTCCAACCGGGTCAGAGAAATTCACGAGAAATATCATCTTCACGGAAACGGAATTGTCGTCAAATACAATGGTATCAAGGTAGAGAAACCACTGGCCAGAAAGATAAACCAGAAACAATTGCGGGTTGGTTATATTGGCGCCCTGATCGAAGCCAAAGGGGTCAGAGTTTTGATCGCCGCCTTCAGAAAATTAAAGCGTAATAATACCCGATTAACTCTTTTCGGACCGGACGGCTTCGGCGGAAATAAAATTGAAGGTATGATCGGGGACGATCCGCGGATCAAAATAGCCCCTGCCTTTGACCACCAGGAGTTGCCCAATATTCTATCAAATCTAGATTTACTGGTGATCCCTTCGACTTGCGAAGAAGCCTTTTCTCTCGTCCTCTCCGAAGGCTTAGCCGCGCATCTACCGCTGATCGTTTCCAATATCGGTGGTATGCCCGAAAGAATTATTGATAAAGTTAATGGCTTTTTGGTTCAGCCGGGAAGTACTACCGACCTCACCAGAAAACTAGATTACGTCCTCGGTCACTATCAGGGGGTCGCTTCAAAACTAGATTACTCACTCGGACAATTCACTCTAGCCGACGAATTAAAACAATTACGCAGAATCTATCATGAATTATCTTAAGAAGAAGTACACCAGCGAATATTTTCTTCACCGGAACAGCAAGGGGAGACTAACCGATTTTGGAGTCGAAGGGATCGCCGACTTCCTTGTGGGTGAAATCCGCGCCGACGACAAAGCCATTCTGGAAAAAGTAAACTTTGCCGGAAGGTCAGTTCTCGACCTCGGCTTCGGAAGGGGAGAGGCGTTAAAGTACGCCTTTGAACACGGCGCCAAGAAATTAGTCGGGGTAGATTTCTCAAGGTCGGCACTTGGGATTGCCGGACGGTTTCTGAAAACCCATCACGTCCCCGCCAGACTATATTGTTCCGATCTAATTAAGTTTTTGAAAAAAAACAACGGTCGGCAAAAGTTCGATCTGGTTATCCTCCTTGACGTCATCGAGCATATTCCCAGGCAGGACGTCGTGGTCGTTCTCCCGTGGCTTCTAAAATCGCTTACCCAAAAAGCGATCGTCATCATCAACACTCCGGTTTTTCCAGTGGACAACGACGGTTACAAAGACGGCATCGACGCGAGAGACTATGAAGATACCGACGATTATGAAGAAACCAGCGGTATGCACATCAATCGCTACACCAAAGATTCTCTACTTCAATTCATGAAAGAGAACGGTTTCTCTCCGCTTTCCACCCACTATTTTGTGGCAAACCATCCTTTGGCCACAATCTTTTCCGGCTATCCCTTTCAATTCCCTCAAGTTCTTAGGTCGGAGCAGTCTGAATACGCCTATTCGCGTCGCTTCGGTCGCGAACCAAACGTCACTCTGGCGAAAAAAATCTTTCGCTTCTTCAAGTGGAAAACCAAGGCCCTTCTCATCCGGCTGAAAGTTATCGAATCTGATGCCGCCAAAATCCGCCCTCAAGCGGTTACCGTTCTCGGTGGTCTTCTCGCCGGTTATCGTCTTTTCGCAAGCCCCCAAAAGAGTCTTATTTGGCAGGATATGGTCTTGGGTATCTATGACAGCTTCATTTACGACTGGCTCAAAAAACATTTTGATCTTACCAACAAAGTAGTTTGGGACATTGGCGCCCACGTCGGTTATCATTCTCTCGCCTTCGCCGCTCTTGTCGGTGAGAAGGGGAGGGTGATTGCCTTTGAGCCGAACCAATTTAATCAAAAGAGATTTGCCAAAAACCTTAGTCTGAATAGTGACCTTGCCAAACGGATCAAGATTGTCAAAGCCGCTCTTTCGGACAAGAACAAAATCATTCCGCCTCCAAGTGTCATCAAAATCGACGTCGAAGGAGCAGAAGAGTTGGTCATCAGAGGAGCCGAGAAAATCATCAGCAAATACAAACCGGTTTTGTTTATCGAAGTCCACGGTATCCTTCAAATGTACGCCCTGGGGAAAATTCTAACCAAGTTGAAATATGATCTTGAGTTGCTTGACGACGCTGGGAGCTCAGCAAACAAGTGTTTCGTGGTCGCTACTGCCACCAAACTAGTACAATAGGCCTTAAATGGGATTGTCTGCGCTTATTCTAACCAACAAACAGCCAGAAGAAATTAAAAAAACACTTGACTCAGTGTCATTTGCCGATGAGGTTATCCTCATTCCTGATCGAAAAGGACCGGTAACCGACTTTTCGTCTGCAAGAAACTCAGGTCTAACAAAAGCCAAAAACGACTGGGTCCTCTTCGTTGACGATGACGAGATAGTCAGTAAAGAACTAGCCAGCGAAATCAAAGAAGCCATCACCCCCCCGTCATTATTTTCCGGTTTCTACATCAGGCGACTCGACAAATATCATGGTCAGACTCTTCACCACGGCGAGACGGGGAATACAAAAATTATTCGACTAGGGAAAAAATCCGCCGGCAGTTTCTCCCGCCCGGTCCACGAAGTTTGGAGAATAAACGGCTCCGTCGGTGAATTGAGACACCCATTGATTCACGAACGTGGTGAGCTTGTCGAACCATTCATTGACCGAATGATCCGCTATTCTCCCCTCGACACGAGGCAATTGAGCCAAGAAAATAAACCTTTCACTTACTGGCGTTTATTTATTAACCCAAAAGCAAAATTTATCCAAAATTATTTTCTCAGGTTGGGATTTTTGGACGGCTACTTGGGTTTATTCCAGGCCTACTTAATGAGCGTTCAGTCGTTAACCGTTCGCGTCTTCCAATGGCAAAAATTCTAATCAAACTAAATCTATTTGTCTTTTTCGGGCTGACCATAATCAACTTGATCGGTGTCTTTATGCCCGAGCTCGGCTTCGATGCTCTTTGGTATCACCTTACCTTAAGCAAGTTATTTTTAATGAAGCACCAGTGGTATATCCCCGGCGGTCTCTACTACTATTCCGCCATGCCCCGACTCGGGGAATTGATTGGCCTGCCTTTTCTTACCCTTTTTGGCTATATCGGCCCTAAGTTTATACAGTTTTTTTCTGGACTAATAACCTCTTTACTCATCTATCGTTTGGCCAAAAGATTTACACAGGACAAACTTCTCTCCCTGTCCGCTGTTAATCTTTTTTATGCCACTTGGCTCGTCAGTTGGCAGAGCAGCAGCGCCTACGTTGATCTGATCCGTACCCTCTTCGAACTCTCCGCCCTATTCATAATTCTTAAATCAAGATTCTTAAATCATAAATCAATAATATTAACTGGTCTATTTATGGGCCTTGCCATTGGTGTCAAATGGCACGCCCTTGGATCTCTGGTTTTACTGGCCCTTGTTTTTACCCCCACGATCGCCCCCATCGCTTTATTGATCGCCTCTCCTTGGTTTCTGATCGCCTATCATTTTACCGGCAATCCTCTACACCCCTTGTTCGAAGGCTTTATGACCGCCACCCAACTAGCTCAAGTTCCTCCTAATTTTTATACGCCGCTTTCAATTCTAAGGCGCGTCATCTTCACCCCTCTATTTTTGACCAAACCCGCCGACGATTTTCTTTCGCCAGTGACAGGTGTAATTTTTTTGATTTCTTTCATCGGTCTTATTTCCTCAAACAAAATCATTCGGAAAATTTCTCTTTTTGGCGTTCTCGGAACCTTCATACTTTTACTAACTCCGCCGCCGTCAACTCGCTATTTCTTGCCCTATTTTCCAGCCCTAATCATCGTCTCTGTTTACATCATATCCCGGCTCAAGAATCTTTATTCCAATTTATTTGTCGTCATTTTTACCCTCAGCGCCTTCATAATTTTTGGTCTTCGGCTTTATGCTTTTGCCAAGTATCTGCCCTATCTTTCTGGTAAGTTGTCTCAAAACCAATTCCTTGCTAGTCAAAGTTATCGTCTTCCGGATACCTTCATCGATGCGGACGACTACGTCAAAAATAATCTTTCACCCAACGCTAGTTATGCTATTAGTTCTCTCCACAATCTTTATTATTTTCCCTACAATTTCGACCACGATAGTTTCGTCGACAATACCAAACATTACGACTACCTGATTACCACCAAGGCCGATCCCGGCGAGGTTCGTGGAGAACTGATCCATACCAACCCCCTCGGAATTCAAATATTTAAACTATGAAATACCGTCACCTTTTTATTTTTCTTTTTCTTTTTTTATGGATTTTCCTCGGTTTTTATTTGGCCCGGATCGAATCACCCACCTTTGACGAACCGGTTCACCTCAAGGCCGGCTATCTCTATTCGACGGGGGATTATAATTTCGACCCCATCGACCCCCCTCTCTTTCGCCGTGTCGTCTATACTCTCGGGAAGCAAATCGAATCCATCACCGGACCCTCAAACACTCTTTTCCCATACCGCGCCACAGTCGTCATCCTTACCGGAGTTTCCCTCTGCCTCCTGCTTTGGCCGCTTTTTTCTCACTCACTTTTTTCGGGCCTATTAGGGAGTGTCCTGTTTGTCTATGAACCCAGCCTCATCGCTCACAGCCACTACTTCACCACCGATGCTATCTCTGCCATTATTTCTGTCGTAGCCGCTCTCCTGATCTTAAAAGGTTACTGGAAAACCAACCGCCAATTCCTTATCCTCGCCTTATTTTTTGCTTTAGCCATTTCTCTGAAAGTGGCTACTCTGGCCCTGTTATTACCGGTTTTATTAATCAAACTTCCCCGCCTTGGCAAAAACCGGCTAATTTATCTAACTCTGATTACCCTCATCATTATTTTGACCAGCTATGATTTCCATTTCGGGGGTTACCTACGTGCCATCAAAGAAAATATTCTCTTTGGTTGGCGGGGGCAGCCGATCTTTTTCACTGGGAAACTTTTCATCCAAGCGCCATTTTACAAGACGCTCGTTGTTCTTCTTCTAAAGACCACTCTTCCGATTCTAATTCTCGCCGTTTGGTCTCTGAAAAAAGGCAAAAATATCAGTGCCTATCTTGCAATTTTCATCATCATAGTTTTAGTAAATCTATTTAAACCCCTAAACTTCGGCATCCGTCATCTCCTCCCCGCCGAAATCGCCCTCGTCCTCCTTGCTTCTCAAGTCAAACCCAAGTCTATCGTTAATTGGATGATCTTTAGTATGCTTATCATTTGGCAAATTATTTCCTTCCGAAATGCGCTCCCCCAAACCCTTACCTACGCGAATGAGCTTTCACAAAAACCCTTTCAAGTCTTCACCGATTCGGACTACGACTGGGGTCAAGGGTTATTATTACTAGGCCAGGAGCTCTCTATCAAAAACATTACCGATTATCAGCTTGCCTATTTTGGGAACGTCGACCCCTTACTATATTTGGGGAGGTACACCAGAATTCACGATGAAAATCCGGTTGGCACCTTGCCAATCGAAAAGGTCAATTACTTCCGGCCCACCATTATTAGTGTCACCTGTTATTATCAATGCGGCTACTATCAGGATCCGGTCTTTTCCCGGCTCCCCAAACAGCTGATCGCCCAATCATTCTTCTATTTTCCATGATCAATTTTTTACTCATCATTTCCATTCTCACCTGGCCCTTTGGCCAACTTCTTCAGCTCACTCCTCTAGGGACATCGCTTCATCTCCAGTTACTCGACCTTATCTCGGCCCTATTATTTCTCTCTCTTTTTGTCTCCTCTCGGGAAAAAATTGCCCAAGACCCTCTCTTCAAACCGTTAGTTATTTTTTCCATCGTCGCCCTCCTATCCCGGGGAGATCCAGCCTACCTACTCCGCTTCATTTCTTATACCGCTTTCTATTTCGCATTTCGAATTGAAGGTGTCAAGAAATATTATCGCTATCTCGTCTTTCCCGCTATGCTCTTCTTGACCATCGGCTTTCTTCAATATTTTTTGCTTCCCGACACCCGGTTCTTGACCTATCTGGGGTTTGACGACCATTATTTTCGTTTGATCGGGAGTCTTCTCGATCCAAATTTTACCGGCTTGGTTCTTGTCATTTTTACTCTTCTCGCCCCGAAATTATTTTTCCTGCTTCCCCTGCTTGCTCTTGCCCTGACTTTCTCCCGTGCCTCATTTCTCGCCCTTGCAGTTTCACTCTTGTATCTTTGTGTAGTGAAAAAACAGTTCAAGCTTTTGTTCCTCATTGTTATCCTTGGCGCCCTTCTCTATTTTGTCCCCAAACCATTCGGCGAAGGCGTCAATCTTCTTCGAACCTTTTCTATTGTCAGTCGGTTCGAGAATCAAAAACAAGCCCTTGCCATATTTGCCCAGAATCCAATCCTAGGAGTTGGCTTTGGTTCACAAAAAATTGACAATAGTTTTATCTTTGTTTTAGCCACCACCGGCTTGGCTGGTTTTCTCACCTTCTTGGCCTTTTTGAAAAAAGCCTGGAGGCAAACCGCCGACCCGCTCGCCCAAGCCGCGTTTCTCGCCATCCTCGTCCACTCACTTTTTAACAACAGCTTCTTCTATACCCCGATTCTCGCTCTTTTCTTTTTGCTTTTGAATTTTCGCTCTAGTAGGTCAGCCTGACCTTCACAATTTTCTCAACGGTGTTTCCCGCCTGGTCTGTCGCTTTGACCGAGACATTATTATCGCCTTGATTCAGACGGGCAATCGAACTAAAGTTTCCGTTCGAGTCCAATCTGACATAGTTTCCGTTGATATTTACGGAAGCGTCCGGCTTGCTCACCTTGCCGGAAAAAGTCACATCTTGCTTACTCTGACCGAAGATTTCTGACCCATCTTTGGGTGAATCGACGGTAATTTCCACTCCCTTTTTATCAAAATTAACCGTTTTAACCACTGATTGGCTCGTGTTTCCCGCACTATCAACCGCCTTGACTTGGATTTTATTACTGCCCTCAATCAGCTTGAATTCCGCCTTGAACATTCCCTTATCATCACTATTCGTACTGGCCACTTGGGCATCATTAAGAATTACATCCACCTCGACACGGCCTTCGGTATACCCCTCGATTTTAATGGTTGCCGAATTTGTCGCTTCAACCAAAGGTGAGAGAACGGGGGATTGGGGGGGGACGATGTCCCCACTCTGATTGGCGCTGGCCGCGTTCTGACCGGAAGGACCGGCTAGAACGTTAATGAACCAAGGCAACCCCCACTTGAACATCACCGCCACCAGCCCAATCGCCAATACCCCCCACATCAGTCCCGAACCACCCCTTCTCTTCCGCATTGAAAATCTTTCTCCTGCCATACCCCCATCATATCAAAATGGAACAGAAACCACCCCTTCAATCTTTGGTTTAACGATATTGACATACCGCCAATTGTTGGTATCGATCAGACCATTACCTTCAAGCATGCTAATTGCCAAGAAAGCCGCATCCCCAAACGATTCATCGTCGACTAAAACGTTGATTGCCTCTCTCAGTTCCGAATAGCTGATTTGCATTTCCGGGTTCTCCGCGTCTCTTTTCCGCAAGACAACCATGGCGCCATTCGCGGCATTTCGATATCTATCTATCCGAAAGTTCTCTTCGATACGATAGGAACTTGGAAACATTGCCTGGACATCCTCCGTGGTCAAACTATATTTATGAAAATCCACTTTAGCTGGAATCAAACTCCTAATTCGCTGCAGCTCGAAAATTTTCTCATCCAGCTTGTCAATTCTTGTCCTAAGACCCCGTTCTGGTACCAACAGCTCTGCTTGTCTGTACATTTCTAAGGACAATATATCACAGAAACTCTCTAATTTAAATTATGAGTTTTATTTCAGGTATGACGATTCTTCTAAACTCAGGGCCACCTCGGTGACCTTTAGCATTTGAAAGTCTAAGCATTTGTGGCTCTCGGGATGACAATCGTGACGTGTCTTGGTGGCTTGGAATATTCGATCACGCCCAGCCTTTCAAGCTCCCGCATTACAAGTAAGGCGACGTTATTAGGCAAATCATCATCAATAAAAACCCTAATTGCTTCTCTTAGTTCCCACGAAGGAATTGGCATCTCCGGACTTTCAGCGTCCCTCTTCCGCAAGACGACCATAGTCCCGTTGATGGCATTTTGCCACTTGATAACCAGTTCGCCCTTGATCCGAGGACCAAGAGGAATCGCAGCAAACTCCTCAGTGGTCAAGCTATATTTGAGGAGGTCTTCTTCTGTTGGAATTAAGCCCTTAATTCGTTGCAGTTCTTCAATTTCCTTATCCAATCTTGCCGCTCTTGTTGATTGCTGCCACTTTTCAGTTCCGTTCATATCTATGGACAATATATCACAGAATTTCCACAACTCTAGGCCCAACAATTTTTTTGTAATCGGAAGATTTCATCGCCACCGAGAAGCTTCGATCTCCGGCGTTAAAAACAATTTTTTCGTTCTCGAAGAGTAGGGGATCGGCAACGACAGGTAAACCGAATAGGTTCCCAAAAGGCGGCACTCCTCCGGGAAGTACGCCCCTGGTAAGTTTGCCGACCTCTTCTTCAGTCGCGAACCGGATATCGGAAGCCCCAAACAACTGTTTCACCTTGGCAAAATCAAATCGCCGATCTCCCGGCAAAACCAGCATCACAAAAGATTTATCAGTCGCCGATTTTTTTACTCTCACGATCATCGCCTTGGCACCTTGGGCTAGGGAATATCCGGTTCTGACCTTTCCCGCTTCCTCGCTGGTTCTCACCGGTTCGTGTTCAAAGGTCTCGAACCAATACCCACCACTTTTGAGCAAACCGACGATTTTGGCAGAAACTTCGTGGTATTTCTCCATTCTGACAATTGTACATTTTTGTCATCCTGACCGAGTGTCCTCGGGAGTGGAGGGATCCCTCCACGAAGTTTACCCCGATTGACTTTCGGGTTATTTTTGGTATAAAGTTATCTTATGATAAAGAGTAAAAAACATATCGTTCAAAATAATAGTTTTACAGAGTTTTTGCTCTATACCACGCCAAATGGCAAGGTGAAAGTGGAAATTTTCTTGCGTGATGAAAATATATGGCTTACTCAAGCAAAAATAGCTGAACTTTTTAGAGTTGACAGGAGCGTTGTAACAAAGCATCTGCAAAATATTTTTAAGGAAGGAGAATTGAATAAAATATCAACGAGTGCAAAAATTGCACAAGTTCAAAACGAAGGACAAAGGCAAATTACGAGAGGTGTGGAGTTTTACAATCTTGACGCGATTCTCTCTGTTGGCTATCGGGTAAATTCTGCGCAAGCGACACAAAACCATATATGGGGCTGACTGTTTGGAAGGATTCTCCAAAAGGTAACATCCGAGAGACCGATGTCGTCATCGCCAAAAACTATCTGAACGAGAAAGAGCTCGATCATCTCAATAGGATCGTTACCATGTATCTTGACTATGCAGAAATGCAGGCAAAACGCGGAATAATTATGTATATGAAGGATTGGGTATCAAAGTTAGATGCTTTGTGGCAGAAGCCCTTGCCCTGGACGAATATGAGAAATATAATAAAGTACAGGACAAAAACTACATATCAGACTTTGACCGCGAGGTAAAGAAAATTTTAGAGACAGAAAATAAGTTAAAGAAGAAGTAAAATTAGACTTGTCTATGGCCAAAATAAAAGATTTGCCAAAAGTTGACCGGCCGCGAGAAAAACTGGAAAAATATGGTCCGGAGAAATTGTCGAACTCGGAGCTACTGGCGATTCTTTTGAGAAGCGGTCAGAAAGGAATAAACGTTGTTGAGCTTTCAAAAAGGATTTTGAGTAAATTTAGCGCGGACGGATTGGCCAAAGCCAACGTCAAAGAACTGAAAAATACTTTCGGGCTGGGAAGTGCCAAATCCTGTGAGATCGTCGCCTGTTTCGAGCTTGGCCGCCGGCTTTTGCAAAACAAGCAATCGGCATTACTGCTTTCGCCCAAAGATGTATGGGAAGAGTTAAAGGATATTCGTGACAACAAAAAAGAGCATTTCGTGATATTTTTTCTTGACACACGCAATCAGGAGATCAAACGGGAAATTATCTCCATTGGTTCGCTCAACGCCAACCTCGTCCACCCGCGCGAAGTCTTCGAGCCGGCGGTCCGATATCTGGCCGCCCAGATTATCGTGGCCCACAATCACCCCTCCGGCGACCCTTCGCCATCAGAAGAAGATTTAGTGATCACCCAAAAATTAGTGGAAGCGGGTAAAATACTAGGAATAGAACTAATGGACCATGTAATAGTTGCCCAAAATAGCTATTTTAGTTTTAAAGAGAAAGGATTGTTATGAAGTCAACTTCCGCAAATCTAGGATTCGAAGCAAAATTATGGGGAGCTGCTGACAAAATGCGTAGCAACATGGACCCTTCTGAATATAAACATGTTGTTTTAGGTTTAATTTTTCTTAAATATATTTCCGATTCATTTGAAGAATGCTTGTATTTAATAAAAAATGAGCCAGAATTCCAAGAATGGGAAATTCACGATAGAGACTCGTACACCGCTAGAAATGTCTTCTTTGTTCCTCAAGAAGCCCGCTGGAACTTCCTACTTCAAAACGCCAAGAAATCAGAGATCGGAAAATTGGTTGATGATGCGATGGTGGCGATTGAAAAAGAGAATTCATCGCTTAAAGGCGTACTTCCCAAAGACTATGCCCGCCCCACTTTAGATAAACAACGATTAGGAGAGTTGATTGATCTTATCGGCACAATTGGCTTGGGAGATAAAGAAAGCAGATCAAAAGACGTGCTTGGCCGTGTTTATGAATATTTTATCGGTAGATTTGCCGGCGCTGAAGGTAAGGGCGGCGGCGAATTTTTCACCCCACAATCGGTGGTAAAACTTCTGGTGTCAATGATTGAGCCATACAAAGGCAGAGTATTTGATCCATGTTGTGGTAGCGGTGGGATGTTCGTCCAAAGCGAGAAGTTTGCGGAAAGCCACGGCGGACGGGTTGATGACGTTTCGATCTTCGGCCAAGAGTCAAACGCTACCACTTGGCGGCTTTGCAAAATGAACTTGGCTATTAGGGGTATAGAAAGCAAACATATCTATCTTGGCGACAGTTTCCATAACGACCAACACAAAGACTTAAAAGCAGATTTTATCCTTGCCAATCCTCCTTTTAACATCAGCGACTGGAGTGGTGAGCGGTTGCGGGAAGACGTACGGTGGAAATACGGTACTCCGCCAACCGGAAACGCAAATTACGCTTGGATTCAGCATTTCATCCATCATCTGTCACCAACAGGCATAGCCGGGTTCGTCATGGCGAACGGTTCGCTGGCTTCCAACACTTCCGGTGAAGGAGAAATTAGGAAAAATATGATTAAAGCCGGGCTAGTCGATTGTATTGTGGCCATGCCGGATAAACTTTTTTACACTGTTCAGATTCCAGCTTGCCTCTGGTTTGTTTCCAGAGATCGCTACAATAACAAATTTAGAGACAGACACGATGAAATACTCTTTATCGATGCCCGAAAGCTGGGAAAATTGGTTGACCGCAGACACCGTGAGCTATCGGATGAAGAACTGCAAAAAATATCAGGAACATATCACAACTGGAGAAATAAAAACAGCAAATATAAAGACGTAAAGGGATTTTGTAAAGCTGCGCCGATTGAAGAAGTCGAAAAGAACGGATATGTATTGACCCCCGGGCGTTATGTAGGCACAGACTTTGTGATGGAGGATGACGAAGCCTTTGAGGAAAAGATGGCACGATTAACCAAAGAACTTTCAGAGCAATTTAAACAATCAAAACAGTTGGAACAAAAGATTAAGGAGAATTTAGAAAAAGTTGGATTTAAAGTATGA
>Ga0265292_1002438_pt1 | contig 12944 bp, 12 predicted proteins | sample Munlanlewell296A_FD_189080 | JGI IMG/M metagenome (GOLD analysis project Ga0265292, IMG submission 189080) | Leachate microbial communities from a municipal landfill in Southern Ontario, Canada - Leachate well 296A | ecosystem: Engineered > Solid waste > Landfill > Unclassified | place: Canada...
CAAAAAAACGTTTTGCTCAAAAAATATTCCACACTTGGTATTGGGGGAATTGCCGAATTATTTTTTTTAGCAAAAACACCAGAAAATATTGTACTTGCTCTTGAGTGGGCGAAAGAGAAAAAAATCTCAGTAAAAATATTTGCCGGGGGAAGTAATATATTTTTTGAAAAAAGCAAAAACAAAGGATTGCTGATTTGTGTGCACGGTGGAAAAGCACTTCGAAGCAAAAATAAATATATTATTGATTCGGGAGTGTTACTCGACTCAATTGTGAAGAGATCTATTCGCGATGGTTATAGTGGACTTGAATCACTTACTGCAATCCCCGGAACAATTGGCGGAGCGGTATTTGGAAACGCGGGTGCATACGGACACTCTATTTCTGAGATGGTCAGGAAAATTCAGGTATTTGATGGAAAAAAGATGTTTTGGATGAAGAGTGACGCGTGTAAATTTGGATATCGGGATAGTATTTTTAAATGGAAAGATTGGTATATTTTAAGGGTGGAAATTCTTCTTAAAAAAGACAATGGGGGCGTTGCATTTGGTGTTTCAAAAAAAATAAGATTAATACGAAATAAAAAATATCCACCAACACTGAAATGTCCCGGAAGCTTCTTTAAAAATGTTTTAACAAAAGACACATCAAAAAGCGCAATGAAAAAGATTGATGGTTCAAAAATTATTGAAGGAAAAATCCCTGCCGGATATCTTCTTGAGTCCATTGGAGCGAAAGGGATGTGTGTTGGAGGAATGAAAGTTGCGGACCATCACGGAAACCTTTTAATAAATAAAGGAAATGCAACACCAAAAGATGTGAATACTATTGCCACAACCCTTAAAAAAAGAGTAAAAAGAACATTCAATATTAATTTAGAAGAGGAAATAATTCGTTTTTGATTTATAATTAAGCCATGTCTAAAGAAGAATTACTAAAAAAACTAGAGAAGGAATTATTGGAAAACACATCACTTCCGCTTCGCGAATCAAACCTCGTGCTTGGCGAGGGAAATATAAATTGCGACGTGCTGTTTATTGGTGAGGCCCCGGGTAAAAGAGAAGACGAATTAAAACGCCCATTTGTTGGACGGTCGGGGAGATTACTTGATAAACTTATTGAAGCGATTGGGTGGAAGCGTGAGGATGTGTATATCACAAACATTGTGAAGCGTCGCCCCCCCATGAACAGAGACCCGCTTCCCGAAGAAATTGAGGCATATAGGCCGTATCTTACGAGACAAATTGATATTATTAACCCAAAAATTATCGCTACACTTGGGCGTTTTTCAATGAATTATTTTATTCCCACCGCAAAAATAACCAAAGATCAAGGAAAAATATTTAGAATCGGAAACGGGAAACTTCTTATTCCGCTTTTTCATCCTGCCGCAGGATTGCGTTCCACAGAGATGCTTAAAAAATTGACAGAGAGTTTTTTTAAACTCCCATTGATTGTGAAAAAACATAAGGCCCTAATACAAGAAAAACCAAGTCACGAGGAGATTATGGGCTCAAATATTCAAGAAAATCTTTTATAAGACAAAAGTGCGTTTTCTCTTTTTGTTGAGTATAATTAAATATAAGTTGAGCGCATATGAATTTTACCGCAGTATATCTTATAGAGCGATTTTTTTACAGAATATTAGAATTTCTACGGCATTGGTATATAAAAAGCATTCGAATATATTCTAATTTTGTTATCAATTGCTTTGAATCGATGGATAGGGTATTTGCGTGGAAAATCACCGCAAAGAATGTCTTTAAACCGCTCTACGGGGATTACTCAGTTGTTGGATATGTATTTGGATTTTTATTCCGTGTTGTCCGTCTCGCAATAACAACCGCGATATATGCGTGTGTATTTATTATTGCGGTTCTCCTTTATATTATATGGCTTCTTCTTCCGCCGTTTCTTTTATATAAAACATTCACTTCATAAATATATGAATATCTATTTCAAAGAACAACGATTATTTTTATCTGGAATTGGTGAAACCGCCGTGCGTTTTGTTACTTATTCGACATATATATTTTTTGTATCGGTGTGCATACTTCTATTTTTTTCTGATATTGAAGCACTTCGTTGGTTTTCTCTTCTTTTGGGAATTTTTCTTTTTGATAGGCTCCTTCATGCACGAAAAGGAGAAAAGACAATTTTAGAAATAAAAGAAAAAAAAGATCAAAACATTGCACTTACCTGTACCACCCCCACCTATCGAATACTTGGATACGGTTTTCGTCGTTCGCTTATGACAAACGAGGATCCTTATCGGGTTATGCTTTTAGAACTCGTAAAACGGAGGGATATACAAAAAGTCCTTACTCGACTTGATGTTCGTCATGCGGAATTTGCAGAAAAAATTTCACAACATCTTAATTCAACGACAAAAAGAAAAAAAGAAGAGCTTTACGAAATAATTTCTTCAGTTGCAGTGAAAGCTTATGACAACGCATGCGCGGTTCATGAGAAATATATTGAACCAAGAAACATATTTGCTGCGATTATGTCGAGTGAATATTCGCCGATACAAAAAACACTGAATCTTTTCAATATTCTTCCTAGTGATGTTTCAGAAGCGATTATTTTTGGGAGATACGGCCGCTTCCTTTCGGGAATTAAAAACCTCCCTTCGTTTTTGGGCGGTCTCATATACGAATCAAGGGCAATAAGGAAGAGAACTATGAATCGAGCATGGACATCCCGACCAACTCAGTTTTTAGATCAATATGGAAGCGATCTCACTGACATGGCAAGAAGAGAGAAAATAGGTTTTCTTATTGGTCACAAGGAAGAATACGAAGAGATTCTCCGTGTTATTTCCCGCCCGGGGAAACCAAATGTGTTATTAGTAGGTGATCCCGGGTCGGGAAAATCAACCATTGTTGCGCACCTCGCGTTTCAAATGGTAAAAGATAACGTACCAAGGGTTTTATTTGATAAGAGACTTATCTCTCTTGATATTTCCAAATTTATTTCTGGCGCAACTCAAGAGCAATTATCCGATCGAATACAGAAAATAGCTCAAGACATAGTGAGCGCGGGAAACATTGTGCTTTTTATTCCAAATATTCACGATCTTTTTCGAACCACCAACACACAAGCAATTAATGTAATAGATCTTTTATTACCAATAATTGAAAACCAAAACATTCCCGTTATTGGAGATACATATCCAAGAGAGTTTAAATCATATATAGCGCCCCGAACAGATTTTTTAAATCAATTTGACGTAGTTCAAATTGATGAAATTTCTGAAGAAGAAGCAACGCGCTTTCTTGTATATCGAAGCATCTTTCTTGAGCGCGATTTTAAAGTCTTTGTTACATTTAAAGCAATTAGAAAATCAGTTGAATTAGCACACAGATATTTCAGAAACAAACTTCTCCCGGGAAGTGCATCAGATCTTTTGAAAGAAGCAATTGTACAAGCAGAACACTTGAAAGAAAAAATACTTACCCAAGACTTCGTTATTGATATTGCTGAGAAACAAAGTAAAATCCCGATACAAAGAGCATCCGGATTAGAGGCCGAACAACTTCTTAATTTAGAAGAGACGATACATAAAAAATTAGTAAACCAAAAAGTTGCAGTACATAATGTTGCGCAAGCGCTTCGGGAATATCGAAGCGGACTTTCGCGTCAAGGAGGACCAATTGCAACATTTTTATTTATTGGTCCGACCGGCGTTGGAAAAACAGAACTTGCAAAAATACTTGCAAAAATACAGTTTGGATCAAAAGATTTAATGCAACGTTTTGATATGTCAGAATATCAAGATAAACAGAGTATTTTTAGGCTTATTGGGACTCCCGATGGAACGAAAAGCGGAACGCTTACCGATGGAGTGATGCAGGAACCCTACAGCCTTATTCTTCTTGATGAATTTGAAAAAGCACATCCTGATGTATTAAATATCTTTCTTCAGGTTTTTGATGATGGAAGATTAAGCGACAGCCTTGGAAGAACAGTGAATTTTGAAAATACTATTATTATTGCCACATCAAACGCACATTCGCAATTTATAAAAGAAGAAGTAGAGGGGGGAAAAACAATTGAAGAAATCGGGGAACAATTAAAGAAAAAACTTACTGATTATTTCAAACCAGAGCTGATTAATAGATTTTCAAATGTTATTGTATTTAGAAATCTTGATAGAGGAGAGATAGAACAAATTGCTGGGCTCTTAGTAAATGATGTGTCTGAACTTCTGCGCGAGGTACATGGAATTACGCTTCAAGTAGAAAAAAGCGCAATACAAAAAATCGCGGAACTCGGATATAGTCCTGTGTTTGGCGCTCGCCCACTCCGACAGGTAATTTCTGAAAAAATCCGTGGAGTACTTGCCGAGAAGATACTTAAGAAGGAAATTGGAAGGGGAAATACCATTTCCTTAATTTACAAAGAGTCCGATTTTGTATTTGAGGTTATAGAGTAATATAAATTATATATGCACACACATTTTCATGTTAATTTTGGAGATCTTAAAATAAACAAAATAGTAAAATATTTTATTGTTTCAGATTTAATATTTTTGGGAGGATGGGGGCTTATAGGTCCGATTTTTTCGATTTTCATCCTTGAAGATGTTGTTGGAGCAACACTTATTACTATTGGAATGACATCGGCAATATATTGGATTGTAAAATCACTTATTCAAATTCCTGTCGCTATTCTCATAGATAAACGCGAAGGAGAAAAAGATGATTTTTATACGCTTGTATTTGGTTTGATGCTTGCGGGTTTTTCTGCAATGTTGTTTTTAACAGTGCATACTATTGTCGGGCTTTATGTGGTTCAATTTATACACGCCATTGCGATGGGACTTTATGTTCCTTCATGGTCTGCAATTTTTTCTCGGCATATTGATAAAACTCATACGGCATTCAATTGGTCACTTAGTAGTACTACTATTGGATTTGCACACGGAATCACCGCGCTTGTTGGCGGGATTATTGGTGGGGTATTTGGATTTCAGGCAATTTTTGTTCTCGTAGGAATTTTGTCATTTGCGGGAGCATCTGTACTTTTTTTTGTACCTAATCTTATTCTCCCAAAAGTAACATCAGACAAAACAGAAACATTTCATGATCACACCCCAGTGAACCTAGGGAGATAATTATTTATATATGACAAAAGAAACAAGCGCAGGAATGATTATTTATCGTATGACGAGCGAGGGCCCAAAATTTTTACTTTTATATCACAGAGGGAGATATTGGAATTTTCCAAAAGGAAAATTAAACGAAGGAGAGAAAAATTTTCCCGCCGCTTTGCGCGAGGTATATGAAGAAACAGGGATAGGGAAGAAAGACTTTCTTTTTATTGATTGGTTTAGGGTTCAAGACAGATTCACGTTTATTAAAGACAAAGAAAAAGTGTTTAAAACGGTAAGTTACTATCTCGCCGAGACAGATAAAATTACCGTTCGTCTTCCCCCAGATCCAGAACAGCAGGGATACGGATGGTTTCTTTATCGGGACGCATTTCGGATGCTTATCCATCAAAATTTAAAAAAGAATTTAAAAAACGCACACGATCTTATTATCCGAAAAAAGGGATTATCACATCGTCAAACAGATCCTCAAAAGAGGGGTGCCAACACGAGAGAGCGTGGGGGAGAGACTTTAATAAAACAATAAAAAACACCACTCCTTTTCTTAAGAAGTGGTGTTTTTTATTTTAGCGATTCTTCTACAATTTTTTTAAATACTTCTGGGTGTTCTTTTGCAATTTGAGCAAGTATTTTTCGATCAACTAAAATATTCTTTTTCTTCAGATTATTCATAAATGTGCTGTATTTTGTCCCATTTAATCGGGTAGCCGCATTTATTTGTGTTTGCCACAATGATCGATATTCTCTCTTTTTTTCTTTTCTTCCCTTAAAAGATCGAGCAAGTCCATGAAGTAATGCTTCTTTTGCTGCGCGTTCTTTGTTTTTTCTTCCCCATCGATATCCTTTTGTTTTTTTAAGTAATCGCTCACGTTTTTTGTGGGCAATTGTTCCTCGTTTTACGCGTGTCATACGTGCATGATAATTTTTTTTATCGCCATGGAAAGATCACGACTTCTCTTTTTCCTTCGATATTGTACACCACTTTTATTGCTCCGTGAGTGGCCAAGCGTGGTTGCCCGACGTTTCATCTTGCCAGTCCGAGTGATTTTTATCCGTTGTGTAATACTTTTTTTCATATATGCTTACGTAAAAGAAATTTTACGCTTTTTTGAAATTATTGCAACCCTATGCCTATTTTTAAGTAAAAAACCGCACATGCGGTCTTGTAGAGAGTTTTTAGATCACTTCTTTGTTATTTGCATATTGAACCCTCTCCCGCCCTGTTTTGGTTCTGAGGTGTTTTGGTGAGGCTCTTTAATAAGTGTGAGAAACTCACGAAGTTTTTTAAGTGCCCATTCTTTATTTGCTTTTTCCCTTCCTTTTAGAAAAAGGTTTATTTCTACTTTATGACCTTCTTTTAGAAACGCATCTATTCTTGCTGCTTTTATTTGAAGGTCATTTAGTGCCGCCCGTGGGGTGATGCGAACTTGTTTTAATTCTTTGTTTTTTTGTGATTGTCTTTGTTTTTTTAACTCTTTTTCCTTCTGGTATCTGAATTTATCAAAATCCATAATACGCGCAACAGGAGGCTTTGCGGTTGGTGCGATTTCAATAAGATCGAGATTTTTTCCGTACGCAAGCGCAAGCGCATCATCGCGTTTCATTATCTCGAGATTCTCTCCATTTTCACCGATTACGCGGAGTTCCGGAGCGGTTATTGCGTTGTTTATTCGTTGTTTTATGGAGTCATCATATCATAGGAATTGCAAAAGAAAAGAGAGGTGAGTAGTAGGGGGATGGTCTTTCAAAGATAAAATCCAAAATAGCAAAAATCCCCATTTGTTATGGGGATTTCTTTAAGCGTAAAAATAATTGTCTTCTTCTCGCTCTTCAACGTGCCTCGACCATAGTTATGATTCCAAGAATAAAAGAAATAATTGCAAGAACCAAATAAAAAAGGAAAAGAAGAATTCCAATAACAGTATTTTCTGGTGTAACAAGCACACCGAAAATCCCTCCAAGAACCGCATAGAGAATTGCAGTAAGTCCGAACAATATACCGAGTAAAATCAAAAACCCACCTATTAATTCGACATCCTTAACAATACTCGTTCCCGCATCAATTAATTCGTCGATGGAAAGTTCAATAATTCTAGTGCCGATAAATAGGAGAATGAGTCCGACCATCCCCTCGAAGAATGTAACCCACGGAGAATTGAAAGTCAGTATTTTTAAGTGACTTAGCCACACAAAGACTATTAGATATAAAGAAAAAAGGTATCCGAACAATTTAGTAATAATTCGTTTCATGACCACCTCCCGTGTTATTGTTAGTTGCTTTCTTTTTTATACACCCACAAACAGATTGTGTCAATTTTGACAGAAAAAATCTACGGGAATATTATAATCTCAGCTTATTTACTAAAGAGACGTAGGAGATAATTATGGAATCGAAATACATTCTTGGTGTTACGCCTTGTATGGATTGTGGGGAAGTTCCATGCAAAGTGCGCCACGAGAAAAATCTTGTTCCACCATTGACAGTGGTGTATGTTTGTAAAGACTGTCTTGAGAAAAGAACAAACTATTTTGTTGAAAACAAAAAACCGAAAATCACTGGTAATGAAATTGAGCTCTGTGTCGGTTGTGGAAACGAAACATCGCATAAATATGGGACAGACGTTAATCTTCGAGAAAATTATATTGATGGAGTCGGTCAACACTGTGGGAAATGTGGTTAAAATAAAATCCGCCAAAATGACGGATTTTTTTGTGGACCCCATTAGAGTTGATTAAAACCAACCAAAACTCTTTATAAACGGGGACAACCCACAAATCACCACACAAAACTCTAATGGGGTGGAGGTGGAGGGATCGAACCCTCTTCCAAAAATTTATTTATACATATTCTACAAGCTTAGTTTTTGAACTAAAAGTTCAGAACAATAATACTTTGCTTTATTTAACTCAGGACGGAGCGAAGTAGATCCGTATTCTGAGCGGTTCTCATTATAACACCGGTGATCCTCTATGAGACCTGAAGGGCCGATGCCGCACTACGCGTAAGCGAGAGCGGGGACTGCGTTAAAATTGGCAGTTATAATTTGTTGAACAGTTTTCGAGATATTCAGCTCGACCTGCTACGTATAAATATAATCTCTGTCGATACGTGCACCCCCATAGTTAACAACTAACCCACAACCCATAACTATTAATTTTTAAAACAACTTTCAAGGCTCAGATATTTTATAAACCCCTTCGTATTTCACGCTCGGTTTCTCTTTTTTTGATTACCTCGCGTTTATCATACTTCTTTTTACTTCGTCCGAGCCCTAATTCAATCTTTATCTTCGAGTTCTTATTATACATCTTCATTGGCACAATAGTCAATCCTTTTTCTTTTGTGCGTCCAATTAGGTGTTCAATTTCTTTTTTTTGAAGTAAAAGTTTGCGTGTTCGTTTCGGATCATATCCTTCTGGCGTGTTTTGCGGCTGATATGGTGGAATGTCGAGATTTACAATCCACGCTTCACCACCCCTTATAATTGCGTAGCTTCCAGTGGTGTTCACGCGCCCACTCGCAATGGATTTTACTTCAAACCCCTTCAATTCCATACCCGCCTCGAATGTCTCGAGTATTTCATAATCAAATCCCGCTCGTTTATTTACCGAAAATATTTTCATTGGATATGTTTACGGTAACACAAAAATAGGGAATATGAAGCTCAACGCGCTTATGCGCGAAGCGAAATCCAGCACCAAAAATCACAATTTATCCACGCATGATTTAGCGATTTTTTGGTGCTGTGATAAAGATTTGCTGAAGAAGTTTTTTATTGTAGAGTTAATATATCATGATGATAAAAGACACAATATTCCAATTAGTGAAAAGCGCTATTCCGACGAATGTTGTTTTTGATATCGAATTTCAGGAGGAGGGAAAATTTGGCCACTATTCGACGAGTGTGGCATTTGCCCTTGCAAAAAAAGAAAAGAAAAATCCGGCCGCAGTGGCTGAAGAGATTATTAGCGCGTTGAAGGAAAACCCGCTGTTTGAAAAAATTGAAATTGCTGCCGGAGGGTTTATCAATTTCTGGATTTCAAAGAAAGTGTTATTTGAAGAATTAAAAAATATCCTTGAAAAGAAAAATACATACGGACAAAATGAAAGGGGAAAAGGAAAAAAAATAAGAATTGAATATGTTTCCGCAAACCCCACGGGCCCGATCCATATTGGAAATGCTCGTGGCGGTCCTTATGGAGAAAGCCTCGCTCGTGTGTATGAAGAAAGTGGGTACGAAGTACTTCGTGAGTATCTTCATAATGATGTGGGGGGGCAGATTGAAAAACTTGGTGAGACCTTGTGGTATTGGTATGAAAAAAGCATGGGAAAGGAAATGGCATTTCCTGAGGGGGGGTATCAGGGAGAATATCTCGAGGAAGTAATGGCGGCGGCACTCAAAAAATTTAAGAAAGAAGACAACGTGACTATTGAAGCACTAACTCGGTTTGGGCTCGATTATATTTTCGAAAACAATATGAATGTTTTGAAACGGATGGGAATTCTTTTTGATCTCATTCAGAAAGAAAGCGAATTAATTTCTTCAGGAAAAACACAAGAAGCGATTGATATCACAAAAGAAAAAGGCGCAACAAAAGAGAGTGAGGGAGCGTTATGGTTTGCCCCAAAAGACGAGTTTTTAGAAGATAGGGAGGCGGTGATTGTAAAAAGCAATGGAAAACCAACGTATTTTGCTTCTGATATTGCATACCACAAGGAGAAGTTTGAATCAGGCTATGATTTTGTGATTGATATATTTGGAAGTAATCATCATGGTCACGTTCCGAAACTACAGGCACTTACAAAATTATTTGGATATAGTCCAGAGAATTTTAAAGTATTGCTGTATCAATTCGTGCGCGTAAAACGGGGGAGTGAGGTAATAAAGATGTCAAAACGCGCGGGAACGTATGTCACCACAGAAGAACTTCTTGATGAGGTGGGAAAAGACAGTGTGGTGTTTTCACTTCTTTCGAGTGCCCCCACAACCCACATCGATTTTGATTTAGAAGCCGCAAAACAAAAATCAATGCAGAATCCGGTGTATTATGTGCAGTACGCATATGTACGCGCGCGGAGCATTAGTGAAAAAGCAGGGGTGTTTGTATTAAATCAGGATATTAATCTCGAACCACTTAATACAAACGAAGACTCATTTCTTATAAGAAAATTGGCGCAATTTCCCGAAATTATTGATATGTGTGTAAACGATTTTGAAGTACATCGGTTGACACGATATGCAACCGAACTTGCGCGAGTCCTCCATAATTTTTATGAAAAAGAGCATGTGATAGGAGAAGAGGAAAAAGTATTTCAAGCAAGAGTTGTTCTTATTGAAGCAACAAAAATTGTATTTAAAAATCTTTTCAGAGTGATAGGTATTAATGCCCCTGAAAACATGTGAGCGCCGTCCCTTATAAATTCTTACAAAAAAAAGACAACAGTCTGTGTAATTATAAATAACGCGTATAAACAAAGAAACACAAACCCCTCATTTCTGGTAAGTGCCTTGTTTGTTTTATAAAAATAAAGAAACAGCCCGAAGATAATGGAAATAAAAATTGCAGTATTGATGTATGAGAAATTTATTTCAACAAAAATAGGTTTTATAGAAGAAAGAATCCCAACAATCAAACCATTCGCGATTGCCGAGCCCATTAAATTGCTTATTGAAAGTTCTTGAATATGTCTTTTCCATGATCTTATGGCAACAACTATTTCTGGAAGGTTTGTTCCAAGCGAAAAGAATATCAATCCTATCACAAATGGCGAAACACTAACCTCTTTTAAGACGAAAAGCGTGAGTTTTATAATCAAATTTGAGAACAAAATAACCAATATTATTCCGCCCGCCATTAAAAAGAAATTTTTTACAAGTTCTTTGCGGGGTATATAAATATTTCTTTTTACATCTTTTTTTCGTCCATTATAGAGAACAAATATTAAAACGAAATAAGCGATCACACAAACAAATCCTTCAAATTGAGTAAAAATCCCATCTGCGCCAAGAAAAATTGTGAATAATATAAAAGCAAGCATGGGCAGTATGTGAAGTGGGTGTCCGTCTGTTTTTATTCTTCTATTTACCACAGCGCTTGCACCAAGTATTAATCCGAAAATCACAACAATACCGCCAAACAAATTTCCGACAGATATTTCCGATACGTTTCCTATCATTGAATTTATTCCGACCAAAAGTTCCGGAAGAGAGGTTAAAAATCCTAGTATGAGCCCAAGAAAAAAAACACGAATTCCAAGTTTATCAGCTATTTTTTTAACATTTATAACAACGACGTCCGCAGATTTACCAAGAAGATAAAAAAGCGCGACAATGGCGGGAATAACAAGTATATTTTCCATATGTGTATACCTTCTATTATATCTTAAATATTTAAAATTACTTGCCTTTGTAAAAAGCGGTCTTTTCGTCTAAAATTGATAATTATGCTTAAACGATTAGATAAATTTTCACTTCCCGACATCGAAGAAAAAGTTCTTGATTTTTGGGACAAACATGATGTTTTTAAGTGCTCACTTACAAAAAATAAAGGAAAAAAGTTCATTTTTTATGAGGGCCCCCCAACCGCAAATGGAAAGCCGGGAATTCACCACATACTTTCGCGATCCTTCAAGGATGTGGTCTTGAGATATAAAACAATGTGTGGATATATTGTTCCAAGAAAGGGTGGGTGGGATGTCCACGGGTTACCTGTTGAACTTGAAGTAGAGAAACAACTCGGTCTTTCCTCAAAAAAAGAAATTGAAAAATTTGGCATTGCCGAATTTAATCAGAAATGTAAGGAGTCGGTGTGGAAATATAAAGACGAGTGGGAAAAAATTACCAAGCGAATGGGATTTTGGCTTGATTTAAAGAATCCGTATATCCCATATCAGAATTCATATATAGAAACACTATGGTGGATTTTCAAATCAATCGGAGAGAAAAAACTGTTGTATCGTGGACACAAAGTTGTTCCGTGGTGTCCGCGATGTGGCACTGGACTTTCATCGCACGAACTAGCGCTTGGATATCGTGAGGTGGAAGAGAACTCCGTATATCTGAAATTTAAATTGAAAGAAAAACAGAAAATTGGAAAAAAAATAGTGGGAGCACATACATATATTCTTTCATGGACTACTACTCCGTGGACACTTCCGGGAAACATTGCGCTTGCGATTGCTTCAGATGTTGATTATTCAATTATTGCGATAAAAGAGGGAAAAGTTTCTGAAACATATATTCTTGCGACTCGACGATTATCTATTCTTGAAACTGGATATACTGAAATTGCAAAAGTAAAAGGAAGAGATCTTATAGGGCTTTCATATGAGCCACTATTCAAAATTCCAGCGATTAAAAAAATAGATACAAACGAGAAGGCGCATAAGGTGTATGCTGCGGATTTTGTGACCACAACGGACGGAACTGGCGTGGTGCACACCGCCGTTATGTATGGAGAAGATGATTATATCCTTGGAAAACAGATTGGATTACCCGAATATCATACAGTGAACGAACAGGGAAAATTTATTGAAGGAGTTGAAGGATTTTTTGGGTTGTCTGCAAAAGATGTAAAAACAGATGAAAAAATATTTGAATCATTGAAAAAGAAAAATTTTTTCTTGCGAACTGAAAAATATAAACACGAATATCCATTTTGTTGGCGCTGTGATTCTCCGCTTCTCTACTATGCGCGTAACTCGTGGTTTATCGCGATGAGCAAGTTAAGGGAAAAACTTATTACCGAAAACAAGAAAATAAATTGGATCCCAAACCACCTAAAAGATGGGAGATTTGGTGAGTGGATACGCGAGGTAAAGGATTGGGC
>Ga0265292_1002439_pt1 | contig 12940 bp, 12 predicted proteins | sample Munlanlewell296A_FD_189080 | JGI IMG/M metagenome (GOLD analysis project Ga0265292, IMG submission 189080) | Leachate microbial communities from a municipal landfill in Southern Ontario, Canada - Leachate well 296A | ecosystem: Engineered > Solid waste > Landfill > Unclassified | place: Canada...
CTGCCGCATTATGATTATGTCCTTTCCTGCCATCCTGCCTCCTCCTTAAAAGGAGCAGTTTAGCATTGTGCAAATAGGACATTTTCATTTTGCTCTAATAGGACATTATCACGTTGCTGTTACAGAGAAATTTTAGGGTGAAATGTAAACGTTCAGTGGGGAGGGGATTATTTCCTGCGTCTGTTTATGACATAGCGGCTTTCGTTAGATTTCTCGGCCATATCATAAACGGAAAAATATTTGTATAAGTTATTTCCGTAGGCTAAACTATATTGTTCGGATTAACCCTGTTACGGTTAATTATTTTTCCGTGTTCCCGGTTGTTGAATCTTGAAAATACGAAAAAGATACTATGGAAGATATAGAAGAATTAATAAAACAGTACGGTCTTGAAGAAGATTTGGAGCATGTAATTATCCCCTATACGGATAAAAATGGCGCCGGGAAACGCCGTTTTATATTGAAGAGACCGTTTATCAGGATCATGTATGATACGGGTTATTTTGTCGATTATCCTTTATCGGATGTTATAAAAGCTGCCGTAAAATATCCCGAAAGCTCATTGAGTGAGGCCCTCTACCGGATGAATCAGGAAGCAATTATGGCTGCGGCTGATACCGACCCGGATAAAGAAAAAGACACGCCCTAAAGTTGCGAATTTTTTCCGGCAGCAACTAATGGTTTATTGCAGCCCCGCGGGAGTATTCAGGCCGTACTTTTTCATCTTGTATCCTATCTGCCTCGGCGTAAGACCTATCATCCGCGCAGCCTTTGCCTGAATCCAGCCGGTTTTTTCAAGGGCGTCAAGGATGCTCGATTTCTCGATATCCTGAATGCCTGCCTGTAAAGATTCCCGTTGCAGCAACTCTTCATGTGAAGGCAGTTTCAGGCTGATCGGGAGATCAGTAGGTCTGATGTTATTTGAGCCGGACATTACCACAAGCCTCTCTATAGTATTTTCGAGCTCCCTGACATTTCCAGGCCAGTTGAAATCCACAAGTATCCTGAGGGTTTCAGGTGAAAAGGATACCTCTTTATTGTTTTCCTCGTTGTATTTCTTAAGAAAGAATTCCACAAGCAGGGGGATATCCTCTTTCCTTTCTCTGAGGGGAGGCATAAATATCGGGACGACATTCAGCCTGTAAAACAAGTCCTCCCTGAATCCGCCTTTTGATACCAGGTCCTCAAGATTCCTGCTGGTGGCGGCCAATAGTCTTACATCAACCTTTATTGTTTTTTCTCCGCCTACCCGCTCGAATTCCCTTTCCTGGAGGACGCGCAATATTTTGGGCTGAAGGTTAATGGGGAGGTCCCCGACCTCGTCGAGGAGTATCGTCCCGCCGTTGGCAAGTTCAAACCTGCCTTTCCTTGCGTTAATAGCGCCGGTAAAAGCGCCCTTCTCGTGTCCGAAAAGCTCGGATTCAAGCAGTCCTTCGGGGATAGATGCGCAATTGAATTTTATAAAAGACCCTTTTGAACGCGGGCTCATGTAATGGATCGCTTTTGCTATCATTTCTTTTCCCGTGCCGCTTTCACCGTACAAAATGACGGTTGCCTTTGAATCCGACACCCGATGAACGGACTCGAATACCTCCTGCATCCTGTCCGAAGCGCCGATGATATTGGGCAGGCTGTATTTGCCCTTGAGTTGCAGCCTGAGATGTTCCCGCTCCTGCTCCGATTCTTTATAGTGCTGCCACAGCTTTACATACTGGGCGATGATCGATGCAATTATCTCAAGGACCCTGATATCTTCATCAATAGTTATGTCCTTATCTTTAAAAATCCTGTCAACGCTCAGGACCCCGATAGCTTCACCCTTAAACGTTATCGGCACGCAAAGGAATGAAATACCGCCCTTTTGGATCCTTGAACCCGTCTTGTTCATGAACAGAGGTTCGGCGCCGACATTGGGAATGACCATGGGAGTGCCTTTTTCCAGTACCCTTCCTACGATCCCCTCTCCTATCTTATACTTGCCCTTTTCAATCTGTTCCTTAGTCAAACCCTGGGCGGCGACTATCTTCAGTTCCTTGCTATTCTGGTCAAAGAGGAAAACGGACCCGCGTTCCATTTCAAGGAAATCCCCGAGAACGCGCATGGTCCGGGAGAAATTTTTTTCAAGGTCGAAAGAAGAATTGAGCACCTTGCTGACTTCAAGGAGCGCTAAAAGGATCCGGTTTTCTCTGGCAAGTGATTGTGCCATAAAATTAAATGTTTTCTACCATCTCCCAGACGCCGCACGGACAGACGCCTGCGCAGAAGCCGCAGCCGATGCACTTGTCATCGTCAACAACATATTCATAGGAACGGTCTTCATCCTCTACCCTGCTTATGGCGCCCCAGTAACATGTAGTCTCGCACATATGGCAATCCCTGCAGGTAGCGCAGGACATACATTTATTTGCTTCCCGGTCGGGGCTGAAATCTCCCTTGCAAACCTCATAATATTCAGTCCTGATGCGTTCATACGGGATGACCTGCCTTGTCTCAGGCTGGCGGGGCGCATGCATGATCTGGTAATGGATGGTTTCAGCGGCAATCCGTCCCTGGCCAATGGCGTGTGTAACCAGGCCTAAACGTGTTGCGTCACCTATTGCAAAGACCTTCACATCGGAGGTCTGGCCGATATCGTTTACAGCCAGCCACCCGCGTTCGGTATGCACGGATGGCGGGATGAAGTCGAGTATCGGTATATCGCCGACGGACATGATTACAAGGTCCGCCTCAAGCGAACTGCCGTCTTTAAAATACAGTTTCTTTTCCGCATGGTCATAGCGGTCGGTAAATTTCGGATAGATAATTTGCGTCCCTTTTGCAACCGCCGTTTCCATCTCTTTACCGAAGGCCGCCGGTTTCTGAATATCTACGGCAATAACGGATTCGGCCCCGCAGTTGTATGCCTGGGACGCCACATCCATGCCGACATTTCCGGCCCCGATTATGACGACCTTCCGGCCCTTCAGTTCGGGTTCATTCCCGGTGTTCATACCCCGGAGAAAATCATAGGCGGAAACGATCTGCTCCGAACCGGGGAACGGGAATATCCTTGGTTTATGGGCGCCGCATGCAACGATAACGATTTCATGGTATTTATATATTTCTTCAAAACGTTTTTGGTTTATTTTTGCATTCAGATGGATATTGACGCCGATTTCCCTAAAACGTGCAAGCTCCTTCTGAAGCACCTCCTGAGGCAGGCGTTCCCTTGGGATACACAATTCAAGCTTCCCGCCGAGCTTATCCGTCGCTTCATATAAATCAACGGTATGTCCTTTTAAGCCCATTTGCCATGCAGCGCTTAATCCCGCCGGGCCGCCGCCGATTACGGCTATTGCATGTCCGGTAGGAGCGGCTTTTTGAGGCGCAGGCAGATCAAGTGCGAGCCTGCCGAGTTTATCAATGCTTAGAGGTTTATCGATCCTTCCGCGCGTACAGCTCTGCATGCAGAGATTAGGGCATATCTGCCCACAAACCGTTGCCGGTAAAGGGCTGTACTGCAAGACCAGTTCGAGGGCCTCATGGAATTTCCCCTGCCGCATGAGGGTCGCTCTCTTGTGAGACGGGATGTGTGTAGGGCAGTTGTATGCGCAGGGCGGCAGGTATTTTTCATTCGCCCATACAGGTCTGTTCCGCCTGTCTTTGCCGGTAGTGATATACGGAAGGATAGTGACGTCATGTTCAATATACGGCCCGAAGATGCCGCCCTGTCCGACTTCCTTTTCCCAGACATTTTTTCTGAAGTCTGGAAGCTCGATTTTAAACCATTTGCGGTCCCTTTTCTCCCGGGGGGTATAGGCAATAAGCTTTTTCCATTCATCGGCAGAACGGGTCAGCTCTTCATAATAAGACTTTCTGTCAACGGCTTCGAGGTAAGGCTTCATGTTTGCGCAGAGCCATTCCCAGTCCTGCGGGGTAAGCTCAAGCAATTTTACGTCTCGGTCGCTGTACTCATTGATCGGTCCCCTGAAATATATCGTTCCGCCTACCATCCCGACACAGGGACGATATCCGAGCACCGAGCCGGAATTCCGTGAGTCTACGCCGCAGACGACTGCTATGCCGCCTGCCTTGAACTCCGCAAAAGAATCTCCGACGTTCCTGAAATACCATGACCGGGGAGGATCGAAACGCGGGTTGTGCTTTGTCATAGTGTCGCACCGTGCGCCGCCGCTTCCCTGGACATAGAGCGTCCCCTGGGCCGCGGCATTAAATGCGCCGTTTGTGACATCTCCCAGAACGGTTATCTTAGCGCCGCAGTTGATCCAGCCTGCATCGTCCGAGGCGCTTCCTTTTGCAATAATCTCGGTGCCGGCCATTCCCATGCTTCCAAGCCTCTGTCCCACCGGCCCTTCAACAGTAATCTTTACCGTCTCGCCTCTCGGCCATATCCTGCCCCCGATGCCGTGTTGTCCATCGGCTAGGATAAGAATATCCCGCGCCCCGTCTTTTACGGACTGCTGTACCTGCTCCTCAAGGATACGGGAAGGCACACGCCGGCCTTTTATATTTCCGTAAATGGTTACATCGGACGATGTATGAAGTAAAACGGCAGAGCCTTGTGACACATTTTTCGCTCCGTTTATTTTCTTATGTTTTACTTCCGTTTTCCGTTTTCCGTTTTCCGGCTTCTGTTTTTTAGCACGCATAACTTATTTCCAATCTGTCTGCTATAGCTTTATCATCGACACTTAAGCCATCGGACATGCCGATGGGCAATTCCGTGCTTCTTCCCATGGGTGCAAATATCTTCTTCAGTTCCACATTGGCTGTTTTGAAGACCTCGACGACGCGCTCGGCAACCTTGTCGGAATCAAGCCTTCTGTAAAGTTTCGGGTCCTGTGTGGTTATGCCTCTCGGACACTTGCCTGTATTGCACAGGTTGCAGCGGTTATACTCATCGCCGAAGCAGTTAGCCGCTGCCTGCATCATATATTTGCCGATTGAGACCGCCGATGCTCCGAGCATGATAAGCGCCGCGGCATTGGCCGCCAGGTTGCCTTTCTTGGCAACTCCGCCTGCCGCGATCAGCGGCAGTTCATTCTGCTTCCCCTGTTTGACAAGGTCGAGATAGCATTCCCTTAAATTAGAAGCTATGGGATGCCCCATCTTGTCTAAAGAAACATTATATGCAGCCCCTGTGCCGCCGTCCTCGCCGTCGATTGAGAGCGCCGCAGCAAAGGGGTTTCTCGCGAGGTTATTGAGCACTGCGCGGGCCGTCTTGGTCCCTGAAATCTTCGGATATACGGGCACTCTGAAGCCCCACGCCATTGACATGGACTGTATCATCTTTGCCACCGCCTCTTCGATGGAATACTTCGTCTGATGGGTCGGAGGCGATGCAAGGTCTACAAATTTCGGAACGCCTCTGATGCTTGCAATCAGATTGAGGACCTTCTGTGCCATGAGAAGCCCGCCGTCGCCAGGTTTCGCGCCCTGACCATACTTGATCTCAATGGCGGCGGGGTCTTCGACCATATGGGGTATGGCATGGATAATTTCATCCCATCCGAAATATCCGGAGGCGATCTGTATGATAAAATACTTGAGAAAACGCGATTTCAAAAGTCGCGGCGGCACGCCGCCTTCGCCGGAGCACATAACGACCGGCAGACCTTCCATTTCATTCAGATACGCGATGCCCATGGCAAGGCCTTCCCACATGGGAGGCGAGAGAGCGCCTATGGACATGCTTCCTATCATGATCGGGAAAATTTCCCTGACCGGCGGAATGAATTTATCGCTATTGTTATCGGGCATCAGTGTGCCGTTTACATTTTTCAACGGCAATTCATCGGCAGGCAATATCCTGCCAAGGAGCGTTCTGACCCGGAACTCATGCCGTCCCGCATCAAGGGCGGGGTCGGTGAGCATCGAGATCCTCGTGAATTTAAGCCTGTCAAGCGTTGAGATGGACGGGTCGTTCCTCCGCCCTCCCCTCTTGTATCCTTCTCCGCCTTTATTTTTGTAATGAAGGAATTTGTTCTGCGGATTATACTCGGGTTCTATAGCGTCATTAGGACAGACCAAGGTGCACGTCCCGCATCCCGTGCAGTATCTTTCGATATCTGTAACCTGCTCGACAACCTGGATTATCTTTCGGGTTGCCTGCGGTTCCGGCAAGGGTCCTTCCGAATAAACGGTCCTCTTGACCTTGACGGAAGGTTCGATCGCCTTGACCGGACAGACTGCCGTGCATCTGCCGCAGCGGGTGCATCTGTGGTCGCTCCACCGGACGATATAAGGAAGCTCTTTTAAAGAGAGTTGATGATTATGGTCTAACTTTGAAGCTGGTTCCATACCGTTACCTCCTCTGCATGAGGTTTGACAATAACCATGTCGTATTTCATCGGGAAGATATCCGTTGCTTTGTCGCGTTTGGGTACTGCGCTGTCAAGCCCGCACTCTTCGGACATCAAAGCGTATTTGCCTTTTACTCCGCCTACTACCCCGGGCCGCAGTTTCTTGGCATCATGGACCATAAAGCAGGACCCGTCAGGGGTAAAGCCTATAACGACATTCGGACCGTCGATGCACAAAGGTCTTAATGACTGCTTTATCAGCTTCAAAGCGGCCCTGTCCCGTCTTCTTTCCGTTTCCGTTTCTTTCAGCGGCGTGATCACATCTTTATAATAGGTCAGCGGAAAACCGAGCTGCCTTACCGTGTAATGGAGTATATGCGTAAATACCTCGCTGTCGCTGTTATAGCCTGCGTAACCGGGAAGCCCTCTGCTCATTAAAAATTCCCGTATGGGGACAAAAGCCGTATTCTCGCCGTTTGTCATTGAACAATATCCCTGAATAAAGAAGGGATGGCAGGCGTACAGATAAATCGTATAGTTGGTGTTCTGTCTGCCCTGTGCGAATATGATTTTGGCCTTTATATGGTCGCAATCAAGACCGAAAAACTCGCCGACCTGCAAAGGGTCTCCGACTTCTTTCAGGGTAAGCACATCGGGATAGAAGGAAAAGACGAAGATCGATTCGTCGGGCTCGCCGATCTTCCTCAATGCGATACGGACATTCATGAGGAGGTCTTCCTTTTCTTTCATGGGTTTGTGCACATATGAAGCCGGATAGTCGTATATCCTTGCAAAATAATGGTCGCGCTGCAGTATCCCCTTTACCGGTTTTATCTTGGGGGCCCAGATGTCTTTGAGCTTGAACCCGGCCTTATCCATATAATCGTCCAGTATCTTGGCCCCTTTTTTGGAGCATATACCCGAGAGTATCGGATAGGCTTTGAGTTTTTCAAAATGGCCTCCGAGGTCTTTGAGTGTAAGGCCGAGACCCGAGCCGTCGTGCCCTTCTTTCATGGTCTCAAGGGCAAGGATGTTTTCCATCGGAGAAAAATATTTGACTGATGTTATTGCGGCAAGTCTGCACATAGCGATTACCTCGATAAATATTGAATAGAGTTACACTGTTTTCCTGTTCTAATTATGACAACATCACAAAAAGTCCTTTTCATGGCTGTCATTCCCGAAGTCTTTAATCGGGAATCCATTCTTTTCAGGAAGTTGCGCGCACATGGATTCCCGCCTTCGCGGGAATGACGACTTTTTACGAGTTCATCAATTATGCAAGCTTACAGACTGAAAACGCAGGCCGAAGCCTGCGGCTCATGGTTATTGCGATAACCCTTGCATAATTTGCGCTACCCTTCTTCACAAAGTAGACGGCAACCGTTTGCCGTCTACTTTATATTACAAATTTAAAGACATTTTTGGCAAGCAAAAAACAATTTTGTTCGGCAAACCTCGCTTAGGCAGATGGATTATTCTAAAAACATCAGTTCATTTACAACTGAGGCACAGAGACACAGAGAAAACAATGGGTTGTAGAATACTAAGGAGATCATAAGTAAAGCCACATTTAAACACCCTCCCCTTTATCCCCTCCCCTAAAGGGAGGGGCAATTCTTAAGTTCCCTCTCCCTTGAGGGGAGAGGGCAAGGGTGAGGGTGTGTGGCTTTTCTAATGAACTCCTTAGTAAATGCTTTCTCTATGTTTGTAAATCACCCCTCTTAGATAATTTGTCCTTTAATCCCTATTTTAGTTTTTTCCACCGGTATGTGTTTCCCGGACTCATTAACCGCTTCCTCAACAAGCTTCACCAGACCTGCACAGCATGGCACTTCCATATAGGCAATTGACACCGCTTTTATATCGTTATCCTTCAGAATAGCGGCAAGTTTTTCCTTGTAGGCGCATGCATTGTCAAGCTTCGGGCAGCCGATTGCAACCGTGCGCCCTTTGATAAATTTATTGTGAAACCCGTCATATGCATAAGCGCAGCAGTCGGCAGCCACCAGCAGGTCCGCTCCCTGATAATACGGCGCCTTGAGCGGCAGGAGATGAATCTGCACAGGCCAGTTCCCAAGCCGGGGATTTTCTTTCTCTATGCTGCATAAGGTAGCAGCCGGAGCAACTCTATCTATTGTCCTTGCCATACTCCCCGGACATCCGCATGGGAGGGCCTTATGCTCATGTGGCTCATGCTTTTTCTGCGCCTCTTCCATCCTCCGGACCGCTTCCTTGCCCCCGGTTTTTAACAGATACTCCTTTGTGGCCTCGACGTCAAACGGCTTCGATTCCTTCTCTTCAATCTTCAGCGCCCCTGTAGGACACTCACCTATGCAGTCGCCGAAACCGTCGCAGAAATCCTCCTTCACAAGCTTCGCCTTGCCGTCAATAAGCTGCAATGCGCCTTCGGAACAGCCGCTCACGCAATTGCCGCACCCGTCGCAGAGCGCTTCATCAATAGTTATTATCTTCCTTTTCATGTCATCCCTCCTCTTGGTGTTCTTGTCTTAAGTATATGCCGAACAAATAGAAGAGTCTTTGACTTTAGTCAAGGGGACCTTTAATCTCTCATAATCATCTACTCCGCAAGAACGATAATTTTTTATACTGGTGCGACTAATACCTGCTTATCACCATGATATGCCAAGTTGGTATATAGGAAATTTGGTGGTGTCTCACTTTGAATTCATGTCCTTTATTATGTAGATATTAAGAAAGCAACGTGGCATAATAAAATTATGCCTAAAGGACCACAAGGACAGAAGAGACCAGCCGATGTTATTGGAGCCGCTGTTATGGTAGCAAGGATAGCTACGGGAGAAGTAGAAGAAAAGCGCACCGAAAAAGAATATACTCGAAAAGCCGGAGTAATAGGGGGTAATGTTCGAGCTGCTAATTTGTCTCCTAAAAGGCGTAAAGAAATAGCTATAAAGGCCGCACAAGCCCGCTGGTCTAAAAAATAATATCTTACATTCCTAAAACATCTTAAGAAATCCTTGCAATTGGTATTCAAAGCCTGAATCCTCATTACAACAATTGTTTACTTAACAAACGAACATATGTTCACTATCTCAGTAATCATCAGATAATTACCTCTCTATAAGCATAGCCGCTTATGTTTAATATTGAACGCTTATCTATGGCTTGACTTTTTGGTTGGCTTGCATATATTATTAATAGAACAAAGCCAAAGACTTTTACTATATAATGAGTATATCCAAGAAAGGAGGGAATGAATGACACAAGATGTTGAGAATATCATAGCAATGATCGACAGAAAGATTAATGCCTTAAATCAAGCCAAGCAAACTTTGAGATCGGAATTTGGAAATGGGAACGCAAATATGACGGTTAGTAGTGTCCCTGTGAGTTCCACAACCAAAAACAAAACGAAAGGCAAGGTAACTCAGAAAGACAAAGTAATTACGGCTATCCGACAATATGGGCCATTAGGGAGAAAAGAGATTCACGAAAAAACTGGGGTTCCGACAGGTACGATTTCAGCCGTAGTAAATGACAGGACTATGTTTGTCTCTAAAGATGAAAAATGGCACTTAATAGAAAAGGAGGAAAAAGAAGAAAGTCCATTGGAAACTACAGAAAACTAAAGGCGATCCGTCATGATCGCCTTATAGTCTAAATCGGTAGCCCGACTGTCTTTAATCAGTAGGACTGTGGTAATTGTTGCTGGCACTTCAATTATAACAAAATCCCCCTGAATAAAGTCAAGGGCTTCCTGAAACAAGGAGGTTCCATGTCTAAAAAACATAAGACCATTCGCAAGAAGCGGCGGAAGCTTCCCATCTGGCTTAGATGTAAGACTATACGTTAATAAGCTAAGATGAAAGCGAGGGGGGAGAATGCTCCCCCCTTAAACTACTAACCATTAAAAGGGAGATAAAAAAATGAAAACATATCTTATTACTTATGATCTCAATAGACCTGGACAAAAATATAATGAACTTTATGAAGCTATCAAAAAAATAGGAACTTGGTGGCATTGCCTCGATTCAAACTGGATTGTTAAATCTAATTCAAGTGCTGCTCAAATAAGAGATTTACTTACACCTCATATGGATTCAAATGATGCATTATTAGTTGCACATTTATCGGGAGAAGCAGCTTGGAAAGGACTTTCTACCGAATGTTCTGATTGGCTTACAAATAACTTGTAATTATTTTCATTTGTTAAAACATTACAATCCTGTGCCAATTCAAACGGTAATCCTTTAATGGTGATTATTGTTCCTGTTGGTAAAGTATGCTGTATCATTCATGCCCTCCTGTTTATAAAATTATTTACATATACAAACGTATATGTAAATAATACATAAATGGAATATTTATATCAAACTGAAATTAATGCTTGACATTTAATTTCAAGTTCTATACAATAAAATCATGAACAAATTAACAACATCAAAGCGGGTTCAAATCTTGCAGATGCTTTGTGAAGGTTCTTCTATGCGGTCTATATCCAGAATCGTTGATGTCTCCATCAATACCGTAACAAAATTACTGGTAGACGCGGGGATCGCATGTTCTAATTATCAGGATAAAGCATTCCAGAACCTTACTTGCAACCGGATTCAGTGTGATGAAATTTGGAGCTTTTGTTATTCAAAAGAAAAGAACGTACCCGAAGATAAAGAAGGCAAGTTCGGATACGGAGATGTTTACACATGGACAGCGATATGCGCTGACAGCAAACTCGTTCCTTCATGGTATGTCGGAAGACGTGACTATCAATCCGCAAATCATTTTATTAGTGATTTAGCTGGTCGCCTTGCTCATAGGGTTCAATTGACGACTGACGGCCATAAGGCATATTTGCAAGCCGTTGAAGATTCTTTCGGAAGTGAGATTGATTATGCACAGCTTATAAAGCTTTACGGTAATGAGGTTGAAGCAGAGAAGCGATACAGCCCGGCAGAATGCACAGGAGCGATTAAGGAGAGGATACAAGGCAATCCTGACATGAAGCATGTTTCTACCAGTTACGTTGAAAGACAGAACCTTACAATGAGAATGAGCATGAGAAGATTTACCAGACTGACAAACGGTTTTTCAAAGAAAGTCGAAAACCATAGTCATGCACTCGCGCTTTATTTCATGTTCTATAATTTTGTACGTATACATAAAACGCTGAAGGTCTCACCTGCAATGGAAGCCGGGGTTACAGATCGGTTATGGGATGTTGAGGACATTCTTGCCCTTCTAAACTAAAAAAGAGGAAGCGAACTTAAGTTTGCTTGGATGGCGCATGTTTATCAACATCAGAAATAGGGTATCCTTTCAGCTTCAATATGCGGTCTCGTAATAAAACTCCCAATACTGACATAATATCCTCAACGATAAGTCCACGATTATAAGCTTCCTGCTTTACTGCCAGCAGTTCTTCCTCATTGAGCAAGGTCAGCATTTTCTCTTTGGCAATCTTCATGGATGCCATTTGTATATCGTAAGCATTTTCCGTCTTTTCCTGTTCAATTTCTTTTGTCAACTTGAGAAAATGCTTTTCCAAAATGGCATCTGCTTTTATCTTCTCTTTTATCTCCTTACCAACTTCTGTTAAAGTAATGGGACTCAATGCGGCTACGGTTCTCTTTGAGCCTAATGTGTTCTCATAAATCAAGTCTACCTTTGTTCGCATTACTAATACTTTATCAGCAAGGCCCTCTATTTTCGCTATCTTCTCATCGTGATGTTTGAATATTGCTGTCCATAGCCCAATTTTGTAAATTGTCCAACCAGTTGCCCATAAAATGGCAAGCAGAACGAAGACGCTACTATTTAATTGATCGATAAGTTGTTTTAAAATAGTTTCCATAGGTTAATCCCTATATCCGTTCCGTTATTAATTTTATCAACTGCCGGGAAATAATAACATATGTCAAAATGTTTTATCTATCAAAAGCACAAATACCGCATAAGAGACAAGGGAGAGATTCCCATTCTCTCTTATATATAGTATACCATAGCGAAGGAAGATTATAATTTTTCCACAACTTATCTTAAACTGAGACACTACCGGAAATTTGTCCATATTGATTTTCGAGAGTAATTAACAGCCCTCAACTCGATACTCCCCGTGCGGGGCCATCATTTGGCGCGGTTTGCTAAATCCCGTTCAACCGTTCCCACCGCATAAATCGGCGCCAAGCAGCGTTTTCCTTTGCATTCGCTATTACGCGCAGACAATACGTACGACCGTTCCGGATGATACCGCGCTTCAAAAACACCAAGGCTTTTCGAGTGCGTCACTCTTCCCGATTTGACTTCCAGGGGAACGATACCGAGGTCGGTTGAAAGCAGAAATTCAACTTCAGCTGTTTTTCCCGTCCAGCAATACAGATTTGCCGCCCCTGACGCTTTCAATTCCTGGGCCACAAAGTTTTCGGCAACATATCCCTGATAACTTCCGAAACCGTACTGCAATATCGTCGCCGGTTGAATGTCGCTGATTGCGCCCAGCATTCCAACATCAAACATATAGAGCTTAAATTTGTTTTCGGAAGCATATGCGGAAAGCGGTATTGCCGCCGTATCTATTGTAAAGGTTTTAAGAATAAGCCCGGCATTTGCAAGCCAGTCGATCGGGCCGCTTAGCCTTTCAAAACCGCGCATACCCGGGA
>Ga0265292_1002440_pt1 | contig 12929 bp, 7 predicted proteins | sample Munlanlewell296A_FD_189080 | JGI IMG/M metagenome (GOLD analysis project Ga0265292, IMG submission 189080) | Leachate microbial communities from a municipal landfill in Southern Ontario, Canada - Leachate well 296A | ecosystem: Engineered > Solid waste > Landfill > Unclassified | place: Canada...
TTCATCGGTTGGATTTTGTTTTTGATTTAGTAACGCTGAAGCAGATAATACCATTCCGGGTGTGCAGAATCCACATTGAACTGCACCATAAGTAAGAAAATTTTTCTGAAGTGAACTCAGTACTTCTCCTTCGGCAATTCCTTCAATAGTGACAATCTCAGAATCATTTGCCTGAGCAGCAAGTACCAAACATGAATTTACCGCGCGTCCATTCATCAGAACTGTACACGCACCGCACTCGCCAACACCGCATCCTTCCTTTGTTCCGGTTAAATAAAATTTATCTCTTAATAAATCAATCAGACGAATATTGGATTCTGTTACGACTGAAACATGTTTCCCATTTAATATAATTTTTAGTTCAATCATTGTTTCTCGCATTTTGTCATTCTGAAGGAGTCCCGCTTTGCGGGATAAATTCCACGACTGTCCGAAGGACTCCTTAGGAGAAGAATCTCTTACTCTTCCGGGTTAGAGATTCTTCGCTGCGCTCAGAATTAAATTATAAAACATTTGCTGCACTACCGGCAGTTTATATTCGCTTGACCAGCGTAACCCGGCGACTTGAATAATTTGTTCACCTAATTTTCTTGATAGCTCTTTAAGAAACTGGTCCTCTATCTTTTTCCCTTTGGCAAATTTTTCGAGATCAAAGAAGCGTGTACCTATCGGTGTAACAGCCCCGGATGCAATTCTAATCTCATCAATCATATTGTCATTAAGACTCATCAACACAGCCAAAGTAATTCTACTTATGGCAACAGCTCTTCGTCTTCCGAGTTTATAAAAATCACCTGCAAATTTTTTCGATGGAATAGGAATATTTATTCTTGTCACCATTTCATCTTTATTGAGTTTTGTTTTGTAGGGTGCGCTTAAAAAATCATTCAAAGGAATTTCTCTTTTCGAAGTGAGCGATTCAATTTCAACGGTAGCATTATAGACTAAAAGAACCGGAACTGAATCTGCACAAGGAGCGTTATTTACAAAATTGCCGGCAAGTGTTGCGCGGTTTCTTATTTGAACGCTTCCAATTGTACCGGCTGATTTCCAAAGCAGCGGTAATTTTTTTTGAACAACTTCATTCTGAAGAATATCCGAAAAAGTTTCTGCTGCGCCGATTGAAATTTTTTCTGTCCCAACATTAATTCCTTTCACTTCGGACATTTTGTTTATATCAATCAGTAAGCGGGTATTCTTGAAACGATTTGATTCTTGATTCAATCCGGGAATTACATCGGTTCCGCCGGCAATGATATGAACATTTTCTTGATTCAGTGCTATAGCGTTCAACGCTTCATTAAGATCTTTTGGGAATAATATTTCTAATGAAGGTATCATAACAAACTTCCTCTTTTCGTATCAGCCGGACGAAGTTTTTTACTTAATAGGACTTCTTCAAGATTGAGCGGTAAGTTGAAAAATCTTTTGCCGAGTGCGTTGCAAACCGCGTTCGATATTGCTGCAGCTGTTAATTCCAATGTTGGCTCACCTAAAGATTTTGCGCCCCATGGTCCGTAAGATTCTTTTCCTTCTACAAAGATTGGTTTTATCTCTGTTATATCTTTGCTGGTTGGAATTGTGTAAGTATCAAAATTTAATTCGCGTATAAATCCTTTGTCGGTAGTAACTTCTTCAAAAATTCCGTAGCCGGCACCTTGAGTTACACCGCCGTAAACTTGTCCTTCTGCACCGAGACGATTAATAATTTTTCCCGCATCGTGCACGGCAGTGACTTTATCTATGTAAACTTCTCCCGTTGCGATGTTAATACTCACTTCCGCAACTTGACATCCGTAAACATAAGTGAAGTATGCATCGCCTTGACCAAACTCTTCATCCCAATGAACGCTTGGACTTTTGTACCAGCCAACGGCTGCTAAATTAATTCCACGTGCTGAAGCCAACTTGCAGATTTCCGGAAACTTTGCGATCAATCCTTTCCTTCTTGAAAAGACCAAGTTCTCTCTGAACGATATAAAATCTTCTTCACCTAATTTAAATTCATCCTTCACCAGTGTTATCAATTTATCCCGTAAAATTTCCGCGGCGTTTTTAACCGCTCCGCCGCCCATCAATGTTGCGCGGGATGCAACTGTTGGTCCGCTATCGGGTGTAATTCCAGTATCAAGTTCGAGATAGATAATTTTACCAGTTGTGATTCCTAAAACCTCCGATGCAATGATCGAGTAAGTTGTGCGAAGACCTTGTCCATTCTCTGCTAATCCGCAATCGAGATATACACTGCCGTCATTCTGAATTGATATATATGCCGCCGCTGCATCAATTCCTTCGGCACCGAGAGAACATCCGCGGAAACTCACAGCTAAACCAATTCCCTTCTTAATTACATCTTTTGGTTTGATAAATTGCGAGTCGTTCAAGATTGGAGATGATGAATTGTAATTCACCGCGACAGATTTTTTCTTTTTATTTTTTTTCCACTTTGTAATGAAGTCCGTGCTGCCGCACGCAACATCAAGCACACGAACTAAATTTACATCGTGATCTTTCAGTGTCTGTCCGGTAGCGGTTACAGAACCAACTTTCAATCCGTTAACCCTTCTAATTTCATCGGGTGTCATTCCAAGTCGTGAAGCAATTTCATCCATCAAAGATTCCTGGGCAAAGATCGGCTGTGGCGATCCAAACCCACGCATAGCGCCTGTATAAGGATTGTTTGTATAAACCGCCCGCACATCTGTCTGTACATTTTCAATTTCGTAAGGACCGGTGGCTTGAACTACAGTACGCCAGGTTACAAACGGACTCATCGAAACATACGCGCCGCCATCAGCAAGGATATCAATCTTCATTGCTTTAATCTTGCCGTTCTTTGCGTAACCAACTTTATAATTCAAAACGTAGGGATGACGTTTGTAAGATTCAAGAATTGATTCTTCGCGTGTGTAATTAATCTTGACCGGACGATTTGTTTTTATTGCGGCAACAGCAGCACGGGCAGAGAGGATGCACATTGTATCATCCTTTCCACCGAACGATCCGCCGAGATGCGCTTGATGAACACGGACTTTTGTCAATGGAAGGTTCAAAACATTAGCAACAAATCTCCTTGTAGTAAAAGGATTTTGGATACTGCCAATTATTTTAACGCCTTGAGAAGTTCCGAGAGGAATAGCTATAACCGCTTCGGGTTCAATGTATGCGTGTTCGATGAGTTGTGTAGTGTAAGTTTGTTCTAGAATTTCATCACTCTCCGAAAAACCTTTTTCGATATCACCTTTACGGAGCGGGTGATGGACGATAAGGTTTGTTCCTGTCTCGGGATGAATTAAGATAGAATCTTTGTCTAAAGATTTTTTCGGATCGGTTAATACCGGAAGCGGTGTAAAATCTACTTTAATTTTTGAGAGAAGCGAGCGCAATTGAGTCTCCGACCCGCCTACAAGCATCGCGAGAACATCGCCGGGAGTTACAACTTTTTCATCACAGAATATTGGTTGATCATTTTTAATCATTCCAACTTTTTTTGTACCGGGAATATCTGCAGAAGTAATTATTGAGAAAAGAGAATCACTTTTTTCAATTGCCGAAAAGTCTATTGAATTAATCTTAGCGTGCGCTTCAGGAATTCTTAACATCACGGAATGCAGCATTCCATCAAACTTGTAATCATCGGCAAACTTAGCCTGACCGGTTACTTTGTCAAATCCATCTTCACGGATTACTCTTTTACCAACTATAGAAAATGTTTCTTCAGTATTCATATCAATCTGTTTTGTCCGTTCGTTATTGATTATCTATGCTTACTTCCTTAATCACCAATTTCCAAATAACAAATCACAGTTAATTTCCAATTCCCAACATCCATAATTTTAGTATTTGATGTTTGTTATTTGTGATTTAACTGTTATTTGGTGCTTGTTATTTGAAATTTTGCAGTTCATTAAACAATCTCTCCCCTTGAACGTAAATTTCGTTCTTAATTTTGTTCTCATTAACATTCACAAGTTGGAAGTCTTTCATTAAAAATTCACCATTCTGTAAAACGCTGTGAACCGGATACTCTAAAATACCATAAATAAAATGTCCCCAAAAATTTTCTCTGCTTATCGGTGTAGGAGGAACATAATCCCACAAAATCATATCGGCTCTATCGCCTTGATTCAACGCGGGAAAATCGTGAAAATATCTTTTAGCAAAAGTCAGCTGATCAAAATAAATTTTCTTAATGATCGAAGTCGAATCATCAAAACTATTTTCCTGTCCACGTGTAAGAAGAAAAAGCTGTTTCATTGAGCGCGCAATGTTTGAGTGCATGCCATCAGTTCCAACTAAGAAAGGAATATTATTAGGAATATCTCCAAATTGCGGAAGACCAACAGAGTTATTGAGATTTGAATCGGGGCAAAAAGCAAGAGCTGCTTCAACTTCACTAATTTTTATGAAATCCTTTCCGGTAAGATGAACGCCATGCACAAGAATACTTTTTGAATTGATCAATTTGTATTGTGTCAACCTTCGTATTGGTCTTTTCCCCGTAAACTCAATACTCAATTTGTTATCGCAGTCGTCCTCTGCAACGTGAATATGAATCCCGAGATCAAATTGTTTTTGTAAATCACGGGCTTCAGAAAGAAGATCATCTGAAAGAGTAAAAGAAGCATGTAGTCCCAGCATTCCATGGAAATCGCCATTGAGTTGTGAAGTGAAAAAATTTTTATTCTCGTTCAGTCCATTTAAAGCCAATTCAGAGCCGTTCCGGTCTGTGCTCTCAAAACAGAGAACACCGCGAAGACCAAACTCGTGCAAAACATTTTTGATTGTAGAGAGACTTCCTGAAATTTCATTTTGAGATGAGTGATGATCAAAAATATAAGTTACACCATTACGAATTGATTCTAATGCTGCCATCTGAGCACTGGCAATAATCATTTCGTTATCAAGCGCACGGTCAAGCTTCCACCATAAATTGTGCAACACGTTCTGGAAATTTCCAAAGTCGCCTTTCAGAGGTAATCCCTTTGCAAGCCGGGAGTAGATGTGATCATGAAAATTTACAAGAGGTAACGTTACCACTCTTCCGCAGGCATTGAATGAGTTTTTATTTACTTTTTCCGGATTCTTAAGAAACGTTTGAAAATTTTTTGGACGTACTTTTGAAATCACCCCATCAGAAATAGTTATGTCCCCAAATAAAGGCAGTATCTCGCCTTCGATAACCGGACAAACCCAGGCATTCTCGATAGTTGTTATAGTATTTTTCATTTCTCCTCCTGTCAAATTCTATTGAATTCCCCGACATATAAATCATCAAACAATTTTTCTTTCGAGAATCATTTGTTCTGCTCTCAGTAAAAGTGTTACAGATCTAATCCAACTTGTTTATTAAAATTATCAATTAACTCATCCCACTTTGGTGCTATAGAGAATCTCTCCGACCAATAATTTTCATCATACCACTGCGAGTTAAGTTCCTCAACGGTTTTACCCTGCTGTTCAACCCATGTAAAATATTTGAGATTGTGAATTCGCTTTTTATCATAGTAGCTCAGTTCTTGGAAGTAATCAATACTTTGTTTCTTTACTACAGAGGTCCAATCAACTTCCGATTGATGCTCGGAATATTTTCCCCATGTTTGATTCATTTCATCCAAACGTGAATTGTACATCTCTTTCGAGTCAGTGAAGATTGTAAATATTACATCGTTTTCATTCATCTCATAATATTTAGCAAGCTTGATGGAACTAAGCATATTGCTTATCGAAGAGATTCCAAGCCACGGAAGTTTTTCAATAACATCATCCGTCACACCATTATCCATCAACCATCTTTTCCCTTCTGGCTCATTAAATAATCTCATAATTCTCAACGGGTCTTCATCATCAATCGCGCAGACAGCGTCTGTGTTCTTAACATTATGAATCCATGGAATATGTTTATCGCCAATGCCTTCTATCCGATGAGCTCCGTAACCATTCATTAATAGTGTTGGGCATTGAAGCGCTTCCGTAGCTGTAATTATTATATGTGGAAATTTTTCCCGTAGATGATCACCCGCGCCAATTGTACCGGCAGAACCGGTGGCGCTTACGTATCCGCTCAATCTGCTGTTAGAATCTTTAATTTGATTGAAAAGTTTTTCGAGCGTCCCGCCGGTAACTTCATAATGCCAAACAGAATTTCCGAATTGCTCGAACTGATTAAATATTAGATACTCATCGCTCTTCGCGGTGAGCTCATGGCACTTATCATAAATTTCTTTTACATTACTTTCACATCCATATGTAGCAAAAACTTCTGCGCCTATTTCTTTAAGCCAATCAAATCTTTCCTTACTCATCTCTTCAGGAAGAATAGCAACTGCATGAACCGATAACAGTGCAGAATTAAATGCGCCACCTCTGCAAAAATTTCCTGTTGACGGCCATACAGCTTTATGATATTCCGGATTGAATCTGCCCGTTACTAAATACGGAGCGAGGCAGCCGTAAGTTGCACCAACTTTATGAGCGCCGGTCGGGAAAAATTTTCCAACTATACCAATTACGCGAGCTTTAATGCCTGTGATCTCTTTCGGAATTTCTAAATAATTTATTCCGCCTATCCTTCCGGTTTTTACATCATTCTGCCAATTAATTCTGAATAAGTTAAGCGGATTGATATCCTCCAATCCAACCTTCTCTAATTTCTTTTGGATGGATTGCGGAATGGTCTCGGGATTTTTGAGTTCGCTGAATTTTGGCAGCAAAATCTTTTGTTCTTTACATCGTTGAATCGTTTTTTTTAAATAATCTTCATTCTCAATTTGCCATGACCAGTTGTGCATTGGTTCTCCGTGATAATTTTTGTATTACAATTAATAACGATGATATTTATTTTTTGAAATAACCGCCCAATTTTCTTGATCCTCTAAATTCTAATTTGTTTTCCTTTTTCAATATCTTTACCCATCGCTCAATTGTTTTTAATGGTTTATCCAATTTATCAGAAATGTTAATTGCATTTGTCCCGGGATTATTTGTTATGTATTCTAACAGAGATTTTAAACCCTCACTTATACCCTCACTTATACCCTCACTCATTTTGGGGATTAAATTTGTTTTCCGGTTAAATGTCGTAATGAATAAATCCGCTATTAATTCAAATTTAGTCTTCGGTTCTTTATTAAGTATAAGGGATATACCTCTGCCTTTTCTCTCGCCAAAATGTGCTCGATTAAAAACATCTGCAATAACTTCGTTTCTTCTTTTCGAAATGTTCCGTGAAGTAATATCAGCAATGGTGAGTCCACCAAAAGGACCTCCCGGATTTTTTATTTCGACCCGATTCTTAAAAATTCCAATTGACACAAAATCGGGATCATAATAATCTCTATGAATGAATGCATTAATTATAGCTTCACGAAAAGCTTCCCTGTCAATTTCTGGTAAATCTTTCCTTAATAAACCTTCTACCTTCATGCCTATATGAATATTTTGAAGTATATAATTCTCGGCTTCGCGAAGCAAAAGAAACAAATCACCTTTATATAATTTTTGATCAAGAATATTTGCAGTATTATTAGTTGCAAATACTGCACATGAGAGAACGGCATTAGTAAAAAACTTCTCGGGATTTTTACCAAATAAGATTACTGCAGCATTTATTAAGTGATCTTTTTTTAAAAGGCCTATAGATTCAAAAACATCTTGAAGTGTATTAAACTTTATTTCTGCCTGTTTGCAAAACGCCTTTACTTTGTTTGTACTAATATCTTTAAGAGAAGCGGAAAGATGAATTGAACTATCCCAACGTTGATCTTTATTTTGGATAATTAACTTTTTCAATTCCTCAGAAGACATTTGCTTGTCTTCATCAGCAACACGAATGTAATATCTTCCAAATGCAGAGTAAGGAATTTGGTGACCTGCGAAAACAACTTTTATTACATCAATTGAATCAACCTTCACGATACTGATGGAAGGATAAATCTTCGGTTCAATCCTGCTGGAAATCGTTTGAGAAATATCTCTTAAAGTTTTTTCTGTAAAGCTGTTTTTAAATGGCGAACCGTTATTATTTAATCCAAAGTACAATTCCCCTTTCTGATGTTTGTTAAGAATTGCAGAAATAGACTGAAGAGCATCCTTAAGCTCTGCAACTGATTTTTTTAGTTCAACTATTTCTGATTCTTTTATTTTCATTATTTGTTATACAAAGTAAGTAAAACTTTTTCCGGTGTAAGAGGTGCAACAAAATCTATTTCGAGATTTGGTTTGAATGCTTTCATCGCATTTGCCAGCGCAAAATAAGCGCCGATACCGTACATAAATGGCGGCTCTCCGATTGCTTTAGAGCGAAGAGGACCAAAATCATTCGGCGAGTTTTCTAAAAAATGAATTTTCATTTCTTTTGGCACAGCGTGAATATCCGGAATCTTGTATGTTGATAGCGCATCGGTTAAAAGTTTTCCGTCTCTGTCCCATTTTAATTCTTCGCAAGTCATCCATCCAATACCTTGAACAATTCCGCCTTCTGCTTGACCAAGATCAATCACCTCATGAAAAGTTTCGCCGAAATCGTGAACGACTTTCACTGAATCAAACTCGTATATTCCGCGCAGACAATCAAGTGTTACTTGAATTATCGCAGTTCCGTAAACATGGTATGCAAACGGATTACCCTTGTTCGTCTTTGTATCGAAATGTATCTCCGGTGTTGAATGATGAGCTTGTGCGGTTAAACTCACCCGTTTCATATATGTTTTTTTTACCAACTCACTGAAAGTTAATGTAGTTGGTTCACCTTCATAAAATACTTTTTCATTCTTGAAAGAGATTTTAGAAGCGTCTTCTTCGTTGAATTCTTGCGCCGCCACCTTCCGCAATCGTTCATTCAAAATATTACATGCATCAATCACCGCGAATCCGTTCAGATCGGTTCCCTTACTAGCAGCTGTTGGTGATGTATTCGAAACACGTGATGTGTTTGTTGACTCAACTTTTATTCGAGATTCATCAATAGAAAGAGTCCGTGCGGCAATACGTTTCATCTTGGCGTTGACGCCCTGCCCCATTTCAACCGCGGCGGTACTGATGTTCACGCTTCCGTCAGTATAAATATGAACCAGCGCAGAAGCTTGATTCAAAAAAGTTGTAGTGAATGAGATTCCAAAGCAAATGGGTATTACTGCCGCACCTTTTTTCACTAAATTATTTTTAGAATTGAATCCATCTATCTCTTGGTAAATTTTTTCAAAAGGATATCGTTCATTTAATTCGTCATAACATTTTACCGCATTGCAGTTAAATGTTTTTTGACCAAACGGGAATTCATCACCTTCCTTGAGCAGATTAATCTTTTGAATTTCTGCCGGATCAATTCCCATCACATGAGCTGCTTTGTAAATCGCAGATTCAATCACAAACATTCCTTGAGGTCCGCCAAATCCCCGGAAAGCTGTGTTCGGCGCGATGTTCGTTCTGCAGCTTAATCCTATCGCTCGTAAGTTAGGAATGAAGTAAGTGTTTGTACAATGAAATAATGTACGGTCCAAAATTGCCGGTGAGAGATCAGCAGCCGCGCCTGCATTTTGATAAAAGGTCGCTTCGTATCCTAAAATTTTTCCATCTTTGGTCAAACCGATTTTATAATCTGATGAATAAGGATGCCGTTTTCCTGTAAGACGAATATCATCTTGCCGGTTGAGAATTAATTTGACAGGAGTCTTGAGTTTAAACGCAGCCAAAGAAGCCATGCAAGCCCATGCAGTTGCTTGATCTTCCTTTCCGCCGAATCCGCCGCCGAGGCGTTGAACATCTACTTCAATCTTGTGCATTGGAATACCAAGCACATTTGCAATTGTTCTTTGAACAGCCGTGGGCGCTTGAGTTGCAGAAAAAATTTTTACTCCGCCATATTCCGTTGGCATTGCCAGCGAACCTTGAGTTTCAAGATACAAATGTTCTTGCCCGCCGCTATCAGCTCTCCCTTCGATTATGTAATCACAATCATTCCATACAGAATCCACATTGCCGAGTTCAAACTTTCTTGGCGGAATTATCAATTCATTCTTAAAAGCTGCAACACGCGGATCGAGAATTGGTGGAAGTTTTTCAAATACACTTTTTATTTTTTTTGATGCGTCGTGCGCATGCAAATATGTATCTGCTACAACCATTGCAATCGGATGACCAATGAAGTGAATATGTTCATCTGCAAAAAGATTTTCATCCTGGATAATTCCGCCAATCTGATTTTGTCCCGGAATATCTTTGGCAGACAAAACAGTTTTCACGCCCGGAGAATTTAATGCTTCAGAAAAATCGAGCTGTAAAATTTTTCCATGAGCAATGGGTGAATAGTAAACATATCCGTAGAGCGTTCCATCGAGATAAGGAATGTCATCAATAAAATGAGATTCACCTCGCACGTGCCGGATCGAATCGTAATTTTTCATAGCACTTCCTCCTGAGTTGACCAGCATGCAAGTTCATCAATCTGTTGAGGAAACAAAACTATGAAATGTGCATAGATCAGTTGCCGCAAAAGCAATCGTTTATATTCTGCCGAGCCGCGTGCATCGCTGATGGGAGAAATTTCTTTCAACGCAATTTCTGCTGCCAATTTCACAACTGTTGTCGTTATCAATTTTTCATTCAGGTAATTGCATGTTTCTTTTAGATATAATGGAATCGGCGCGACTCCGCCGGCAGACAAACCAATTGCAGTAATTTTATTCTTCTTTGCTTCGATGAAAATTGTTGAGTTCACACTGGCGATATCAAGATGTGTACGCTTAGAAACTTTTTCAAAATTGAAATGAAATCCTTTTAGCGGTATAACAAATGTGATCCACTCGATGAATTCATCTTTCTTCTTATCAACCAATTTGTAACCTTTGTAGAAGTTGCGGATCGGAATGGATCGTTTCATTTTTCCGCATTTCATTTGAATATCCGCATCAAGAGCGATAAGAATATTTGAAAGATCTCCAATCGGTGAAGCGTTTACAATATTGCCGGCAATTGTAGCACGGTTTCGAATTGGAAGCGAGCCGAATAGCTCCAGATCCTTTTGAAAAGTTGGAAAATATTTTTTGATAATCGGCGATTCTAAAATTTGCTGAACAGTTACCGCACCGCCAATTTTTATTCTATTCTTCGTCCGGACAATTTCATTTGGAATTTTTTCATTCGATGAAAAATCTGCATTCGACTGAACCACGCTTTCCCATTGCTGAACATATAAATCTGTGCCGCCGCTGATAAAATATTTTGCACCGGAAACTTTAGCGCTGCTTTTCTTAATTTTTACGAGTTGCTGTTTGATGGATTTGAAATACGAGGGAATGAATTTCGCTTCTATGAGTTTATCTAAATGAGTTTTTTTTGAGACTGTCTGTTCATAAGTAACAATTGATCGTTCAACCGCGCGTATAATTCCAGAATAACCGGTACAGCGGCAAATATTTCCGCCAAGCGAATCAATAGCTTCATCTAAAATCAGCTTTTTGTTATTCATAAAATATCCGGTCATAGAAACAACAAAACCCGGCGTGCAGAAGCCGCACTGAGTTCCCCCTTCATCAACTATTGCAGCTTGGATTGGGGTTAACTCATCCTGATTAAAAGCTTCTACTGTTACAACGTGTTTTCCGTGTGCATCGCCGAGCGGCATTAAACATGAGTTAATAGATTTATATCGAACATTACCATCAACTAACTCACCAAGTAAAATTGTGCACGCGCCGCAATCGCCTTCGCGGCATCCTTCTTTGGTTCCGGTTAGTTTTTTTTCTCTGCGAATGAAATCCAGCAGTACCGTTGTTGAAAGAGCATCTGTCTGAACTTGAGCATTATTAAGAATAAATTCTATCATTTTTCTCTCAGTTGATGTTTCAACTGTGGCTATAGTTTATAGGCATCTCTAAAAACCTCAAATGCTATCTGTGAAAATCCGTTTTATCAGCGTTTATCCGCGTTCTATTTTTTTAAAAATTAGTTTTTAGAGATGCTCTTATATGTGTAATAATCCTTCCTTAAATTCAGTGATTACACATAAAAAATTAACACTTTGGAATGCCGAAATCAAAAACTTAATTTCGTATATAATATTATAGTATAAGATGAAAACTCCCGATACCTGGAAAGTAAATTTAGCAGCACTCAGCACAAGTCAGTTTTTATATCGCGCCGGCACCCGAAGTTTAATTCCCTTCCTTCCACTTTTCATTCATGATTTGGGTAAGACAAATTTTGAAAACACAGCACTCTGGAGCGGATGGATCTTTGCAATACCATTTATCGTTTCATTTTTCACAACACCACTCTGGGGCAGCTTTGGAGACAAGTTCGGCCGTAAGTTAATGACATTGCTCGCAATACTCGGTTTTGCTGTCTCACAATTTTTGATGGGAACCTCTGCTAATCTTACTCAATTACTTTTATTCGCCGCTCTACAAGAAGCCATGGGTGGATTTTATCCCGCGGCAGTTTCTTTAACTGCATCGAACACACCAAAAGAAAAAACTGCTCATGCGCTCGGCATATTACAATTTGCAAATGGCGCCGGAAATGTAGTTGGTCCCATCATCGGTGGTGTGATTGCAGATTTATTCGGTTACAGAGACGTGTTTTTTCTTGTTGCTCTAACGGTGGCTCTTTCCGGATTTTTAGTTTTGCTTTTCGTTAAAGAGAAAAATTTCGTTCGTGAAGAACATACTTATCATTCGTTCATCAGCAATTGGAAACATTTATTCAATCAAAAGATTCTACTATCGTGCGGATTGTTTTTGCTGATCTACTCATTGAGCGTTTCAATGCTTCGCCCAACATTTTCTCTCTTCATTCAATCGCTGCATCTTCAGCAGCAAATCTCAACGCTTACCGGACTTCTATTAGGAATTTACGGTGGGACATCTGCTATAGCATCTGCATTGTTTGGAAAATTTTCTCTCCGATTCAATCTGAAATCTTTATTTAAT
>Ga0265292_1002441_pt1 | contig 12923 bp, 10 predicted proteins | sample Munlanlewell296A_FD_189080 | JGI IMG/M metagenome (GOLD analysis project Ga0265292, IMG submission 189080) | Leachate microbial communities from a municipal landfill in Southern Ontario, Canada - Leachate well 296A | ecosystem: Engineered > Solid waste > Landfill > Unclassified | place: Canada...
GGTAAATTCAAGAGGCAAGTGCAATTTTATCATCAAAGCTATTTAAAAAAATACTTCCAGGTGATTTAAAGTTTAGTTTTTTTCTTGGTCTGCTATTTAGTTTCATTATTATATCTCTGATATGTTGGTTATTAACGTCTTTAAAATTTGTTTTTTTAGGGATATATTGCCTGATCAACCTATTAGTATACTCATTTAGTCCCCTTTCCCATGAAGAATATGGATGTGCGAAATAAAATTTTGCCCCAAGTTTTTCTGCAATATATTTGTGCATAGCGAATTCGGTTCCATTATCGGAAGTAATTGAAAACACTTTGTTTTTAAAAGGAGCCATCAGCCTAACCACAGCTTTGGCAAGTTCGGTGGCATTTTTCCCTTCTATCTTTGCAATCAGCACAAATGCGGTAATCCTTTCGGCGATAGTAACAATCGCCCCTTTATTATCCTTGCCCACAATCGTGTCAATCTCCCAGTCACCAATCCTCTCTTTGTTGTTGATGTAATCAGGGCGAAGATCAATAGAAACTCTTTCTTTGATTATGCTTCTTTTGTTCTTGCCGCTACCATAGCGTTTACGGTACTTTTTGGAAGCTACACGCAAATGTTTATATAGTCCGCCACCTCTGGCTTTGTCTTGATAAATAAACTGGTAAATACGTTCGTGGCTGACCATGTGGATATTATTTTCTTTGCAATAGCCTGATATTTGTTCTGGCGACCATTGCTCAGTTGATAACTTGTCCTTGATGAACCGTTCCATTGCGGGGGAAAACTTACGGGTATGAGCAAACCTCTCTTTCTTCTCTTCTGAGATCTCTTGGGCAAAAGGAGCGTTGTATTTACCTGTTTTTGTCTTGTTACGTTTAAACTCCCGGCAGATCGTTGACGGACTTACTTTTAGGTGTTTTGCTATAAACGGGGCTTTATGCCCTGCCTTAAGTAAGGCTTCAATTTTGTACCTTTGCCACAGTGTGAGATGGCAATAATCCTTTTTTGTCATTTTGCAACGAATATAATTTTAGTACTTCAAAGATAAGTGGGCTAGCCCACTTATCTTTGATATTAAATCGTTGCACTTACTAATTGAATTTTCGTGGTCAATAAATTTTATCCTCTATTCAATAAGTATCTAAAGCTGTACGGCGGCAATATGCAATCGATTTGTCAGACCCTCCTGAAGCCGGAAGATTTTCTTGGTGATATTGACCGGGCAATCGGTAATGGTGCTGATACTTTATATATACAGGGTGATGAAGGTGACCGTTATGTAAGGGAAGGCAAGATCAACATGCTGGCAAAAGCTATTGAACATATAAAAAAACAAGGGTATTTAGCAGGTATGGGTGCGCATTCACTTGAAGTTATCAAAGCTTGTGAAAAAGAGGGGTTACCGGTTGACTATTATGTTAAAACTTTCCATCATGATAATTACTGGTCGGCTCATCCGGAATCTGAAAGAATCGAATTTAGTATTGATACAAAGGTGTATCAGGATCACAACAAGATCCATGATAATATGTTCGAACTCTTCCCTTATAAAACCACTGAATTTATGAAAGATGTCAGAAAACCCTGGATTGCATTCAAAGTATTGGCAGCCGGAGCTATAAAACCAAAGGACGGATTCCGATTTGCTTTAGAAAACGGGGCCGACTTCATATGTGTTGGGATGTTCGATTTTCAGATTGTCGACAATGTGAATACAGTCAACCAGATTCTTGGAGATATTAAAAAGCGGGATAGAGAATGGTTTTCCTGAGATATTATTTAAGAATTTATGAAATTTAACAATGCAATTTCAACCTGATCATTAAATGAACCGGAAATAATAATATACTAACTAAACCTGCTTACCCCAAAATGGAAATTATCAAGAAAACTCAATTATTTAATGCAAGTTGTATTGCATTAGTTGTAACTGCAATGGCCTTTGGCACCAGGGGTTCATTTGTGGAAGCATGGGCGACTGAATTCAATCTGACCCATACCGAGGTAGGATGGATTGTTGGTACCGCGTTCTGGGGTTTTACACTGGCAATGGTTTTTGGTGGACCGCTGGTAGATATCTTAGGCATTGGAAGGATCATTTCAATTGCTTTCTTCTGCCATATAGCTGGAATAGTTCTCACTATCATTGCTACAGGGTTCTGGTCATTATTCATATCCACATTGTTTATCGGAATAGCCAACGGTAGTGTGGAGGCTGCATGTAACCCATTGATAACAAGCATGTACACAGACCAGAAAACGGTTCGTCTTAACCGTTTTCATGCCTGGTTCCCTACAGGAATAGTTATAGGAGGTTTGGTTGTCTATTTGTTCAATAAGATTGATCTCAACGACTGGCGTTTTGCAATGGGAATAATGCTGCTTCCGACTATTATTTATGGTTATATGTTTCTTAATAAAAAGTTTCCTCAGACTGAGCGTGTTATTTCAGGTTTTTCTTATAAAGACATGTTAAAAGCATGTGTCAGTCCATTATTTGTTTTTATGGCTTTCTGTATGCTATTGACTTCCGGTACAGAAATAGGAACAAACCAATGGATTGCAGCACTACTCGCAAATGTTTCGGATAATCCTATACTTCTTTTGGTTTGGATATCAGGTATAATGGCTCTTACACGTCAGTTTGGCGGAGCCCTGATATATAATGTTAAATCAACTGTTGTATTGTTTACCTCTGCTATTCTGGCTTTTGTCGGATGCATTCTGATGGGTTTCAGCAGCGGAATAATGTTTTTTGCATCAGCGGGTATCTTTGCATTAGGTATAGCATTTTTCTGGCCTTCCATGCTAGGATTTGTATCTGAGAATATTCCTGCCAGCGGTGCTTTAGGTCTTGCCATTATGGGTGGTATCGGTCACTTTGGAGGAGCAATAGCACAACCGGTTATGGGAGCAATCTTTGATGCTCAAACTATTGCAGCTGTACCAGCAGGAAAGGCTGCTGATGCATTGAAGACAGCATTGGCAGGAACTCAGGAAGCGGCAGTCTGGGCAGCAGCTCAGATTACCGGTGGCTCACATACATTAAGATACGTTTCTTTTGTTCCAGCATTTCTAATAGTACTCTTCTTTTTTCTTCACATCTGGAAAAGAAAACATATTTAAAAAAGTAAAACCTTAAAATTATGGAAAACAAAATTAAATCATCCGATAATGTATCACGGCGAAAGTTCATAGGACTTACAGCTACAGTTGCAGCTTTTTCACTAATCCCTGTGAATTTTGGTTATGGAATTGAGCCGGGGCTTCAGAAGGGAAATAAACCGAACTCTAAGTTTGGCGGTGTCCAGGTTGGGGCAATTACTTATAGCTGGCGCAGCATGCCGGACAGTGCTGAAGAGATTCTTCAATACTGTCTTCAGACTGGTATCAGTTCGATTGAGTGGCAAGGTAATGCCGCTGAAAGATATGCGGGACTTCCCCAGGGTGTTTCCAGACCGCCACGTGGAGTTGTATTATCGGAAGCTGAAAAAGCGGAGTTTAATAAAGCTGCCAAAGAGGCCACAGAAGCACAGCGAAAATGGCGCATTTCTGTACCCATGACAAAGTTTAGGGATCTTCGTAAGATGTACAACAATGCCGGTGTAGATATCCACATTCTAAAATTTGAGCCGGAGAATTGGACTGATGAAGAGATAGATTATTCTTTTAATGTGGCTAAGGCATTGGGCGCCATAGGAGTATCAACTGAAATCGGAGACAATGCAGCCAAACGTCTTGGAGCATTCGCTGAGAAGCATGGAATGTATGCTATTTATCATCAGCACGAGCAACCTGGAAAACCGGGCTGGACCTTTGACAAGTTTTTGGATTATTCCCCGGCTAACATGCTTAATTTTGATGCCGGACACTATTTCGGAGCCACCGGTTTGCATCCCAATGGTATAATCGAAAGACTTCATAGCCGGATCGTAAGTGTTCACATAAAAGATAAGACAGGTCCTAAGAGTAATCCTCCCGACACCAACATGCCATGGGGAAAAGGTGAAACACCAATAGCCGATATCCTTTTGCTTATTAAAAAAAATAAGTGGCCGATCAATGTCGATATTGAGTTGGAATATCCTGTACCTGAAGGTTCGGATGCCGTGGCGGAGGTCAAAAAATGTGTTGAATATTGTAAGGCGATTCTCACTTAGTGGTACATATAAGTGACTTGTAGTTTATAGCTGCTGATTTGGTGAAATATTTTGTTGATTAAAATCGCAAACCTGACATTAAGGCTTGCTCTTATGACTCCATGTCCTCTTTTCAATGACCGATTTTATCAATGCAACATTGAGAGCATTGAAAATTTCATGATCGGGCCGTTTCCTGATTTCTACAAATAGGGAAGGATCAAACACCGGCTGTGGGATGAATTCTCTCAATACAAGAAAGAATTGCATGTAGGGGTTTCCCTGTATCGTAACAATTACTCCTATATCATATAGCTTTCCAATTTTTTCTTTAATTAATTCCCATAGAACAATCCCTAGACAAATAACTGGATATCCAAAATCAGCAATAATCAGGAGATATAAGCGGAGGCAAATATTCCCCACGGTACTGCTTCGCTAAGATTAACCTATTTATTTTCAGCTAGGAAGGAAGATTGAAAAGGAGTTTTGAACTCTTCAATTGTCAACTGTAGATCAGAATTATGCTTTATCATAAATGCAAATATTATTATCTGAAATTATGTTTTTATTTGCATTTTTGCTATTTATTCAAGCTAAAGTTATTAACATATATTGCTGAATATTAACACTATATGTGTGAAAAAGACTTTATCAGCAAACCCTAGTTAGCGATTTTCAACCGGGCAACCGAAGTTTCAATCCTCCTCACTTCGTTGTCTGATCATCATTTTTATAGGCTAACAAGTATTCTGTCGGAGTTAAATTCATAACCCGTTTAAATTGGTCGTTAAAATGAGACAAGTTGTTAAATCCACTTTCTAAACTGGCTCTTGAGATTGAAATATTATCTTCTACTATTAATTTACAGGCATGTCCAATCCTGATTTCATTGAGAAAAGAGAAAAAAGTCTTGCCAGTGTGTTTTTTAAAATACCTGCAAAAGGCAGTGGGACATATATTAACTTTATTGGCAACATCTTCAAGTTTAATTGGTTTGGTAAAATTGCGTATAATATGTTCATGTATCTTATTAAACCTATAAAAATCATAGGTGTTAATGATCTTTGAATACCCGATACTTGCATGATATTTATACTCCTTTATATTTGCCATCATATCAAGTAAAAGGATTAATTCTGTTATCCGTTTAATCCCTGGAAACTTAAATATCTTAATAATCTGTTCACTAAGCAGTTTTCTGCTTTTACCAAAATATTGAATGCCTCTTTGAGATTTTTCCAGAAACTCTTTTATCGAATTCATCTCAGGCATATTAATGAAGTTTGTATCAAAAATCTCTCTTTTAAATTGTATGATAAGCGCCTTAATACCATTTTTGTTTTCAGGGTCCAGGTATTTACTATCGCTTTTCCACCAATGAGGCACATTTACACCAATTATACTGATTTCACCTTCAGCAAAACGATGTATTCCATCCCCAATAAAACAAATCCCGGAACTTTTAACAACATATAGGATTTCGATTTCAGGGTGAAAATGCCACGGCACAGTAAAATGGGGCCCTTCCTCATTATAAAAAATTACTGATTGTGTGGGTAATGTGACAAGCTTTTGGTAGAATGGTTTCATAGTGTGATGATATAATTATAGCAGTATTTGCACATTCGGTCGAATTTATGGCAAAAATAGTTAAAATAGCATAATACCAGAAGTGCTTTTTATAATTCACTCCTGAACATAAGATCAATTGATCAGAAATTTTATCATCTGGTGTATTAATTTGATTTACAGCAAGTCATAAAAATACGCCATGCTTAATCCATAGATAGTCAGTCTTTTACAATTAAATTGAATTAATAACAGTTACTTATATTTGCAGAAACAATAAATTTGAAAATAATAAAGCTAAAATAGCATTATATATAGTTAATAATGCAAAATGAATGTAAAAAATTTATTTCTATTTTTAACTTTATAATGCATAGCTTTAAAATACCCAATTGAATTGAAACAATTTGCACTTATCGACTGGATCGTTTTCATTGGATACGCTTCCATCATTGTTTTCGTCGGATTATGGGTCTCCCGCACCAAAAAAGGGGAGCAAAAAACATCCCAGGACTATTTTTTAGCAAGCCGTTCATTACCTTGGTGGGTAATAGGTTCCTCCCTGCTTGCCGCGAACATTTCAGCAGAACATTTTATTGCTATGTCGGGTTCCGGTTATGCAATCGGATTGGCAATAGCCGCTTACGAATGGATCGCAGCTATTTCACTGATTATTGTAGCAAAGTATTTTCTTCCGGTTTTCATTGCGAAAGGAATATTTACGATGCCTCAGTTTCTTTCCCAGCGGTATGATAAAAGAGTCAGTACCTGTTTTGCCGTATTCTGGATACTGGTTTACATTTTCGTAAATATGACTGCTGTTATATATTTAGGAGCATTGGCAATGGAACGGATAATCGGGGTTCCGCTGATTTACGGAGTTATTGGGTTTTCATTCTTTTCAGCATTATACTCTCTATGGGGAGGAATGAAAGCTGTAGCATGGACAGATGTCATAAATGTAACCGTCTTAATATTTGGCGGTCTGATAACAACCGCTTTTGCTCTTAATGCGCTTAGCGATGGTAATGGTGTGATTGCCGGTTTTGCTGAACTATTGCATCAAGCACCTCAGAAATTCCATATGATCATTGAAAAAGGAACTCTGTTTGCACCGGACGGATTTGGAGGTAAAAAGGATGCATTTTCAGATCTCCCTGGTCTTGGTGTAGTTTTAGGATCAATGTGGCTGACTAATCTCAGCTTCTGGGGATTTAATCAGTTTATCATCCAGCGGGGACTTGCCGGAAAAAACTTAAAAGAAGCGCAACTCGGAGTAGCCTTTGCCGGATACCTGAAACTATTGATCCCTCTTCTTGTCGTTATCCCGGGAATTGCAGTATTTGCCCTTGGTGCAAAACTGGGAAAATCGGATGAGGCTTATCCATGGTTAATCAGAAATATCGTGCCTGTAGGGGTTACCGGGCTTTCATTTGCTGCAATAGCCGCTGCAGCAGTATCATCAATAAGTTCAATAGTAAATAGTACAGCAACGATTTTTACTATTGATATTTATAAGAGTTTTATAAATAAAAATGCAACTGATAAACAGATGGTAAGAACCGGCATGATAGTGGCTTTGATCGCTTTGCTGATCTCAACAATTGTTGCACCTCAATTGAAATCGCTTGATCAGGCATATCAATATATTCAGGAATACACAGGATTTATTTACCCGGGAGAATTTCTGATATTCTTCTGCGGGCTGTTCTGGCGACAGGCATCATCTAAGGCAGCAATATGGACGGCATTACTTACAATTCCTTTAGGAATAGTATTTAAAATTTTTAATCCGGATATGCCTTTTGTTCTTCGTATTGGCTATGTTTTTATCATTTTATCTTTTGTTATGGTTGGTATTAGCCTGATGGATCAAAGGCAAAGGATTGATAATGTTTTTTACAATGAATCAGGAAAGAAAAGGATTTACACCGGAATAAGGATTGTAGCGCTCGCCTTGCTGGTAGGAATTATTGCCGGATTTTTCGTCCGTCCGCTCAAAGATCTGGCGCTTGAGGCGATTTATGTACCTGTTGTGGGATTTATCCTGATTGGCCTTATTTTGATCCTGAATAATACACAAAAGAAGATGAATGTGAAAGCTATTCTGATCGGTAAAGGTTTATTTAATACTTCAATGACATTTAATATTGCATCAATAGGAATTTGCGGGATATTAGCAGTACTGTATTATTTCTTCTGGTAATTATCTGAAAACAATTAATATCATACTTTTCTTTTTAAAATACTTATCTGATAAGCTTATGAGAGTCCCAATACAAGAGTTGCATCATTCAGCATATGGTAGATATGGGATAGGTGCATTTAATGTTTTTAATGCCGAGCAGGTTCACGGGGTATTCAGGGGGGCAATGAAAGTGAAGGCCCCGGTGATTATACAGCTTACTCCTGTGGCACGTAATTATGTTCATCCTGAAATGCTTGAAGGAATGATTGTTTCTGCCGAAAAAATTTACCCTGAAGTGAAGTTTACAGTACACCTCGATCATGGTACACATGATCATTGTATAAGTGCAGTCGGTTCAGGTTATTATCAGTCAGTAATGATTGATGCATCCAATGAATCCTTCACTGAAAATGTGCGGATTACAAGGGAAATCGTTAAATATGCTCATCCCTTTGGAATTGCTGTTGAAGCGGAATTAGGGGTGTTGAGCGGAGTCGAAGACCATCTTTCTGTAGAAAAAACCAGAACTCACTATACTGATCCGAAAGAGGTAGTTGATTTTGTAAGACAAACTGATTGTGATAGTCTTGCTGTTGCTGTTGGTACAAGTCACGGGGTATATAAATTTTCCAGTGGCAAAGGTTTACAGCTTTCTATTCTGGCTGAAATTCAAAAGCAGCTTCCCGGATTTCCTCTCGTATTGCATGGTGCATCGGCTGTTCCTTCCGGTGAGGTTGCGCGGATTAACCATGCGGGAGGAAAAATAAGTGCGGAGGCAAAGGGGGTTGATGATAACGAACTTTTGATGGCAATTCGTTATGGAGTGTCCAAAATAAATATTGCAACCGATATGCGATTGATATGGACCCGTATTCATAGAGAATTTTTTCGGGATGAACCCGACAAATTTGATATGGTGATTCCCGGGAAAGAATACATGAATGCTTTGGAGTCTTTTGTCGCAGACAAATGCACTTTTCTGATGGCAAATCAAAAATTCTGATTCATGAAAAGAGATAATAAATGTCCGATTCTGGCAAAATCATCTTTGGATAAAGAAATATACCAGACCATCACTTCTGCTGAGGCAGGGTGGAGTCATCTGAATTTCATGGCCAGAGCAATGAAATCAGGGCAAAAATGGATTGGAGAAACCGGCATTAATGAATATTTGTTTGTATTACTGGGAGGAAATTTTTCAGCAGACACCTCAGCAGGAACATGGAAAACGAAGAACGGCAGAAAAGATGTTTTCAGTGGCCTGCCTCATGCATTATACCTTCCACAACATACTAAATTTGAAATTACACCACTTGACGATTTACTTGACATCGCTTGCGGGTGGTGCGTCGCAGAAAAATTATTCCCGGCTCATTATATAACACCTGCCGATGTTGCGGATATGGGAATTGAATATCGCGGAGGTGATAATGCCAGCCGGCAGATCAACAGGATACTCCCGCCCGGTTCTCCATGTCACCGGCTTGTCTGCGTCGAGGTTTATACTCCCTCCGGAAACTGGAGCTCCTTCCCGGCGCACAAACATAATACAAGAAAAACCGATCCTGTAACAGGAACACTGACCGAAGCCAGCCTCGAGGAGATTTATTTTTATAAGTTCGATAAATCTCAGGGATTTGCGATTCAAAAAGTATATACTGATGATCGTAGTCTTGATGAAATAGCAGAAGCACATCACAACGATGTGGTTCTTGTTCCTGAAGGATACCACCCTGTAGTCGCCTGCCATGGATACAATGTGTATTATCTCAATTTTCTTGCAGGCAGTGACCAAAGTCTCGCTTCCACTGATGATCCGGACCATAAATGGATTTATGGAACATGGAAAGGAATGGATTCAAGAATTCCAGTTGTAACTCTTGAGATGAATGGAAAGTAAATATTAATAAGGATAAATTTATAAAAATGACTAATAAAGAGTATGATGTAATAACCTATGGACGATCATCTATTGATTTGTATTCCGCTAATATCGGAGCCGATTTTGTTGACATACAGGCATTTAATGCCTATGTAGGTGGCTCCCCCCTGAATATCGCAGTCGGGACAAAACGGCTGGGTCTTAAATCTGCATTATTAACCGGGATTGGACAAGATCAGGTTGGTGATTTTCTGTTGAATTTTTTGAATAAGGAAGGCGTTGAAACAAAATTCATTCCGAGAAAACAAGGATCGCGTACCAGCGCTGTTGTATTAGGTATTCAGCCACCGGATAACTTTCCTCTGGTTTACTATCGTGAAAACTGTGCCGATTCAAAAGTAAATATCGATGATGTAATAAATGCAAGTATCGGGTCCTTTCGTCTGTTTGAGATTTCCGCCACTGCACTGAATGTTGAACCTTCAAGGTCTGCAGGATTTTTTGCGGCCGAAGAAGCTGTTAAGAACAATGTCCCGATCTTAATTGATCTTGATTTCCGGGCTGATCAGTGGCACGATGCCCGTGCTTTTGGAATCACAGCCCGGGCTTATTTAAAGAATTGCACCATCGCTTTGGGCACAGAAGAGGAGATTTTAGCAACAATGCTAAGTGATCCGGATAAGATAAAAATCAAAAATCAACAAATCTCTGCTCCGGAAATACAGGGAGATATTGATGCTTCAATTAAAGAAATTATGAGGCTTGGAATTCAGGCGTTGATCGTAAAACGAGGTGCAAAAGGATCAACTGTGTTTTTAAAAGATAGTACGGTGATTGATGTTCCCGGTTTTTCTGTCAAGGTAATGAATGTATTGGGAGCAGGTGATGCTTTTGCAAGTGGATTCATATACGGATATCTGAATGGGTGGGACTGGTATAAATGCAGTCGTATGGGAAATGCTTGTGGGGCAATTCTTGTAACAAAACCCGGTTGCTCAAATTTTAATCCAACACTTGACGAAGCTTTAAACTTTATTGAAGCTAAAGGTGGATTTTAATACCATTAAATTACATTATTAATAATGAATTTATCTTTATGAAAACTAATCGATTAACTGTTGGGCAGGCTGTAGTCATGTTTCTTAAGAACCAGTATGTTGAACGTGATGGCGTTGAATATCATTTTTTTGCAGGTTGTTTAGGGATATTCGGCCATGGTATTGTGGCTGGTGTGGGTGAGGGTTTAATGGAAAACCCCGACTTCCGTTACTATATGACCAGAAACGAACAGTCCTCTGTGCATATCGCTATTGCATATGCCAAAATGAAAAACAGGTTAGGGACTTTTGCCTGTATATCATCTATCGGTCCCGGCGCAACCAATATGATAACCGGTGCAGCCTGTGCAACGATCAACCGGTTACCTGTGCTGATCATCCCTGGAGATATTTTTGCACGTCGTAATGTAGCACCGGTTTTACAACAGCTGGAATCACCTTCTGCTCAGGATATTTCAGTAAATGACTGTTTTAAACCAGTATCTAAATATTGGGACAGGATCAACAGACCTGAGCAATTGATCACCTCCTTACCCGAGGTGATGAGGGTTCTGACTTCTCCATCCGATACAGGCGCTGTTACTCTGGCAATCCCTCAGGATGTACAAGCAGAAGCATTTGACTTTCCGGAAAAGTTGTTCCGGAAAAGAGTATGGAAAATTGCCCGCCCCAGGCCTGATACCAGCCTCTTAAAAGAAGCTGTCGAAATGATAAAGGCTTCAAAAAAACCGGTTATTGTGGCCGGAGGTGGAGTGATTTATAGCCAGGCCACCGAAATCTTAAAAAACCTAGTTGAACGGACCGGAATTCCCGTTACCGAGACATTTGCCGGAAAAGGTTCGCTTCCTTATAACCATCATTCAAACCTTGGTGCGGTAGGTGCAACAGGAACTCCGGGGGCAAATGAATTTACTTCGGAAGCCGACCTTATTATTGGTATCGGCACCCGTTACAGTGATTTCACAACCGCATCGAAAACAGCCTTTCAAAATCCTGATGTAAAATTCATTAATATCAACATTGCCAATTTCGATTCGTACAAACATTGTGCATTACCTCTCACGGCAGATGCCAAAGCTTGCCTTGAAGAACTATTTGAATCATTGGCTGATTACAGGGTGTCTGATGAATACCGCATACGCACTGCCAATCTGAATAAAACCTGGGATAAACAGGTCAGCGAATTCTATAAAGTTACCGGTTTACTTCCGGTTTCCCAGGCTGAAGTTGTTGGCGCTGTTAACGAGTTTGCAGGGCCACGCGACGTTGTACTTTGCGCTGCAGGCAGTTTGCCCGGTGATCTGCATAAACTTTGGCGGACACTCGATCCTAAAGGTTTCCATCTTGAATATGGATATTCAACCATGGGATATGAATGTGCAGCAGGAATTGGTGCAAAAATGGCCTGTCCTGACCGTGAAATATATGTTATGGTAGGCGATGGAAATTACCTGATGATGAATAATGAAATTGTAACTGCTATTCAGGAAGGGATCAAATTCAACATCATTCTGCTGAATAATAACGGATTCGGCAGTATTGGCGCTTTATCACAATCCATCGGATCTCAGCGTTTTGGGACTAAATACCGTTACAGGGACGAGGAAACAGGACTATTAACAGGTGATATTCTTCCTGTCGATTTTGCACAAAATGCTCGGAGCCTTGGAGCATATGTCATTGAAGCCCATGATATAATCTCTCTTAAAAAAGCTTTAGCAGAAGCCAAAGAACATAATACAACGACAGTGATTACTATTGAAACTGATCTGTATAAAGGTGTTCCCGGCTATGCATGGTGGGAAGTGGCTATTGCTGAAGTCGCTGAAATAGATACTGTTAAAAAGGCTTATCAAAGCTATATCGAAAACAAGAAGAAGCAACGATATTTTTTGTAGGATGTATCAAGAAATAATAATTAATAGCACAATAATATGCCACGAATTCTAAAAAACTATATTAACGGACAATGGGTTGAGAGCAAGGGCTCCATGTTCCTGGATGTTATAAATCCGGCTAACGGCCAACTTCTTGCTAAGGTTCCTGCAGGATCGAAAGACGATATTAAAGATGCTGCAGGAACAGCTCATCAGGCC
>Ga0265292_1002442_pt1 | contig 12913 bp, 8 predicted proteins | sample Munlanlewell296A_FD_189080 | JGI IMG/M metagenome (GOLD analysis project Ga0265292, IMG submission 189080) | Leachate microbial communities from a municipal landfill in Southern Ontario, Canada - Leachate well 296A | ecosystem: Engineered > Solid waste > Landfill > Unclassified | place: Canada...
TGCTGATGTGCTGATTAAAGAATGTATTTCATTTTGGTCACTTGTCACTTGTCACTCTTTCGCATCACGCGTCACGTTTCACGCGTCACGGCTAAAATTTGAGTGAATTTGTGGATAAATTAAAAGCTTCCTGCATTGCCTCGCCCAGCCCTTTTACCCACCTCCGGTCTTTTTCGATTACTACAAATCGGGAAGGAAAAGTTTGAATATCATTGGGCAATTCATGCAAAGCATTGATGCACAGGGTTTGAGAGATGGCAGCTTCGGGCGGACAGATTGCCGGTCCCGGGATTCTGCATTTTTCGATGGCCTTGAAGAGTTTTTTAAACTGATGACCGGCATCGGGGTGGCCATAATTGATCGTGGTTCCATCTTTATGAATAGCCACAATACCGTTGGAAGTTTCGTCCATTGTGATTACCCCATTTTCAAATTCGAATTGGAACGATGGATTAACCTGATTTTCGGTAACGTGGGACGCATAAAACAGGATTTCAACAACATTTTCCGTGATCGCCCGACAGACTACGGTATCATAGTTCCCGATATCATAGGCCCGGAAGCGTTCGCCGGTAACTGATTGCGGAACCGAACTCAGGTGCATTTCAGGTCCGGTTAGAAAAAACATATTGTGCAGGAAATGGGCGCAGGCATTGTTGGCCACGCTGTCGAGCACCAGGCTTCCGTCGTCGGTCCGTATCTTTCCGGCCCAGTTGTTCCTGTTAAAATAGGCGTAGGGCCTCGGCCACAGACAGATCGTTTTCATTCGCACCGGCTTTCCGAATTTGCCATCCAGAATGTCCCTCTTAAGATTTAGGATGGCATCAGAAAACGACCACTGATACCCGACCTCCGCCCACCGGCCAGTTTGGTTTCTAACAGCGATCATCCGCATTATTTCACCCGGAGTTACGCCCACCGGCTTATCAACCAAAACGTTACTTCCGTTTTTCATGGCGATGATGGCCTGTGGTACATGATATTGAAGCGGAGAGCAAATTACCGTCAGATCAGCGAGATTATCATCTTTGAAAAAGGACCCGATATCGGCATAGATGGGAACACCGCGGGCGAGGATAGCGGGAAAATGATCCGATTTTTCCGGTTGGGGATCGATCACCCCGCAGATCACGGCTTGCTCTTCCGGGATCTCTTCAAAAAGGGTTTTCAGGTAGTAGTAACCATAACCGGAGATGGCTGAGAATAGGATACGAATAGGATTCATATAAAGAAAATAGAGGCGTGACAGCCGCATCCAAAGTTAGCATTTCGGCCGTTACGAAAAGCATGAATTTAGTGATTTTAAAGTACCCACCCCAACCCTCCCTGTTTCAGGGAGGGTTGGGGTGGGTACCTTTCGGAGCTCTGGGGCCGGCACTTATTGTGTATCTGAATCTTTCACTATTCTAAGGTCTGTTCTGGTTTTTGACCATCTGACGGCTTCCAATTGGGCTCAGGACCCTGCAATTCAACAATGAGGGTTTCTTCAATATCATAAGGCTCCGGATTATAAACCAGTATCGGAAACTCATCCTTGCGGGCAGACGGCTGACCGGCCAGCAGTTTAAAGAAGGCCCTGGCTTTCAGTCGGGAGAGGATCTCCAGGCCATGACTCATCCGCTGCAGTGCATAGGTTTCTACCTCAGGAATCCCCGAACCGGGCAGGATATCATGAAACTCGCAGAACAACAGGTCTTCCAGGGCCTCACGCAGTTCTGTCCGCGGATATTTCATCAGTCCGGCAACAACTGCGTGTGTCAATATCTTTTCAGTGAAATAATAGGTTTCCTCTAACTCTCGATGCATTCTCTTCACCCGCGCCATCGAAGTATAACACCCTACCGCCCATGGATTCAGGTCGCGGTCGAACTTTTCCAGTTTACCCCGATTTTGTTCCAACCACCCGAAATACTCCTCCGGCCACGAATGCCTGATCTCCCAACCCCCTTCATCCTTCTTACTTCCAGAATTCAGAATTCTCAATTGGATCTTCGCCAGGTCCTCGCGAGACGGGCCGCCACCATGATTGCCAATCCCCCAAAGGAACATCCCTCGATCAAGACCGGCATGGCGTTCCATCCAGGCTTTTAATTTCTCTGCGGCCTTACCTTTCTCTGAATTATAATGTTCCGGCGACCGGTGTGCGAGGATGGTTGATCCATCGAATCCTTCCCAGATAAAATCGTTAGCCGGAAGTTGCAGATGTTTACTATCAGGCCGGCAAAACAGATAGGAGGTGTATCCCGATTTTGCAAGTATCTGTCGGACAAAAGATTCCCCCGATGGTATATTACAATCGGGTTGCAGGTACCAACCCCCTATGATCCGCCATTTGCCTTCGCTGACCAATCTCCGGATCTTCCTGAACAGTTCCGGTTCGTACTCCTCAACCCATTGGTAAAGAAGAGCCTCATTATGGCAGAAGACAAAACCTTCATAATCCTCGCAGAATTTCGCTGCAATCCGGAAGGTCGACAGTGTTTCGGCCGGTCATGCATATACATGGGTTTTCCTTTGCTTGCCCCAATCTCCCGGATTTCTTCGATCAATTCATCAAAATAGCGGGCGTCGAATCTTGATCCTTTGATAAATCTGTCTTTGTCTATAGAAGATATCCACTTCTGGCATTAAGCACATGTAAAGTGGCTAGGATTTTCAACCGGCAGCTGTTCACCCTGTTGAAAGATTGTGGAACAAGAGAATTTGCATTCTCCGGTATCTAATTCAATTAGAACTGTTTTTGATCTGATAAATCGAACCAGGAACTATTCTCTTCGTATTTAACAACTACCTGGGTGCTGTTGGGAAAATGGAAAGTGTTCAAGAGGGTGGATATCTCTTGTTTTAATACAATCAATGTATTCTCTATTAAGTCTTTGCGAAACCCTTTCTCTTCAAGGTATAAAACGAGGTCCATTGAAACAATCCTGCTGATCAACTGTCCGAACTCGACGAGCTTGCGTTGCGGAAACCGGATAACCAATTCAAAATTCACTATCTCCTGAATCCGGTCGGCAGCGCGTGCTGTAAACCCTTTTAAAAACTGATACAGGCTCTTCTCTTTCACTGTTTTCATCAGTTTCAGCACCGACTCTGCAATCTGATGATAAAGAATATCGTTCGATCCTTCAAAAATCTGAAAAGGGCGGCTATCGACCACCGATCGTCCGGCGATCTCACCAGATTTCAGGCAAAAAGCTGAGCAAACCGTGAAATTAGCCTGCAACCGCGACTTAGTATGGTTGATGGCTTCGTCCAGTATCCGCCTGATAAAACCCAGTCCCATCCCGGAAAACTGAAACCGGCTCCGGTGAAGAAGGTCGAGCAACATCTTAATGCCTGTTGTATGAGGAATAAGCCTTTGTTCATCTGGGATATATACATCGATATGATTTCTGCCGTAAGGGATCTGATAGAGTCCGAGGTTCTCGAAATACTCTTCAACAATGATCTTTTGCCGCGGGGCATTGACTTCGCAGATAAACATATCGATATCTCGCATCAAGTTGCCCGATTCGGCTCTTCTACGTGCCGTTAGTAACCAAAAGTCTGCCATACCGGTAAGCCCGGCCCAGTGTTTCTTCCCCCGGATATGAAAAAAACCATCTTTTTCTGAAAATGAAGTGTGCATGCTTAAGGCATCGCTACCGAAACCAGGCTCTGTAATCATTAACCCACCCATAGAACTATTGTTTATGAATTGGCTGAAAACCTTAGGTTTTACAGATTCTTGCCCGTATTGCCTTGGGATACACAGTGCAAGGGGATTTCCGGACATCAATTCCTTTAAAACGGCAGGAGGCAGCCCACGTGTGCTGCAAAACCGATCGATGTCATCCTCTTCGTGAAAGGCACGCTTCATACTGGCTTTGAACTCATCCAAAAACTGCCGGAAGGATTTGTTTTCGGATTAGCGGCCCAGCATTATTGCTTTTACGAAATTGCCGATTCCATTCGTAGGGGAGGACCCCCGGGTCCTCCCTCTATCATAAATGTCGTATGTTCATGCCCCCGCTTAACTCGATCACTGCCCCAGTTGCATAAGGAATTTCCCTGCCGGCCAATGCAACCACTGCCCTGGCGATGTCGTCCGGCTGTCCCCAGCGGCCTTCGGGAATGAGTCCGCCGGCAATCTTTTTATCATATTTCTCTTTCACGCCGGCTGTCATATCGGTATAGATCACACCCGGACGGATCTCATAAACCGATATGCCGGTTGTGGCCAGCCGATCAGCGTAAACCTGGGCCGCCATGCTCAACCCGGCCTTTGAAATACAATACTCCGCCCGCTCAGGCGATGACGCCACCGCTGACACCGACGTTATAAATATCACGCACGGCGGACTAACTTCTTCTCTTTCTTTACGATCTTTCCCTTCTTTACGATCCTCACGTCCCTCACGTCCCTCACGTTCTTCTCGTTGGATCATGTAGTTTACAACCATTTGAGTAAAGAAAAACGGCCCCCTCAGGTTGATATTGATCAGCCGGTCGAAACTCTCCGGTCCGGTTTCAAGGATATCCACCCGTTTCAGCGGTGCCACACCGGCATTGTTAACCAGCAGATCGATCCGGCTGAACTCCCCGGCGATCTTGCTGATCAATCCGGCATGGCTCTCTATATCAGCAATATTTGCCTTGATAGTCAGGGCAAAAGGCTCGCCCGGTTCGATATTCCGCGAGATTCCGACAACCTGATAACCATTCATGGCCAGGCCCACCGCGATGGCTCGGCCGATTCCGCGGCTGGCGCCCGTAACTATTGCAACTTTCATGTATTTAAGATTTCTTCCACAAATTGACACAAATTATGACACAAATTAACACGAAATAATTTGAGGAAATTTGTGCTATAATTTGTGTGAATTTGTGGATAATAAATACTCTTTCCAGATTTTCTCAAACCACATCTCCTCTTTCGGGATCGGCCGGACGGGCACCCAATTTTTCTGAACTTTCAGGTTTTCATCCAGGCTGATCTCCAGAATATGCTGATTTGTAAATGATTCCGTTTGACTTTCAGACCTATGAAGATATTCCGCGATGGCCTCCAGGTAAACTGCATGGGTTAAACAGAGGTCGAATGTACGGAAAACGGCAGGAAGTTCCGACGGTTCAATTGCCTTAACCTCCCTGTTTAGCCTGTGCCAGAGGCTCCAGGCCTGGTTCACTTGCTCAGCGATCGTTTCCGGATCTCTGACCGGTCCGCCATGGTCCGACATGCGTTGTTGCAATTCGGCCAGGACATCCCGGTAATCAAGCGACCCCGTTCCGGTAAGCATCCTATCAATCCTTTCCGTAACCCTCTCAACCGATAACTGATAACCGACAACTGACAACTGATCTCCGTCAACCGGCAACTGGTAATCCTTCCTGATTTTCATCGCTGCCCTGATGCCGCCCACCTGGCCGGAATTAAGGGCCGAGCCCCCGGGACGGGTATTCCCGTGCGAGCCGTTGACTTCCCCGATCGGGAACAGGTGCCGTATATTGGATTCCCACCAAATATTCCCCATCAGCCCACCATTGTTATGCTGAGCGCAAACGGCAATCTCAAGCGGCTCGCGGGTAATATCAATCCCATGGCTTTTATACAGGTCGATGGCCGGTTGGTTCAATAACTGGAGACGCTCAATGGGCGTTCCGGCCAAAGCTCCCGACCGTTCGAGATATTCCTTTGCTTCGGGTTTTAGTTTATCCAGGCTGAATCCTTCAGGGTTCCGGGTAAAATCAACATAAACCCGTCTTCCTGCAGCAGTTTCCTCCTGGACCAGCAGATCAATCAGTGAGGAACCCTGGTTTTCCACATTCTTTGGATCGAACGGCCACTGGTAACCTTTCAGGAAGATGGTGGTATAGAGGGTTTCCTGATCGGGAAAATGATCGTTCAGGAATTCCCGCTCATCATTTCCATTCTGATCTGCTGAATAATACCTCGGAACTACCTGTTGATAGGAGCCCGAGAGGTTCCAACGGAATTTCACCGATGCGATGCCAAACTGCGAGATGCTCAGATTCTGTGCTTTTGCCCCAATCTTCAGTGCCATCCCAATGGATCCGGTCTGGCTTTCGGGATAGACCGAATGATGGTAGATCCCGGCGGGACCACCCGTGGCCAGGATCACGTTAACGGCATTATACACGACCATTCCGTTCCCTGGTTCCGCTGTTTTAGCGGCATCGATCCCGATGGCCCCGGCAATTGCCTTGCCTTCAGGAGTTTGCCGGGTAAGCAATTCAATAATCATGATCCCGTCGTGCACCGGGATGCCGTATTCCTTGACCTTGCGGGCCAGGCATTCGAACATCAGGTGCGAAGTGAGCGGTCCGGCTGATGTGGCGCGGGCTCGCGGATCATGATCGGTTTTATATCCGGGATAAGATCCGTATTGATTGTGCGGGAAAGGCACGCCCAACCGCACCAGGTTATAGTGTGCTTGCAGTGAATGTTGCGCCTCGCACAGGGCAATATCGCCATGCATGGCACCGCCCCGGCTCAGATCGGTCGCCATCTCAAACGCGGAATCCGCCACAGCCGGATCCAGCGACATTTTATAGTAAGTCTGCTTATCCGACCCGGTATTGTTGGAAGTACCGCCGCCCCACTGTTCCGTAGCGATAACGATATCCCGCACCCCCGATTCCCACAGGCAGAGCGCAGCATTCAGCGCGGCGGCTCCGGAGCCGATGATGAGGGTACCTATCGAGTACTGCGGGATGAAACCCCCAGACTGAAGTCTGGGGTTAGTTATAAGCTCCTGCTTAACTTCAAGGCCCTTAATACTTTCAGCTTCTTTCTTTGCCTCTTGCCCTCCTGCCTTCCTGCCCTCCTGCCCTTTCTTGCTGTAAATCTCATCTCTTACTGCACACCCCGTCGGCACCCCTAACCTCATGAACTCGGTGCACTTCGAACAGGATACACAGGTCTTCTTCGGATCAAGTATTCTCTTCTCCATCAGGTCCTTAGGAGCATCGGGATAGGCGAAGGAGCTGCGGCCCAGACCAATGAAGGAGACTTTTTTCTGATCGAGTACGCCGGAGCCAACATTCGGGTAAAACTGACGCAGCCAGGAATAACCCGATCCCACGAAATTCAAATCGGGGAAGGTTTGTTGTAACTCTCCGGTGATCTTGATAAGCCGGGCTATCCCTTCGAGCGGATGCTCTTCGGGTGGCGGAGCGTTGAAAACACCGCGGTCATGGGGCCGGCCGATATGGGCGGCATGACACGGCACTCCCGCCGTGATATTCCAGAGTGGCACTATGGGAGAAAACCTGGCGATCAGCCTTTTAACTTCAGTCAGGTCGATCTCCATCGATCCGTCGGACTTCATCCCGAATCCATGCGGATAGGGAATCAGATCGGTACCGCTCAATCTGACAGCTTTCACCAATGAGGTCGGGGTTTTCAGCACATCGGCAAGAAACCGCGTCCTCCCCTCGAACGACCCGCCATAGCGGCTGTCGTTACGATCGTAGGCATACAACATTTCATGCAACAGGTACCCATGACAAGCCTTGACGTCCACCGCATCAAACCCGGCCTGTTCGGCCAGTCCGATGGCAGTTATGTAGGCAGCTTTGATTAAGTCGAGTTCGGAGTCTGAATAGAATGCTGGTTGTCGGTTATCGGTTGTCGGTTGTCGGTTATCCAAATAGGGGTTCTCCGAAAAGATCTTCGGCTGCATATCTCCGCCGGGCTTGGCATATCGCCCGGAATGGGTCAATTGCAGCACCAGGAACGGCCGGTGCTTTTTGCCGTAAGTTTCTTCAGCGATTTTCCGGATATGATCGGTTAATTTCCTGAATTGCTGAACGGTATCTTTGGTGATCATCATCTGGTGCGGGTTGGATCGTCCGTCGGGCACAACGCTGCATGCTTCGAACCAGATCATCCCGCTGCCGCCTGCCGCATACCGTCCATATCGCCGGAACGCCAGTTCACCCGGCATTCCGTTCTCATCGGAATCAAACCCCTCCATGGGCTGAACGGTCAGCCGGTTGGGCACTTGGATACCCTGAATAACAGCCGGTTGCAACAACGCCTCAATCGAATCCGACCAGGGCAGGTCGATGCCCAGCTCCTTTGCTTTGGTTATCAGCTCAGAAGCTGACTTATACCGGAATTTTTCGTGTTTAGGCATTTTGTCCCACCGGCTCCCGCTCTTCTAAAATCTTTATAAAATCGCCCAATGCACAGATCATGACATCTTTTCTGATTCTGAAAGACTCTCCCGAAGGAACAATAATGTAATTCGATCGGGTTTTCAGGTCATCGATGGCCGTTACAAAACTTCTGGTTAATGCTGGGGAAGAGGATAATTTGATTTCGATGCACATCTCAGGGTTTATACCGGTTCCCAAAACCAGATCGGCTTCAATTCCGGTATGAGTCCGGTAGTACCAGTAATTCCATTTCCGGCGGATCAACGGTATGAGCTGAGAAATGACAAACGTTTCCCAGGAATTTCCGGCAAAAGGTGTGCCCATCAGTTGATCGCGATTTCTCAGGCCCAGTAACCGGTGTAAGATCCCCATATCACTGATATAAACTTTCTTTGATTTCACCAATCGCTTGCCGATATTGACATAAAAAGGATCAATCCTGAAAATCATAAACGCCCCTTCAAGGTAGTCAAGATAGCTATTTACCGTGTGGCTGGTAATTCCCAAAGAGCGGCCAATTGAGGAGGAATTCAGTAAATTGGCCGATTGGTAAGCCAGCATCTCCCATAACTGTCGCACTTGCCGTGGCGCTGCTTTTAATCCCAATAGTGGCAAATCCCTTTCAATATAGGTGTAGATAAAATTGTCCAGCCAATCCTGCCTGAAAACCGGGTCGGAATCTAGCACCACCGGTGGGAATCCGCCCCAGAAAAAGAGGTCATTCAGCTCAATTTTATTGGAAACCTCCGGAAAAATAAAGGGGAACAGACTAAGAAAATAGATCCTGCCGGCTAAAGTTTCGGATGACGAGAGAATGATATCCGGGCTGGCGGATCCGAGAATAAGAAATCTGCCCGGTTCACGCTGTGCGTCGATTTCAGCCCTCATTTGAGGTATCAACTCCGGGTATCGCTGAATTTCATCCAATACGATCAAACGATTCCGGTTATCCGCAAAAAACAGTCCCGGATCGCTGATCCTTCGTTGGTCCTCAACCTTTTCAAGATCCAGGTAAACCGCTTTACGCTCCAGGTTCTGACAAACCATTTTTGCCAGGGTGGTTTTTCCGCACTGCCTTGGACCGGTAATGCAAACAACCGGAAATTTCGTTAAAGCATGGATAAGCTCCTGTTCTGACCGTCGTTGAATCATGATATGAGATTTATCTCAATCCAAAGATAAGCAATAACATTGAAAAATTGAAATTGAAATTCAATTTTTCACGAAATTGATTTTGGCTTCCTGTATTGCCTGGGTATTTGTCTAAGCAGCAACCATTTCCAGACCGGAATAACCTGAATTTCAAATCCCTCTATTTGAATATGATCCTCCTGGTCTTGGGTCAGAACATTTAGATATGGTTTGCAACTCATCAAAAAAGAAATATTTATATCAATATATTTCATTAGTTATGTAATATTTTATTTTTCAGAAAATAAATATCACCTGCCAACCGCTGTTCGCATACCCCCGCCCAATCTTTCCGGTCCAATATCGCCAACGTCCCCGCATCCATCTTTTGCTTTGTTTTCTGAGACAGGACGATAAGTTTCTGCATTTCCTCATCGGTGAGATCCGGTAATTCCTTCCTGAATTCGGGATTGTATACCGGGATATCAAAATCACCGCCATGATCTTCAATATTCAGGTTAAGAGGATAGTTAAGAGACGATAAGAGAGTAAAGATAGAATCGAAATCGATAATACCCTCACCAAATGGTGCCGTGAACGAATTAAACCCGCAACCTGCAACCTGCAACCCGCCATCCTTGATGTGCGTGGAAACTACCCACGGCAGCACCCGTTTGGTGGCCATTACAGGATCTTCGAGCATCGTAAGCAGGTTCATGGTATCCAGACAAATACCTAACCATTCACCCGGTTTTGCCCCGCAGGCTTCAAAAACCCGCAGCAGCTCGAAAGTGGTGAACTCAAAATGAGTTTCGATGGCTAAAATCACGTTATGATCCATCAGCATCTGCTTTTGGGCAGATAAGGTCACAACCATTTCTTCCAGTAACTGTTGGGTAGGAAGCGATGTCGGGTTCCAGCGCATCAATCCCCCGGAGCATGACCTTATGATATGGGTTCCGAGTTTTGCTGCCTCTTTTGCAACCGTCCGGTTATGATTAAACAGATCCTTCTTTTCCCAGGTGGTCAGATCGCGCGGAATGTGCTGTCCCCCGCCCCACTCCAGGTACATATTATTCTCCCCGGCAAAATCCTTTATCTGAAGAAGATGATAACAATCGAGCTTCCCGCGCTGCAACTCACCCAACCCTGAAAATGCCACCCCCTCAGCCCCGTGATCCAGTGCCCACTGCATCGTTTCCATCGGATCGAGACCGAGCGGGAACAGTCCGTAATTATCAATCCCTACTTTAAACATCAGACTATTAATAAATTGGCATACCTGCCATGCGTTCGATGTAATTATGATCGATGTATGGATCGTCGTCGAAATGAGCCTTCATCAGTTCGATCCGCTTAACCAGCAGTTCGGGCAGATTAACTCCATACATCAGCGGGGTTTCCCCCTTGTCTGTCAGGGCAATGAACTCGACTCCGGTTCTGAATAGTCTGATCAACTCCTCAGAATTGGCGATCTCGGTCTTCATCATCTCCTGAACGGCAGACTTATACCGCTGTTTATCAGCAGGATCCGAAGCGTTCATAAATCCGTACACCGAATCCACCCAGACCGCGATATTTCGCTGCGTAGTGATCCAGCAGCGGAGAGCTTTCAGACGAATGAGTTGATCAGCGAAGATCCTGGCTGTATCTTTCCGGCCTTCGAGCATACGGATGGCTTCATCCAGTTTCGGCAACACATTCCTGTCGATCCGTTCTACATCCACCCGGCACCTTTCGGGCGTGGTTAGCGTAAACAGCACGTCCTTACTGAGATCCACGTTATTCGGATTGTGCGGTATGGTGCACATGAAATCCTCATAGAAATCGCGCTCAATTTGCGGAATCTTTTCGATATCGGGCACAAACGGCCGCACCCACAGTCGGTACCAGGTGAATCCGATCGTTGAATAGAGCGATGAGATATTCGGAAAACCGAGGATGCCGGCTTCAGCCAGTTCCCAGGCTTTCAGTAGGGTCGGATAATCGTCTCCGTCAATGTGTTTCCGCGCGTATGATTCCAGCACTTCTTCTACCGGCCGGCCGGGATAAATCTGGAAATTGCGAAGAATTTCATGATTGATATTGAACGGAACCTTTTCCGGTGGGAACGTTCCGCCCATGTGAGCCAGATAGTTGACGCCATTTTTATGCAGAGTTTCGAGCCGCTTACGAGTGAGCTTCGGATAAGGGATTCCCATCAGCGGGGCAAACATCGTCTGGGGACCGTAAGCATAGTAGAATGACACCTGTGACCCGGTTTCCTGGATGCCCTGGAAGATCGGCTTTTCACGTTCGTCAAAATCCTGCTGGAACACGCATCCGGCGTTGATATCCTTCCGGTCAGGGTACAACGGGTGACTGTACGGCATATCCCAGCCGCGCTGGATCAGGGAAGCAGTCTCGATATCCAGTTTGCCTTTCAGTCCGTTTATGATGATATCATGCTCACCGTAAAACGATTCCATCCGGGTGATGACCCGGAAATCCGGATTGAGTTCCGTTGCGGCATCTTTCAGTACCCCAAAGAATCTCAGGGCATTATCTCCGGCGAGTTTCGCGATCTCGGCATCATCTTTCCACTCCCTCACCAGGTAGGCACCCCCATTCCGGCCCACATACAACGATTTGGTATGCTCAAACCCGGCACCGCTGTCGTTGGTCCAGATATTCAGGAAGCCCAGGTCAGGTACCTCCTTCATCAGCTTTTGGATCATCTCGGCATAATGTGCCAGTACTTTCGGATGGGTGATGGTCATATTGTACCGCGGCCGGAAGCTCCGGAACGGATGGTCCACGCGGGCACCGCGCAGCATCGGGTATTTGTTGAAGAACTCCTCGGGTACAGCCCGGGGCTCAAAACTGAGCATGCCGGGAACCAGTCCGTATTTCCGGGCCAGAGTGGCATTTTCTTTCAGATAATTGAGGTTGGCCGAGAGGTAATAATAGGGGTAGATCCCTTTGTTCAGGCTGCTGTATACAAACTGGTCGAGGGCCGGACAATAAGTGTAGAACATCGGGTATACTTCGCCTTTCGGACCGGTCTCGATACCCATTGGTGAGCCCAGACCGTTCACCTCCACATGCGTAAACCCATTGCGGGCCAGCTCTTTCATGTAGCTCTCACGATCCAGCCCCTGCGTGATGCGGCCCTCCTGTGTGAGGAAATAATCATAGGCCACCCGATGAGTTTTAAATGAAAGTTCAAAGATCCGGCCGTTGATATAAGGACCGGCATCTTCATTAATCAGATCCGATAATAAATACTGAACGAATCCGAAGAGGTAATACTGATGTGAAGCAACCAGGCATCCAGTGCCGGTTTTATCAATTTTCAGAAAGATGAACTGGTCGGGAAGCGTTTGAGGTAATCCATGGATAGATTCTTTTGGGGTGGATGCAGTCAGGCACACAACCATAAATATTCCTTTCCCGTTTCCAATGAATTTCAAAAATTCTTCCTGTACTAAACTAACAACCTCAGGTGAATTCTTTAATGTCTCGATCTTCTTGATCCTGTTTAACGCTTCCTTTAGGTTCATATTAGATTTTGTTTTCTCTGTGGCTCTCTGTGGTCCTCCGTGTAACTCTGTGTGATAAAAGAAATTACACAGAG
>Ga0265292_1002443_pt1 | contig 12908 bp, 9 predicted proteins | sample Munlanlewell296A_FD_189080 | JGI IMG/M metagenome (GOLD analysis project Ga0265292, IMG submission 189080) | Leachate microbial communities from a municipal landfill in Southern Ontario, Canada - Leachate well 296A | ecosystem: Engineered > Solid waste > Landfill > Unclassified | place: Canada...
AAATGATCAGCTCACGATGCAGGCGCTCCAGGGCCTGGGCGAAAATCCACTCGGTGCTTCACTCGAGATCCGCGCCAAAGAGACTTCTCAGTATGAGTCGATCGCTCAGTATCTCGATGCCCAGCAGGCGAGTGGATCAGGCTCAGGTAGTGTGATCGACAAGGTCAACTTCACCCAGAATAAGACCGCGATCGATCGTCTCACCAACATCATCCAGACTTCGCGCAGTCTAGGGCTCGCGATCGCAATCATACTCGCTATCGCATCGGTACTCATCGTCTTCAACACGATCCGTCTCGCGATCTACACATCGCGCGAGGAGATTGGTGTGATGAATCTCGTCGGCGCCAATCCTTGGTACGTGCGCGGACCCTTCATGGTGACCGGCGTCCTCTATGGTGTGGTGTCGGCATTGCTGGTGCTTATCTTGCTCTATCCGCTTTTGGCATGGCTTGGACCTGTCTCAGAGCGCTTCTTTGGCACATTCAATGTATTCAACTATTACACTGGCTCGTTCGCTGTGCTTTTCTTCACGACGTTTGCATCCGGTATCGCTCTCGGGGCACTATCCAGTTATTTAGCAGTGAGTCGATATCTCAATACATAAATATGACTTACAAAATTGGCACGCTTCGTCGTTGCACTGCAAAAAATATTATTCACCGTACATTTAGTACGGCTCATACTATTTTTCTTGTGCGCCTCGAATCGTATCCAATTATGTCAGTCATGGAAAAATAATTATGGCAAAAAAGCGCGCGGGGTCAGGACACAAATATATATTCGTGGTGGGCGGCGTCATGTCGGGCGTCGGCAAAGGCATCGCCACTGCTTCGATCGGCAAGATCCTCGCGGCGCGCGGGCTCAAGGTCAATCTGGTCAAGATCGATCCGTATCTCAATGTCGACGCAGGTACCATGAATCCGACCGAGCACGGCGAAGTATTCGTCCTTGATTCAGGCCTCGAGACCGATCAGGACATGGGCAACTACGAACGCTTCCTCAACCGCGATCTCGGACCCGACGACTACATGACGAGCGGCATGGTCTACAAGAGCGTGATCGATCGTGAGCGCAATCTCGGCTACGGCGGCAAATGCGTCGAAGCGATCCCGCATGTGCGCGATGAGATCGTCGAGCGATTCAAACATGCTTCCGCGCAGGCGGGATCAGATGTGTCGGTCGTCGAGATCGGCGGCACCATCGGCGACTTCTCCAATGCACTTTTCATCGATGCCGCGCGCCTCATTCACCTGCAGAATCCTCATGATGTCGTCTTCGTGATGGTCTCATACTTGCCGGTGCCGGGGACCTTGGGTGAGATGAAGACCAAGCCGACGCAAAACGCCGTACGCGATCTCAATGCATATGGCGTCCAGCCGGATATCATCATTGCACGCTCGACGCACGCACTCGATCAGAAGCGCAAAGAAAAGCTCGCAATCCAGTGCAATGTCCAGCCCGATTGCATCATCTCTGCGCCCGATGTCGACAGTATTTACGACGTGCCGGTTAATTTTGAACGCGACAATCTCTCCGAAATATTGCTCGAGGTATTGGACAAAGAAGGCCAGCAGGCCGCCGACCTCAAGGAATGGAAAGAGTTTGCCGCCCATGCACACAACGGCAAGAAAACAGTCAAGATCGGGATTGTCGGCAAATATTTCGACACCGGTGATTTCGTTCTCTCCGATGCGTACCTCTCCGTGATCGAAGCGATCAAATATTCTGCATACGCGGCTGAGGTAAAGCCCGAGATCCACTGGCTCAATGCAAAAGACTATCAGACCGACCCGGCAAAAGTCTCCGAACTCCAAGACTATGACGGCATCATCGTGCCGGGTGGATTCGGTGAGACCGGCATCGAAGGCAAGATCAATGCGATCCGTTTCGTACGCGAAAACAAGATCCCATATTTTGGCCTCTGCTACGGCATGCAACTCATGACGGTAGAATACGCACGTCATGTAGCCGGTGTCACCGATGCTCATACGACCGAGATCAAGCCTGACACCAAAGACCCTGTGATCATGATCTTGCCCGAGCAAATCGAGAAACTCGCCAAGAAAGATTTTGGCGGATCGATGCGTCTCGGTGCGTACCCCTGTGAGCTCCAAAAGGGAAGTATTGCCCATGAAGCATACGGCAAGCACGAAATCTCCGAGCGTCACCGTCATCGCTACGAAGTGAACCCTGATTATGTACAGCGACTCACGGACGCGGGTCTCGTATTTTCTGGCACATCGCCCGACCATCACCTGATGGAAATCGCCGAGCTGTCGCGCGAGGTACATCCCTTTTATGTCGGCACCCAATTCCACCCCGAGCTCAAAGCCCGCCCGCTGAGCCCCCATCCGCTTTTCAGTGCCTTCATTAAGGCGGCGCTCGATCAGCGTGATCGCTCATAGGTTTGCCATGTCGTCGCTTTCCCTTGTTTCAATCAATATTGAAAAGTCTGAGCATCTTGATCTCGTGGAGTCATTTTTGCGGACTCGTACGCCGGACATCTTTTGTGTTCAGGAATTATGCAGGGGTGATGTACTTCGCATCGCTGAGACCTTTCACGATACTCCGCACATCTTCCTTCCCATGTATCGAATATTTGAAGAGGGTATTTCTAAAGAGATAGGTGTTGGTATATTCTCACGATTGCCGATCAGAGAGAGCTTCAAGCATTATTATCACGGCAATGAAGATATAAAAGATGTCGATCGCACGAGTGCACAGACGCGCAGTGAGACGCAGTCATACGGTGTAGCATCGTGTACGGTGGAAAAAGAAGGCACCTCTTTTACTATTTGTACGACACACTTCACCTGGACTCCCGATGGTAAGTCGGATGATTTTCAGCGTGCAGATGTGCGTGGTCTTATCGAGGTGCTTTCATCAGTGGGAGAATTCGTCTTGTGTGGAGATTTCAATGCCCCACGCGGAGGAGAGATATTTACCGCGATCGCGACCAAATACAAAGACAACATCCCGGCGACATACACGACCAGTATCGACGGATCATTACACCGCGCAGGCACTCTGCCTTATATGGTCGACGGCCTCTTCTCGACCCCCGGCTACCAAGTCTCCCATGTAGAGCTCATCCCCGGCGTCTCGGATCATTGCGCAATCGTGGCGACAGTGTCAAAAAAATAAACCCGGCACCTAGTGTGCCGGGTCTTCGATATGTTGCTGTTTATGCGAGGCCCACAAATGCCTTGGCTTTGTCGAGCCACCCCGTGCGTTTGGCCCAGACATAAGTCACAGCCACGAGCACGACGAGCATCTCAAACTTGAGCGAATGGATCGCCCAGCCGAAGCCGAGTAGGCCCATGACTGCGCCGATGAAACGCATTTTTTTCCAACGCGCAATGTTCCACCTACCGAGGACGTCAAGGATCTCCGGATTCAGTGTCGTTGCGAAGATCGCCATGCCGAGAAGGACGACCACTAACGGATGAATCTCGACGCCGAGCACAAGGCTCGGGACGACGACCAGTGCCACCTGCACCGCAAACGGCGGGTGTACGATATGCCACCAGCGCGGTCCGCGGAAGAAGTTGTTCGTCTCGTTGATGCCGGGGATCATCTCGATCCACTCGGGTTTCACATAGCCCAAGATCGCGATCACGACGGCCAAGAGTCCGATGAGTGGGGAGAATGTAGTCAGAAATCCGATCGCGCCGCCGAGAACTGAAACGGGCCAGAGCCATTCCGGAGGATCAGCGACCAGTTTGGCAAACCAATTCCACTTGTTCTCGAAGAGTTCCGGCCACGTGATGCCGATCAAGATCATTGCGCTTACCTGCGTAATGATCATCGCTACCATATTGAGCGAAAATATCATGTATATCTCCTGTAAGAGCAGTGGCCATCATCGAGATGATGAGTGACCAGCCAAGGATGAATCCTTGAGCCAGATGAACTTTAATATAAATAATACCATGTTGTCAACATTGACTTTTATAATCAACTGTACTATAACTGCGTCAGCCAAGGGATACGTATAGAGTACCCTTGGATCTATACCTCTCGCACCCTGCGGGAGCACGGTTCAATGACAGGAGAAAATAGATGCGCGATTTAGACGGTATTAAAGACCGATTCGTTGGTCGGTTTGTAGACAAAGCGACCGATGAAGATATTTCGGACGGGATTCGCGCGCGGATCTTCGCGGTGCTGAAGAAACCGGTGACCTATGCTGTTGTCGTTGGTGTACTCGTGATCATGTCTCCGGTGATGATGTGGCAATATGGTTTTGTGCCGACTACCACGCCGCAGATTATGGAATACAAGGGTGCGCCCGCCGGCACGATCACCGTTGCCACCTTGCGCGACATGATCAAAAGTGCCCGTGCGCATGGCTGGGTTGCCAACGATCTTTTGTGGCCGCGGATCGTGCTCCCTTATAGATATCGGTTTGAGGTTGGTGAGTGGAATGCTTGGCAACAGATCACTTACAATCTCAAATTCAATCTTTCGCGTGAGGGACGATCTGATCGCATTGATCGCAATCTGATCAACGCGAACTCCGCGATCAACAACTCAGCCGAGAAGTGGTGGTTCCCGAGCGCCGAAAGCAAAATGGATGAAGCTATCGCCGCTCTCGATGCATACCTCGCCACCTTGCCGACGAAGCAGAACTTCTATTTGCGCGCGACTACCTTGTACGCGCTGATCGATGGGTTTGCTTCAACCTTGGGCGGATCAATGGCTGATCTGGCCGACAATCCGGACGTTGGATTCTTGCAGGGATATGACCCGTTCCATTACGCAAAGGGGCAGGTCTATGTCGTCTCTACGATGTTGAAGGCGGTCCAGATCGAATTCGCGGACGTCTTGGTATCGAAGAGGGGATCCGCTAAGCAACTGGAAGATGCTATTCATTGGCTCGATCAGGCGCTATCGGTGAGCCCACTCATTGTCTCAAACGGTGAGTGGAATGTCGTGAGTGATCTCTCGACGCTCGCTAACCGTATCTCAAAAGCCCAGCAGTTCTTGGTCCCGCTTGCGGATACACTCCGTAACGGATAATTTTGTTCAAATAGTCAGTCGACCCGGCTCTCCCTCGGAGAGCCGGGTCGAATCTTTTTATACTCAGTTGCACCACTACCATATTTTGTGTAGCTTTAGGCCTTATGCATCTATTGGCGGGAATATTGGCTGGTTTGGCCGCTCTTTTTGCGGGGTATCGAGACCTGGCGGCTGTGATGATCCCGTATGCCTCGGCCTATCAGCCGGCACCTGCGGCACAGGCTACCGTGCTCTTTGGCGGGGATATGATGTTTGACCGGACAGTGCGCACTACGATCAAGTACAAAGGCGGCGACTATATCTTCTCGTGCATTGATCCGCTCCTCCAGGCGCAAGATGCAGTGGTCGCCAATCTCGAGGGTCCGATCACACCGAGTGCATCGCTCAGTGCTACGTCGACCCCGGGCGATCCGTTCAACATGATCTTTACCTTTCCGCTCTCGACGGGGGATCTGCTCTACCGGCACCATATCCGCATCGTAAACCTCGGCAACAATCACATCGAGAACTTTGGCACGGGCGGCGTGCGCTCGACGATGGCCGTCCTTGGCGGTGCACACGTGGATTATTTTGGCGATCCGATCACACAGCATGTCGCCTCGACCGACATCAAAGGCATCCCGGTGGCATTCATCAATTACAACCAATTCGCCGGCAACCCGACGCGCAATGCATCGACCACCGTGTCGCAGATCAGATCGGCGCGCGCCGCCGGATACATCCCGGTGGTGTACACACACTGGGGGATCGAGTATGCGACCACTTCGCCGCAATATGTGCGCGACCTCGCACACCGCTTCATCGACGCCGAGATGGTGATCGGCTCGCACCCGCACGTGGTCGAAGATCACGAGATGTATCAGGGCAAATACATCTACTACTCGCTCGGCAATTTTATCTTCGACCAATACTTCAGCGATGAGGTGCGGCACGGACTCTTGCTCCAGGTCACCTTCACTCCCACAGGAGTACAATCAATAAAAGAGATTCCTATAGTACTCAATCGCGACCGCACGACCTGTGTGGTGGAGCAGTAAATAAAAAAATTAAGAGCCGGCACTGGGTACATACCCGGCCGGCTCTTTTGCATACGTTATTCAAATAGAGAACATTACCAGTTTCCAACATTGCGGGGACACCACGGGATACCCAAGCTGTGTGCCGTATTGGCATCCATATATATGAAATCAGTCGTCGCGAGTGCATTATTTCTTATAACCCATGCCAGTATACCGGGCGGGTAATAAGATGCCATCGTCCGGGTGCTGTCCGGATCTACGGCAGACCTTGGATCGGGCCTCACATGTGCCGCATGGAATCCAAATGCCGCTCGAGTGGTGATGCATACATGCGCCGCACCGAGCTTCATCGTGCAAGTTGAGTTGCACTGATAGTCGATGACAAACCCGCTGTGAGCATGACGATTTGCTTGGCGGATATTTCCCATCATGTCACTGATACGACCTCCCGGATCTCCGCCTTGTTGTGCAAGAGCCGGGCTACACAGTACTCCCGCGATCATCGCGGCAAACAGACAGATACGCTTACTCATCACTTTTTACTCCGGTAGGAACACACAGTCTTCATCGACTGCTCATCCAGAGTAGTCCTTGGATTTATGAAGTCAATGTGAAGATGAGGAAAAATGAGACCACAGGATAGATTCTTCTGTCTGTCACTTATCTGGGGGACGCATCAAAGTTGAATAATGGTCGATTTTCAGGTATTGTAGGCAAATTGCCGGATCGTCTAATGGTAGGACATCGCCCTCTGGAGGCGAGTATCTTGGTTCGAGTCCAAGTCCGGCAGCAGTCTAGTTTAGTATCGATGGACCTAGAGCCGTCTATCCTCGCCTATTTGAAATACTAGGCGTAGACTCTTAATAATGATCGACGTTAATTGGGACAATTTTGCCGCAAAGTTCAGTAGCGATAAGCAGACCGCTTTTGAGAGACTCTGCTACCTCTTATTTTGCAAGGAGCATAGCAAGGATACGGGCATATTTCGTTTTAAGAACCATGCGGGTATTGAGACGAATCCTGTTGAGAAAGATGGCCAGATAGTAGGATGGCAGGCAAAATTCTATGGCACGAGATTGTCAGAACATAAAGATGACTTCATAGAGTCAATCGATACAACGAAAACGAGGCATCCTGAAGTAACCAAAATAATCTTTTACACCAACCAGGAATTTGGTCAGGATAAAAAGAAGACAGATCCTCAGTACAAGGCCGAAATAGAGAGCCACGCTAAGACTAAAGGAGTAGAGATTGAATGGCGGACGAGGAGTTATTTTGAATCACCGTTTGTTTGCGAACAGAACTCCAACATTGCCGAACACTTCTTCAGTCAAAAAACCGGTATTCTCGGATCAATTGCTGAATTGCAGAAATATACCGAATCAGTATTACAGCCAATTCGTCCAGAGATCGTCTTTGGGGAACATAAGATCAAACTAGATCGCTCAGCTCTTATTGGGAGCATTAAGGATACCGTCGACACATATCCTCTGATTGTTTTGAGTGGCGGGGCCGGTGTGGGCAAAACCGCAGTAATAAAGGATCTTTATGAAAGACTAAAAGAAAACACCCCGTTTTTTGTATTTAAGGCAATGCAATTCGAAGGTCTCGCTAACATCAACGCACTCTTCAAGGGTTACGGGGAAATTACCGCGTCAGAGTTTATAAAGGAGCACGCAGATATTCCCCGGAAATATTTAGTCATTGATTCTGCCGAGAGACTATCGGAGATCGAAGACCAAAGCATTTTCAGGACATTTCTTTATGATTTAGTTCAAGCCGGCTGGAGCGTCATCTTTACAGTAAGACACAGCTATCTTGATGATCTTCGGTACCAACTAAGAGAGTTTTATGGGACAGACTTCACCTCCCTTGATATTCCCATCCTCTCCATCGAAGAGTTAGATAAAATTTCAAATGACTACAGCTTTAAACTTCCAACAAGTGAGAGACTGGTAACTCTCTTGCGCACCCCGCTTTACCTTTCCGTGTATCTACAGAATTATGGCGAAACAAAAGGAGACATTAGCTATCCAGCTTTTCGGGAAATTATTTGGAAAAAGTATATTCAGAATTCAAGTTATCAATCTAGTAATCTGCATAGACGTCGCGAAGAGTGCTTCTTAAAGATTGCCAAGCAAAGAGCTAATGAAGGTGGCTTTTTTGTTAAAACGACCGAAACAGATCAGGAAGCACTTAAAAAACTAGAGGACGATGAAATTATTAAGTTCGACTCAAACGTTCGGGGATATTTTATTACTCACGATGTTTATGAAGAGTGGGCGCTCGACACAACTATAGAAAGTGCGTTTACAGGTGTTTCAGATTACCAAACTTTCTATAACGATATCGGTAATTCGCTCCCGATACGTCGTGCCTTCAGAAGCTGGTTGTCAGATAAGCTTTTCGCAAATGACGAAAACGCTGCCAGACTTATTGGATTCACTATCCAAGATCCTAAGGTTGAGAATCATTGGAAAGATGAAGTTGTAGTCTCGGCCCTTCTTTCCGATTATTCGAAGACATTCTTCGAGATATTTGAAAACGAACTGCTCAAAGAGCCGGAGCGGGTGGTAAGTGTCGGTGGATCAGAAGTAGTTCGAACAATAAGTGTCGATTACAAGGTCGAGCAGAGGCTTTTGCATAGAATAGCCTTCCTGCTGAGAATCGCCTGCAAAACAATAGATGAAAGTTTTCTAGCTCGTTTAGGACTAAGGCGTGCAAATGCAATCCCTCTAAAAACGATTTTTACAATACCAAAGGGCACCGGATGGAATTCCACTATAGCCTTTATAAATAAGCACAAGGAAAAGCTACAGCTCAGATATATGAGCGTAATTTTGCCTGTGCTTGATGATTGGAATAAGAGTCATAAAGAAGGCTCTACAACAAAGGATGCGGCTCAGATTGCTCTCTTCTACTACAACTCTCTCACCTCGCAAAAAGACTTTTACTGGGGTTCGCGTGACGATACCAAGGATCAGCTCATCAGGACTATTCTTAATGGCTCATCTGAAATCAAAGAAGAGCTGAAGGCGATAGTCCAAAATATTATCGATGAGAAGGATACCACTCATAGAGGTCGATATTACGAATTGGTAAAGAAAATTCTTGGTTCGATTTTGGATAGCTCAGAAGTAGCCAAACACCTTCCCGAGGAAGTAATAAAACTCGCGAATCTTTTTTGGTTTTACACTCCGCTCGATGAGGGGAGATATCCTTTTTCTGACTATAGGAACGATATCGAGCAGTATTTTGATCTCACAGAAGGTCACCTTGAGTATTACCCTGCAAGTGCTTTACAAACCCCAGTCGCGACACTTCTACAGACTGACCCACAGAAAGCCGTGGATTTCATTTTATCCTTCACCAACCGGTCGATTGAATATTTCGCGAAATCGGAGTTTGCGCAGTACGAAGCAGAAGAAATAGAAGTCGTTATCGACGATTCTGGAACAACAGTTAAGCAATACGCATGCCATAGAATTTGGAATCTCTATCGAGGGACGCAAGTAGCCCCGCCTCTGTTGGAGTCCATTCATATGGCCTTGGAACATTGGTTGTTGATGGCTGCAAAGAATTGGGATCCTAAGGTTGTTGAGCAATGGTGCCTATATCTCATCAAGAATTCGCGCTCGGGATCCACCACGGCAATTGTGGTAAGTGCAGTTCTTGCTGAGCCGTCCAAGCTGTTTAACGTTGCTAAGATTTTGTTCCGGACAAAAGACCTCTTTTCTTTTGACATGGCTAGAATGCAGCTTGATATGACTCACGCCAGCTTCACTTACTCGCTTGCCCACGACCCTCTCGGTGTATTCCGGGATGAAAGGATGCAGACCTGCGAAGATAAACATCGAAATCACTCACTCGAAAATCAAGCTCTTAACTATCAACTATTTGCGACTGAAGAAGAGGGAGAGGAGGTCGCTAAAGCAAGGCAGGAAGAAATATGGAAAATCTTTGATGGGTACTATGCCGCCTTGCCCGACAAGGCTAAGGAGAGCGAGAGGGACAAAACATGGAGGCTGTGTCTTGCGCGGATGGATCGTCGAAAAATGAAAATTTCAACGGAGAAACAAGGCGATCAAACTCTCATTAAGTTCAATCCGGAGATAGATCCTGAGCTAAAAAAATACAGTGAAGACGCGCTTGAGAAAAATGCAGAAGCTGGAAAGTATTTACCCCTTCAGCTGTGGGCACGCAATAGATTTGAGAGAAAAGAGGATGCTAAAAAGTACCCTCAATACGAAGACAACTACAGTCTTGCCCTAACAGAGACTAAGGCTGTTATCGAACAACTAAAAAATGACGACAGCGAGGACGGGCAATTTACCCTGTTCTATCGATCGGTCCCCGCGTATGTATGTTCTGTACTGCTTAGAGATTTTTTCGAGAAATTGAAACCAGAAGAAGCACAATTCTGTAAGGAGGTGCTTCTTGAATACTCATCCATGCCTCTTGGCGGAGGATACAAATACCAGACCGGAGATGGTTTAGATGCCTCAGTTAGCGCATTACCTCTACTACTTAAAAAATTCCCCGACGACTCCGCACGTATCAAAGAAATTCTCTTGCTAGTGCTTTTTGATATGTATCCGATCGGGATGAATTCTCGCGTATATGAGTATGCTGTAGACGCGATTTTGGGGTATCTATGGAAGGAGAGCGCAGAGGACGCGAACTCTCTGCTTTACGGGTATCTAATACTAAAACCTAGATTCGACTCGATTAGGGAGGAAAGGCGCAAAAAAGGAGATTACAACTTTTCTAAAACCGAAGTAATCGAGCGATTTAGGAAGGAATGCTCTGAGGATATTGCAAAGATGATCTCTAACAGCATTTCCTACAAGGATATTGCGGATGTCGCCAAGATCGAGATCGAAACATTGGTAACAGCCTTTCTACTCGTGCCACTAAAAACGATTGATGAGAGTCATAAGCAATTTCTACGCGACATCACCCCTCCACTCATTGATTCTTTTAAGAATAATGAGCGAGAAGAGAGGTTGGACTATGGTTTAGCACAGAAGTTTCAAAACAAATTTGCGTATTTCGTTCTTTCTTCAGAGAAGGAAGAGATAGAGTTGTACGTAAAGCCATTCATAGATCTGGTCACCGACTTCAGGGGAAGTAAAAATGCAACTGACATTCTAGAAGAGTTTGTCCTTGCTGAAGACAGATTGAATCAATACGAAGAGTTCTGGATTGTGTGGAATATTTTCTACCCAAAGCTCGTTGAGCTATGCTCTGACGAACATAAACTCAGATACTCCGAAAGTGTTGTTTACAAATATCTGTTTGCGTTAAGTTGGAAGAAGGAGGCTAAGGAATGGCATACGCTTAAGGATAGAGAAAAGGTCTTTTTCAAAAAAGTGTCGGAAGAGATGGGCGGAAATAGCCCTGTTCTTTATGCTATCGCCAAGCTTCTAAATGATATCGGTAGTACTTTTGCAACGGACGGTCTTTCTTGGATCAGTACGATTATCGAGAAGACGCCGGATCTGGTAAAGAGAGAACTGGAGGTAAATACTGTTTATTATTTAGAGAATTTTGTGCGTAGTTATATTCTGCGACATCGTCAAAAGATTAAGGCAGATCCTCAGCTTAAAAAGAAGGTCCTGATCATATTGAACTTTCTTCTAGAAAAAGCCTCTGTTACTGCTTATCTCTTGAGGGAGGATATCCTCTAGCGGTTCAGCTTAAGTCAACCGTGAGAGTTTTTGCTACGACTTTAAGTTTAGATCTGAGTGATTTCATCAACTCACGCTTCTCAAAAATTGATCCTTCGTCGAGAACGTATTTCGCGTAGTTGCGAATATCCACATCTCTTGCGCGATATTCTTCCTCTTTCTTGCCCATGATGTTTGAGTGGAATTTCTTGTGTCGTTCGATCTCCAGCTCCAGTTTTTTGCGCAGTCCCGATTTGTCTAAATCTATGTGGTCTATAAGTCCGAGTAATTGAGCGAGTAAGACCTTTTCCTCCAGGTACCCACCCTTACAGTTTTTGTCGTGGAACCTGGTGCAGCCATAGTAGATGTACTTCGCCACTGTTCCGTCCTTAAGATTCTTACATTTCTCTTCCGCACTAATTCCTGAGCCACACAAGCCACACGACATGAGTCGTGTAAAAGCAAACTCTTTATTTTTGCCCCTGGACTTTCTCTGGAGTTGTAGTCGTTTCTGGACATCATCGAACAATTCTTTACTGATTAGTGGAGTATGTTTACCTTGGAACCATCGACCACTATTTTTGGGATATTCGAATGAGCCGTAGTAAAAATGATTATTGAGAATTACAGGTTTAAAGAAACTTTTGGGAGGCTGAATCAAGCTCCATCCCGGAGCAATTTTGAAATGACTTTGTAGCGGCGATCACGTCGCAAACCGTGGTGCACGGCGAGTTTCTTCTTGAGTGCCGAAGTGAAATGGGGATAAGTACGTTATTAGTGTGAAATGGGGATAAGTACGTTATTAGTATGATTTACGTTGTGTAATGATTGTGTGAGGAAAAGTGGGGTTTAGTGCAGTATAATGAGTTTGTGAGATTGGATGGGTAGGATATGAATAAAACACTACACAATAAATTCATATGAAATAACGTACTTATCCCCATTACTTATGAATAAAACACTACACAATAAATTCATATGAAATAACGTACTTATCCCCATTACTTGAAATCAAAGAAGTGGTCATTGCAGAGGAGGTGGAGCTATTCAGTGCCGATGGTATCGAGCTCGACGAAAATGCCGCCACTGTGACGATAAAGATATTTATCGCGACGGTGTTTCGCATTCGTGACGACAAGTATCTTTCAAAATGCATTCTCTTGTGGAGTCGGGAGGACGGCAACCCCCATCGTAG
>Ga0265292_1002444_pt1 | contig 12904 bp, 9 predicted proteins | sample Munlanlewell296A_FD_189080 | JGI IMG/M metagenome (GOLD analysis project Ga0265292, IMG submission 189080) | Leachate microbial communities from a municipal landfill in Southern Ontario, Canada - Leachate well 296A | ecosystem: Engineered > Solid waste > Landfill > Unclassified | place: Canada...
TCGCATTCGAGCAGTTCCTCCTCGAGGAGGCCGAAGTCCTCCCGTCCGAAGACGAGGGCTACTGTCCCGTCCAAGGGAGCGACGCGACCCGCGAGATCCTCCGGCGTGACCGCGATCCGGGCGAAGCGCTTCTCGCTCGCCGTGTCGATGCCCGATGTTCCTACGACGAGGTCGGCGCCGCGGACGGCCGCACGGAAATCCTTCGCGGTCCTCGCGGCGTTCAGGATGTCCACGCCATGCATGGCCCGCTTCCGAGCCTCGTCGCCCAGGCGGCAAGGCTTTACGAGGACGAGCTCCGTTGCGTCGAAATTCCTCATGGACCGCGCGACCGCGCCTACGTTGCCCTCGTTCTTGGGTTCCACGAGGACGACGCGGAGGCGCGGCATGGGCGCGCGCGATATTATCCTAGGATACATTATTCCTTGGCGTGCGCGTCGCCCTGAAGATCGCCTACGACGGCCGGGCCTTCTACGGCCATCAGCGGCAGCCGGACGCGAGGACGGTCGAAGGTGAGTGTCTCGCGGCGCTGCAGGCGGCCAGAATCCTCCGCGACCCAGAGGAGGCGTTCTTCCGGAGCGCGAGCCGCACGGACCGTGGCGTGAGCGCGGTGGGTAACGTGATCGCCTTCCGTTCGGATTTGCGGCCCGACGCGGTGGTGGGCGCATTCAACGACAAGGCGAAGGACGTGTGGGCGTGGGCGGTGGCCTCCGTGCCCGAGACGTTCCACCCGCGGCTCGCGGTCGAGCGGTGGTACCGGTACCACCTGACGGAGGATCTTCCCCTCGAAGCCATCCGGGAGGCCGCCGCCATCTTCGTGGGAAGCCACGATTTCCGATTCTTCACGTCCGACCCGCCGGAGCGACCGATCGCCATCAATCGGGTCGACGTCCTGCGCGAGGCGGGGTTGACCCTCCTTGACTTCCGGGCCCGGAGCTTCCGGAGGGGGATGGTCCGGCGCATCGTGGCCGCGGTGACGGCGCACGCCCGGGGGGACGTCACCCTCGTGGATATCCGCGATGCCATTGGAGGCACGAAGAAGGACTTCGGCACGGTCCCGCCGGAGCCCCTGTTCCTCATGGACGTGTGCTACGAGTTCCCGTTTACGACCATTCTGAAGCCGAAAGTCCGCGACGAATGGAGAGGGATGGAGTGGGACACGGAGCTGCGCGCGCGATTCCTGCAGGCGTTGCGCGATGCGGTGCGCACAGAAGGGTGAATCCTGCGGTGCCGGCGACGCTTTCCGTGCGGCTTCCAGGCGGTCCACCCGACCGACGGGCCGATTTCTCCGCTCGCGCTCAAGGGCCGCCGTAAGGAGGGAAGCGAGGTGCCGCGCTTCCGCCAGGTAGGCCGGGCTCGTGACAGCGAATGCAACCGCAGAAGGCGAATCCTCGGTCGCGCGAAGTGACCCGGCGTGAAAACCGCATGGATTAAGTGCCCGCGCGTGGATGTACTCCGCCAGGAGGAGACGGACATCGGCCGCGCGCTCGTCCTCGTCGCATTCGCGCTCACGTTCCTCGTAGGTCTCCTTCTGCTCTCCTCCGGACCCGCGGCCGCGGACGGCACGGCGGACCTCGAAGGCGGCGAAGGGCAGATGCAGATCTTCGTGCGGGTCGGGTCTGCGTTCGACCTCGCGGAATCCGGACGTCCGATTCCCATCGAGATCCAGGTCACGGACATCCACGGGCTGCCCCGTGCCGGCGTGCCGGTCCTCTTGAGCGCGTCGATTGGGACCGTGTCCCCGGACGTCGTCGTCACGGATGAGACGGGCCGGGCTTCGTTCACGTTCCTTGCGGACGTCGGCGAATCGACGACCGCACGCATCCTCGCGAAGACGAACCTCGACGGCGCGGCCCAGGGAGTCGACGCCTTCTTCGTGCGCGTCGTGCGCCTCCCGCCCCCGCCGATCTACGCCCGGGCGGAGGTCCTCTCGATCGGCGTCCTCTCGGGTCTCCTCGTCTTCGCCTCCTGGACGGAGCCCGGGCGGCACGCGTTCTTCGTCCTCTTCTTCCCGCTCTACACGCGCCTCAAGCGGGAGGAGGTCCTCGACCACTTCCTCCGCGGCCAGGTGTACGGCGTGATCAAGACGCAACCGGGGACGAACTTCACGGCGATCCGCAACCTCCTCGGCCTGTCGAACGGCACGCTGTCGTACCACCTTCGGACCCTCGAGTCGAGCGGCTTCGTCGTCTCGGAGCGGGATGGACTCTACAAGCGGTTCTTCGCGGCGGACCTCGGGGCCGCGGCGGCCCAGGACGGCGTCCGGCTCAGCGAACTCCAGCGACGCCTGCTCGAGCGCCTGCGACACAACCCGGAGGTCGGACAGCGGGACCTCGCCAAGGACGCAGGCGTGACGCAGCAGTGCATCTCGTACAACCTGCGGATCATGGGTCAACAGGGCCTCGTTGTCAAAGTGCGAAGCGGACGCGGGCATCGATACATCGTCGTTGACGGCTGACACCGGAATTGGGTCGGTTGTCGAACGGTCCGCTCAATTCGCCGCTCGCTCGCGCCCTCATACAAAACGCTGTACTAATCTGATTTTATATACCGCGCGACATACCGTGAAGGGGAGCGGTGCGTCGTCATGGATCGGCGCGCCGCGAAATCGAAGGAGGCGGAACGACCATGAACAAGCGAGCTTGGCTAGCGATTGCAATCATTGTGTCTATGGTGGCGGGAGTTCTGCTCGCGGCACCAATCAGCCAGACGGCATCCGCGCAGGCGACCCAGTTCATCCTGAACGTCGGCGTGCAGGACGAGACGAAGAACCGGAACCTGATCCGCGTGACGTATATCACGTCGGACGTATGGACCTCAGATGTCCTGAGCCCGGTCCTTGACGGGACGGTTCAGGTGCACTACGACACGCAGGAACTACTCCCGTACGTGATGGTCGGGACCGACCAGGACGGCGACAGGGCGCTCGACGCGAACGAGATTGGTGTGTTCGACCCTGTGGACGGTACCGGTGTCGGCACCGGGGCGAAGTGGGTCGCGTTCTACGACATTCGAGGACTGCGGTTCCACGACGGGACGGGCGTGACGATGGAAGACGTCCTGATGGGTTACCACCTCAAGGCCCTGGCGCCCGCGATCCCGAGCTCCCGGTTCGTCAAGGACCTCGGCGGCCAGACGGGCACGAACTACACGGCGGACCGCTGGCTTGCGATCCGACCGGTGACGGTCACCGGCTGGTACAACGGCCCGATCGTGGATTCTGCGAGACAATTCGCGTTCAACTTCACGCAGACGGGGCCGAACGCCCAGTTCAACCGCGACACCTTGCAGGCGACCATCCTGCAGCGTTCCTTCTGGGAAGGCACGGGCGGTGCCCGGCACCAAGACTTCGGCTACGTGCTCTGCCCTGCGACGATGAACGGCGTCCCGGCGAACGGAGCCTGCGGCGGCCAGACGCTGAAGCCATTCAACATCCTGGCGGCGTCCGGCGATGCGGAAGTGAACGGCGTGACCTTCGAGGCGCTGGACGGCGACGTGATCGGGACAGGGCCGTTCAAGTTCGACACCTGGGTCCCGGGATCCATCGCCCGTGTCGTGAGGAACGACGACTACTTCCTCGGGGCGGACCCCGTTGTAGTCGCCAAGACCCTCGATGCCGGCCTCCGCGTGCCCGCGCTCGATGCGATGTTGTACCGGCTGTACCGAAACGTGCAGGCGGGCATCTTCGCGCTCCAGAGCGGGGAGGTCGACTTCCTCGACTGGTTCGTGCCTCCCGCATTCGTTGGCCCGCTCCGGGGAGACCCGAACGTGGGGCTCAAGACATCCGCCGATGCTGGATACTTCTATATGGGCTACAACTTGCGGCGCCTTCCGATGGGGTACCTGAACCCCTCGCAGGGGAGCGTGTTCCCGTGGACGAACGATGTGGGCCGCCCCTTCCGGCTCGCCGTGGCGCACGCAATCGACAAGCGGACGATCGTCACGTCGCTCCTGCAGAACTTCGGAGTGCCCGGACACACGGTAGTCAGCCCGACGAACACGCTATACTACAACGAGTCCGCCGGGCGATACGAATTCGACCTGGCCCTGGCGAGGGGCATCCTGGACAGTCCGACGGCCGTGGCCTACGGCTACGGAGCCGATCCACCGGGCGACTGCCTGACGAGCGGAGCGGGTTGTCGGAGCCTGCCTGGGAAAGGCACCGAGAAGATCGAGATCCTGACCCCCCAGGCGGACTACGACCCGATCCGGGCAAACGCGGGAACCTTGATCGCGACGAGCCTGCGTCAGCTTGGCCTGAACGTGGTTTCCGCGCCTACGGCGTTCGGCCAGATCGTCACACGCGTGTTCGACCAGCAGAACTTCGACATGTGGATCCTCGGCTGGTCGCTTAGCGGCTACATCGTGCCGGGGTACATCGAGAGCTTCTACCACAGCCGGAACACGGACTTGCTCGAGGACAACGCCCAGGGATACATCAACAAGACCCTGGATGATGTCATCGACGCGGCCGTCGGCGCAGGGAGTCCCAGCGAAGCAGTACGCCTCTGGAAGTACGCGCAGGGGATCGTCAACAACGACATGCCGACGGATACCCTGTACTTCCGGACAAACATCTTCGGATTCCGGCAGGACCGCATCGACGGTGACAGCTGGCGCTTCGACATCGGTGGCGACGTGTTCACCTACTGGTCGTGGATCGCCCTGGACCCCGCGCCGCCAGGACTCATCCGATCGTCCGCCGCTGCACCATCTGCGGTCGCCTCGGGCGGAACCGCGACCGTCACTGTGACGGTCCGCGACGCCGAAGGGGCCCCGCTCCCTGGCGCAGCGGTGTCCGTGAGCGTGACCGGTCCAGGCAGCGTGGCGCCCGCGAGCGGAACGACGAGTTCCAGCGGCGAGTTCTCGACGGTGTTCACGGCGCCGACCTTGCAGGCAGACGACACTCCGGTGTCGAGCTTCATCGAGATATCCGCGACCTCCACAGAATTCGGCGCAGCCCGCGACATCTCGATCGTCATCACGACGTTCCCGCCGGGGGCGCAGTTCCTGGCGACCCTCGTCAGGACCCCCTTCGGGAACGCCGTGACGGAAGGCGGCGCGGTCGTCCTCGATGTCGACGTCACGGACCAAGACGGGCTGCCCGCTGCGGACGCGACCGTCGCAATTACCGTGACACCGGCCACGCCGTCCTTAGGCCTGCCCGCTACCTCAACAGCGGATGCCGCGGGCAGGGTGACGGCGACGGGCACGGCACCGCCCGTCGATACGGACACGACGTTCACGGTGACCGTCAGCGCGGTTCGAGGCGGCGTCCAGGCGCTACCCACGACGGTATCGCTCACGGTCCTCAACGCCGCCGTGGTGACTCCGCCGTCCGGCGGTGAGGTCTTCCTCATCGCTGGCGCCGTGATTGCGACGGGCGCGACGGGAGGAGCCTACTACGGGCTCCGGCGCAGGAGGATGAAGAAGTAGGGCCGTGAGGTCCCATGCCAATCCCGGGGCCTTCGGGAGACTCCCGAGGCCTCGGTCTTCCCTATTTGGGAAACCTTAATGGGCGGGAGTAAGATGGATGAATCGAAGGGGTTGCCATGGGGCTTCGCTCGTACCTGATCAAAAGGGCTGCACTGACCTTCGTCACCATCATCATCGTCCTGACCCTGATGTTTGTCCTTTTCCGGCTCATGCCGGGAGATCCGGTTTCACTCCTCGTTCAACCCGGCCTCACCCCCTTTGAAAGGGACGCACAGCGGGTCGCATTCGGGTTCGCCCGCTGGGAGGTGGCCCCAGGAGTCTTCAAGCTTGGCAACTTCCGGATCCCGGACGTTGGCCTTTACAACGTGACAATCAACGCGGAGGATACCGCCGGAAACCGCATCCAAGTCTATGCTGCGTACGTGCATGAACGCCCGCCCGCGCCGGGAAGCCCCCTTTTCATCCACACGGTCGACCTGGATCCAGGACTTCACCTCTTCGAGGACGATACGCTCACGATCACGGCAAACGTCATTCGGTCGAACCTGAGCGTGCCCCTGTCGAGCATCCAGGTGTGGGCCCTGATCTCACCGCCGGGCGGATCGCCGACGAATGTCACGCTCAGTCTCTCACCGGACAACCGATTCGCGGGATCGTTCACACCGACGACCGCGGGAGTGTTCGGAATGGAGATTGGCGCCTACAACCCGGTCGAGGGGCAGCTCGCGACGGTGCCTCACGGCTTCGCCGTGAACCCTGCCGAGGCGAACATTGCCCCGTTCCGGTACATCACCACCGAAGATCCGCGCGGAGCCATTTTCACCACGGGCGTATCTTGGGCGCGCGACGTCGTCGAGGTCTACGCAATCCTGGGATCGAGCGGGGGCAATGTGGTCGAACGGTTCAACGCGAGCGTGACGTGGCCGAGCCGCGGCGAGTACCTCACCCAGGAGGTCTCGATGGCCCACCCGCTCATCGCCGTGCCACGGCCCGTCTACGAGGAATTCTGGTTCTACATGGTCGGCATCTTGTCGGGAAACTTCGGCACGTCCTTCACCTCCGGACGTCCCATCAGTACGGAGCTGGGGGAGCGCATCGGCCCGACCCTTCTTCTCTTCGGCGCGGCCACGATCATCTCCATCGTCCTTGGCATCCTGGGCGGCGTCCTCTTGGCCTGGATCCGCGGGAGCCGGGCGGAACTTACCGCGATCGTGACCTCCCTCTTCTTCTATTCGATGCCCATCTTCTGGTTCGGGCTCATCCTCCTCTTCGTCTTCGCGTACACGTACACTCTGTTCCCGCTCGGCGGCTTCGGCTGCCTAGACTCGCAGGGCTTGCCCCTTCAGGGTGTTGACTGCGCGTTGGATGTCCTATGGCACATGACGCTGCCGTTGCTGAACCTCGTGATCCTGAATCTTGCGGGATACGTCCTCCTCATGCGGAACTCCCTGATGGAGGTCCTCGGAGAGGACTTCATCCAGGTTGCGCGGGCGAAGGGCCTCAAAGAGCGGACTGTGATGTACAAGCACGCGGCCCGGAATGCAATGCTGCCCGTGACGACCGTCGTCGCCCTCGCGATGGCCGGGGTGATCAGCGGAGGCGTGCTCACGGAGACGATCTTCTCTTGGCCCGGGATGGGCTTCTACCTCGTCCAGCGGACGCTGACTCAGGATTTCCCGGCGGTTCAAGCGGCCTTTTTCGTCCTCGCCCTTCTGACAATCTTGGGGAACATCGTAGCGGATGTCGCCTACGCCTACCTCGATCCGAGGGTGAGGCTGTAGATGGTCGATTGGGTCCTCGTGCGCGAGCGTTACCGGGCGTACCGGCGGAGCTTCGCGAACACATGGGCGCTCTTCAAGGAAAGTCGGATCGGCGTGGCGGGCGTTGCCATCATGGCCGCCTTCGTGATCCTTGCGCTTGCCGCGCCCGTCCTGCCGCTCCGCGACCCCATCTTCTGGCGCGCCCCCTCGGAAGACGTCATCGACCTGCCGACGTATTGGGAGGCGGACACGTCGACCGCCTTCTTCGAGGCGGGCGCTCCAATCGAGTCCCAGGTTGCCATCCGCGTGCTCCCGGCCTTCGCGAATCCTTTGGCCGATCGGATTTACGTCGCGTCGGGCAATCGGCTCGTGGCGGTGAATCCGTCGATCGGCACGGCCGGATGGGACCCTCCGGGGTTCGACACCTCTGCCCGCATTACGGCCGGGCCTGTCGGTGTGAACTACGGCAGCAAGCAGGACCCCCTGAAGTTTGACTACGCCGTGTACGTTGGCACGGAGGACGGCACCTTTTATGCGCTGACGGACCGCGAGACCCAGCGGGTTCGGCCGGGGGGTTCGAACGTCGCGATTCGATCCCTCGTCGGCCGGGTGACGTCAATCGCGGTGTGGTCGAATCAGACGACCGCCTCGGACGCCCTTCCACCCTTCCGGATGGAGGACGAGCGTGTGTTCGTCGGGACCGCCGCGGGACGTCTCTACGCCTTCGCCGCGTCGAACCTCTCCCTCCTGTGGGAACAGAACTTCGGGGCCGTGGAGGTTCGAATGGCGGAGTATCCTCTCCTCCCGTCGTCGAACCCCAGCTACTCGCCGGCCCTCACGGACGACGGGAAGCGTATCTTCATCAACGCGGGGAACTGGTTCGCCCTGTATACCGAAGATGGGGCGTTCGCGTGGCCCCAGTTCTTTGCAGTCAGCACGCCGTGGACCTCCGCGCCGGTGGTCGCCCGGCCGAGCAGCCTCGGTGACGGGACCTTCGGGGTGCTCGTATTCGCCGCATCGGACGACGGCTGGCTGTTCGCACGGCACGCGCTGACCGGAGAGCCATACGCCGTCTGGACCGAGTCCTCCGTTGCCCGGCTGAATCCAGCCGGCGATCTCACGATACCCGTGCTCGAGACGGCGACGGATCAGGATCCAGGACCCCTCTTCGCCCCCTGGATCGAAGGCGCGACGATCTACATCAGCTCGGCGAGCGGGAACGTCTATTCAATCACGCGGGACCCGGTCGGGAGTCTACCCGCTGGAACCGTGCGGTGGCGGTTCACGGAGCGAATCCTGCAGGAGCGGGGCTTCCGGTTTTCGGCTCGACCCATCGTCCATCCACTCCAGCCCCTCATCTACGTACCCGGAATCGACCCGAAAGGCACCCCGGACGAAGCGGACGATTCGGGGGTCCTCTATAGCCTCGAGGTCGATGGACGCTTGTTCTGGCGACGGGATTTCGAGTCGGCCGTCCACGCATCCGCATCCATCTGGACTACGCCATCGGCCGTGCAGCTCAGCCCGAGTCTCTGGATCGGCACTTCGAGCGGTTTCGTGGTCTCGATCGCCTCCACGGGGGAATACCTCGCGCCCTTGGCTCCGGGGACGTATCCCTCAGGCAACACGTACCTGTGGGGCACGGACGACCAGGGCCGTGACATCCTGAGCCAGTTCATCTGGGGCTCCCGGATCGCGCTGATCGTGGGCTTCGCAGCTGCGGGCTTGTCGGTCGGGATTGGCCTCGTCGTCGGGCTCGTCGCCGGCTACGTCGGCCGGAAGACGGAGATCGTCCTGATGCGCTTCACGGACGTGATCCTCGTCCTCCCGACGCTCCCGCTGCTCATCATCCTCTCCGCCGTGCTCGGAGCCTCGATCGGGAACGTAATCCTCGTCATCGCGCTCCTCGCGTGGCCCGGGACCGCGCGAGTCATCCGCTCGGAGATCCTGAGCCTAAAGGAGCGGCCCTACATCCACAGCGCGAAGGTCACGGGCGCCTCGAACGCCCGCATCATGTTCCGCCACCTTGCGCCGAACGTCATGCCGCTCGTCTTCCTCTACATGACCTTCGCGGTGTCCGGCGCGATCCTCTTCGAGGCCGCGTTGAGCTTTCTCGGCCTGGGAGACATCAACACGCCGAGCTGGGGCACGATGCTCTCGACGATTCAGCAGAGCGACATCATTCGCGCCTACTGGTGGCTGCTGCCGCCAGGGCTCGGGATCACCTTGCTCTCCCTCGCGTTCTTCCTCGTCGGTCGGGCATTCGAGCAGATCATCAATCCACGCCTGCGGCTCAGGTGACCGATGCACCTCTTGGACATCCAGAATCTGAGGACCTACTATCGAGTCCGCAAAGGCGAAGTGAAAGCGGTCGACGGCGTCGAGTTCTACGCGGATCGAGGCAAGACGGTCGGACTCGTGGGGGAGAGCGGATGCGGGAAAACGACGCTCGCCTTCGGGATCCTACAGCTCCTCCCGTACAATGCCCGGATCGTGACCGGGGAGGTCCGCTTCAATGGCGAACTCGTATTCCGCGCCCCCCTGACGAACGAACTCGCGTACTACATCGAGCAGAGCGGGTCCGTCGAATCGATCCAGACCGTCCTCGGGCGGAGGAAGGCGTCCATCGCGACGGATCAGAACACCGAGGCCGGCGGAGTCTTGGCGCCCTTCCTCCAAGAGGAAACGTACCTGATCGAAGATGTCGAGAGGGCCCTCGAGGACAACGGCGAAGACATGGAAGCTCTCAAACGGACGGTGGCGGTCCTCATCGACCGACGCGCGAAGGCGATGAACCGCGGGTTCACCCGACGGGCCATCCGCAAGTCCCTCGATGCGAGGATGTCGACCCTGCGCTGGTCCCAGATATCGATGATTTTCCAGGGAGCCATGAACGCCTTCAACCCGGTCCTCAGGGTGGGGGACCAGATCGAGGAGGCGATCAAGACGCACATGGATCTCACTGCGGAGGAGCGCGAGAAGCGCATCACGGAGCTCTTCCAGCTCGTCGGCATGCGACCCGATCGGGCGAAGGGGTACCCCCACGAGTTCAGCGGCGGGATGAAGCAGCGCGCGATGATCGCGATGGCCCTGGCGTGCAACCCGGACCTGATCATCGCGGACGAACCCACGACGGCCCTCGACGTGATCATGCAGGATCGCATCCTGGCGGAGGTCCGGGATCTCCAGCGGGAGCTGAACCTCTCCATGGTGATCATCACGCACGACATCTCCGTCGTCGCGGAAGTATCCGATCGGATCGTCATCATGTACGCGGGCGAGGTCGTTGAGGAAGGGCCCATCGTGGACGTGTTCGAGCGGCCGGCTCATCCGTATGCGATCGGCCTCCTCGGCGCGTTCCCGAGCGTGAAGGGACCGAAGAAGAAGCTCGAGGCGATCCCCGGCTCGCCGCCGGACCTCGTGAACCCGCCTTCGGGGTGCCGCTTCCACCCGAGGTGCCATTTCGCGCAAGAGATCTGCACGCGAGTGAATCCGGAGCTGTTACAGGTCGAGCCAGGCCATCGAGCGCACTGTCACTTCGCGAACGAGATCTTCCGGGGGGAACTCGCATGACGGAGAACTCCTACGTGTGGGATGTCCGCGGGCTGAGGAAGCTGTTCCTCCTGAAGACGGGCATCCTCGGTTCCCTGCTGGGCCAGGAGCAGTATGTCCACGCGGTCGACGGGATCTCCTTCCGGATCAAGAAGGGAGAGATCCTCGGGATTGTCGGAGAGAGCGGGTGCGGGAAGACCACCACGGGCCGGTTGCTCCTCCGGCTCGAGGATCCCACGGAGGGCTCGATGCTGTTCCACAACACGGATATCGCGGGCCTGAAGGGATCCCAGCTGAAGGACTTCCGGCGGCGCGTCCAGATGATTTTTCAGGACCCCTACGAATCCCTGAACCCCCGCTTCACGGTCATGGACGCCGTTGCGGAGCCCTTGATCGTACACCGCGTGACAGATTCGATCGAGGCTCGCGAAGAGATCGTCTCGAAGGCCCTCGAGCACGCCGAGCTCCACCCGGCTTCCGAGTTTCTGTACCGGTACCCGCACGAGCTGTCCGGCGGCCAAAGGCAGCGCGTGGCGATCGCCCGGGCGATCGTCCTCCAGCCCGAGTTCATCGTCGCGGACGAACCCGTGTCGATGCTCGACGTGTCGATCCGCGCCGGCGTGATGAACCTCCTCCTCCGGCTGCGAGATGAGTTCAACCTCACCCTCGTGTTCATCTCCCACGATGTCGGCGTTACACGATACATGAGCGATCGCATCGCGGTCATGTACCTGGGGCGGGTCGTCGAACTCGCGACGGCGGAGGGAGTCATCACGAACCCGCTCCATCCGTACACGCAGGCCCTCCTGACGTCGGTCCCGGTCCCGGACCCGAAGTTCCAACGTGGGCGCGCGAAGATCTCCGGGGAACTGCCGAGCCCGATTGACCTGCCGACGGGATGTAGGTTCCACCCTCGCTGTCCGTATGCGCAGGAGATCTGCAAGACGGACAAGCCGGAGCTTCGGGAGATCACTCCGGGGCACTTCGCGGAATGCCACTTCGCCGGCGAGGTGGGCATCGGCACGGTCCCCGGTCTCTCGCTGCCGGCGGAGGGCCCAGCCTCATGATCTGGTACCGCCAGGTCGGCGTCGTCGTCCTCGCGGGGCTCGCCGTGTCCGGCGGCGTCGTGTGGGCCCACGTCACGGACCGGTACATCGCCGCGACCGACCTTCGCCTGCGAATTGGGGACAGCATCGGCTACGAAGCCGTCCACATTCCCCGAGTGACGGGCCCCGACGAACAGGTCACCATCGGCGTGCTCTTCTATGTCGCCAACCCGACCGGGATTGGCCTTGAGCTCACGCAGATCGCGTATCAATTCTACATGGACAACCTCACGGACACACGGGCGTTCCTGGAGAAAGCGGACTCCATCTTCGTCGGCCGAGGCGGGTATTTCTCCCAGGAGAGCCCCGCGACGTTCCCGGCCCGCTCGACGGGAGGAATCTGGGTGAACCTCACCATCCAGGGGGATGTTCAGGCCGTCGCGCTCTCCCGTTTGAACCTCACGTTCAACGGATTGTACTACCCGATCATCATCACGGAATTCGTGTACCGAGTCCAGGGCACGACGATCGTTGACCGCGAGGTCGGGGTTGTCTTCACGACCAGCACAGGGGTTGCACCGCATGAAGGCTGATCGGATCCGAATCGGCCTGTTCCACGCCCTCGGGGTCCTCCTCGCCGCCGTCTCGATGGGCAGCATCGTCGGCGCCGCCAGCCTGCCGGAATACGGTCCCCTGCTGCGGATCGACGTGGGCAGCGCGATCATCGGAGTCTCCCTTCTCGCGGGAATCGCGCTCGGCCTCCAGACGAGCGATGAAGAGCCTTCGGGTGTGATTCTCCGAACGTTCCTGGCCTCCGTCGGCGCAATCGCACTCGTCGCCGTCACGATCCTGGCCCCGATGCTCGCGGGCGTGGCGCCGACCCTCGACGCAGTCGACTCGTCAGGCTCCACACGCCTCGGACTCATTTTCACGGCCCTCTTCATCGTGCCCATTCATGTCCTCGGAGGCGTGATTGGGTTCGGCCTCGCCGACTCCTTCGCCCCGGCGGAATACGGCGGGTCGAGGGGCCGGCTCGAGGGCGGTTGACCGCCTTCGGGAGCCGAGTCGAATCGCACGGAACCGACTCGTCCTCAACCATGACGCTGGAACAAT
>Ga0265292_1002445_pt1 | contig 12897 bp, 14 predicted proteins | sample Munlanlewell296A_FD_189080 | JGI IMG/M metagenome (GOLD analysis project Ga0265292, IMG submission 189080) | Leachate microbial communities from a municipal landfill in Southern Ontario, Canada - Leachate well 296A | ecosystem: Engineered > Solid waste > Landfill > Unclassified | place: Canada...
GTTGGGATTACGGGAAATATTGGAAAAACATCTGCAAAAGAAGCGGTGGGGGCGGTGCTTTCGTATACGAGGCGAGTGCGCGCATCTTCAAAGAGTTTTAATAATGAATTAGGATTGCCGCTTTCTATTTTGGAGGATTGGGATACAACCGAAGGGATATTTTTTTGGATGAAAGTATTTTTGAAATCAATATATCAACTTGTTGTTAAAAATAAAAAATATCCCGAGATTATTGTATTGGAATATGGCGTTGATCGAGTAGGAGATATGAAATATCTACTTGAAATTGCTCGTCCACATATTGGCGTATTTACCGCAATGGGAGACAAAATGCCAGTCCATATTGAATTTTTCAGTGGTATTGAGGCAATTGTGAAAGAAAAATCTCGACTGATACAGCAACTCCCCACGACTGGATTTGCAATTTTAAATGCCGATGACGCGCGGGTGATGTCAACACGAGAATATACACACGCAAATGTAATCACATTTGGATTTTCTGAAAAGGCGAATGTACATATCAGTGCTTTTTCCAGTTATGTTTCTGAAGACGGAGGAGGTGTGACGTTTAAACTTACGTACGGAGGAAGCGTGGTGCCGATACGAATTGAGGGAGGACTTGGAAGGGCGTCCGCATATGCCGCTGCAATAGGTGCGGTTGCGGGATTGGTGTTTGGGATGAATTTGGTAAAAATTGCGGAAGCGCTTTCCCATTATGTTCCTCCGAATGGACGACAACGCATGATTCGCGGAGTGCGCCACTCAATCATTATTGATGACACGTATAATGCATCTCCAAGCGCCACAAAAGAAGCGCTCGCAACACTGAAGAGTTTGGATGCAAAAAGAAAGATTGCGGTGTTGGGGGATATGCTTGAATTGGGAAAACACACCTTCGACGAACATCAGGCGATCGGACATCTTGTTCCTGAAAGTACCGATTTATTATTCACTGTCGGTATTCGGGCAAAAATTATTGCGGAGACTGCAGAAAAGGTTGGATTTTCAAAGAAAAAGATATTTGTATTCACCAATATTCATGAAGCGGCAATGCAATTACAACAAAAAGTGTTGCGAGGTGATTTGATTTTGGTAAAAGGATCACAAGGAGTTCGTATGGAACGAATAGTAAAGGAAATTATGGCTGAGCCACTTCAGGCGAAAAAATCTTTGGTGCGTCAAAGCCGTTCGTGGCTACAGAGACCGGGACTTTATGACTAATATTTGAATTTTAAGTTCTGCCTGCCCGAATGACTGATGTTATTCAGTCGGGCAGGTAAAAATTGAAATTTTTTCCTTATTCTTGCGTCCCATATTTAATTTAGTTATAGTGATGAACGTTATTGGCCCTGTCGTCTAGTCCGGTCAGGACGCATGGTTCTCATCCATGTAACACGGGTTCGAATCCCGTCGGGGCTACTGAGCACCGAAGTAAAACAACTGCTTGTTTTACGTCTGGGTTCGAACGCCGGAGCGATGTGTATTTAGAAGAATACACCGCGAGGCGGTGCCCAGCCCGAGAAGCACGACGGTGCGACGAGAGGCGCGGGCGAATCCTCCGCCAAAGGCGGATAAACTCTGGGGCTGCGGAGGATATTTAATATCGGAGGGCCTATTTATATATGGATGTGAATAATTTAAATCTTGGTTTTTCGACAGGGGTTTTGCATAAATCTCATACCGCAAAAGAAGCACTAGAAATCATAAAAGATATAGGGTGCAACGCTCTTGAACTTGGTTTTGTAAAATTGAACAGAATAGAAGAGGGTTGGTTGGATAAGATTTCTAAAGAAGATATAGCTCCATTCCGTTATGTAAGTTTTCACGCACCAAAATTTAATTATGGCAACAATAGGAAAACTGAAGAAATATTTCAGAAAATTGAGAAGATTGATGCAATAAGAAAACTTGATCTCGTTGTGTTTCATCCCGATTGTATTGAAGATTTTGACGTATTTAAAAGTGCTACTTTTAATATTGCTTTTGAGAATATGGATGATAGAAAAGAATCCTGCAAAAGACCTGAAGATTTGGAACATATATTATCTCGAGATAATAGATATAAGATGGTGTTGGATGTGAATCATATTTACTCCAACGATCCATCAATGGGACTTGCAAAAGAATTTTATACCAAACTTGGTCCGAAAATTGCTCAAATACATTTAAGTGGACACGCTGGTTGTCACGACCCCATTTTTAAAACCAAACAAACAGAAATAATAAAATCGATACAAAATTTTGATATCCCAATAATTATTGAGAGCACTGTTTCTTCTGAGGAAATATCTAAAGAGAGGGACTATATATTAAAAATAATAACTAGCCTGTCTTAATCTCTTTCGAATAATATCTAACAAATTTATTCTTACTTTTTGTATACTCGATTTCTTTTTGAGTAGAATCTCCTATATAACCATCAACATCAATTACATAAATTCCATCCGAAATGTCAATCTTATCCAGATGTAGGTCGTATAAATGTTTAGCGATTTCAGGCGCATAGGTAATCCCCTCGGCTTTTTCAAATGTTGCCGGGGGGAGTACAATCTTACCCTCCATTGTTAATTTTCTTTCTATCTCTCGGTATTGGTCTCTAAACCGGGTACTTCCTGATAATGTAATAATTTCTCTTTTCATATCTAAGTATTATATTTATTAGTGTAGCATTTTGTGAGTATTTGAAAAAATCAAAAGTCATTGAACAATCTTAGGTTGTCAAGGGCATCAATGGTGTAAATTAATTGATCTAAATGAGACACTTCCCAAATGCCGTTTTGATGTCTCATTTGTCTCATTTACAAAATTAAGACTCTGACCCGAGTGCCTCAGACACTCGCCGAAGAAAATGCTAATATATCCTTATGGGGTCTGTACCCGTGGGCACTTAATCCTACTGGTCTGCAAATATTATGAATATTCGTGCTATTGGTTTTGATTATGGTGGAGTCATCAAGGGGAGCCCTGGAAGTATATTTGAGAAGGGGGTTGGTGATATTTTAGGTGTGAGTAGGGAACTTTTTAAGAAGGTATATTTTGAAAATAATTTTCTCGTAAATACTGGGAAGTTAAGTTGGGAAGAATTTTGGAAGAAAGTTTTAAGTGAACTTGGAAAAACGGAAAAAACTCCCGAATTTTTTGAATTTCTCAAAAATCAACCCAAGCCAAAAATTAATGAAGATGTAATACGACTTATTAGTAAGTTAAAATCCAGTGGGTATAAGGTTGGTATTTTGAGCAATAATTCAATTGAAAAAGCACAAAAAATTCGTTTTTCGGAAATTGCAAAATATTTTGACACAATGGTCTTTTCTGAGGAAGTGGGGTATATGAAGCCTCAGCTCGAAATATTTGAGATATTTATAAAAAATCTAGGAATTAAAATTGAAGAACTAGTCTTTATCGATGACACTGAACAAAGCTTAAAAACAGCCAAGGAAATCGGATTTTATCCAATCCTTTTCACCAGTTATGAAAATCTAACAAAGGATCTTCAATTTCTTGGAATTGAGTTATAATTTTTTATTTTCTAAATGGTGTATAATAAAAAAATGAGCACAAAGAAGAAAAAGATTCTATTGTTTGCTATTCTGTTAATTCTTGCGGTCTTTGTGATGTATCTTTCTTGGGATATTATATCTGGGAAAGTGCTTTTCGAAGATGGAAAGTGGTATGTTAAATCTGGAAAAAATGATTTTCGTATGAAAAACAGTATTAGTTTTTGTAATATAGATTCAGATTGTATATTAGCGACAGCCACAGGCGGTGACCCGGCGGGGGGTATATCGTGTGTAAATACCAAAAAATTAGAAAATAATACTGCATACAAAATTATTCCCGTTCCAATAGTTACGAAAGAAAAGACTGAAATAAAATGTGGATGTCAGAGCAATATCTGTTTTCGTAGTGATTTTAAGCCATCGCAATAAAAAGCATAATTTACCACCCCCCATGGGTGGTTTTTTAAATCAGTGTCATTTTCCATTATTTTCTAATATAATTTTGATATATGAAAATGTTTGAGTCAGACACGAGTAAAAAAGAAGTGCTGGATAAATATTTTGAAAATCCTGAAGTTTTGAAATTTGACGGCTTTCCGGAAGGAGGAATTGAAATAATTGATTTAGATCCGCAAGAGAAAAAAACTGATACCCCCCTCATGATAATTCCTGGATGGGCGGCAACCGCAGAGGTTTGTAAAGAAAATAGTCAAATTTTTTCAGAAGAATTGGGACGTAGAACAATAACTATTAATGCACCGCATGGGATAGAAACGAATCCACAAGAAGATACTCCACTTGCGGAATTGCGAAAAGCGGTTGCGATAACAAAAATTATGGAGGCAAAGAACATTGAAAAAGTTGATGTGTTAACTCATTCCGAAGGTGCGCTTTTTACTACTATTGCAGCAATGCAAAACCCAGAAAAGTTTAGAAGTATTGTTTATTTTGCCCCCGCAGGTTTGATTGGTGAGGATAATTTTTGGCAGCTTATATCAAGATTTAGTTCTGATTTATTCCAACAATGGAAAGATCGCAAGAAAAGTCCTGAACGTGAATCAAAAATAAATACCGCACTTATTGAAGCGCTTAAAACATTTAGAAATCCGAAAATGTCGCTGGACGAAATAATGGCCATTGCTGATTCACAAATACAGGAAAACTTACGGGAATTGAAACAATCGGGCGTAAAAATTATTATCATGCATCCAGTAGGAGATAAGGCTTTTCCGATGGAAAGAATGCAAAGGATGGTAGATGGGGGAATGGTGAATGGGTTTATTTCTGTGGGGGATGCAAAAAAGACTGGAGAAGTTGCTGAAACCCATAACGCATGGTACTTAACCCCACGGAAGTATACTTTGGCAATTGATTCAATATTGAAAAGTATTGAAGAAAAAGAACAATACATTGACCCCAAATAATTTTTATACATGAATAAAGAAACGAAAACATGTCAAAACTGTAAATCCGTTTTTATCATCGAGGATGAGGACTTTGATTTCTACAAAAAAATTAAGGTACCCCCGCCGACGTGGTGTTCTGAGTGTAGATTAATTCGTCGGATGATATGGCGAAACGAGCGACTACTCCATAAAAGAAAATCGAGTTTATCTGGAGAAGAAATGATCAGCCAATTTTCCGATGCCGCACAATTTCCCGTGTATTCACCCAAAGAATATTTTTCCAGAATATGGATACCACCCGAATTGGAATATAATTCAGAATTAAGTTTCTTCGACCAATTTCATGAGTTGTTAAAGAAAACTCCACAATGTGCACTTCTCACGGATTTACAATCTCTTGAACATGGGAGTGTTTACCAGAATGGCGCAAGTAGGAATAAACAGTGTTATATGGTGAGTGCGTCGGGGGACAATGAGGATTCAATGTATAGCAACAATCTTGACTACTCGAAATCCGCTATTGATTGCCTATGGTGCCGACGAATTGAGTTTTCATATGAGAATGTCGATTCTCTAGATTCGAATAAATTATTTTTTTCTCAGGAGTGCGAACAATGTGTTGATTGCTGGTTTTTATATAATTGTAGAAATTGTATAAACTGTTTTGGATGTGTTGGACTTCGTAATAAATCATATTGTCTGTGGAATAAGCAACTTCTAAAGGAGGAGTATGAAAGGGAAATGAAGGTTGTCCTTGCTGATCTAACTTCAGAAAAGATTTTTTATTTTCGCTCGAAACTTCAGCAACTTACACTTCTCTTTCCACACAAATATATGCACATTGATTTTGTGAGTAGTGCGACGTGTACGGGGGATTATATTGTGAATTCAAAGAATATCTTTCAGGGATTTACGATACATGAGAGCCAAGATTCTCGTTATTGTTCCAAGCTTATTACTGGGAAAGAATGTTTCGATATGACGGATTGGGGCGACCCCGCCGAACTTTGCTATGAATGCATCACCGTAGGGAAGGGTGCATATAAAGTTCTTTTTTCGAATAATTGTTGGCCAGAGTGCAGAGAAATATCGTATTGTGATTCTTGTTCAAATTCACACCATCTTTTTGGATGCGTCGGATTAAAAGACTCATCTTTTTGCATTTTAAACAAAAAATATTCTGAGGATGAATATTACAAGATAACAAGAAATATAATTACCGATATGGTGCGACGTGGGGAATATGGAGAATTTTTCCCGAAAGAACTTTCACCATTTTCATATAATGAGGCGATTGTGCAAGAATATTTTCCATGTAGTAAAGAGGAAGCAGAATTGAGGGGGTATATATGGGCCATTCCAGAAGGGCGCGACTATAAAATTACAAAAAAATCAGAAGATCTTTTCGGAAATATAAAAGATATTAACGATGATATTTTGAGTGAGGTGATTGAATGTGCTCATTCTGGAAAATGTAATCATGGATGTTCAACCGCCTTTAGGATAATTAAAGAGGAATTGGTATTTTATAGACGATTCGGACTACCCATACCTCGATTATGTTTTAATTGCAGACACGAAGAAAGATTTGCAAAGCGGAATCCAATGAAGCTTTGGCATCGTTCTTGTATGAAGCCGGGGTGCAAAAATGAATTTGAGACGAGCTATGCGCCAGAGAGGCCAGAAATAGTGTATTGTGCCGATTGTTACCAAGCGGAAGTTGTTTAGTTTATAAAACGTATATAAATATATGATGTTGTGCTATAACATAACATCATGATAGGTGGGCGAGCAAAGTTGACAAATTTATGATTATATGCTAAACTGGACTTAGTAATAATTTTTTTTTCATAATTAATTATCTTCTAATTAAATACAGAGGTTAGTAATGAAAACAAACCGCATTCTTTTTCTTTTGCCCCTTTTCTTTATTCTCATGTCGCTTACTGGCTGTTCAGTTGAGGGCCATGAGATGATAACCCCAACAAACTTCTGGCACACTCATGGATTTTGGTTCTTGGTATTTATGAATATATTTCCAAGAATTACCATGCTCGTTGCAACACCGTTTCCAATAGGAATCGGAGGATGGTTTGGATGGTTGGTTGCCCCAAGAATATATGCCGCTATCATTGCAACAACATTGTACTGGGATACAAATCCGACTCTTTGCGTAATTACATGGATTGTTGCGCTAGGAACAACTGGCGGAACGAACGGTACTGGAGCGAAGAAACTCAAAAACAGATAGTTATTTACATGATATTTAACCCCGATTTAATTCGGGGTTTTTCTTATTTTTCATTAGACATAGGAACTTACGAATGGTTAAATGAGGATATGGAAAAAAGACGAGTTTCCGTTCTTGTTCCCTACAAGACGTATGATGGTTCTGTGTATTTATTTATGCAAAAAAGGGCCAAAGACCGCAAAAGAGGCGGTGATATGTTTGGGTTCTTTGGTGGAGGAATTGAAGAATCAGAAACACCAGAGGAAGCATTACTAAGAGAATCTCGAGAAGAACTCGATTTAATTCCTAGTGGTTTTTCTCTATTCAAAAAATATGATCTCCCTGGAACAGCTTATTTCTCGGATGCTGAATTATATCTTTTTGTGTTACCAGTTGGTGATGATTTTGAGAATAGGATAGATATCAAGTCGGAGGGACAATATGCCAGATGGTTTAGTAGAGAAGATTATCTCAAAAACAAAGAACTAATTGCAGGAAATTTGTTTATAATGGATGAACTCTATGATGAGTTAGAAAAGTAAATTTTAAAGTTAGATGAAAACGAAAGTTGTAAAAATAAGTTCTAAAGAACCAGAGAAGAGAATAATTCAAAAAGCAGCCTCGTTGATAAAAAATGGGGAACTCGTAGCGTTTCCGACGGAGACGGTATATGGACTTGGTGCGAATGCATTTAATGCAAGGGCAGTAATGAAAATTTTTAAAGCAAAGGGGCGTCCGGTTGATAACCCACTTATTGTGCATGTGAGCGATGAGCAAATGTTAAAATCGGTGGTGAAAGAAATTCCAGAAAAAGCTGTTCCGCTTATGAAAAAATTTTGGCCTGGTCCGCTTACGATTGTGTTTAGAAAGAAAAAGCAAATTCCAAACGTAGTAACTGCGGGAGGAGATACGGTTGCAGTCCGAACCCCCTCACATTCAGTGGCCCTCGCACTCATTCGAGAAGCTCGAATTCCCATAGCGGCGCCGTCGGCAAACATCTCAACGCGTCCGAGTCCAACGGAAGCAAAACATGTGTATGATGATTTTAATGGGAAAATTCCACTTATTCTCGATGGGGGAAAAACAAATATAGGTGTTGAATCAACCGTGCTCGATCTGACGACAAAAGTTCCCATATTATTGCGGAAAGGAAAAATAACAAAAAAAGATATTGAGAAAATTATTGGTCCAATACATGTTTGTGTTAAAAAAATAAAAGGGATTGTGAAATCTCCGGGACAAAAATATAAACACTATGCTCCGAAAGCATCTCTTATTCTTGTACGTGGGGGAAGAAGAATGGTAAAAAAAATCATTTCAAAATATAGTAACAAAAAGATTTTTGTCATTACATTTTCGGAAAACAAAAATACATATCCAGAGGCACATAAAACATACGTCTTAGGGAGGAAACAGAATGTGGTTGTCGCAGCGAAAAACTTTTTTTCTTTACTTCGGAAGTGCGATAACAATGGGGCGGATATAATTATAGTCGAGGCAATTATTGAAAAAGGGATTGGGGAAGCGCTTATGGACAGAATTTCACGTGCGGCCTCATTGATTGTATAATCTAGAATATGATAGAAAATATAGCAGTTATAGGCGCGGGGAGAATCGGGAATGCATTTGCGAGGATTTTTAAGAAAAAGGGATATATTGTTGAGTTGTGGGATAAAGAAGAAGGAAGGGTCCGAGGACAAAAGAGTCTCTTTGAGGTGGTATCGAGCGCCGATGTCATTTTTTTATGTGTTCCCTCATGGGCACTTCGTGAGGTGTGCGGGCTCATAAAAAGCGCGGTAAGAAATGGGGTATATATTATTTCAACCGCGAAAGGTATTGAGAAGGAAACATTAAAAACACCGGACGAGATTATTGATGAATTTTTTGTAAAAAAAGAGTTTGGCATGTTGGGTGGGCCAATGCTTGCCGAGGAAATTAATTTGGATCACGTTGGTATTGGGGTTATTGGTTCTGCGAGTGAAGATGTATATAAAGTAGTACACACACTATTTCACGGTACACCAGTGCATATTTTATATTCAAAAGATGTGCATGGAGTGGCACTCGGGGGAATATTGAAAAATGTGTATGCACTTGCATTTGGTATTGCAGACGGACTCAAGTGGAGTGGAAATGCAAAAGGATGGTTTCTTGTGAAATCAATGAACGAAATTGCACGTCTTGCACGTATATTGGGTGGAAGAAAAAAAACTATACTCGATATTGCTGGACTTGGAGATTTAGCGACGTGTGGATTTAGCGAATATTCACGAAATAGGCAGGCAGGGCAAGACGTATTAGAAGACGGAAAATTTGATATAAAAAGCGAAGGGGTTGTGTCTGCACCTTCTATATTTATTCTCGCAGGACAAAAAGTGAAAAAATTTGAAATTTTATTTGCGTTAAAAGAAATAATAGACGAAAAGAAAGATCCAAGAATAGTGTTTCAGAATTTACTAGAAAAGATATAAAAATTATATGAATGAATTAGAAGTAAAAAAAACAAAAAGATTCAAATCAGAATTTGTTTGGTTCGGACTATTAGGATTTATCGTACTACTTATCGTTGCATCTTTTGTGTTGAAGGGTTCAAATTACCTTTCGGTAGTGCATATAAAAGATACAAATATCTTTTTCCCTCTCATTACTATTTCTTCGCTTCTTGATAGTGTAAATCCATGTGCATTTTCCGTTCTTTTGCTCACCATCGCATTTCTTTTTGGTGTTGGCCGATCTCGAGCACACATTTTGAAGGTTGGCGGACTTTATATATTTGGAATTTTTCTTACTTATATTCTGATTGGGTATGGAGTGCTTGGTGTGCTCGATATATTCAATATTCCGCGTCTCATGTCGAAAGTTGGGGCAGTAATTATTATTCTATTTGGAGCAACAAACCTTTTGGGTGGAATTTTTCCGCGTTTTCCGATTAAACTTGGAATTCCAAAAAGCGCACACGATCAACTTGCGATATTTATCCAAAAAGCTTCATATCCTGCTGGGTTTATCCTTGGTATACTCGTTGGTCTTTTTGAATTTCCATGTACGGGAGGTCCATATCTTTTTGTCTTGGGATTACTTCACGATCAAGGCTCATTCTGGTCCGGGTTCTGGTATCTTTTATGGTATAACCTTGTGTTTGTTTCTCCGCTTATTATTATGCTTTTCCTTGCGGCGAATAATTTTGCATTGGAAAAACTTACTGCGTGGAGAAAGGAAAGCGCTCATAATATGAAAATATGGGGGGCATTGGCCATGATCTTGCTTGGTGTCTTTATTTTTCTTTTTTAGCGGTGTACACTAGAATTTACTTATGGATCAAGAAAAATTTAAACAATTATTATCACGGGTGGATGAATTAAGGAGGGGAGGAAATTTTGATCTTTCTCTTGAGGAGGATTTGAGCATTGCGGTTATGAATCTTATAAGCCTTGAAGAACATTTCTTTTTCACTGGGGAAAAAACAGAGAAGTCAGAGTATTTTGATTTACTTCAAGAGACACGAGAAATTAGGAAATCTTTACTTGGACGAATGATTTCCGCACACGAAGGAGAGACGTGGTGTATTTCAAAACATCTGCTTGCGGCAAGTATGCGGGTAATGGAAGTGGGAACAAAACTTCTTGGAGATGGAAAGAAGGAGGAAGCGGAAGATATGTTTAAGAAAGCCTATAAAATATATGCAATGTTTTGGGGACTACGTTTGAAACTTATTGATGTCGCGGGGGTGAAAAAAATCAAAGATAACCAATTGAATGTCCATGATAAAAATTCGGATGAAAAAAAACCATGGACCGTGGAAGATATAGTCGAAAAATTAGTTGATTGTTGCGATGAATAAAAATATTATTCCGGTTGTAGTGATTGGTATTGTGTTTGTCGCTCTTCTTGTAGTTATTATTATAACTACCAATACAGATGGAGGAAAAAATAAGGTAAACCTTGATGTGTTTGCGCAGTGCCTCGCGTCAAAAAATATTACAATGTATGGTGCCGAATGGTGTGTCCATTGTAAAGATGAAAAAGCGGGATTTGGTGATTCGTTTAGATATGTGTCATATGTTGAATGTACGGTTGAAACCCAGAAATGTATTGATAAGGGAGTAGATTCATATCCTACGTGGATTTTTCCTGACGGAAAAAAATTAGTGGGAAAACAGGGGGTAGAAAAATTATCTGAAGAAAGTGGATGCCTGCTTCCTCCAGAAGCAAAATAGGATAAAAAACCGCTTTATGCGGTTTTTTATATATGTGAAATAAAATAGTATAATAAAAGCGGATTATTATGAACAGAAAAATAAGAAATTTTGACGAACTTGCCGTAACACAAGAACGGAGGCACGTGCTTGAGTTACTTGAATATGGGCTTCAATCAATTGATACACAAGCGGCGGTAAAGCGGAACGTAAGTTTTGATGGGCGCATACTCACGATTGTTGGTGAGTCATATAACATAGCCGATATAGAGAAAATATTTGTTGTAGGAATAGGGAAGTGTGCGCTTGAGGCGGTTCAGGCACTTGAAGATGTTTTGGGTGAGCAGATTTATGGTGGAGTTATGGTGGACGTGCATGATGGAAAATTGAGAACTGGGAAAATCCAAACATTTGTTGGCGATCATCCTTTTCCTAGTGAAAGAAATATTTCTGCGACAAAGGCGATTATTGATTTATTGAAGAGTGCTGAAGAAAAAGATTTGGTAATTGCCGTGATTTCAGGTGGAGGATCATCTCTTTTGTGTCAACCTGAAAATCTCACATGTTATGATGAAAGGAAAGTAGATGAGATTTTATTTAGGGCGGGTGCTCCAATTCAAAAAGTAAATACAGTACGAAAACATCTTTCTCTCGCGAAGGGTGGATATTTAGCGAAATATGCATATCCCGCACGCGTCACTTCACTTATTTTTTCCGATGTGCCTGGGGATGATATACAATTCATTGCCTCGGGTCCCACCGTACTTGATGTAACAACGATTGGTGATGCAAGAAACGTACTTAATGAATATCAAGTACTCTCAGTATATCCACTTGTCGAAAGTGGACTTATCGAGACACCGAAAGAAAAAAAATATTTTGAACGGGTAAAGAATACTATTATTGTTTCAAATAAAATTGCACTTCAGGTAATGAAAGAGGTTGCAGAACGAAAAGGAGCAAAAGCAAAAATAAACTCATCTGATTTTTCAGGACATGCGCGTCATGTCGGTGCGGGTGTTGTTGATGCATTAAAAATTAATCCACCAGACACATTTCTCCTTTATGGAGGGGAAAGTACGGTCATATTAAAATCCGGCGGAAAAGGAGGAAGGAATATGGAGGTTGCTCTCTCGGCGCTTCGATTTGCTTCCGATCATGACGTAATTATTTCACTTGCGTCCGATGGACGGGATAACACAGAATTCGCTGGAGGGATTTGTGATATAATAACAAAACAAAAAGCGATACGTTTTGGATTGAACCCTCGAGAATATTTGGATCGAAATGATTCATATAATTTTTTTCTGAAAACAGGAGATTATATAGATGTGGGGGATACTGGTTCAAACGTGTCGGATCTCATTGTCGGAGTGAGATATTCAAAATAAATTATATGAAAAGGGAAGAACAGTTTATATTAAAATTTGAAGAGGTTGGTATTGAAGACGTGCCTCTCGTTGGAGGGAAAAATGCGGCATTAGGAGAAATGTATTCTCATCTCACCCCACTTGGAATTCGCATTCCTGATGGATTTGCGCTTACTGCTACTGCGTACCGTTATT